>Ga0137397_10003195_pt1 | contig 11415 bp, 9 predicted proteins | sample czorhiz116metaG_FD_106658 | JGI IMG/M metagenome (GOLD analysis project Ga0137397, IMG submission 106658) | Vadose zone soil microbial communities from Angelo Coast Range Reserve, California, USA - czorhiz1.16 metaG | ecosystem: Environmental > Terrestrial > Soil > Vadose zone | place: USA... | reverse complement strand
GATTCACTACTGGGCGGACGTTCCGTACACCTTCGAAGCCCTGATGAACAGCGTTCTCGTGCAGGCCGCGCTGTCGATCCTGTGGACGAGCACGGCGCTCGCGCTGATGGTGCTTGCGCGCCGGCGCATGGAACGCAGGCTCTGGATCGCGGGCGCGGCGCTGCTCGCCGTCGTGGTCGGGAAGCTCTTCCTCGTGGACCTCGCGAACACCGGCACGGTCGCGCGCATCGTGTCCTTCCTCGGCGTGGGCGTGATGCTGCTCGTCATCGGCTACCTCGCGCCGGTGCCCCCGGGCGCCAAGGAAGCCGAAGGAGGGAGCTGACTGCGACGAGATCGTGCCGGCGCCTAGATTTCTTCGAGTACATCGCGCAGGTAGGCCAGAACCTGCGCGTCGAGATCGTCCGCCAGGCAATCGAAGCTCCGCACGCTTCTCGTCCCCCGCAGCCAGGTGAGCTGGCGCTTGGCGAGCTGGCGGGTGGCGACAATGCCGCGCTCGCGCAGCTGGTCGATTCCGAGCTCGCCTTCGAGATGCTGCCAGGCCTGGCGGTAGCCGACGCAGCGCATCGACGGCAAATCCGGACGCAGAGTGTAACGCCGCCGCAGCGCCTGCAGCTCATCCACCAGCCCGCGCTCGAGCATGACATCGAAGCGCTTTTCGATGCGCTGGTGCAACACGCTGCGGTCCGAGGGCATGAGCGCGAAGACGATGAGCCGGAAGGGAAGGCGCGCCTTGCCGCGTTTCGCGAGGAGCTGCGACATCGGTTTCCCGGTGACGCGATGCACCTCGAGCGCGCGCTGGATGCGCTGCGAATCCGCCGGCTCGAGCCTGGCGGCAGTGTCGGCGTCGACTCGGGCGAGCTCGGCGTGCAGCGCGGGCCAGCCGCGCTCGGCGGCTTCGGCGTCGATGCGCGCGCGCACCGCGGCATCCGATTCTGGAAGCTTGGAGAGTCCCTCGCGTAGCGCCTTGAAGTAGAGCATCGTGCCGCCGGCGAGCAGGGGAATGCGTCCCCGCGCGGTGATCTCCCCCGTCACACGCAGCGAATCGGCGCGGAAGCGGGCAGCGGAATATGCCTCGGTCGGGTCGATGATGTCGATGAGGTGGTGTGGCACGCCTTCGCGCTCCGAGGGCGGAGGCTTCGCGGTGCCGATGTCCATGCCGCGGTAGACCTGCGCCGAATCGACGCTGACGATCTCCACCGGGAATTCGCGCGCGAGCGCCAACGCGAGCGGCGTCTTGCCGCTCGCGGTCGGGCCCATCAGCAGCACCGCCGGGGGCAGCTTGGCCAACCTACCGTCCGCGTAGGAAGAGCTTGTCCAGGTCCGCCAGGCTCATCTGGAACCACGTCGGGCGGCCGTGGTTGCATTGCCCGGAGCGCTCGGTCTCCTCCATCTCGCGCAGCAACGCGTTCATCTCCGGAATCGTCAGCGCCCGGTTGGCGCGCACCGCGCCGTGGCAGGCCATGGTGCCGAGCAGCTCGTCGCGGCGCTCGGTGAGCACGCGGCTCGCGCCGTACTCGCGGATGTCGCGCAGCAGCGCGCGCGCGAGCCCGGAGGCGTCGGCGTCGGCGAGCATCGAAGGAACCGCGCGGACCGCGAGGGCGAAAGGAGAGATCGCCGTGACGTCGAAGCCGAGCTGGTTGAGCGTCGCGCCGTGCTCCTCCGCCGTGGCCACGTCGACGCTGTCGGCGTGGAAGGTCGAGGGGATCAGCAGCTTCTGCGTGTTCATGGCGCGCGAGTCGAGCGCCGCCTTGAGCTTCTCGTAGAGGATGCGCTCGTGCGCCGCGTGCATGTCGACCAGCACCAGGCCTTCCCGGTTCTGGGCGAGGATGTAGATCCCGTGAAGCTGGGCGAGGGCGAAGCCGAGCGGCGGTGCGTCCGCGGCGTCGATGTTGCCGGGCGCGGTGACGGTGGACGGCCGATCGGCGAACATCGCGGTGTACTTCGCAACCGGCTGCGCGAGGCCGAGGGCAGGCTGGTAGGCGCGCGGCGTCAGAGCATGCCCCTCCGCCACCGGCATGGCGATGGCGGCGGGGGTTTCGGCGGCGGTGCCCGACAGGCCCTTGGCCACGGCGTGGAACACGAACTGGTGGACCGCGCGCGGGTCGCGAAAGCGGATCTCGATCTTCGCGGGGTGGACGTTGACGTCGATGGCGCGCGGATCGATCTCGAGGAACAGCACGTACGCGGGGTGGCGCTCGCCGTGGAGAACGTCGCGGTAGGCCTCGCGAAGGGCGTGCGCGAGGAGCTTGTCGCGCACGAAGCGGCCGTTCACGTACACGAACTGCGCGTCGCGCGCGGCCCGGGTATAGGCGGGCGAGCCCGCAAACCCGGAAATGTTCAGCGCGCCGTTCGCTGCCACGGTCCGCATGGAGCGCGCGAACTCCGCGCCGAGCGCGGCCTCGACCCGCTTCGCGGCATCCCCGGGAGCGAGCCGCGCGACCACGCGATCGTTGTGTTTCAGGGTAAAGGTGACGCCGGGGCGCGAGAGGACCGCTCGAGTGAACACCTCCTCGCAGTGCCCGAATTCGGTGGGCTCGCTCTTCAGGAACTTCCGTCGCGCCGGGGTGTTGTAGTACAGGTCGCCGACTTCGACCGCGGTTCCCTGGGGCTGCGCCGCGGGCTCGACAATCCCGACGGCTCCGCCCTCGGCTCGGACGACGAAGCCGCGGGCCGCGTCGGCCGCCCGGCTCGCCAGGCCGACACGCGCGACCGAGGCGATGCTCGCCAGCGCTTCGCCCCGGAATCCCAGCGACCGGACCTGCTCGAGATCCTCGAGCGTCGCGATCTTGCTGGTCGCATGCCGCGCGAACGCCATCGGCAGGTCGTCTTTCGCGATGCCCGAGCCGTTGTCGGTGACTCGGATCTGCTTGACGCCGCCCTCGACGAGCGCAACGCCGATCTCCGTCGCCCCGGCGTCGAGACTGTTTTCCAGCAGCTCCTTGAGGACCGACGCCGGCCTCTCCACGACTTCGCCCGCCGCGATCTGGCTGATCAGCGTCTCGGGCAGCGGTCGGATGGCGGGCACGATTCGTTTCCTGCGGAAGCGGAGCGGATTGCGGGTGTGGCGCGGTCGTTCGGTGTTGGCACGCCAATTATATGTGACACGGTAGAATGCGGCGGTGGAAATCCTGCTTTCCGGCTGGGATTTGCTGGTCCATCTCGACCAACACCTCGCGCTGATGCTTCAGCAGTACGGGGCGTGGGTCTACCTGATCCTCTTCGTCATCATCTTTTCCGAGACCGGGCTGGTGGTGACGCCTTTTCTCCCCGGAGATTCGCTGCTGTTCGTCGCCGGGGCGCTCGCGGCGGCGGGCGGCATGGACGTGCACCTGCTCGCCTTGACACTGGTCGCGGCGGCGGTGCTGTGAAACACCGTGAACTACTCGATCGGCTACGCCATCGGACCGAGGGTGTTCCACTGGGAGGGCACGCGCTTCTTCAACCGCAAGGCGCTCGATCGCGCCCACGCCTTCTACGAGAGGCACGGAGGAAAGACCATCATCATCACGCGCTTCGTGCCGATCCTGAGGACGTTCGCCCCCTTCGTCGCGGGCATCGGGCGCATGGCGTATCTGCGCTTTTCCGCGTACAACCTCGCCGGCGCCCTCGCCTGGGTGCTGTCGCTGCTCTATGCGGGTTATTGGTTCGGCAACGTGCCCGTCGTGAAGCACAACCTGAGCGTGGTCATCCTCGGCGTCATCGCCCTGTCGCTGACGCCGCTCGCCTTCGAATACTTCCGGTACCTGCTGAACCGGGCGAAGACCTGAGCCCGCTCCGAAATCGGATCAGCGAACGGCGGCGAGGGTCGCGGGCGAGAGTAGCGGGGGGTTCTTGGCGACGTAGCTTTTCACGCCGCGAAGGATCGCCCGGGCGATTTTTTCCTGGTAGGCCTCGTCGTTCAGCCTTTTTTCTTCGTCGGGATTGCTGATGAAGGCGGTCTCGACAAGGATGGAGGGGATCTGAGGCGCCTTGAGCACGGCGAAGCTCGCCTGCTCGACTCTTCCCCTGTGTAGGGAGTTCACGCCGCTCAGCTCTCCCAGCACGGCACGTGCGAGCTTGAGGCTGTCGCTGATTTGCGCGGTGAGGCTCAGATCGGCGAGGGTCATTTTGAGATAGCGGTCCTTGCTCTTGAGGCTTACGCCGCCGATGAGGTCGGCCTCGTTCTCGCGCGCGGCGAGCTGCTGGGCCGCGATGCTCGTCGCGCCCCGCTCCGAAAGCGCGAACACCGAGGAGCCTCGGGCGTGGGGCTTGACGAACGAGTCCGCGTGAATCGAAACGAACAGGTCCGCTTTCACTACCTGCGCCTTCTCGACGCGGGCCCCGAGCTCGATGAAGTAGTCGCCGTCGCGGGTGAGCATGGCGCGCATGTTGGGCTCGGCGTCGATCAGGGTCTTCAGCTTGCGCGCGATCGTCATGGTGACGGTCTTTTCGTACGTCCCGCGACGCCCTTTGGCGCCGGGATCCTCCCCCCCGTGCCCGGCGTCGAGGGCGATGGTGACCAGGCGGTTGGCGGCGGGTTCCGGCGGCTCCTTGGCCGACCGCGGCGCCTTCGGCGCGGCCTCGCGCCGGGGTTCTCCGGGGGGCGGTCCGAGCGATTGCTCCATCTTCAGATCGGGCTTTTGCAGCAGGGCCATGATCGGATCGACCGGATGCGTCGGATAGATGTCCAGCACCAGGCGGTGTCCGTAGTCTCCGATCGGCGCGAGCGTGAAAATCTGCGGCTTGACCTCGGTTTTGAGGTCGAGCACCACGCGAACGACGCCGGGCTTGAAGCGTCCCACGCGGAGGCTTCCGATATAGGGATCGCTGTCGGAGACCTTGTCGGCGAAGGCCTGCTGTGCGCTGGGAAAATCGACGCCCTCCAGGTCGAGCACCAAGCGCTCGGGGCCTTTGATCGTGATCAGCCGATGCTGCAGCGGCGCCGCCGACTCCAGGGTCACGCGCGTGTACTCGGGTGCCGGCCAGACCCGGACGGCCCGCAGCTTTTCCGCCGGCGCGTCGGCTGCGAGCGCAAGCCCGGGCAGGAGCAGGGCGCAGCAGCCCAGCAACGCCAGGCGCCGCATTCGCACCCTTGCGTTCAGGTGTCTCGGCAGCTCGCTAGGCACCGCTCCCCCGCTGGGGTGTAGGCACGCGCGCCGATTTCTCGTCCGGAACCCGCGTAGTCGAGGGTGATTTCGAGGTCGGGTTGGGGAAGCGCATTCCCCGCCCGCTCCGGCCATTCGACCAGGCAGACCCCGTCGCCTTGGAAATAATCGGCCAGGCCGGCGTCTTCAAATTCTCGCGCATCGAGGAATCTATAAAAATCAAAGTGGTATAAGTTTAATCTAGAAATCACATAAAGTTCAACCAGGGCGTAGGTCGGGCTCTTCACCCTGGTTTGGACACCCAGACCGCGCAGCAATCCCCGGATCAGAGTCGATTTTCCGCTACCGAGTTCACCGCGGAAATATAGTCGCATGCCCTGTTCGACGCATCCAGCCAGGCGCGATCCGAGCTGCGTGGTGGCGAGTGCGTCCTCCAGGTGCGTGCCCCACTGTGATCTTGCGGGCGGATGGCTATGATCTGGAAGATGCGTCATGCGAAAGCGACCCGGCGGGTGCGGCGCCTGCGCTCGGCGGAGCTCGAGGCGCTCGCCGCGAAGGTCAAGACCTGGGGGCGGGACCTGGGCTTCCAGGCGGTCGGCGTCGCCGATACCGACCTTTCCGAAGCCGAGCCGCGCCTTCGCGCGTGGCTCGCATCCGGTTTCGCGGGCGAGCTCGATTATATGCGAAAGCACGGCGTCAAAAGAACGCGCCCCGCGTCGCTCGTCCCGGGCACCTTACGCGTCATCTCCGCGCGCATGGACTATCGGCCCGACGCGGCGGACAGCGTGCGCGTGCTCGAGGACGGCGACAAGGCCTTCGTCGCACGCTACGCGCTCGGGCGCGACTATCACAAGGTGCTCAGGGGGCGCCTGCAGCGGCTCGCCGAGACGATCGCGGAGAAAATCGGCGGATACGGTTACCGCGTGTTCACCGACTCGGCGCCGGTGATGGAGGTCGAGCTGGCGCGCAAGGCGGGGCTGGGCTGGAGAGGCAAGCACACCGTGCTGATTTCCCGCGAGGCGGGGTCGTTCTTCTTTCTCGGGGACATCTACACCGACTTGCCGCTTCCGGTGGATGCTCCCGTACAGGACCATTGCGGCAGCTGCCGCAAATGCATCGACATCTGCCCGACGCGCGCCATCGTCGCGCCCTACCAGTTGGACGCGAGACGCTGCATTTCCTACCTCACGATCGAGCTCAAGGGGAGCATCCCCGTCGAGCTTCGCCCCCTCATCGGCAACCGGGTCTTCGGCTGCGACGACTGCCAGCTCGTTTGCCCCTGGAACCGCTACGCGCGGGTCGCCTCCGAGCCCGACTTCCGGGTGCGCAACGGCCTGGATTGCGCCGAGCTGGTCGAGCTCTTCGCCTGGACCGAGGAGGAGTTCCGGCGGCGCATGGCCGGCAGCGCCATCCTGAGGGTCGGCTACGAGCGCTGGCTGCGCAATCTCGCCGTGGGACTCGGCAACGCTCCGCGGAGCGCTCGAACGGTAGGTGCGCTGCGTTCGCGGGCGCGAGACGCCTCCGCCCTGGTGCGCGAGCACGTGGCCTGGGCGCTGGAACGCCAGGGGTCGGCCCTCTAGCCCCTTTGGTATAATGGCAGCGATTGTCATCTGCCTCTTCCGCGGGTTCACCCACTAGAGTTTCGATTGCCCAGTTTTGCTGAATTGAATCTGCTTCCCGAACTGCTCAAGGCGGTTGCGGAGCAGGGCTACACCGAACCTACACCGATCCAGGCGCAGGCGATCCCCTTGGTCCTCGAGGGACGCGACGTACTGGGCGGCGCGCAGACCGGGACCGGCAAGACCGCCGGATTCACGCTCCCGCTCCTGCAGCGGCTCGCCCGGTACGCGAATACCAGCGCTTCTCCGGCGCGGCATCCGGTGCGTGCCCTGATTCTCACCCCGACCCGCGAGCTCGCGGCGCAAGTCGAGGAAAGCGTTCGCATCTACGGCAAGTACGTCGGTCTGCGCAGCACCGTCGTGTTCGGCGGCATCGACATGAAGCCGCAGACCGCGGCGCTGCGCCAGGGGGTGGAGTTTCTCGTCGCCACGCCGGGCCGGTTGCTCGACCATGTGCAGCAAAAAGCGGTCAATCTTCAGCAGGTCGAGGCCTTCGTGCTCGACGAGGCCGACCGCATGCTCGACATGGGGTTCATCCCCGACGTGCGGCGCATCATGGCGCTGCTGCCGAAGCAGCGGCAGAATCTCCTGTTCTCGGCGACCTTGACCGGTGAGATCCGCACTCTCGCCGACTCGTTCCTGCGCAGCCCGGTGCTGGTTCAGGTCGCGCGCAACAACGCCGCGGCGGAATCGGTTACGCACCTGGTGCATCCGGTCAGGCGCGAGCGCAAGCGCGAGCTGCTTGCGTACCTCATCCAGTCGCGCGACCTCCGCCAGGTCTTGGTGTTCAACTCGACCCGCATCGGGGCCAACCGTCTCGCCTACCAGCTCAATCGCGACGGCATCCACACCGCGGCCATTCACGGCGACAAGAGCCAGCCGGAGCGGCTGCAGGCGCTCGAGGACTTCAAGTCGGGGAAGGTGAGGGTGCTGGTCGCGACCGACGTGGCGGCGCGAGGTCTGGATATCGAAGACCTGCCTCACGTCGTGAATTTCGAGCTGCCCGGAGCTCCCGAGGACTACGTTCATCGAATCGGCCGGACCGGCCGCGCGGGGGCGAGCGGCGAGGCGATTTCCCTGGTCTGCGCCGAGGAGCACGAACGGCTCGAAGCGATAGAGAAAACGATCCGGCTGAGCATTCCCAGGAAGATCGTTCCCGGCTTCGAGCCCGATGGGAGAGTGGCCCCCACGATGATGGGCAGGCCGGCGGGGCGCGGCGACGCGGGGGCGCGGGAGCGGCGGCCGCGTCACGGCGAGCGCGACCGCATGACCCGCCCGCCGCAGGCGGCAAAGAACGCCGATCCGATCTTCAACTCCCCCTACGAACCGGCCCCGGCGCCTGCCGCACCCCCTCGGCCCGCTCCCGCGCAAAGGCCCGCGCGCCAGCTCGCGGCGCTGCTCGGCGGCCTGCCCAAGGGCAAGTAGCTACTGACTTTCGGCGCGGAACGGGCTGCGCTCGCTCAGCTCGTCGACGTAGCGCTCGATGCCTTTGGACTCGCGCGCGAGGAATTTCTCGACCGCGTCCGAAAACTCCGGATGCCGCAGCCAATGCGCCGACCAGGTCTGGGTCGGCATGAAGCCGCGCGCAAGCTTGTGCTCGCCCTGCGCACCTCCCTCGAAGACGCGGATGCCTCGCTCGATGCAGAACTCGAGAGCCTGGTAGTAGCAGGTCTCGAAATGCAGCAGCGGAACGTGGGCGACCGAGCCCCAATAGCGGCCGTACAGCACTTCCTGCGAGAAGATGTTCAGGGCGCTCGCGACCGGCTTCCCGTCGAGCTCGACCAGCACCATCAATACGTGCTCGGGAAGCGATTCGCCGAGACGCCTGAAGAACTCGAGGCTGAGGTATGGCGTTGAATGATGCGCGAGGTAGGTTCCGTTGTAGCAACGCGTGAAAAACCTCCAGTGCTCGTCGCGGATGTCGCTGCCGACCAGGCGGCTGATGCGCACGCCCGCTTCCCGCACCCGACGCCGCTCCTGGCGGATTTTCTTGCGTTTCGCGGAGGCGAGGTCGGAGAGGAACTGCTCGAAGCTGGCATAACCGCGGTTCTCCCAGTGAAACTGAACCGCCCGCCGCAGCATCAGCCCCGCGCCCTGCATCTCGCGCGCTTCGTCTTCGTTGGGAAACAGGACGTGGAGCGAGGAGGCTTCGCGCGCCAGGTGCAAAGCGGCGCCAACGAGCAGGCGCCGGGTCGCGTCGTCCCTGGCGAGCAGCCTGGGCCCGGTAACGGGAGAGAACGGAACCGCGGCGAGGAGCTTCGGGTAGTACGCCAGCCCGCAGCGGTGGTAGGCATCGGCCCAGGCCCAGTCGAAGACGTATTCGCCGTAGGAATGGCTCTTCGCGTACAGGGGCATCGCCCCGACCAGCGAGTCGCTCTGCCACAGAGTGATGTAGCGTGGTGACCAGCCGGTGCCCTCGCAGGCGCAGCCGGTCTCGTGAAGCGCGTGAAGAAACTCGTGGCGCAGGAAAGGGTGACCCGCGGCAAGCGCGTTCCAGGCCCGCGGCTCGACCGCGCGCAGCGAGTCGACGATCTTCAGCGAGGGCGCGTCTTCCTTCAATCGGAGCGTTGCGGCACGGGGAGAATTCGCACTCGATTATAGATTCGATTGGATCGTGTTTGGAGTGTCGCACGCCGGGGTTGCGATTGCCGATGGTAGACTTCCCCGATGGCGAACATCGTCAAGATCGCGATTGCCCAGATCAACTGCGTGGTCGGCGATCTTGCCGGCAACGCCGCCAAGATTCTCCGCCAGTGCGAGGACGCGCGTGCTGCCGGCGCCGATCTGGTGCTCACGCCCGAGCTGGCGCTGTGCGGCTATCCGCCCGAAGACCTGCTTCTTCGCGACGGTTTCTACCGCGAGTGCGCAATCGCGCTCGAGCGCCTTGCGCGCCAGGTGAGCGGGATCGCGCTCGTCGTCGGGCATCCGCATCAGGACGACGGGAAGCGCTACAACGCCGCGTCGGTGATCCGTGACGGGCGGATCGTCGGCACCTACCACAAGCACACCTTGCCGAATTACACGGTCTTCGATGAGGAGCGCTATTTCGAGCCGGGCGGACAGGCGTGCGTCTTTCAGGTCGGCGAGACCCGCTTCGGCCTGAACATCTGCGAGGATACCTGGGGCGCCCTGGGGCCGCTCACCGCGCGCCCGGAAAAAGACAATGTCCAGGTCGGCATCAATATCTGCGCGGACGCCTGGGAAGCGACTGCGCCCCGCGCCGCGCGTGAAGCCGGCGCGCAGGTGCTGCTGGTGCTCAACGCCTCGCCCTATCACATGGGCAAGCAGGCGTCCCGCGACGACGTGATGCGCGAGCGCGTGACCGAAACCGGCATGGCGCTGGTGTATGCAAACCTGGTCGGCGGGCAGGATGAATTGGTCTTCGACGGCGCTTCGTTCGCGCTCGACCGCCGCGGGGAGAAAGTGTGCCAGCTGCCGCGCTTCGAGGAAGCGCTCGGTTTGGTGACCTTCGCCGATGGCGAGCCGCAACGCGGGGCGATCGCGCAAGCGGAGCCCCTGGAAGCCGAGGTCTACGAGGCCTTGTGCCTCGGCGTGCGCGACTACGTGGGCAAGAACCGGTTTCCGGGGGCGATCGTCGGTCTGTCGGGCGGCGTGGATTCGGCGCTCACCCTGTGCATCGCCTGCGACGCGCTCGGGGCGGAGCGCGTGCGCGCGGTCATGATGCCGTCGCAATACACGGCGCAGATGAGCCTCGAGGACTCGCGCGAGCTCGCCAGGAATCTGGGCGTGCGTTACGACGAAATCCCCATTGGTCCGGCGTTCGACGCCTTACTCGGGCTCCTCGCGAAGGAGTTTTCGGGCCGCCCCGTCGATGCCGCCGAAGAGAATCTTCAGGCCCGCATCCGCGGCACCCTGCTGATGGCCTTGTCGAACAAGTTCGGAGCCATCGTGCTCACCACGGGCAACAAGTCCGAGATGGCGGTGGGCTACGCGACTCTCTACGGCGACATGGCGGGCGGCTTTGCGGTGATCAAGGACATTCTCAAGACCCTGGTCTACCGCTTGTGCAAGTACCGAAACGGCGTCGCCCGAGTCATCCCGGAGCGCATTCTGACGCGCGCGCCCTCGGCCGAGCTCAGACCCGATCAGACCGACCAGGACAGCCTGCCTCCCTACGACGTTCTCGACGCCATCATCGCGGCCTACATGGAAAACGACCTCAGTCCGGCCGAAATGGTCGCACAGGGCCTCGGCGCGGAGGAGGTGAGGCGCGTCGTGGAGATGATCCACCGCAGCGAGTACAAGCGCCGCCAGGCGCCGATCGGGATCAGGATCACGCACCGCGGTTTCGGCAAGGACTGGCGCTATCCGATCACGTCCCGATACCGGGAACCGTACCAGTAGCCGAGGGCGTATGCCCGTGGCATAGCATCGACGGCCGTTTGTTATACTGGCGAGCGCGATTCAACGCAGGAGGGGAAAGCCATGAAGAAAATCGAAGCCGTCGTGAAGCCTTTCAAGCTCGACGAGGTTCGCGAAGCGCTCGCCGAGGTCGGGGTTACGGGTTTGACCGTCACCGAGGTGAAGGGCTTCGGCCGCCAGAAGGGACACACCGAGCTCTATCGCGGCGCCGAGTACGTCGTGGACTTTCTTCCCAAGGTCAAGGTCGAGGTCGTCGTGACCGAGAAGATGCTCGAGGGGGCGATCGAGGCGATCGTCAAGGCGGCGCGCACCGGAAAGATCGGCGATGG
>Ga0137397_10003193_pt1 | contig 11421 bp, 10 predicted proteins | sample czorhiz116metaG_FD_106658 | JGI IMG/M metagenome (GOLD analysis project Ga0137397, IMG submission 106658) | Vadose zone soil microbial communities from Angelo Coast Range Reserve, California, USA - czorhiz1.16 metaG | ecosystem: Environmental > Terrestrial > Soil > Vadose zone | place: USA... | reverse complement strand
TTCGTCGTGCTTGCTTTCTCGAAGTTGCTGCTGATGCGTCTGGCGAAGCAGGAAGGACAGAAGACGTGAAGCTTGCCTTGCGGCCATGAGCCTCTACGCGCGCCGGTTGCTCACCAACCGCTTCAACCTGCTCGTGTCGCTTTTCGCCATGCTGTTCGGGCTGTTCTGGCTCGGCTGGATTCTGTTCACGCTTTTCGAGGCGGGATTCAGGGCGCTCACCCCGGATCTGTTTCTCCAAATGACGCCCCCCCCGGGCAGCTCCGGAGGGCTCCTCAATGCGATTGCAGGCAGCCTCTTCATGGCCGCGGCGGGCACCCTGCTCGGCACGCCGATCGGCATCATGGCTGGAATCTATCTCGCCGAATTCGGCAGCCGCGGATGGCTGGCACCGATCACGCGCTTCATCAACGACATTCTGCTCTCCGCGCCGTCGATCGTTATCGGCCTGTTCATCTACGAGGCGTATGTGGTGCACGTCAGGCATTTCTCCGCCTGGGCGGGCATCATGGCGCTCGCGCTGATCGTCATCCCCGTGGTGATACGCACCACTGAGAACATGCTGCGCCTGGTGCCCGACAGCCTGCGCGAGGCGGCAGCCGCGCTGGGGGCGCCGCAATGGAAGGTGATCAGCTTCGTGACCGTGCGCGCGGCGAAAGCGGGGATCATCACCGGCATCCTTCTTGCGGTGGCGCGCATCAGCGGAGAAACGGCGCCGCTCCTCTTCACCGCGCTGAACAACCAGTTCTGGTCGCTCAACATGAACGCGCCCATGGCCAACCTTCCCGTGGTGATATTCCAGTTCGCCATGAGCCCCTACGAGGATTGGCAGCGCCTCGCCTGGGCGGGAGCGCTGCTAATCACGCTCAGCGTGCTCGCGCTCAATATCTTCGCGCGCGTAGTTTTCCGCAACAAGACACCGGTGTACTGACATGAACGCGGCCGTGCTCCAATCGTCGCCCGAAACCGCAGTCCAGAAGATCGAGGTCAAGAACCTGAACTTCTACTATGGCGGCTTCCATGCGTTGAAGAGCATCAACCTGGCGATTCCCGAGCGCAAGGTCACCGCCTTCATCGGCCCATCGGGTTGCGGCAAGTCGACGCTGCTGCGTACCTTCAACCGCATGTACGCCCTGTATCCGAATCAGGAGGCACGGGGAGAGATTTTCCTCGATGGCGAAAATATCCTATCGCCAAAGCAAGACCTGAATCGCCTGCGAGCCAAGGTCGGAATGGTGTTCCAGAAACCGACCCCTTTCCCAATGTCGATCTACGACAACATCGCATTCGGCGTTCGCCTCTACGAGAGCATGCCTTCGCGCGAGATGGAAGAACGCGTCGAGTGGGCTCTGCGCAAGGCGGCCCTCTGGGAAGAAGTGAAGGACAAGCTGAAGCAAAGCGGCACGAGTCTCTCCGGCGGCCAGCAGCAGCGCCTGTGCATTGCGCGCGGCATCGCCGTCAAGCCCGAGGTTCTGCTCCTGGACGAGCCGGCTTCGGCGCTCGATCCTATTTCCACGGGCAGGATAGAAGAGCTCGTCCACGAGCTGAAGACCGACTACACCATCGTGATCGTGACGCACAACATGCAGCAGGCCGCGCGTGTTTCGGATTACACTGCCTACATGTATCTCGGGGAAATGGTCGAATTCGGCGTCACCGACGAAGTGTTCATCAAGCCGAAGAAGAAGGAGACCGAGGACTACATTACCGGTCGCTTCGGCTGATCGGAGGACACGATATGAGCAGCGAGCACCTTTCCAAGCAGTTTGACGCCGACCTGGAGACTCTGCGCTCCGGAGTCCTGCAGATGGGGGGACTGGTCGAATCCCAGATCCGCGGCGCCATCGAAGCGTTCGCCAGCGGGAACTCGGACCTGATCGATCAGATCATCGCGAGCGAAGCCCGCGTCAACGAGTGCGAAGTCCAGATCGACGACGATTGCAGTCATATCATCGTCAAGCGCCAGCCGGCGGCGGGCGACCTGCGCCTCATCATGGCGATCAGCAAGACGGTGACCGACCTAGAGCGCATCGGCGACGAAGCCGAGAAGATCGCACGCATGTCAAAGCAGATTCACGACCGCGGGCGCACCGATCTGAACAGGTTCGCCAACATCCGGCACGCCGCGGATATCGCGCTGTCCATGCTGCGACAGGCGCTGGATGCATTCGCGCGCCTGGACACGGCCCAAGCGGCGAGCATCATCCGCCAGGACGTGGCGATAGATACCGAGTTTCGCTCGATTTTGCGGCAGTTGATCACTTTCATGATGGAAGACCCGCGCACGATCTCGACCGCGCTCGAGATCGTCTGGATCGCGAAAGCGGTCGAGCGCATCGGTGACCACGCGAAAAACATCGCCGAGGACGTCATCTACATCGTCAAGGGCACCGACGTGCGCCATACCGCGGTCGAAGTGGTCGAACGCGAGGCGCTCGGCTGATGCGCGCCGCGGCGCCTTCACGGGGGAATGGAACGGCCATGGGCGGCGCGATCCTCGTCGTCGAAGACGAACCGGCGATCCAGGAGCTCATCGCGGTCAACCTCGAGCACGCGGGGCACCAGGTGCTGCGCGCGGCCAACGTCCCCGAGGCCGAGGCGCTGGTCAGGGAGGTCCTGCCCGACCTCGTGCTGCTCGACTGGATGCTGCCGGGCCCCCCGGGAATCAACTTCGCGCGCCAGTTGCGCACCGATCAGCGCACCAAGGACATTCCTATCATCATGCTCACCGCGCGCGCGCAGGAGCAGGATACCGTCGCCGGCCTCGAGAGCGGCGCCGACGACTACGTCACGAAGCCGTTCTCTCCGCGGGAGCTCCTTGCACGCATCAAGGCCGTCATGCGACGCCGCGCGCCCCAGCTCACCGACGACGCGGTCGAGATTGCCGGCCTGAAGATCGACCCTGTCGCGCATCGCGTAAGCGCGTCGGGGACCCATCTTGCGCTGGGGCCGACCGAATTCAGGATGCTGCACTTCTTCATGACCCACACGGAGCGCGTCTACAGCCGGGCCCAGCTGCTCGATGAGATCTGGGGCGACCACGTCTTCGTCGAGGAACGAACGGTCGACGTCCACATACGCCGACTGAGGCAGGCGCTCGAGCCCACCGAGCACGATTCGTTGGTGGAAACGGTCCGCGGGACCGGCTATCGCTTCAGGCGGACTCTGTCTTGATCTAGCCGGCCAGAGCGGCGCGCTCTTCCTTCATCAGCGCGCGCAGCTCGAGCTTGACCCCGACCGAGCGCCATTGCTCGGTCTCCTCCTCCAGAGCCGCTTCCGTCAACGCGTGCTCTTCGAGCCACGCACGCGGGAGCGAAAGCTGAAACCCGTTTTTGGAGGCCTTGCACGCCGGAGCGGACAACTTGGCATCACGCCGGCTGAGATGAAAAAGGACCGCGAGCCGCAGCGCAAGGATCAACGCCCACTCGGTGCTGCTCTCGGGGAGGTCGTCGATCTTGGCGAGCTTGCCGCGATGGGCGAGGACCAGCCGCGACAGGCGTGACTGCTCTTTCTGTGAGAACCCCGGCATGTCGGCCTGAGCGAGGATGTAGGCCGAGTGCTTGTGATAGCCGGCGTGCGCGATGGAAATGCCGATCTCGTGCAGGTTCGCCGCCCAGCGCAACATCGTCGTGTCGGCCTCCGAAGGCTCGCCGTTCAAGTTTCCGTAGATGCTTTGCGCGAGGCGGGCCACGCGCTCGGCCTGCGCCGCCTCCACCTGATAGCGCCGCATGAACTGGCGCACGGTCGCTTCGCGCATGTCGCGGTGAGCCACCCGCCCGATCAGATCGTAGAGCACACCCTGGCGCAAAGCGCCGTCGGAAACCTCCACCTGCTCGATCCCGAATTCAGCGAGCGCCGCCGACATGATCGCGACGCCGCCGGGGATGATGGCGGCGCGGTCCACCCGCAGGCCGGGCAGCTCCAGCTTGTCGATCTCACCGGCCTTGACGAGCAAAGCGCGGAGCTTCTCGAGCCCGGAGGCCGAGATCCCCTGCTCGCACAGCTCGCATTCTCGGAGAATCGAGGCGAGCGACTTGGCGGTGCCCGACGAGGCCACGGCGTGCTTCCAGCCCACGCGGCGGTATGCGTCCACGATGTGCTGGAGCTCGTTCGCTGCGGCGAGCTCCGCCCGCTTGAAGCAGGATTTGTCCAGACGGCCGTCGGGGAAGAACCTGAGGCTGTAGCTGACACAGCCCATGGAGATGCTTTCCATCAGTTCGGGCTCGAGGCCGGTGCCGATGATGAGCTCGGTCGAGCCTCCGCCGATGTCGACCACCAGCCGTCGCTCGGGCGACGGCGCGAGAGTGTGGGCGACGCCGAGGTAAATCAGGCGCGCTTCCTCGCGGCCGAATATCACCTCGATGGGGAAACCGAGCGTCTCTTCGGCTTCCGCGAGAAAGGAGTCCGCGTTCTTCGCTACGCGCAGCGCGCTCGTGCCCACGGCACGCACCGCCGAGCGCGGGAATCCGCGCAGGCGCTCGCTGAACCTGGCGAGCGCCTCGAGCGCCCTCGTTTTCGTCGCCTGATCGATGCGCCGATCCCGCGTGAAGCCGGCGCCAAGGCGCACAGGGTCGCGCAGGCTGTCCAGGAGGTAGACCTGATCGTCGACGACCCTGCCGATCTGCAGGTGGAAGCTGTTCGATCCTAGGTCGAGCGCGGCCAGTGTCTCTTGTTTCACGGTCTAGAGAGCTGATCCTCTCAAAGGGCGAAACGACGTTATCATAATGCCACTACACGATGGTGAATGAGGCGGGGGTCCCGCCCACTCTGTAACAATTCTGCAACAAGCCGTTTCTAGAGTCGACTCTTTTCGTGCTGCAGAGAACGCGCATTCCGGTCAGCAAGATCAAGCCGCAGTTTCTCGCTCGCGAGCTCGCTTTGCTCGCGTTCAACGAGCGAGTTCTCGCCCAGGCCGAAGACCGGCGCGTTCCGGTGCTCGAGAGGCTTCGTTTTCTGTGCATCCTCTCGAGCAACCTGGACGAGTTCTTCGAGATTCGCGTTGCCGAGCTGAAGGAGCGCATCCGGCTCGGCAACGAGATCGAAATTCCCGGGGAAACACTGGCTGCGGAGGTGCTTCCGCAGATCAGCGAGCGCGCCCACGCCTTGGTCGCCCGGCAATACCGATTGCTCAACAAGGAGATCTTCCCGCAGCTCGCCGACGAAAGCGTGCGCTTTCTCGCCGAGCACGACTGGACCAAGGAGCAGCGCTCCTGGCTGCACAACTATTTCATGAAGGAAATGATCCCGCTCCTCACGCCCATCGGGCTCGATCCCTCGCACCCTTTCCCGCGCGTCCTCAACAAGAGCCTGAACTTCGCCGTGCAGCTCGAGGGCCGCGACGCCTTCGGACGCAACTCGGGCACCGCGATCGTCCAGGCGCCGCGCGCGCTTCCGCGGGTAGTTCAGCTGCCGAAAACGATCGCCGGCAGGGGGCACGTCTTCGTACTCCTCACGTCCATCCTGCAGGCTTTCGTGCAGGCCTTGTTCCAGGGCATGACCGTGCGCGGTTCCTATCCCTTCCGGGTCACGCGCAACAGCGACCTGTTCCTGGACGAGGAGGAAATCAAGAACCTGCGCACTGCGCTCGCCGGAGAGCTTTCGCAGCGCCACTTCGGGGATTCCGTGCGGTTGGAGGTCGCCGAGAACATGCCCACGGACCTCGAGCAATTCCTGCTCGAGCAGTTCCAGCTCACCTCCGATGACCTGTACCGCGTGGACGGACCGGTCAATCTGGTTCGCTTGATGCAGATCCCGGACCTCGTGGACGCGCCCAAGCTGAAGTTTCCAGCGTTCGTTCCCGGCCTCCCCAGACAGCTCGAGAAAAGTCCCGACCTGTTCCGGGCCATCCGCAAGGGGGACGTGCTGCTGCACCATCCATTTCAATCGTTCGGTCCGGTCATCGATTTCCTGGAGCAAGCGGTCGAGGATCCGAGCGTGGTCGTGATCAAGCAAACCGTCTACCGGACGGGAACCGACTCGGTACTGATGAAATATCTCATCGACGCGGCCCAGCGCGGCAAGGAAGTGACCGTCGTGGTGGAGCTGCTCGCGCGCTTCGACGAAGAAGCCAACCTCAACTGGGCGGCCAAGCTCGAAGAGGTCGGTGCGCACGTGGTCTACGGTGTGGTCGGATACAAGACGCACGCCAAGATGTCGCTGGTGGTGCGGCGCGAGGAGGGCAGGCTGCGGCGCTACGTCCACCTGTCCACGGGCAACTATCACCCGCGCACCGCGAAGCTCTACACGGATTTCGGATTGCTGACGGCCGACGAGAAGATCTGCCAGGACGTGAACGAGGTCTTCAAGCAGCTCACCGGCCTCGGGCGCGCGCGGCGTCTCCACCACCTCTGGATCTCGCCTTTCTCGCTTCACGAGCGCATCCTGGGGGCGATCAAGCGGGAGGCCAACCACGCGCGCGCGGGCGAGCGCGCGCACATCATCGCCAAGATGAATTCGCTGATCGAGCCCAAGGTCATCGAGACGCTCTATCGGGCATCGCAGGCCGGGGTGAAGATCGACCTCGTCGTTCGCGGCGTGTGCGCGCTCCGGCCCGGCATCTTCGGGCTCTCGGAGAACATACGCGTGCGCTCGGTCATCGGCAGGTTTCTCGAGCACTCGCGCATCTTCTATTTCCTGAACCGCGGGGAGGAGAGTCTCTACCTCTCGAGCGCGGACTGGATGGGGCGGAACTTTTTCGGGCGCATCGAGTTGTGCTTTCCTGTTCTCGACCGACACATGAAGGAACGGGTGATCCAGGAGGGCCTCAAGCCCTACCTTTCCGACAACAGCCAAGCGTGGGAGATGGACTCCGAGGGCACCTATCGGAGGAAGAAATCGCTCGGCCGAATTCCGCGATCCGCGCAAGATCATCTTCTCGGGGAGCTCGCCGCCGACAAGTAGCCGGCGCCTCGGGCGCGGCGTCGCCCAATCGAGCGAAATTCTCGTGGTGCCAAAATTCTGTTGCTACAATCACGGGCACTTTTCCTCCTGGGAGGCCGCTTCATGCAGGAAAGTCCCTTCAAGGGCAAGACCGGGCTTCAGCGCCTGTGGAACGCCCTCGGCTATTCGCTGCAAGGCATGGCATCCGCGTTTCGCCACGAGAATGCGTTCCGGCAGGAGTGCCTGCTCGCCGCCGTGCTCGTTCCCGCCGCTTTTTTCTTCCACGTCGCTGGCGCGGAAAGGGCACTGATGATCGCGAGCGTCCTGCTCGTCCTCATCGTCGAACTGCTCAATTCTGCGGTAGAGGCTGCGGTCGACAGGATCTCATTGGAGAACCACCGGCTCGCCAAGCGCGCCAAGGATATTGGCAGCGCGGCGGTGTTCCTCAGCCTGATCAATGTCGCGGTGGTCTGGGCCCTGATCCTCCTGAAATAGCTGTCTTAAAACCTTAAGAAATCCTTAATCCCGTATTCATGTTTCGCGTGCACTGTGCGCGCGCATGGATACGCTTAGCCAGAAAGCCGGTGCGCGGAACGCGCTTCGCGTCGCCGTAGTCACGGAAACCTATCCGCCGGAGATCAACGGTGTCGCCCGGACGGTGGGTCTCATGGTGGAAGGCCTGTGCGAGCGCGGACACGATGTTCAGCTCGTTCGTCCGCGCCAGCGCAAGGAGCGCAGCCCCTCGAACGACGGGCCGGACGAGCGACTCGTACCCGGCTTGCCGATCCCGTTCTATCGTCACCTGCAGATGGGGTTCGCGCCACCTCGGCTGTTCCACGGGGAATGGACGAACTGGCGACCCGATCTCGTCCACGTCGTTACCGAGGGCCCTCTTGGCTGGGCGGCGGTGGGTGCTGCGAGGCACTTGGGTATTCCGATCTGCTCGGACTTTCACACGAATTTTCACAGCTACAGCCGCCATTACGGCATGGGGGTGTTTTCCGGAATCGTATCCCACTATTTGAGGGTATTGCACAACCGGACCGATTGCACGCTCGTGCCCACGGCGGAGATGCAGTCCAACCTGGAGGCGCTGGCGTTCGAGCGCGTGAGGGTGGTCGGGCGCGGTGTGGATTCCTGGCTTTTCAATCCGGCCCGCCGCAGCGGACGCCTGCGGGCGACCTGGGGCTGCCGTGGAAGCGAGACGGTCGCACTGTACGTCGGGCGCCTGGCACCCGAGAAAAACCTCCGCGTATTCGTCGAGGGGGCTCTCGCAATGCGCGCGATCGAGACCAACCTTCGCGTGGTTCTGGTCGGGGACGGCCCGCAGAGCGCCGAGTTGCGCGCGAGGTACCCCGATTTCGTGTTCGCGGGAATGCGCACCGGTGGAGATCTGGCCGAGCACTACGCTTCGGCGGACGTGTTCCTTTTCCCCAGCACCACCGAGACGTTCGGCAACGTGACTCTCGAAGCGATGGCGAGCGGCCTGGCGGTGGTCGCCTATGACTATGCCGCGGCGCGCCAATACCTCCGCCATGAAGTGAGCGCCTTGCTCGCCCCACTGGACGACGGCGCGGCCTTCGTCGGAATGGCGGAGCGGCTCGCCAAAGATCGGGATCTCGTGTCGCGCCTGCGCTCGGAGGCCCGGCGGACCGCGGAAGGAGTGTCCTGGAAAAGGGCCGTCGACGATCTGGAGCGCGTGCTGCGCAGTATCATCGGCACGAATCGCGCGGACCTCGGCGAGGTCCGAGAGGATTCAGTCCGTGTCGAGACTTGAATCGGGACTCGAGCGCCTTCGCCTGTGGGACTCGGCGCTGTGCGTGCGCTTCAACGGCGCCGTGCACATCGCCCCGGTGCGCCGGGTCTTTCGGGTCGTCAGCCGCCTGGGGGACGGCGTTTTCTGGTACTCGCTCATGCTTGCGCTCCTCGCCGTCGGCGGGACTGCCGCGGTCGAGCCGGTCGGGCGCATGGCCGGGACCGGTGTTGCGTGCACTCTGATCTACAAGTGGCTCAAGTCGAAAACTTCGCGCCCTCGCCCGTTCGCTGTATCGAATGCGGTGCGCGCCGGCGCGGATCCGCTGGACCCTTTCAGCTTTCCCTCTGGGCACACCCTCCACGCCGTGGCGTTCTCCATGGTCGCGATCGCCTTCTATCCGATGCTCGCTTGGCTGCTCGTTCCGTTCACGCTCCTGGTCGCGGCCTCGAGAGTGGTGCTTGGCTTGCACTACCCCAGCGACGTGCTCGCCGGGACGGCTTTGGGCGCGCTCATCGCCCTGGGCGTTCTCGCGCTTTGACCACCCCTTGAAGCACCTACCGATTCTCGGGGAGCTTGAAAGGCTGCAAAGCGTGTTCGTGCGATAATCGACCGGCAGTGCGAGGCGATATGGAATGAGCAACATCCTGGTTCGAACGGCAATCGTCGTCGTTTTCTTGGCGGCCCTCGCGTTCGGAACGGGTTTTGTCTTCGGTCCCGATTGGGGCTGGGCGTTTCTCTCGCTGGCGTTATTCGGTCTGCTCCTCCACCACGTCCGGCATCTCGGTCAGCTCGGCCGATGGGCCTCGCGCGCGCTCTCGGAGTCCGTGCCCGAGGGCACGGGCGCATGGGAGGAGGTCTTCACCCTTCTGTACCGCAGGCAACGCACGGAAATCGAGCAGCGTCGCAAGCTCGCGCAATCGCTCGCCCGTTCCCGCCAGGCGGGCCGCGCGCTTCCCTACGGGGTCGCGATCCTCGACTCCGAGAGCCGCATCGTGTGGTGCAACGATTCGTTCGAGGCGCACTTCGGCATCGACGCGGAGGCCGACATCGGCCAGCCGATTACCTATCTGGTGCGCGAGCCCGAGTTCGTCGAGTACGTCGCGGCCGAGGATTTTTCCAAGCCGATGCAGCTCAAGACTGCGCGCGACGGCCTGGTGCTATCGGTGCAGTTCGTTCCCTACGTCGATTCGCAGCGCCTGCTGCTGTCGCGGGACATCACGCAGGGGATCCGCCTCGAGACGATGCGCCGCGACTTCGTCGCGAACGTGTCCCACGAGCTGCGCACCCCGCTCACGGTCCTCGTCGGCTTTCTGGAGACGGTCCGGGAGCTCAAGCTCGATCCCGAGCGCTCGCGCGACTACCTGAACCTGGTGGCCGAGCAGAGCAAGCGCATGCAGCGCATCATCGACGACCTGCTGACGCTGTCGACGCTCGAATCGGCCTCCGAGCCGCCGCGCGAGGAGCGCGTGGACGTCGCGCTGCTGCTGTCCCGGATCCAAAGCGAGGCCACCGCGCTCTCGGCCGGCCGCCAGCGCATCACGCTCGACGCCGAACCGGGGTTCGACCTGCTGGGAGCGGAATCCGAGATCGCGAGCGCGTTCGGCAACCTCGCAAGCAACGCCGTGCGCTATACCCCGCAGGGAGGCGAGGTGCGCCTGATATGGCGCAGCTCGCAAAAGGGCGCCGAGTTCACCGTCGAGGACACCGGCGTCGGCATCGACGCCGAGCACATTCCACGCCTCACCGAGCGCTTCTACCGCGTCGACCGCGGCCGTTCGCGAGAGACCGGAGGCACCGGCCTGGGCCTCGCAATCGTCAAGCACGCCCTCGCGAGGCACCAGGCGACCCTAGATATCGAGAGCACACCGGGCGCGGGCAGCCGGTTCACCGCCAAGTTTCCTGCCCGCCGCGTCGTCCCCGCGCGCACCAGAACCGCCAACGACGCTCTGCATTAAGTCGCTGGAGCTGTAACCGAAATGTAGGAATCCCCCTGTATCCTGCTCCTCGCCTCTCCTCGAGGCTCTGCATCACTCCTCCTCCGCGCCCGTCGTTCGACGGGCGTTTTTTTCGGTGTTTGCGCCTTCACATTTCCGAACCATCGCTCGCCTAGCCTTGCGGCCAGCCAGACAACAGGGAGGTCGGACCCAGGGTACGGGCAGTGCAATGATCGGGATTCGGGCGCTGTTCCTATCGGACATCCATCTCGGCTCGCGTGCGTGCCAGGCTGAGCGCCTGAATGGCCCCGCCGCCCGGCCCCTAGTTCCGCAGCCGTGCGTGCTGCCTGCCGAGCCACACGCCGACGGCAAGCCAGAGGATGGCCCCGGGAATCGCCGCCGCCGCGAGACCCGCAAGGCTGAGTCCCAGACTTTTCAGCGCGTAATACACCCAGCCGCTGGCCGCGTCTCCGCCACGGAATACGACCGTATCGATGAAATTCTTCGACTTGTACTTCTCTTCGCGCTTCAGCACGGTGAAGAGCATTTCGCGCGCCGGCCGCGCGATCGCATAGTCGGCGGCGCGGCGAAGGATCTGGAAGGCGATCAGCACGGCGAGCACCGGTGCCAGACCGATGACGATGAATCCGGCCAGCCCCAGCGCCGGCAACAGCGCCAGCGCCACGCCGACGCCGAGCTTCTCGACTAGTCTGGCGATCACAAATAGCTGGCCGAAGAGCGTAAGGACGAGCTGACGCGGGCCGTCGACGAAATCGGTAAATACTACAAGAAGGCTCTCCAGATCCGCCAGAAGCTGCTCGCCGTTCCGCGCGGGACGAAGCCGAAACTGCATCG
>Ga0137397_10003190_pt1 | contig 11424 bp, 9 predicted proteins | sample czorhiz116metaG_FD_106658 | JGI IMG/M metagenome (GOLD analysis project Ga0137397, IMG submission 106658) | Vadose zone soil microbial communities from Angelo Coast Range Reserve, California, USA - czorhiz1.16 metaG | ecosystem: Environmental > Terrestrial > Soil > Vadose zone | place: USA... | reverse complement strand
TATTTTAGCAGACCCTCTGCCATGTCGAGCAACAGCCTTTGAAAACCCGTGTCGGCAGAAGTTAACGACTGGATCTTTTCAACAGAGTGAATGACCGTCGTGTGGTGCTTCCCGCCGAAAGCCCGCCCAATCTCCGGGTAACTGTGCTTAGTAAGTTTCTTGCAAAGATACATCGCTACCTGGCGGGGAAAAGCAAATTGCCGCGAATTGTTTTTGGACACCAACTGATCCACGCTTAATTTGTAAGCAGTGGCTACAGTTTTCTGAATCTGTTCGATGGTAACAACCCCCGGTTCCTCCTCGCTGGCAATGTTTCTGATGGCATCCTTCGCCAGTTCCTTTGAAATCGGAATTCCGCGCAACGATGAAATCGCTATTAATCGGATCAGGGACCCTTCCAACTCTCTTACATTGTTTTTTACCCTACTGGCGATGAAAAGAGCTACGTCATCCGGAATAATGAAACCTATCGTTTCCGCTTTGCGCTTCAGAATCGCAACCTTAGTCTCGAGATCAGGAGGCTCTATGTCCGCAATTAGTCCCCACTCAAACCGCGAGTGCAATCGCTCCTCGAGAGTTGGTATTTCCCTGGGAGGACAGTCGGAGCTGATTACAATCTGTTTCTGCTGCTCATAGAGAGCATTAAACGTGTGGAAAAACTCTTCCTGAGTGCGTTCCTTCCCTGCCATGAACTGAATATCGTCGATTAATAACACGTCGACCGATCGATACTTTTCTCTAAAGCCCTGCGTCTTGTCGTAGCGAATTGCGTTAATCAGTTCGTTCATGAACCGCTCAGAAGATAAATAGGAAAGGCTCAAGTGAGGGTTTCGCTCTTTAATGGCCTGGCCACAAGCATGCATCAGGTGCGTCTTACCGAGGCCCACACCGCCGTAAAGATAAAGAGGGTTATAAGTCTTTCCTGGAGCTTCCGCGACAGCAAGTGATGCTGCGTGAGCGAATTGATTGCAGGAGCCTACAACAAAACTATCAAAGGTGTACTTTGAATTGAGTCCGGGATCAAAAGGGAATTGCTTCGCCACCGGCGCGATAACACTCATGGGACCTTCAGATGAAATCGGAGCCCGCTCTGGATTATTGGAACCGGGGCTTGCAACACCAGGGTCAGTCTCTTGAGGCAAGACATCCTGAACCAATTCCTGAACTTTAAGGTTAAAGGTTTCTTCGGGGAGAATCCAATCGACTGAATAGCCCGCTAAACTAGCCTCACCGAAAGACTGATCCATCAGGTTCGCGTAATTAACCTTAACCCAATCGCGCACCACCTGGTTTGGCGCTCGAAGACGAATGAGCCGCCGCACGTTGTCAATTCCTTCGAACCGAATCGGGTGAAACCATGTCTCAAAACTTTCACCCTGGAGTTTTGTTTTGATTGTGCGAAGAACGTTGTCCCAGAGATTATTTTCCACCAGACCCATCATTGTTACTCGATTGACTTTCGTAAAACATACAGCGTTAGTTAAGGCCCGAAGTCCTGGCAGAAATCACTGGCAGAGATCAGGTGAATACTCGGTCCGGAGTGCTTGTCCTTAAGAGAGAAGCGCTGAAGCGAAAACGAGCTGAAGAGTTATTCACAGGGTTTTCCTCAGCTTTGTGGAAAACACCCAAGTCTTAAAGTAAAGCTTTAAGCTTATATTTATCAAGCACTTACAAGGAGTGAGCTTGAACGGGTCGGAGACTAACACAGCGTCTCCGTTGGAAGCAAGAGAGAGGGAGTTATAAAACACGGTTAGGCTTTTGCGATGACCAAAGACATGAGAAGGAGGTCGGTCGACATTACTTTTTGGACGGTTATTGAGACTCCGCAAGCGCTCCAGGGAAGCTCGATTCTGAACGCTGAACGGGTGCAACTTGCGGACGACGAATGATCAGATGCTACGGCAGGCAACCACACTCGGATGACGCGACAACGTCCGCTTTCTTGACATGAGGTCTGGTGGCAGCTAGTCTTACGGTTTTCTTTTTAGGGGAGAATTCTGACTATGTCTAAGAGAACCTTTCAACCGAACAACCGCCGTCGCGCCAAAACTCATGGGTTTCGAGCGCGCATGGCTACCAAGGCCGGCAGACTTGTTCTGAAGCGGCGGCGTTCAAAAGGACGCCGGCGACTGACGCCTTCTCATTACTAATTTCGGTCGCAGTTCATGACGGCGTATCTGCGTGGAAGCCAGGATTTCCAGAAAGTTTACCGGAAGGGCAAGCGTTACGAAGGCGTTTTGGTTACAGCATTTGTCTTGCCCAACAACCTGTCGCACAACAGATTTGGCATTACCACCTCGAGGAAAGCTCTCGGTAATGCCGTTCAGAGGAATCGGGCCAGGCGACTGCTGAGAGAAACTTTTCGTTTGAAGCAATCTTCGTTATGTGGTTTGCAGGTTAAGTATGATTGGGTATTCAACGCGAAACGGAGGCTCCCCTCCCTCAAGGTGACTGCCGCGATGGAGGAGTTTGAGAAGCTGGTATCAAGAGTAGCTAGAGAAGAAAGTAAGACGCAGACGTTTGCGTGAAGGTCGTGAAGTCATTACTCATTGCATTTATTAGGTTCTATCAACTCGTTATTTCACCTTTTCTTCCAGCATCTTGTAGATTCTCTCCAACCTGTTCTGAATATGCATCCCAGGCGATTGCTCGTTACGGCGCCCTTCGAGGAAGCGCGCTCGCGTTTCGCAGATTGCTCCGTTGTCATCCCTTCAGTCCGGGCGGCTACGATCCAGTGAAGTAGAACTGAGGACCTTAAAGGTTTTCGGCCGAACGATGATTCTGGCCGCCAAGCTAATGCAACAAAAACGCTTAATAATCGCGCTCTTAATCTCCACCGCAATCCTTTTTCTGTGGAGTTACCTTGTCCCCCAGCCACCGAAGCCCAGCGCGACACCGTCTCCATCGCCCCAGGCAGCAACTCCACAACAGACCGTAACACCACCGGGTAGCCCGGCAACTACACCATCCCCTGTTGCGGTTGGTTCTCCGGGCGCATCCGCGACCTCAGCACCGCACCGCACTCTCCTGATTAGGACTCCGCTTTACGACGCAAAATTTGATAGCCGCGGCGCGGAAGCCATCAGTTGGATAATCAAAAAGAATAAGGACACCGGCCGGGAGATCTACTCGGTTGCTGGACCCAAGAACGCTCGTATACCGCTGGAGCTGGTGTCGTCAAAAGGTCTGGAGAGAGTGCCGCGAGAGGCACCGCTTCAATTGGCAACCGGCGACGCGGCTGTCGATAGTCTTCTTGCATCGGCGAACTACACAATCGAAGGGGCTGACCCGGGCGCAGGTGATACCGAGCTGACTTTGGGAGCTGATGAGAAGAAGCGGATTTCATTTCTTTTGCGCGACAACGCTACGGGTTTGGATGTTGTAAAGACGATAGTCCTGGACGGCTATAGTTACAGCGCGGATTTGGAAATCACAATCAAACGCGGTGACCAGATTGTTCCGCAGGCCAAGGTACGAGTGGGTCCCAGCATTGGTGATCAGGGAGTAAAACACTACTCGTTTTACTCGGTCGCTCCTGAAGCTGTGGCCGCCGTTGGCGACAAGGTAGAGCGTCATCAGCCGCACTCGATCAATGTAAACAAAGACTCACCCGACCACATGGTGATTCCGGGGCCTGTCGATTGGGCTGGCGTTGGCGATACTTACTTTGCCATGGTGGCCGCCCCGTCTAAGAAACTCGAAGGTCTGGAACTACAGACTACACAGTATGAATATTCAGGTAACGGGAAGCCCGAGAGCAGATTTCTAACGACCGCCTGGGTGCCGGTTTCTACAGATGGCTCTCGTACTGTGGTCTATACAGGCCCGAAGGACCACTTTCTCCTTACGGCCGCGAGCAAGAATATAAGCCAGGCTGTGGGACGGAATATCGATCTCGAAGGCCTAATTGACTACGGCTGGTTTAGCTGGATGTCGAGACCTCTGGCGGTACCCATCCTGATATCGATCAAGTGGTTAAGCCGCTTGACTGGAAGTTATGGCGTCGCAATTATCTTATTCACGATAGTCATTTACTCACTGTTTTTCCCCCTGAAGTGGCGCTCTTCGAAGTCAATGAAGAAGGCCCAAAAGCTTGCGCCCCAAATGAAGGAGCTGCAGGAAAAGATCAAGGGGATGAAACAGAACGACCCGCGCCTGAAAGAGCTTCAGGTCGAGCAGCTGCGCCTAATGAAGGAAGGAAATCCCCTGGGTGGGTGTCTGCCTCTGCTCATTCAGATGCCTTTTCTCTTTGCACTCTATCGGGCAATTACTATCTCTCTCGATTTTCGACAAGCCACCTTCTTATGGCTGCCGGATCTATCTTCGGGTGATCCTTATCACGTCCTGGAGGTCCTGATGGCGGGAACAATGATTGTTCTCCAGCTGATTACACCCGCACCTTCAGCCGATCCGCTGCAGCGAAAGATGATGGCCATCGGCATGCCGGTGTTCATGTTATACGTTCTTTGGGGTGCACCTTCCGGACTGCTACTCTATTGGCTCGTTGGAAATATTGTGGGCTTTAGTCAACAGTTTCTAATTAACAAGTGGACGCAAACGGACGGGGGAGCACCCCCGCCCCCAGAAAAGCCGGCCAAAGGTGGCTCGAAAAAAGGAAACGGAAACCCCCGAACCGCCACGGCTTGAGATAGATTTGCTTCGGAGTTTCAACAAACAATGCCAGAAGACATTTGCGCAAACGCCGGTACTTTCCTTCAGTCGCTGTTCCACGGCACGGGGCTGAATCTCGAAGTCGCAGTCAAAGAGACCACAACAGAGTGCCTACTGGATTTGAGCGGAGCCGACGCCGGATTGCTGCAGGCTGAAGGGGGAGAGCTGTTGCAGGCGCTGCAGCACCTCCTGAACCAGGCCTTTGGACGGAAGCTGGCTGACGGCCAGCGACTTGTTTGCGACGTGGAAGGCTTTCGCGCAACACGCGAGGCCGAACTACGTGCGATGGCAAAGCTCGCTGCAGACCGAGTCCGCGGGAGCGGATTACCATTCGTTTTCGGTGAGATGAACTCCAATGAGCGGCGAATCATTCACCTCACTCTCGCTGAATCCGCGGACCTCCATACCGAATCCGTAGGAGAGGGATCCGATCGCAAACTAAGAGTTTCGCTAAAACGCTCTGGCCAGTAAGCTCCGGAAGCCAGGAATTCCTGGTCGCTTAAAAACCCTACCGTTCCAACCGCGATGGATACCATAGTCGCAGTCGCAACACCGCCTGGCCGCAGTGCGATTGGTGTGATTAGGCTGAGTGGGCCACGATCTCTTGAGATAGTCCGGTGCCTGATTCGCGACGAAGAATTCACACCCGAACCAAACCGCGTTGTCCTGAAACGAATAATGGCCGGCGACTCGGGAGAAGAAGTCCTCGACTATGCACTGATCAGTTATTTCGCGGGCCCACATTCATTTACTGGTGAAGACATGGTTGAGATCAGTTGCCATGGCTCACCTGTAATTCTCCGACAGCTCCTCGATTTGATTCAGCACTTCGATGCGCGGCTCGCAGGCCCGGGTGAGTTCACTATGAGAGCGTGCAAAAACGGAAAGATGAATCTGAGTCAGGCCGAAGCGATACGCGATCTAATTGATGCGCAGACCAATGCCGCAGCTCAACAAGCCACGCGTCAGTTAAAGGGAGAATTGTCGTCGGCACTGCAACCCGGCAAGGAAGAACTCATTCGGGTAATAGTCAGACTAGAATCCGCGCTTGAGTTTGTCGAGGATGATTTACCGCAGCTTCAGTTGGCTGAGACAAAGCACAAACTGACAGAGGTTTTAAGGGCGATTAAAGATCTCGCTTTTACTTACGCGACCGGTCACCTCTTGCGCGAAGGATTGAAGGTGGCCTTGATAGGACGCCCGAATGTGGGTAAGTCTAGTGTATTCAATAGGTTACTGCGATCAGACCGCGCGATTGTAACTGAGGTTCCGGGTACCACGCGTGACAGTCTTAGCGAGCGACTCAGTTTACGAGGGATCCCCGTCTCGCTGACTGACACGGCCGGCATCCGAAAAGCAGCTGACAGGATCGAGGAGATTGGCGTCGAGCGAACACATAGGGCGATGGCCGATGCTGACCTTCTGGTAGTGGTGTTGGATGGCTCCACAGAGATCTTGCCGGAGGATCTGGCAGTGCTATCGCAGGCAAGTCAGGTTGCCCATGTTGTAGCAGTCAACAAGTGCGATCTTCCGCAGGTGAGACTTGATGAGGAATTGGGTCAGCACAAGATGGTCCATGTTTCAGCGTTAACTGGCCAGGGACTTGATCACCTTTCTACTGCTATACTGGAGCCCTTTGGCAGCGTTGATTCCGAAGCCGCCGGCCTGCTTATCACCGACAGCAGGCATTATGATCTATTGCGGCGCGCGCAAAGTTCGCTTGAGGATTCAATTGAGCTTCTTGATCAAAGAGCTAGTGAGGAGCTTGTACTCGTGGGCCTACACAATGCTCTTAAATTCCTGGGGGAGATTACGGGAGAGACTACAACTGAGGATATCCTGACGCAGATATTCAGCACGTTCTGTATAGGCAAGTGATGATGGTCTTCGACGAAGTTTTTGAAGTGATCGTGATTGGCGGCGGACATGCCGGCTGCGAGGCGGCCTCGGCGGCTGCGCGGCTGGGCGCGCAAACCGCTTTGGTTACTCTAAACCTGGATCTCATCGGACAGATGTCGTGCAATCCAGCGATTGGTGGAATTGCTAAAGGGCACCTCGTACGCGAGATTGATGCGCTCGGCGGGATCATGGGCCGTGTCATCGATCGGACTGGCATTCAGTTTCGTCTGCTCAATCGCTCCCGAGGACCGGCGGTCCAGTCGCCTCGCGCTCAGGCCGACCGTGCGCTCTACAGAACGGAAATGCGAGCCACGTTGGAGAACACGCCAAATCTCCATTTGCGGCAAGGCATGGTGGTCGATCTGTTGGTGCGCAACGAAAAGATCCTGGGAGTGGCGATGCAGGACGGTAGACGAATGGGCGCCGCAGCCGTAGTGATTGCCGCCGGCACATTCCTGAACGGACTCGTTCACACGGGCCGACGATCGTACACAGCCGGCCGCATGGGAGAACCGGCTTCGATTGAGTTGGCGGAGGTTTTGAAACAGCTGGGCTTCCCGGTCGGCAGACTGAAAACGGGAACGCCGCCGCGACTCGACGGGCGAACAATTGACTGGAGTGCATTTGAGAGTCAGAGCGCTGACGAATACCCCGTAGCGTTTTCTTTTTCAACCGAACGCATCGAGCAGCCGCAAATTCAGTGTTATATCGGCTATACAACAAATAATCTCCATGACGCGATCCGGAAGAACCTGCACGAATCACCGCTCTATTCGGGGAAAATCAAGGGAGTAGGACCGCGCTATTGTCCGTCCATTGAGGACAAAGTAGTTAAGTTTGCCGATAAGGATCGCCACCAGCTTTTCTTAGAGCCGGAGGGTCACGACACGAATGAAGTGTATCTGAATGGCTTTTCGACATCCTTGCCGGCTGGAATGCAACAGGATTTGGTTAGGATGATTCCCGGCTTGGAAGAAGCGAAGATCATCAGACCCGGCTACGCAATTGAATATGATTTCGTTGATCCTCGGGAGCTTGGACACGATCTACAGAGTCGCAGGATCGGCGGTCTATTTCATGCTGGCCAGGTAAACGGTACGACCGGATATGAGGAAGCGGGTTGTCAGGGTTTAATTGCCGGGATAAACGCCGCCCTGCTGGTGCAGGGTCGGGAAAGTTTCCGGCTTAGACGTGAAGAGTCGTACATCGGTGTTCTTATCGACGATTTGATTAAGCAAGGCGTAGACGAGCCTTATCGGATTTTCACGTCGCGAGCTGAATGTCGTCTTGCGCTGAGGCATGATAATGCGGATGAAAGACTGAGGCGGTATGGTCGGCAAATCGGTTTAGTGGGGGATCGAGACTGGGAGCGGTTTAACCAAAGGCGCGATCGAATTGCCAAGGTCAAGAATGCCTTGAAGACTACACGCTTACGGAAATGTGATGCGGTTTATTCGGCGGCTGCAGCGAGTGTATCAAGCGATTTGGGCGACTCGATAAGCCTGGCGGATCTTGCTCAACGCCAGGGGATTACGGTGGACATGATCCAACGACTGCTCCCCAGCGACGTTCAGTCTACGACGTTCACAGGCGATTTGGAGTTCGTCCTGGCTGACAATCTTTACGCCGGATATATCAGGACCCAAAAGGTGGCAACCCAACGCCTTCGACATCATGACGCAACCCCAATCCCGAAAGAACTGAATTTTCGCGCCTTAAATGGACTTTCCCACGAGATGGCCGAGCGCCTCGAACGAGCCCGCCCGCTGACCTTCGGGGAGGCCAGGAATATTCCCGGCCTCACGCCTGCGGCCCTTTCAACTCTGTTCGTGAATGTAAGCACCAGCTTGTAGTCCCCTTAGAATGTTTCACGTGTCCCATTCCTCCGGGGGGACACGTGAAACATTCCCTTACGATAAAACCCCATTCCCGAGCAATCTGGGTAGAAACTTTCATGGCCACATGTTAAGTTAGCCGCCCCAGGTTCCTTTAGTTAACTCTGCTATATCGATGACTAAGACGATCGCAATAGCGAATCAGAAAGGCGGTGTGGGAAAAACCACGACGGCTGTTAACTTGGCCGCTGTGCTGGCTGCCTCCGAGATGCCCGTCTTGCTTGTAGATGCTGACCCCCAGGGAAACGCAACTTCGGGTGTCGGGATCCAGCGCGGGACGTTTCGAAAAAGCATTTATCACTCGATTGTCCTGGGAGAGCCGATTGAAGACGCCATCTTATCTACCCAAATTCCATACCTGGAGGTCTTGCCAGCGAATAAGGATCTGGCCGGTGCAGAAGTAGAGCTTGTAGAGGTAGAGCGGCGTGAATTTCGGCTCCGAGAGGCACTGGCTTCCGCAGCCGAAACTTACCGATACGTGATTATTGATTGTCCACCTTCGCTGGGTCTCTTGACGCTTAATGCGCTCACCGCCGCTCAGTCTCTGCTTGTGCCTATCCAGTGTGAATACTACGCCCTCGAAGGTGTAACCGAACTGTTCGATACGCTGGCCCGAATTCGTCGGCTTCATAATCCAACACTCACTATTGAAGGGCTTCTCCTCACGATGTATGACGAACGTACCAACCTGGCAACTGCTGTAGCGTCTGATCTGCGCGACTTTTACGGCCGACAGGTATTTCAAACTGTCATTCCTCGAAATGTCCGCTTGGCCGAAGCACCAAGTTATGGAAAGCCCATTACCCTCTATGACGCTCATTCCAAAGGGGCAGAAGCGTACTTCCAGTTAGGCAAGGAGATAATCGCGCATGACAACACGAAAGGCATTGGGTCGGGGGTTGGGAGCGTTGCTCTCGGCTGAAGGCACTGCAACAGCGCTTGAAGACGCCAACGACATCCCCGTTGATTTGATCGACCCCAGCGAATTGCAGCCTCGGATGGTTTTCGACGAGGCCAAGTTGGCGGAGCTTGCTCGATCGATAAGTGCGAATGGTGTTGTACAACCACTCCTGGTTCGCAGAAAAGGCGCGCGATTTGAGCTCATAGCTGGCGAGCGGCGTTGGCGTGCAGCACAGATAGCGGGACTCACCAGGATCCCTGTAGTGCTGCGAAACGTATCGGACGACAAAGTCCTCGAACTTGCGCTGATAGAAAATATCCAGCGCGAGGATCTGAATCCAATCGAGGAAGCCCGGGCCTACAAGAAACTCATTGAGACACTCGGACTGACACAGGAGACGGTAGCGGAACGCGTGGGGCGAGACCGGTCCTATGTCACCAACTATTTACGCTTGCTCAAACTACCGGAAGACCTGCAAGAACTTCTTCAGGTGGGAAGGATCTCTACGGGTCATGCCCGGGCTCTATTAGGTACGGACCATGTTGATGTTCAGCGCAGACTAGCGCGAAAGATAATCGAACAGGATCTTTCAGTAAGAGCGACGGAGCGCCTGGTGAAGCAAACGACTGAAGCCCGGTCGTCACGAAGAAGCGTGACCACCAAACCGCAGGAAGCGGATGCGAATATCCGTGCAGCTGAAAACAAGTTACGCCGGAAATTCGGCACGCAAGTCCGAATTGTTCAGTCCGCAGGAGGCCAGACGGGAAGAATAGAGTTGGCGTTTTATAACCAGGGAGACTTGGACCGCCTGTACAGCCTGCTGTCAGTCGACACAGTTTAGCACGCTGTATTTTATACAACAGAAACGCTCCCGTCGAACACCAACCGCTGTACAAAGTGCAATAGCGTTCGCGGTTTGGCCCGCGCTTGACCCGTTTTTAAGCGGGGTGTTAGACTCCGACGCTTTTGCGTTGTATGAATAGGAGGGGTGTAAGTTGCCTTTGTTGGCTTTCGCGGAAGGTGCTATCCAATTAGTCCCAGATGGCACGTTACTGTTCCACCTGGCTCTCATCATTGCAATGGTGGCGCTTCTAAATGTCACGTTGCTGAAGCCCATCAATCGCATTCTGGAGGAGCGCGACCGACTAACCAAGGGGCGGATTAGTGAGGCACAGAGGACGCTGCTTATCGTTCATGAGAAACTGCTCGAGTATGAGCGCCGGTTGCGCGAAGCGCGTGCCGAAGGGTATTCGCTTATGGAGCGAGAGCGCGCAGTTATCTCCGAAGAGAAGCAGCGAAAGCTGGCTGAGGTCAAATCCGAAATAGCGCGCGTGCTTTCAGCGGAAAGAGAGAAATTGAAAACGGAGACGGCCCAGGTACGAGGCAAACTGGCAGTCGACGCGCGCAGCATCGCCTTGGAGATCGGCCGCCAAATTCTCCGTCGACCAATAGACGGATACCAAATATAAGCATAAAGCTCGAGGATAGGTCCTATTTTGTTTCTCGCAGTTTCTAGTCTATTTATCTTCTTCGAATTTAGCGACGCGGGAGACTACCCATGGTGGAACTACCCGGGTCTTGAGTTGTGGAAGTTTGTCAATCTGGCGATTTTTATCGCCAGCGGGCTTTACTTGCACCGGCGCTTCGGAAGGCCAATTCGCGAAGCCTTACGTGCACGAAGTGAGGGAATTAAAAGAGAACTTCAAAGAGCACGCGAGGAAAGGGACCAGGCCCTTGCCAAACTGGCTGAGGTAGAAGCGCGATTTGAGAAGCTTGACGCAGAGGTCGCGGCGGTGAAGGAAAAGGCCAAGTCTGAGGCTGATGCGGAAAAGGCAAGGCTTACAGCTGCGACTGAAAACGAGATCGCCAAACTGAGAGAGCAGGCAACACGAGAGATTGAGAGCGCCGGTAAGGCCGCGAGGCATGAATTGCAAAGATTCGCCGCGGACGAAAGCGTCCGCATTGCGGAAGAAATACTGGAAAAAGAAATAAGGCCTGAGGACGATGCGCGGTTGACGAGCCTCACTGTGAACGAACTTGGGAGGGTCCGGCCGTGAG
>Ga0137397_10003188_pt1 | contig 11427 bp, 6 predicted proteins | sample czorhiz116metaG_FD_106658 | JGI IMG/M metagenome (GOLD analysis project Ga0137397, IMG submission 106658) | Vadose zone soil microbial communities from Angelo Coast Range Reserve, California, USA - czorhiz1.16 metaG | ecosystem: Environmental > Terrestrial > Soil > Vadose zone | place: USA... | reverse complement strand
TCCCTGTTTGCGCATATCGATGCAGCCCGCAATACTTACTCCCAATTCGATCTAGCCTGCCGTCGAATCCACAGTCACCCGTCTACTCGTGTCCATCAAGAAACTTTTGGAGTGTCTCACACAATGGTCTACTTCCGAACGTTCCGAGGAGGATGTCAGTGACGTTTACGTTACTCTGGGAAACGATTTCAATGCCACGGTGGCCGCGTTTATTTCATACGAGATCGACATGTCGTGCGTCTCGTCGTTCAGACCCATCACTTCACATCTTGATGTCGTTGTACAGTGAACTTTTGAGCTTTCCAGACGAACTCCGCGGGGTCCTAGAAGACTGCCTCTCCGAAGAAGCCTCCCAGCCTACCCTTGAAAAGTACCTTCCGCAAGTGCGCTCTATCATCACCAGCTTGCTGCAAGGACTTCGTGGAAAGCAACATCAATTCCGCCAAATTGCATCCAACCGACCTAAATCTGAGGCGTCAGGCCACAGTCGTTCAGATAGTAATGGCCAAACAAGTCGCTCCTCTCGGGTAAACTCGAGACACAATACTAAATTGTCCATCACCAGCATCGACGATGGGTCTTCACGACGTAACACGCAGTCCTCTGTCGGATCGTCTAGAAGGAAAGAATCAGCTTCCTACGACGCTACACCTAACGGCGAAGAAGCCGCTGTTGCAAGCTTTTCATTTCCTGCCCCTCAGCCTAACCCCCTGAATGCATCTGGACGCTCTTCACACCATCTTAGTGACCATAGGTCACCATCTGCTCCAATCAGTGACTTGCCTCCGCCAGCCATGTCGCCTCACAATGCTCCGACCCCCGAACTTGAACCAGACTCCGAGGGAACGCCGGTCCCACCGCCCAAGACACCAATAGTTCCCCCCAGCGTCAAGCGCTATTCACTCGTGGACAAACCTATGCTGCCGCCTTCCGTGGTTATCGACGAAACATCGGCCCAGAACCCGACCGAACCCGATCGTGGCAACTCCTTATCTCCACCTCCTGAGCTGCCCGCTGTCGACCCTTTTACGGCGAATCCAGGTGTGGCGAGCTCCCTTGCTGCGCTCAAGAAGAGCGACGTACTCGAACGGCGTGCATCGAAACGCTTTTCTACATATAACATCTCCAAGATGACAGGTGCGCCGCGGGACCGGTCAGGCGTGGGTACAGGGCACCCAAACCGACGCTCTCTTGTCGCCGGTGGAGGAGGAACGCTAACCGCAAGAGAACTTGCTGTTCTCACCGAAGCGGATGAAGAAGCCGAGGCACCGCCAGCGCTTCCGCCGACTTCTCCGCGACGTCAGCGCAGTCTTTCGCGCACTCGTGGACTACCACCGGGAGATGTTGCAGAAGGACGTCCTCCTCTTCCGCCCTTACCCCGTACCCCATCCTCTGCCTCACAACCCGCCGCGCCAACTCTCAGCGAGTCATCGAGTACGACACCTGTCCCTGAACCCGTCCCCGTAGTTTCCAGCACCCCTCAGCCTATCACGGTATTCTTGCAAGTTGGACGCGAAGTGAAGAAGGTGAAGATGGTGCCCGGATTTACTTTTTCATCTTTGCGGATGCTCTTTGTAGACAAGTTTGCCTATAACCCCGGTCAAGAAGATTTCCCTGCCATATACATACGTGACCCATCGAGCGGGGTGCAGTATGAATTAGAGGACACGGACGAGGTGAACGACAGATGCTTGTTGTCCCTCAATATTGAGCGTGAGTACCTTTGAAAGCCTTCTGTCCTTGAGGCCTGAGGTTTACCGATTCGTTTGTTTCGCTAGCACTTGACCAAATCAAGCAGCATATCGATCTTCAGATCTCGGGTCTAACACATGAACTCCGTGACCTTCGGAAAACAGTTGCCGAGAATCGACGCTCTTCTCTCGTGTTACATCCTGTGCCGACGATCGACGACCCGGGCGTTTCTCCATCGGCACCGACGGATCGTCAATTACAGACGGTTGCGCGGCGACTATCGCGTCTCGTCCAACGAGAGGGCCCTCAATTTCGGCCTGAACTTAACATGCTCACTACCCCTCTCGTGCCACAAGAAACGGGCCAATCCCTACTGCCACAGATAACGGGTTCATCGGTCATGTCTGACTACTCGGCACGGATTGTGTCAGACCTACGGACACAATTCGATGAGGTGCAGAACCTGAGACGAGATCTTGGGACCATGCGACAATTGTATACGGAATTCATGACGCACACGAAGGAAACGTTAACCGGACTCCGTACCCAGACCCAAACTGTGCGACAAATGGCTTCGACCCAAGTACCTGGGGCACGTGCGTATATTGACGCTGGCAAGAAGAAACTCGATGCGCGTAGTCAAAACGTGCTCACGAAGATGGAGGAGCTGCAAGATACAGTCGAGGGCGTCAAGGATGACGTGCTCAAGCGCCACATCTCACCGAAACCGCAAGTACTACGCTCGATCAAAGAGGGCTTCTCGACCGTCAGCACCGAGCTCCAGAGTTTGAAGGAGCACATCAAGACGATCAAACCGATGTGGAAAAAGACGTGGGAGGAAGAGTTGCAAAGCATTGTCGAGGAGCAGCAGTTCCTCAATCACCAAGAGGAGTTCCTCGCCGACCTGATCGAGGACAGCAAAGCGGTTTCCGAGATTTATGGCCACGTCGAGAAGGTCATCTCGATCCGCGGTGCGTCTGGCGGCCGCGGGGCGCGGGGACGCGGGTTCAAGCCTCCGCCTCAGGACACGGAGCACGGCGGGCTGAGCACCGTGATGCTGGAGATCCAAGGTGCATCGGTGGACCCGGAGAGGCGGCTGAAGGCAATCGAAGCGAGCCAGAAGAACCGGGAGCGGGAGCTCGCAGGTCGGTCGGACGACTTCGAAGCTGAGCTTAAGGGCTTCGTCGGCGGGAAGAAGCTGAAGATGACAGGGGGTGCGGAGGAGGTGGAGCGCGTGCGCCAGCACAAGAACGACCTGACCCTCAAGGCGATGTTCAGCGCAAATCCAGCAGCCTCTACTTCGTAACCGTCGCTCGTTCCCGCCCGCGGTGGTGATCCACACCAGCAAGGTCGTGATCTCAGTCGAGCAGGCCGAGGGAGAGAGGTGTTTTCCCGCGCAGCATCACACGCAAATTCGAATTTGACATTTGTTCCGCTCCGCTCTGCGTACTGTATCCATCGCAACTGCTTCATATCCTCCTCACCTTACGAGCATTTCTTTTTCCCTATTGATTATTCCATTCATGTCCCTTCGCTTCGCAGCTGTGTTTTATTTTATGTGGTTCGGGGATGGTGACATCCAGGTTTTACTTAGGGATCAAGTCGGCAATACTTCTAATCAAGCAATATCTCTAAACTCATCCACTTTGATTCTGATAAGAAGGGGCGCGCGGGGGAAGAGAAAAGTCAACACACTCAGGCTAGCGTGCACTGGTAGGGTTGGCTAGTGTTGTACCAAATTTCCGGCTAGTTTATGGCAGAACTGGCGATCCGCGCTCACATTCAACACCTACTTGGGATGGATCTCGCCTCGCTCACAGGGAAGTGCGCAAAGTGGACAAGCAGACGCGCGCAGTCAGTGGAGGCTCGGCACAGCAGTTGCCCAGACAGCATTTAACGATATTTAGCGCTTATCCGTCTCACCACGTGACACGACCCGAAAGCCGGTTTCACCGCCAGGAGAGCGGCCCTCTTCGCTCCTCTTACGCAGCCCCCCTGAGCCTCAACTCTCTTAAAAATCCCAGTGCAACTTCCGAGAGCGAGAACCAGGACAAGTCGAGTCCCACTAGCGTCTACACGGGAAGAGCAGCCTGTCCCCACATCTCGCCCATTGGCTTTAGCTGGTACTAAGTGTCGCCCGTGGCACTCCAGTGACGCGACTGCCACCTTGCTTGGTGCGGTGCGTTCGTTGAAAGGGACTTGGTATGAATGATTCTTTCCCTCGTCATGCATGTATTTCAGACATGTTTGCGCAAATGAAAATAGAACGTGTTCAAATCGATATCAATCACTTCCTACCATTTTACCATCTTCTGTGTGATTTGATGTTTTCGATGTTTTATTTTCGTATCAACTCACTTCCATTATCTGATTTCCTTCCATACGGTTTTGACTGATTCCCTCCCGCGCTGACCCGATGATAACAGCGGTCACTGGCACACGTGAAGCGAGAAGTAATGACAGAGCTCCCCCACCACGCTGGACTGGAAGTACCTACTTGTTGACTTTCCCCAACTAGGGTATGCCTATACTCGTCTCGTTTAGAACTAAACCCTCTCATCTATACGGACGTTGTACTCACCAGCACCAGCAAAACATCTTTGCCTTGGCCCACAAGCTTGCCTTTCCCTCATTTCTGTGTCATAAAGGCTCTCAAGTGGGATACGTCCTATCTGTCGACCATTCTGTATTTAGCTCCAATCAGCGAGGCAGGAACACAGAATCGGCGCTCTCGTCCAATCAACCCGAGCGGCAGCTATTCCCTGCCCCAACTCCTCAATGAGCACTCACAGGCTGAGTCACAGCCCAGTTCCACATGACAAATGCATCACCGTATTATTCCGGTGGTAAGCAAAACAGCCCGTTGCCTTCGCCGACTCGGACACTCGACCGGGTGTCATCGGTCGTAAGATCCTGAATAAGATGTAATAAGACTGCTCAGAGTACCATTCAGGGTTTCTCCGCCGGGTGCAATCTCCACAAGAAGTCTAGAGAATCAGAGAGACTTCTCATAGGTCCATTATAGATCTTATCTTTCTGCGCGACTCGGATCACTCTCACCTGTGACGTATGGGGTGATTCACGGCACCCCATAACAGCCACAGTCTGTGAACTTTCATCCCCAATACCGTTTGCACTCGCTAACGAGATGTGTATCATCTGTGCATGTGCAGGTAGTGAGGAACGGACTTTGAACGGTATAGCTCTGAACACCGTAGCCGGATCACTGCACTGCACTCGGCAGAAGGTACTATCGAATCCGCGAACGGACGCTATCCACAAACGTTCCATCCGTCTATTTTTGGTGTACGTTATGCAATCCTTCTCGTGATCCCAATCACCTAGGTTTATAAGGCCTCAGTGGGCGGGACCAGACATCAACGACCCTCGAGCTTTACATAGCATGGTCAGCGGCAGCACCGCAAGAGTCTGGTTTATCACCGGCAAGTTCCCAGTGCCTTTAGCTTTCTAATACACCCTCGACTCACATTCCAATCAGGCGCATCAACTGGCCTGGGCTTAGCGCTCACTCGCTCTGCACTTGCCCGTGGTGATTACGTCATCGCAACTGCACGTTCACTGAGGTCCTTCGATGAACTGCGTCACGATCCCAAGATCGACGGGGAAAGGCTGAGGTTTTTAGCCCTCGATGTCACGTCACCGATGGCGGAAATACAGCAGTGTCTGAACGAGGCCCTGGATATATGGGGTCACATTGATGTCCTTGTCAATAATGCTGGGTCCGTTGTGTATGGGCTTAGCGAAGAACTTGGGTAAGAGTTCCCCCCTTTCCTAAACAAGAGCCCTTGCGAGAGCCGAGACATGTGAATTTCTAGTGAAGAAGGTATTATGAGAGACGTGAAAACAAACTTCATCGGACCGATGAACGTCACGAATGCGATCCTCCCTCATATGCGCCTGCGGCGTGAGGGCACAATCGTTTTGGTTGGAAGCCGCTCTGCTTATCGCCAGATGGTCGTAAGTACGTTTCTACTCTGTACCCTTCGTTTCGTGTCTAAATTGGGTGACTATATAGGGCCTGGGTATGCACCACGTCTTGGTCCTAGTACAACAACGCGCGTTGACCTTACTCTTACGCCCAGTCTCCTACTCTGCGTCGAAAGCAGCACTCCACGGTACGTGACGAGCTCTGACGAGCTCTTGCGCAATGCCACTGATCTACGACTTCGCCTCGCTCTGCTGTCAGCATACGGAGAGACGCTCGCCGTCGAGCTCGAACAGTTTAACGTGCGCGTGATGATCGCCGTCCCCGGGGGCTTCACCACCAAATTCAACGCCCCAACGCGCTCGGGGACGCCGCTCGAGGGCTACGAAGCCGCGCGCAACTACCTGGACGAGCTGGTGCCCAAGTACGTCAAGGTCCCGAAGAGCGACCCCGTTCTGGGCATGGAGACGCTCGTTGACGTCGTGCGCGGCGAAGGCCGCGCGACCGACCACGGCCCGATGCCGCTCTGGCTTTTCCTCGGGGAGGACTGCATGCGGGACGTGCGTGCGCATTCAGAGCGGTTGTTGTCCACGCTGGAGGAGTGGAAAGACGTGGGCTCGAATCTGGGCCTTCGTGTAGAGCAGCCCTCGGCTTGACTTTGGTGTATTATTCGGTTGGCTATTTGATGGCGCAGCACCACCTTGTGAGGTACAGTTACCAGTACCACCCCATATATCGCACGCCGCTGTGAGGGTCTCAGGCCTGATCTCGCAGTGACATGTGTTTCACTACGGATTTCCTTTCACCGAGTATAGTGCACGTGTGTACTACATAGCGCCGAGGGAGACAGTGACCCTGCTAAAGCCAGGCATCTGAGCAATCCAAGTCTCTACAAAATGAGTGCCATAGTGAACGTACGTTGACGGCCTTCTCCGCGTCCCACCGTTGGGATCTTGGGGATCAGACCGTCACGCGTTCGGACAGAGGCTTCTACAAGGTATGAGGACTGAACAAGTTAAGGGGATGACATGAGAGAGGTAGTGTGAGATAGTTCACCTCGAGCCAAGGACTGTTGGACTGTTTGTATTTCCTACTGTTTGCAAGTCGTACATCTCCGTTATTTCAAGGAAGCTTCTCGAAGCATTATCGTCAACGAATGTAAAATTAACCTTGCCAGGTCCTGAAGCGAGCCCATCATGATAACAGAGATCAGAGAAATGGCCGGGATATCCAAGTCAGTGTACAGGAAATACCAGTTGGCATGGTCACGTGCTGCGCTCACAAATTAGATTTCAATCTCATTGAGATACACGTACTCTGTTAATTCTACATGAAACGCAAGTAAATCTCGACAAAAATACAGAAAGCAACAAGATAATAAAAGAGTCGGATGCCTTGCGTCGGTCGGGCTATGGTCGTATCTTTACCGTGATTAGCGAGGAGACGCACAACTTCCACATTTCCCGCTTCCGCCGCCACGTGCAGTGGAGTGCGCCCGTCGTCGGCCAGGGCTGTCGTGTCCGCACCGCACTCGACGAGGGCGCGTACGACTTCCACATCTCCCTGTGCTGCCGCAACATGCAACAGATTCCACCCGGTCTTGATACAGGCTGTTGATGACGACATAGGCGATGTAGTCCTCTTGTCCTTGGACTGGGTTGATGCGTGCGCGCTGTGCTTGTCAAGGAAACGTACGAATTCAACATGTCCCTTCTTTGACGCCAAATCCCGTGGAGTCCCGGCGTCACTACCCGAGGCCGTCACGTCCGCGCCGCGCTCGATGAGGAAACGTGCGACTTGCACATCCCCACAATCCGCCGCGCTGTGCAACGGAGTCCACCCTTTCTCGGTCCGGGCTTTCACATCCGCACCGTGCTCGACGAGGATGCATGCGATTTCCACATGCCCATAAGATGCCGCCACATGCAATGGACTCTGCCCGTTGGCCGCCTGAGCTGTCGCATCCGCCCCGTGCTTGACGAGGATGCGTACAATGTCTAGGTATCCATAAGACGACGCGAAATGCAATGGTGTCCGCCCGTCCTTGTAACAGGCGGTCATGTCCGCGCCGTGTTCGATGAAGATGCGTACCAGTGCCAAATGTCCAAAAACCGACGCCTCATGCAATGGACTCTTTTGGTCACTTGCCTGAGCCGATACGTCCGCACCAAGCTCGATCAGTAGACGTGCGAGTTCCACATATCCATAAGTTGACACATTAAGCAACGGTGACCACCCGAAGTTGTTCCGGACTGTCGCGTCCGTGCCCTGCTGGAGGAGGAAGCGTGACATGTCCACATGTCCCCGCATCGCCGCCTCATGCAATGCGGTGTTCCCGTCGTTATCAAGGGCTATCACATTCGCGCCATGCTCTACGAGGAAGCCTGCGACGTCTACATGTCCCCTCCTCGACGCCACATGTAATGGGGTCCGTCCGTTGATGGTCCTGGTCGTCACGTCGGCACCTTGCTCGATGAGAATGCGTGCGACTTCCACATGTCCATAACCTGACGCCAAGTGCAATGGGGACCATTCGTCATCGAAGTGCGGAGAATTTACATCTTGCGAGTGCTCGACGGCCAGGAACTTGACAATCCTGTCTAAGCCACAAACTGCCGCATAATGCAACGAGGTTCCTCCAGGTGGTGTTGGCCATTCAGCTCGCTCGGAATCGCCTATGGGATTTCTTGAGTCAAATATCCAGACCCAAGTCGCGATGTGTCGTTTCCTCGGGTCAAACAACTCTTTCATCCCGTCTTCTACGTTTTGTGATACGTTTTCGAACCGGGCATGGTTAACCCAGTGCTGGGCAGAATATTGAGCGAGAGGATATTTTGTTAGGTTGTCTCTCGTGATGTCCGTATCCAGGTGCAGTAGAATACCCAGACATGCTTGTGTGATGAGCGTGTGAGCGGGTGTCATGGAAATGGAGAACCGACGCAGAGTCTTGTCAGTCGATTCGGCGAGGCGGGCAGATGTCAAGAATTCCTTGACAGAGAAGTGAGAGAATTGTATGACTTGGGAACCGTCGACATTCACAAGAACAAGTAAAGCTGAACATCTGGATAGCACCGCGTCCACGGGATCCTCCAGGCGCCAATCCTCCTGGAACTTTGCAATCGGTCCTGCCTTGAAGTCGAATGCCAAGAACTCTGCCAGCTCCTCGACACGGAGCGGGCGGGAAGCGAAAGCGACGCATTGAAACAGTCGGTGAGCAAGTTCCCAGTCTGCTTTGTTGATCTCTCGCAACGTCCGCTCGTAAGTCTTGTCGAGTGTTTCCGGTAATTCGGACAGCGCATGCCGGATACGCCCTGGGTGGCAGTTCCAAAGATGCTCCAACTGGCAATACACCCACCGGAACCTACATCATACGTATGAGCGACAGTCGTCAAGAATTTTAAGTATCGGTGTCTTACATGCCGGCTGCGTGTCTGGTGAGCACATCGATTACAAGTTGTTTGTCTTCCGCTTTCCACTTTCGATTCCTTGGGTCCTTGTTGACGACAGACTTGATATAATTCTTGATGTCTTCTATTTGCCCCCTCTCCTCATGTAACGAAACGGAGCGCAAAACTAGGGGATCGAGAAAACGCTTGATATCGGTCTCGGGTCGGCTGGTCACGCAAATGCGTAGATTCGGGAGTTGGGAATCAACAAGCTCCTCCATAACTTTTAGGACGTTCTTGCGGGGAGACGGCACAGCGGATGTGTTTGGACATTCGTCCAAGGCATCCACGATTAGGTATACCTGGGCTTCTCCTGGTAGCTTCAATACGTCCAGTAAACATTGGAGAAGTGCGGTGTCACTGGGACACTCTGATCCGCTGCCGTGTTCCAAATAGAACTCAGTAACTTTGTCGCAATAGGCGTCGGATTGATAACAGAGTTGGACTAGTGAGGATGAGAGCAGCCCACGGTGGTCTTTCTTTGGATCGTCCCTAAAGTCATGGTAGAAGAAGGCGAGTGATGCAAGCCCAGATTTTCGCAAAGCTTCGATTTCCTCGATGATTGTGGAACTGGTCAACGCCGTAAATTCTCAAGACCATGTAGAGAAAGGATTAGCGCACCAAAATACACTCTTCCCTGCACCCGCTATAAAAGATAATATTCGTCAGTCTCCGCGAAAGCGTAGCGGATAGCGGCAACTAACGTTTGCCATAAATCCACAGAAGAGAACTTGGCCAGGAGTATTTCCAATCTGAGAAAGTTTCGCCTTTAATGAACCATGCCCCCGTCGCCTCGTGGCGCGATTCACGGGCGATTTGGTGATTTTTCCATGGGTCGGGCGCAGAAAGCCATCCTTGAATAGCTTTCTGCAACTGGTCGCCTGCCGGATAATCTCAGTGTTTCCGGATATATTAACGGCAAACTTAAGATATCACTGACGTTTCGGCTTGTTGATTTCGCTCGCCATTTGATGTAGCATTTCTAATTTGGAGTCAGCCACAGAACTAACTTTTTGGCCCCTACAAGACGTACCAAGAGCTGTCCGGACACCGTGACGGGATACCTTGCCATCTAGAACGAAGGGAACTCAACAGTCAGTCCAAGACAAGTAGAGTGGGATTACTCACTCATGTCCCGGATGAGACCGTGGACCACCCTCAGAATCTCCGCTGCAGTCGTTCGAGCCTCGTCCTGGGAGAGTCGACCTAGCCTTTGTAGGACCTCCTCGACATATTTTTCTTCAAAATACGGCTTTACGAATCTCTCTGTACTGCACTGAGTCGAGGCAACACGTCAGTGAGAACGGACTTACTTGATCTTCCTTGCTTAAGCTCTTCGGTCGTCAGCGCCAGACCGGAGAGTAGCTCCGCCATGATCTTGACAACTAACTCATCCATGGCGAGTGTGTGAGGGGCCCGGGTGTATATATCGAGGGGTTTGAGACGGTGATCGATCGATTCGAGCAACTCGAGAAGTGCATCGTAACTAGTAGTAACCTCTTTCGCTTCCTGATGTACTTGGATGTGAGAAGGATACGCAGGTATGAACTAAAAATGGGGGTACATACGACAAGTAGAATAGCGAGTCCAGTTTGTATTGCCTTCACAGGTGGGAATAGCTGTAGAATACGCATCAGAGATAGAACACCCGCATGGGCACCTTGGGACACACCACATCGCCGAGGATAGCAGTGGAAGAAAGCACGGAGAGGGTTGATACGATATTCTTGATCGCATTCTTCACTTTATCGCTTCCTCGAAAATCGCCGAATTCTTGTGCCTTTTCCTGAAGAAAAGTGGTGGTGGGCTCAACAACGTGGCAATTGTGGATTTGCTCGGCGAGTGGGTGCTTTGCTAATGTTATGTTGGTGGTTTTTTCGTAACCTTGCAGAGCAGCATCGAAAAGCCCTCGTAGATGAGAGGACCCGGATTGGTGAGCCATAGCTGAAGTAGGGAGGGGTGGTGGCGGAAAGAAAGGGGGAACTATAGCCAGGTGGGATGCGTGTGGCGATACTTGTACTGTAGGTCACGGGCCCCACGGAGAAAGTAATGAGCATTGTATTCTAAAATGACAACGTGAAGTAACTGACCTGGAACTGAGAGACCTGGACGTTGCTTAGAGAGTAGCCATGCGCGCAGCCACGTGCAGCGCGTGTCCCACGTATGCTCAGGGTCGTGTCGCCGCTCGAGCCACTCGTCCTATATTCATCGTAGCTGTGGTACGAGGCTATGCGCAACTACAATAACTGGACGAGTTGGTACGTCAAGATCCCAAGGAGGGACTGGGCGAAGGCCGCACAAGCCGGCTACAGCCCGATGCCGCTCCGGCTTGTTCTCGACTGC
>Ga0137397_10003186_pt1 | contig 11429 bp, 12 predicted proteins | sample czorhiz116metaG_FD_106658 | JGI IMG/M metagenome (GOLD analysis project Ga0137397, IMG submission 106658) | Vadose zone soil microbial communities from Angelo Coast Range Reserve, California, USA - czorhiz1.16 metaG | ecosystem: Environmental > Terrestrial > Soil > Vadose zone | place: USA... | reverse complement strand
TATCTGGGAAATAAGCTTGTCGCGGTCGTCCAGAAGCTTCCGTTGCCGCACCACGAGATGGCTGTATGGATCCATCCCCTCGAGATCACTGGCGGCGCCATCAACATCGTTGTTTGAAGAGAATGCCAAGGTAAGCGCCTCGAGGTCCCTATTGACTACGGCGAAATTTTCGGCTAAACTGGAGTCGGCCAAACGGATTCGGTCAATCGAAGTACGAAGGCCGCGCATTTCGGACCATAACAAGGCTCTTCCTCGCTCCAGGGTCTCAATTGCCTGCTTGGTTCCACCAGTGTGGATCTGATAGGATGCATAATCCAGCGGCAGCGTCTTTGCCCAATCATTCATTGCGACAAGTTGAGAATGCTGCTTGTCAACGGTTGGAACAAATGTAAGAAAGTCTTGCAACGACGACATGACAAACTCGTACGCAGTCGAGGTGGAGGGGTGCCCGATACGGCGCGCCAATGATGGCCATATGGCCGACATCTCGAACTGACCTGCAGTGGATGCACGTTCATGTTTGGCTAGCATGGGGCACATTTGCATGACTTCATCCAAGTCTTCTCTTCGATGAAGCAGGTTGAAACGGATCATAAGAAAATTTCGAAGCTTGAACATCGACGGAACACGGGCCACCAGTGCATCTGCGGTGTTTACATGGTCTCGAGCGGCTGAAAGTGCCCCATTGAGGTACTCAATTTCATTGGTGCACTTAAAGGCACGGTGGAGGAGGTCAGGTAAGACGGAACGGGCCATCTGGGCAATGACACTAAATGGATGAGAAGCAAGCAACTGTCGACAATACTTGACACCATCTTCGATGTACCCCACGTCGGTAAGGTGTTTGGTGAGAGGGTGTCGAACTGATTGGAGTGCGGTGCCGTGCTTCATGAATGCCGTCGCCGGAATGAACTTGTCTGGGTTCAATTCAAGGAGAGAAGTGGCCAGGTCCTGAAATGATGGAAGCTCGGCAGAATCGGAAGTCATGGGCAGTGCGCCTTGAACAGTCGTCGTGACATGGGAATCATCTCGATCGAGGCGCCATCCATGAAGATTGGAGAGAATTTGCCTTATCAAAGGATATTCCTGAGGGCTTAAAGGCCCATCAAGCAAGCTACGATAGCGGCGGATTGCGTGTTCCCGATGTTCCGGCTTCCCGTGCGCCATGAACAGACCATAGGCAAATCGGGCAGCCGAGTGCAGTGCCCTCTCTCGAAACGGACTCGGCTGATCTCCAGCAGGGCGGAAGGCTATGACTTCATTCAGAATGGCCATCCCCTCGTTATAGTCATCATCCGAAGGAGCTTTGAAGAAGCGATTCAAGAGGGAGTCGGCAAGCGTCGTGGAGACGGCGAGCGAATCTGGCAGGTGCATATGTGCCCTTTGTAGGCAAGCAATGACTTTCTCCGACGGCATTCGCGGCCCTGCGATAGGATCTTTGAAATGATCGTCAACAGTTACAACGAAGGCCGAGATGGGATAATTTAGGAACTCCGCCGAGGGGTCAGAGTTGAAAAGTTCGTCACAGAGGCCCGCCATCTCTTCGATGTGCTGACCTACGTGTCCAGGCTCTAACTCCGCCTGGACGGCCAATGTACGGACAAGGGTCGCCGTGACGGTACCGGCAAAGCGGATGGGGACCTTGCACCATTGTCCACGCACATAGCGAAGGTACATAATGCAGGGCTTGACATCTTCGGATTGGTTGAAATCTTCAGCGCGAAAAGAAAGAGCGAATGCGAGGTAACACAATATCTCGACAGTGCCTAGGGATCTTGGATCCCAGGGCTTTGGTAGAAATATCGCTTCTGTGAAGCAGAGGATCGCTTGTTCGAGGTCGTCCTGTTGCTTTGTCTCACTGTATCGATCAATAAGTGCAAGCGCCAGGAGTTGTACACGGCGAGCGTGGCCAGGCCTGGTTCTGGGTAAGACCAACATGGCACTTTGAAGAAATGCGATGTCGCGGTTGAGTTTGCGGAGAAAGACTAGGGCGGATAAGGTGGGAGGTAAATAAGACAACTACTAGTACTAGCTAAAGTGTGTTCGGAATTGGATTCGACTTACGTTGTTGTTCATCCATAGCCAGCATCCAATACTCGATAACCACAAGATAAACCACAATTTCTCAGGCAATGACTATGATATTGTGGAGAGGTGATGGGGGGAAGACAAGTGTCACAAGGGAATGTCCAATGGCGAGCGAGGTGGCAATATCTGAGAAGTACCAGAGGCTGGCGCCTTTGACATGTGCAACAACACGTGGATGAAGCATGTCTGTATGATGCCGTCGACCTTCAGTACTGTACCACTGGCTGGGTGGCAGTACCACTGAGGATCTGGATCTGAACCAAACGAACGACAAATTGGTTATGTAATACAGGGACACCTCCGTGCGACCAAATCCCCATCGACTCGGAAAAGGAATATCAATATGCAAATTGTGGGATGCGGATGAGTATTTCGGCCTAGAGAAATCCATGTAACCTGTTGCGCAAATGCGGGATTCTCAAAGGGCGCTCTACTACGTGTATGTGCCTGCCCGTGCCAGGATTGGCGTAAGGAGCGGCGCACTGCCGCCATCATAATAACGTGCGTATGGTACTTGCGGCGGCGGCTTTTGGTCAACAGGGCGACGCAGATTTGTTCTGGTCTTCTCGTCACACCAGCCTGTGTACACCGCGACGCAGAGCATCGAACGGACCGGGTTGTTGGGTATTTCGGAACGACGATCAGCAATCCGACCTCAATCACGGAGATGATGCGGGAGTATAGGCCTAGCTCTGTACAAGTGGGTGTATACTACATCCTGGTTTGGTCCAGCGGGAATTCAGACAGGCATGAAACGTTGTTACATCGCAGCGTACCTCGTCCAGCGATGATGCATGACGTCCCGAGGCCAGGCGCCGTCATATGGCTCAATCAGGCCGTCTGTGGGGGGAATGAAAGAGGTTTGTGGACCGACGGGTCGTCCAATGACGTCCGCCTCCGAGTGCAGCATATGGTCTTGGACGTCTTATACAGGAGGTATTACCGTATTGATCAAATTGAATATCCGATAACTTATTATGCTTGATAGTGGGTTAGAACCCACGTAAATCGATGACGAACCCAGAAAACCGGGAAGAGACGGGAGATATCCATCTCCTGCCGAAGGAGGTGCGGTCTTATGAGATCTTCTATCCACGGGTCTTCTGATGGTACGGCGTTTATGGAGCGAGAGAAATCGCTCATCGCTGCCTAGTCTGGAACGTCAGACGTTGCACGTTGCACACCCGATTTTGAAACTCTTTGGGAGTGAATAGATCCAGGCACATGGTTCAAGTCATCAGACCAGAGACGCCACTTTGGTATAACTCGAGCGGCAGAAAAGCCACCGGAGAATACTTCATACACAATGACACTGTAAATCTGATAGAAATACATCATAGCGAGATTGATGATGCGAGGTCGTCCATGTGCGCCCATTTTTTGAGACATGTTAGAAGCCATTCATACCAGTACCCACCCAATCACCGAAGAGCAAGCTAATCGATTCACCGTTGTGCGTGCGCCGTATGCTTTCCGCAATAGTCGCGCTGATATCTAACGTCACCAATTTCGTGCAGCCCTTCTGGTGATCATGTTGTGGGACCGTGTTTGTGACCTACGTTCGACAGGCAGAGTTAGTAGGATGCGCTGGCTATTAGAACCCAGATTCGTACGACTAGCGTTTCCAATGGAAGATTATCTATGACATTCATGCTCGCCTCTGAGAAAAGGCCTATTGCTTGTGAACAACTGAGGGAAAGCGGGAGGTGGGGGAGAGACGCACCGTGAGAAACCAACGCATAGGTTCTTGATGCCCCGTTCTCCTTTAATGATCGAGCAGCCAGCGTCAACGTCGTCCCGGTATCTATCATATCATCTACGAGAATTGCAACCTGCATCGAGAAAGTCAAAACGACGGGAGATCTGAGAACGACAGGCAGAGAATGGGAACGCACCTTGCCCTTCACATCGCCGACGAGAAGTTCCATTTTTTCCGGCGCATCATGGGCTTTTCCATCTCGCTTTCTATGGAAGAGCGCAAATTCGAGATCGAGCTTGTCAGCGATGGCCGTGACACTGCGAACAGTGGGCTCCAGCCTCAGCTCAGAATACTAAAAAAAAGCCGGGGTGAAACAATGCACCGTTTGGCACCGCCGGCATCGGGGCTGACGATGATCGCATTCTTCCAGCCCGGGATATGTCGCTTGATGTAGGAGATCATGAGGGGTTCCGAGTAGAGATTGTCGACGGGAATGTCGAAGAAGCCCTGGATCTGGCTGGCGTGCAAGTCCATGGTGATGACGTGATCGCAGCCGGCGACGGCGAGCATGTTGGCGACGAGCTTGGCGGTGATAGGCGCACGGCTCATGTCCTTTTTATCCATACGTGCGTAGGGATAGCACGGGATGACGGCGGTGATGCGGCGTGCGGAGGCCCCTTTGCACGCGGAGACGAGGATGAGGAGTTCCATGAGGTGGTCGTTGACGTCGCGACAGGCGGATTGGAGGATAAAGACGTCCTCATCGCGGACCGACTCGAAAATTTTGACGTTGACCTCCCCATTTGAGAACTTAGAGACGGTGCAAGGTGTAAGGGGAGTGCCGAGCCTGGGTGATATGGAGAAGTTACAGTCCGTAGACTGTTCAGGTCGCGCAGGTAAAACTGCATCTCACCGCTCGGCCACAGCGGCGGCGAGCTCCGGATGACTATTCCCTTGGGAGAAAGGATCGATGAAAGAACCAAGGCAGAGCAAGGACGACCCACCAGTAAGTATTTTGACAGAGTTGCCGTGCAACATGGTATGAGGAAGAGGAATAATACGGTCGATAGGTAAAGTACAGCGAACGCAGGGCTTTTGTAATGAAATTAAATTTCGTCATAATGGATGTTTGCTCGGAACAAACACTGCGCCCTCAAAACCTTACGGCGGTACGAATATCGTCACATTCTCAACAACATACTCTGTATCTGCATATCCTAGCAACTGTGCGAGGTACGCGCTGCCACTCGGGCGGTTAATACCGGAAAAATAAGAGGGTCTAGTAGACGTGGCACACACCTATTTAGCCCTTTGACGTTGTCAACCTGCGTAGAATTATAGTTCGCCAGTCCCCGGCCAACTTCCTCTATCTCCCACTGCCCGTCAACCGCGGTACCTTCCTCCACCGACACGTTGCCACCTTCTGCGAGAGGCAACTCCGGAAGCACTCCCTCCGCTCCACCGGACCCCAGTTCCTGGCGCGTCGATAAAGGGTCGACAGCAGTTTCAGGCGCAAGCGGTGTCCCGGGCTCAGTCGGCGCAAGCCCGCGCACGTACTCCTCACGCGCCGCATCGATGTCTTCGGGGTTCCCACCAGCAGCCTTCTTACGCACGAGTATGCGCACCGCCTGACCCGACGCGAATGTTCCGCGGACACCGAGAACGCCGGCGGCTAAGAGGCGTCCGCCTGACTCCCTACGGGCGAGTACGCTGTGTGCACCCGAATCAACAATAACGGCGCCTGCGGGTGTCAGCGTATGCCGGGTCCAAGTTTTGAGGTCTCGCAGTGGCAGAGCGGAAGGCGTGAACAACGTGTGAGGAGGTCTGATTGTTGGATTGGATCCACCCGAACCGGGACTTGAGGTCACCTCGTGACACTCGAGAATTGCAAAGAGAGACGTGGGGGTACGGCTGGAGGTTATGATAGTCGATACGCCAGCGGCGGTGGCGATCTCGGCCGCGATGAGTTTTGTTTCCATTCCACCCGTCCCTAAGCTTGAGCCAAGGGTTGCCGTGCTCACTACGGGTATCATATGAACAAAGAGCGAGCGTTGACGAGGCAATTACTTACCTTGAGCACGAATAGCAGCAGTCGACTCCACGACTTCGATGAGCCGCGCGGATGGATCTTTCCGAGGATTTGCGGTGTAAAGTCCATCCACGTCAGTGAAAAGGAAGAGGTAATCTGCGTGGATCATGGAAGAGGTGATGGCCGAAAGTGTGTCGTTATCACCAAATTTGATTTCCTAGCGTGACCGTGAAGCTAGCATTCGAAAAGTAGGGGTAAATCGAATACCCACGCTAACCGAGACAGTGTCGTTCTCATTAACGATCGGAACAACACCCATGGAGAGTAATTCCTTGAAGGTGTTCACAGCGTTGAGGTATCTCGTGCGCTGGGAGAAACGCGTGTCATCGGGCATGTTGTTGTCTGCCAGAAACGACGCACGTCTGAGATATCCCCACGTGTCAGAAGCACTTGCGCGATCGGTTGGCCCAGCTGGCCGAACAGGTTATCCCAGAGCGCAATCAATTTACCCTGCCCAATCGCCGCCAACGCCTTTTAAGCAGAGCGCAGCGCAAAAAGGGTGCAAAAAAAAAGCCAGCTTCATGGACAGCCTGACCGGAAGATGTAAATTTTTGGCTCACCTGTTTTCCCGAAAGACTCTTTGGGCGCGCGGGCATGGACATCCGCTGGAGACCGACGCCAATGGCGCCCGAGCTGACGAGGACGACTTTGTGCCCTGCTGCGCGAAGGCGCACGACGGTTTCTACGATGGCGGAGAGAGTGGATAGGCGCGGTTGGTGCGTCGTTTCGTGCACGATCGACGATGTTCCTGCATCGCGCCAGAGTTTATACCGAGGTGAAAATGGAAGGGGGCAAACGGGTCAATATACGATGTTGCGTGAGCCGATGGGTAAAGAGTTGGGAATTCACACCGAGTTTGATCACTATGATGAGAGGTTTCGCGCGTACCATAGCCGGAACGTGGTCGAAAGACGAATTTCTCTCGAGTGAGTTTAATCAAATCTCGCCTAGTAGTGGTTGCCCATTTGGTTTCGCCTCATTGGATGTCTTGCAGCAAGGAATCGTCAACTGCAGTGGCCTAAACTCTTTTTTTAAAACCCACTTTCGCTTCAGCATATCATACAGATCTTCGAATAGTTTACAGTTTTAGGAGTGCCTCCCATATGCCAGTACGTACTCCCGACTTCTCCGGCCACGGCAACCCCGCTTCCCACCTTACCGTTTTCTTTCTTTAAAATTTCCAAGTGGTCCAGCGATAAGACCCTGGAATTAGCAGCGTACAGGTTACTGCCTCCGTGCACTGCTACGTATGCGCCCGTCCTTTGCGAACGCGACTACGCTCGGCCCTGCGATGCGCGCTACGACATTCTCGCCCTTTGGAACGAGCGCGCACCCCGCGAATGGACCTTCTCTGTTGAAATGATGCCGTGTGCTTGACATACTGTACAGTACTTCCGGCGCATGGGTCTGCGGGAGAATAGAGAGAAGAAATGACGTATTATATAATCACCCACGGGGTGACTGCGTGTCGTGTGATTGTCCACGTGCGCTGTGAGTCCGTCGCTACCGCTCGGAGTCGGAGTCCTCTTATCGACAAGATGTGCCCTTCTGGTTGACTTGCCTGTGGGGCAGGCTGTGTTCCACGTGAGTAAATTTGTGCCTCCCTGAGGGCTGTACGAGGCTGTGCACATGTGATGTCTGGTTGAAGTACGGCCGCACGGCCGCGGGCTGTGCACTGGCAGTTCCCCAAAAATGTCACAAAATATTGGGGGTAGTTCCTGTCTGACTCCTCCTGTCTTTCTGCGCCCAGGACCTCAAGTCGTCGTGCCATACCTGGTTCATCTCAGGCTTGTCGTTGAGCTATGGATGACCAACAGCGTAAGTTTAGGACCCAATCACGGCCTAATCGAGTAGTTCATTAGCGGGAAGTAGCTGATTTCTCTTTTATCTTTTCAGTTAGTCTTCAAGAATTAGACGACGACATTACTTTTGTTCAAGATATCTTGTTGTCGTTACCCATATCCGATGCTCAGCGTGCTTTCCACGTTCAAGGGCTGGCGGGGATGAGTTATGAACGTTACACATCGAAAAGACAAGAGCACGACCTCGATCAATCAATTATCCGCTTCACAGAAGCGATATTCCTCCCGCTTCCATGGGATTTATGCACCCTGAACATCATCGAGATGTTTCACTACCTCACCCTTGCCATTTATACCCGCTCCAGAGATACCCGGCAACCCGAAGACGTTAAGCGCTGCATCACCTACCTTCGTTATCTGCATGGACAATGGCGCGAAGACCCCAACATCTTGCCCTTTCCTGTCACGAGCGTTCTGGTGTATGCGCTGGCGATCCAGGTGGAATTGGAGCTTGGGAACGCAGTACAGGACATTGAGGAGATGGCAGGCCTCTGCGACGAACTCCTCAACACCCAGGCTGACATTTCACTAGCATCCTCAACTGAAACCATCACAACATTTGTTGAAACTATCGCGGCTCGTAACGAAGAATCCGTGGACTCGGGAGGGAAATGCCTCTCCGAAAAAGTCATTGAATGCTTGCGAAAGGCTAATGTTTGCCTACCAGATTCGCACGGTCTCTCCGTTGTCCTTGCCGAATCTCTCTTTGTTCGCTACAAAGAAACTTATTTGGACGATGACTACAAAGAGGGAATGGCCATCCTGGACGAAATTGTCAATTTCCGTGGTCCCGGAGATATGCCAAGTACATACCGGGAAGGGGCATCGGAGCTCGTTGCTAACTTTACCATGACTCGATTTTACATTGATGGGAAACCAGAGCATTTGGAACAGACGATCTACCGTTTACGTAACTTGCTCGATGGAACCTCTCTTGAAGGTCCCGCTCGTCTTTTCTTCGTCGAAGTGCTTTCTATGTTTGAAGGATTTAGCTGCTTTTACTTCGGTGGCCGAGTGAATTTTGACCCACTCCTGTCCAGCTTGGCCAGTGACTCAGAATCCGGGTTTCCATCATTCCGTGATCTGACTGCTTCCCTCGACGAAATGAAAGATGTCAAGACTCTTTCGACGCCGCTACTTCTGAAGCACTTTCGTGCACTTCTTGTTATCTGTTCGTACTCGACACACTTTACTATGGCAGACATCAAAGATGCTCTCGACTATTGTCAAACACTGCTTTCTTCTCACCCCGCCAGTCCACTTTGCCCTTACTTCCACTCAGCCTTAGCCGAACTCCTCTATCGTGCCTTTGGGCGCACCGAAGAAATCGAGTACCTCAACGAGGCAATCTCGGTGCTTCGGGTCAATTTCAACACCTTAGGTTCACTATATCTCCGCATTCACTCACTAAGAAGGCTTACTTCATGCCTATCAACCCGGCTCTGCAGGCTTGGCCGGAGAGAGGACTTGGATGAGGTCATGCAACTGTTCCCCGTGGCGGCCCAAAGTGAACAAGTGAGCTTGCCTCACCAGCTCTCGATCTCATATCAGTGGGCAGAGCTCGCACGTTTCTTCGGACATCCCTCTACCCCAATTGCCTACGAACGAGCCATCTCATTCATGCAATCCTCTCTTACGTTCGCTCCGACTCTCGACATCCAGCATTCCAGACTTGTCCCCGCGATGCGTCATGGTTTTGAGACGCTCCCGTTGGACTACGCATCCTACCACATTCACACCGGTGGACTCAAGCGGGCCATCGAGGCCATTGAAGGAGGAAGAGGATTGCTATGGTCTGAGATGCGCCGCTTTCGAACCTCAATTGACCAAATTCGGGTGGCCAACTCCCATTTAGCAGACAGTTTCGTCGCCGTCAATAAAGACCTTGAGGAGCTTACCTTGGCCTTCTCACCAAACGATGGCGGCGACACTGATCCCGAGGTGATGCATCCATTTGGCCATCTCGTGGTGCGGCAACGGAATCTTCTGGATGATCGCGAAATGCTTATTTCGCAGATACAAGCCCTGCCGGGCTTTGAAACCTTCTTGAAACCACCATCCTTTGACATTCTTCGTTCCGCCTCATTGCACGGGCCAGTAATCATGATCAACCATTGTAAGTGGCGATCTGACATCGTCATTCTTCTCCACAACTTTCCTCCATCCCTTATTCCCACACCCAACGACTTCTATGGCCGTGCAAACAAATTGCAGGATAAACTACTGCGGGAACGAAAGAAAGGCCTCGATTCGGACACGTACGAGGACGTTCTACGTTCTATACTCAGTGAGCTCTATGATCTTGTTGGCCGGCCGGTGATCAAAAGGCTGAACGAGTTGAATGTACCGGAACAATCTCGTGTTTGGTGGTGCCCGACATCCGTCTTTTGCTCACTTCCCCTTCACGCTATGGGTCCAATCCAATCAGCCATAGGCCCTCCAAAATATTTCCTCGACCTCTATATCCCTTCGTATACCCCCTCCCTCTCCGCACTCATCGAATCCCGCAAGCCTGGGTCACGCGATATTGGCAGGCCTTCGATACTTCTCGTCGCACAGCCAGATGCAAACATCCCAAAGGCATTCAAAGAGATGAATGCCGTACAAGCCGTAGATACGCAGGTGACCACTCTCTTCTCGGCAAGGGCTACACCCACTGCCGTGCTCGAACGACTGCGGGATCACCCATTCGCCCATATTGTGTGCCACGGAACACTCGAGCCAGGGAAACCATTTGAGGCTTCCTTCAAGCTCCATAGAGGGGAGCGCCTGCAGTTGCTTAACATCGTACAGTCTCGGCTTCCTGATGCCGAGTTCGCCTTCCTGTCTGCCTGTCACACGGCGGAGCTGACAGACGAGAGCATTGCGGATGAGGTGCTCCATCTTGCTGCAGCCATGCAGTTCTGTGGATTCAGGAGCGTGGTTGGGACGATGTGGGCCATGGCCGACACGGATGGGCGGGACCTGGCTAGGGACTTTTACCAGTCGGTATTCTCGTACGACGGGAGGCAAAGGACGCGCTATCACGAGAGAACTGCGGAGGCACTTCGAGACGCTGTGAAGAACCTGCGGAAGAAGGGCGGGATGACATTGGAGCGTTGGGTGAATTTCGTTCATTATGGTGCATAAATTCGAGATCGTCGGTGGTGAATCAAATTCATCTTTATGAAGCATGGGCACCGACTATCCGCCTTCAGCGAGATGTGGCGAAGGGGGATTGTTCAAGTTGCCTTTGCTGACCTGTTGATGCCTTTCGTAGGCTCTTTACTGAAAGGAAAAGTACGCTTATGCGCCCGCTCCAGGCACTCCCAGTGCCCCTCTCGTACATTCGCGGAACGTACAAAGGCGGCGGATTTCCGAACAAGTCAATCTGAGCGACAAAAACCCGAGAGAACCCAGCCTGAAGGTCATGGATAAAGACGTCATCCGAGTCAGCTCCGAGTCGGAAGGTGCTGCTGGCCCTTTTGACTGACACCGTCTTATGATCACACTGGCACCTCTCCCTGAACGTCTCGTCCACTTTTTTGACTAGTAACTACATATACACGTTGCGCCATACAGACGCACACACTGCATGCAAATCAGGGTTTTCAGTTAAAGAAAACCCGTAGAAAACCCTGATAAAGAGTTAAACATTTTACAAGGTTTTTTTGCGTGGTAAACTTTGAAAAAAGAGTTTGAGTAAATTTTC
>Ga0137397_10003183_pt1 | contig 11437 bp, 9 predicted proteins | sample czorhiz116metaG_FD_106658 | JGI IMG/M metagenome (GOLD analysis project Ga0137397, IMG submission 106658) | Vadose zone soil microbial communities from Angelo Coast Range Reserve, California, USA - czorhiz1.16 metaG | ecosystem: Environmental > Terrestrial > Soil > Vadose zone | place: USA... | reverse complement strand
GGCCGATCGTCAAGGGTGTGCTGTCGAAGTGACGCGGATTTTTTGTGAATCGCCAGCGGCGGCTTTCGAGTGGGCCACATGCGTCAACATTTCTGGTGGCTGGATGCAGCCTCGCATTCCGGCAAGAGGCGTTTTTCAAGGGCGCTACTGCGAGGCTTCCAGTGCGTAGTCCAGAAGAACGGGCGGTGACGTGATGCATTGCTGAGTTGCACCAGCCACAATTCAGTATTCGCTGGTGGGTTTTTTCAGAAATGATACCCTTAAAGCGGCTCGGCCTCATAAATTCTGGCTGTCAGAATGAAACGACCAAACAATATCGGCCTCAATCGGAAAGTGAGACCTTTGAGATTTGCCTTTCTAATTGATCCATCGGATCGAGGGCAACTGCTCGAAGCGATTCAGCTCAACACAATTCTCTGGGGAGGGAAGTTCAACCCTCTGATTCCTGCTTACCGTCGAACGCCACGGTTCTGGGAGCAAAAGCCGCTCAAGCCGCCGACAGCAAACGCAATCATTGACGGTTATTTGCGCGCCTTCGATCCCGATTTCGTGGTGGACATGACCGATAGGGGACACTCACCTGCGGCCTATGTCACGGAAGATCATCGAAAGAAGCGCATCCTCACACCCAGTGATCTTTTGAATCTTTCAGAGGAAGACGATCCGATCCAGTAGGGAGTCGGTGTCATCGATCTTTATGAGCATCTATATTCCAAGGAATTCAGGTTTGTAAGAAGGCATCCCACAAAAGTCACTCTGCCGGAGGTTTCTGACGCTGCAATGGAGATGTTCGTTGGGGCTTGCTTCGGATCGTTTTCCGTCCAAAAGGAACTCGAAATATTTCGTAAGGACTATTTAGAGGCGTTCGATGCGGAAGTTGTGCACGTTGGACCGGAAAACTTTGCGGATGTGATTGCGTCGAACATCGCTACGCCCCTTCGAATTGGTAGTGCATTTGTCGAGCACGGGCCACGAGGATTGGGCAGCGATAGTGCGACCCTGTATTACCTTGACGCTTCCAATAACCTCGACATTATGGACTATTGGAATCTCCGAGCGGCAAGCCGCCGCGTTTTGCCAATCCCAAAGCAATGGGCGAGGCAACTGTCGAAAATGGCGGTGGATTTTATCAAGCAGAGCTATGTCCCCTACCGCCACAATCCGACGATGATGCACGATACCACGCTGCAAAAGGGCCGATCTCTCGCGGACGAGGAAACCCTGCAGTTTGTTAAATCATTGAATCTCGACAATCACGAAATGCTCAGCATCCGAAACTGGTATCCACGGATATGGGATGACTGGGCACGTCAGAAGGACTTCGTCGTTCCGGTCGAAATCTATTCCAATAACGATAACGTGAACGTTCAATCCAATGGCGACCTTATAACATTCAGCGACAGGAAACCGGAATTTGCGGATAAGTGGGGCATGCATTCGAATCCACGATGGGCGAATGTACTGGTATTTACTCATTACGGAATGGACGACCTCGCTGCGGTCATTCCAACTGGATTATCTGGTATTGGCCGCAGTATAGGAGGCGGTCTGGATGATATTCGCTCCGGAAGAGACGGGCTCATATTACTCTGCCGCTTTTCGGATGCGCAGCATCACTGGAAACCGCTTTCATCCTTTAGTGTCTTCGAAGCGTGGGCGCGACAGCACGAGAACCAATTATCACTATCTGCGGCGGGGAGAGTTGCTGAACACTTGATTCAGCAGATCGATGGTACTTGGGGCGCGTGGGCTTTTGCTGACGTAGAAATCTTACGGCTCATGGAAAAAATGGCTCGGGGCACCGTAATCTCGGTGAGCGAAATGTCGAGTCGCCTTGCCAACTCAACAATTGGGAAGCGTCGCGGCACAGGGTATTTAGAGTTTTTTGTCACCCGAAAGCTGCTGCGCATGGGCGCTGAAATTCAATGCGACCATTGCCAACAACGTACTTGGTATACGCTGGAGGCGCTTAAGGAGGAGCTTCAATGCGAAAAGTGCCTAAATATATTTCATTTTCCGGCAGACCATCCGCCTGTCAATCCCTGGCGCTACAAGGCCGCAGGCGCATTGAGCATTCCTGATTATTGTCAAGGTTCCTATTGTGTAGTATTGGCGCTTCGATTGTTCTCGCGAACGATGCATGCGTCCACGACTGCCATTCCGTCCTTCATTCTGAAGTCAAGGGATGGCAGGGAACTGGAGGCCGACTTCGGAGTTTTCTATCGTAACAACGCGTGGTTCGATCGCGAGCCATACTTGATGTTTGGCGAATGCAAAACGTTTGAGCGATTTGCCGCTAAGGATGTGCGTCGAATGAGAGAGTTGGGGAGCCGCTTCCCGGGTGCAGTTCTCGTCTTCTGCACTATGAACGATAAATTGTCCGCCACTGAAAAGAGACTGTTGCGACCGTTAGCGAAGCGAGGCCGCAAATTTATCGGCGGCGATAATTGGTTAAATCCGGTTCTCATACTCACACGAACAGAGCTCTTCTTTGATTTTCCTCCAGAATATGCGTGGCAGGAAGCGGGTGGTAAATATGCGACTTTCGTGAAACAAAGTCGCCGACTCGACACTATTACCGATCTCTGCGATGCCACGCAGCAGCTTCATCTCGACATGGAGTCTCATTGGAAGACTCGCGAGGAGTGGCGACGCAAACGGCAAGAACGCGTCTCCAAAAGATTGGCTTTGAAACCCGATACCGAATGAAATGGGTGGTCATGGCAGGACAGATTCACGAAGAGGACTGAAGGCCTCATAGCTTCTTGATAGCATACGTAACTAATGCAAACGCAAGGCAATACAAGAGACTCATCGCGGCAGAGCGAGTCAGTTGGGAAGCCTGGCTGTATACCTGCTCCCAGTTCTGGGGTCCATAGCGATCGCGGAGTGTCTCTTCGGTTATGTGATCGGCATTTATCACTTGACGGGCTCCATCCGTTATCCAAAAACCGATCACGGAATTATCACCTGGCTTATAGAACTGAGGATTTGAATGCAAAGATGCGAGCGCAAAGAACACATACACCGCGAGCAGCACTGCACCGACGACCATAGCCGCAAGGGCGGAGCGTTTTGATTTCGGCGGAGTTGAAAACCAAGTAATTCCCGTGCAGACAATGGCCGCCGGCAGCTTTAATAGAATTGAATGATCTGCGGGAACCGGGGTGGCTTTGAGGAAAGCATCCAGTGCAGCGACTCCAGCAGGGGCAAGATTGATGACTTTTCTAAACTGTGGCATAGTCTTAGGGTAGCTTCAGAATCTTTCCCCCGTCCGACAGGGTTAAATCCCGAAAAAAAGTTAAAGTTGCTGAACCATCATTTGGCTTCAAGCGAAAATAAAATCGCCCTGTAGCCATATCTAATTCATCATCGAGTGGTGTCCGGCCAATCCAGAGAAACTTCTCATCTTCAGCAGAGCTCGGTGTCTTCCCGGCGAGCCGTATCGGATCGGCATAGCCAAGCGCTCCGGGAGGTTGAGTCTGGATGCCTTTAACCATTAGCGCACGATCCTTGGCGATGTCATTCAGTTCAAAGATTTCCAAAATCGCCAAACGCTTTGATGTCCCAATTACTTCAGAACTGTCGATCTCGATGCCTCCTCGATAGCCAATGACTCTTTGGCCCAGATATTCTTCAAGGCGTTTTCCTGCTGTCGGATTGTCGCAGCCAAATACTTGGATCCGTGGCAGCAATACGGAGGTGATAATTACACGTCCATTCAATGTATCTGGCTGCACGGCAAGGCGGGCACCCATCTGCACGTTAAAGCTTTGGGCGTCCTGTTGTACGACCAGTTCGCGACTTTCCCATCCGACTAATTTGGCGCTTGCCTTGGCGGAGCAGCCATAACCCGTCAAAGCGGTATCAGTGAATACATCCGTGAGCTTACTGATTTCTACAGGTGTCGAGAAATTTCCACGGGAAATCTTGTCTGGCCCGACTTTCAGCACCTCCCGAACAACCTCTTCACCGGCAGTTCCAAGGTTTTCTTGTCCAGGGAGAAGGAGCCCGCCAAGGCGAACATTCTCTGCGGCTGGAATTATCGCGCGAAACCGCAGTGACGAAATCGCATTCACAACATCTGCACGTGTATCTGCTCCCAAGGGAGTCAGGACAGTACACAGAAGCAACGATAGCATCGAAGTCAAAACTCGCATACTTCCTTCAGTCGTTTTTGATCGATCATCGTGAGGGGACCTCGAATCAGATTATGGACTTCAAAAGGATCCTTGCTGATAGCCTTGATTATCCAGTCCTTCGCCTCGTCGTACTTCTGCTCGCATGCGGATATCTCGAACAGATGAGCAAACGACGGTAAGAAATATGGATCTCTATCAATGAGGCTGAGAAAGAGGCTTCGCGCTTGTTGAAGCGAATCTTTGGACAACATTGCCGCATACATTGAAGTCTCGGCCTGGTATAAGCACGCTGAAAAACTGTTGGTTGAGTCTGCGACGCCACGGAATAACCTGCTGGCTTCTTTATAAAGCAGCACGGCTTCCTGTATATTATGCTTAAAACTCAGATCCATCTGCTGTGCTACGAGATAGCGTTTGTACGCCTCAAAATATTGGGATTCTGGTGTTGAGGGCAGACTGTCAGCCAGAAGCTTCATAAAGCGCTTTGTGGCTTCTTTGACTACACCGGATTGGGGAATGGCGTACTGCTCGTGAAAATACGCATCGATCGCCTGAATCGTTCGATTCGTTCGTTCATTCTCAATCCCCGCTAGATATGCGAGATTTGATGTCTGAGGATAACGAGCGAGTGCGAGGTTCAAGATCTCCGCACTGCGACTCGGTGTGATCTCTCTGACGGACATTGCCCATCTAACGAAGTCGCTTGGAGCCATAATTGGCCCGTCTGATTTAGCTAGCTGCTCATATGCCACCCCGCTATCGGCCAGGCGACCCGCAAGGAACAGGCCTCTCGCTAGCAGGACTAGGGAAAACGAGTTCCTGTGCGGCGCTTGGAGGACCGAGCCCAGCATCTCCTCGACAGATCGGTGGGGCAAGTCCCAACCGGTCGAAGGGGCCGTTGGGAGGATTTGCGCATTTGCGAGTCGTAGACCGCAATCCAAGCACTCTGCCCAAGAATCGGGAGGAATGGGAATTTCTAATGCCGCGCGGCGCTTTGTATCGTGTACTTTTCCTTTGATCGAAGCAATTGAGTCGGTAATATCGATGAGTCCAACTTCGCCGCTGAATTTTGCGCGCGATCTGAGGCGATCAGGATTTGCTAGATCGTAAAACTCAAGATCCAGTCGCACTCCGGAAAAAGCAGGAAGGGAACCTTCATCCTGGAATGCTACCTCGATTCGAATGGTATGGGTCAGTCCAAAAATGGCGTATGCCGACTTTAAATTTGACCCGTTGGCTACGGCGACGGGAAATCGCAGAAGCCGTTCACCCATATCGATATCGATGAATAGATCTGGTTGGGTATCATTTAGAGCTTGGTACAAGACTTTAAGTCGTTCCGGTGTAAAGGGATGATTGGGGTCATCGATTTTCTGAGTTTGCACTTCGTCTGTAAACTCGGCCATCGCGATAATGAGACTTCGTGGGTCGACGTCATCGAGTTTGATTATCAGGCTAGCGGCCACACGATCAGCGTCCAATTCTGCCGCTGTTGGAGACAACGTCAGCTTTTTCTCTAGCTGAATCAAGTGGCCAAATTCGTGGGCGAGGATGTAGCTGATGACGGCTCGAAATAGATCATAATGGAGTGCCTGAAGATAAACATTGCCTGTGCGGTATTCGGCGATTGCTTCCGCATGTGTCACTTCCCTAAATGCGGGCAGCACCATTGATCCGTTGTGGGTGAGAATTTGGTGCTTTATGTTAGGCGGGACAGTGGGTGACCGGAGATATTCGAGAGCTCCGAGCGATTGCAGCTGCAGTTCAAGTAGAGATTTTTCAGCGCCTCCTAAACTTAGGAAGTTGTCTCGTGACTGATTTTGCGGGTGGAGCCGGGGTGCTAAATCGACGAACTCGTCTACTGTGACGATGTCGGACATTGATAGTCCCTCTGTTAGCATTCCGGTTCGATGCCAAATGAAGTTGTCTAGCAGATAGGCGCTGAGGTCGAGGGTGGCATCGTTTAGTCGATTGAGAATATCCGATCCCAAGCTCACCACATACGAAGTGCCGGTCGCGCTGGATCTCGCCTCTAAGCTGTTGGGAGCGTCCGTGCTAATCACGATATGCACTGGCCGGAGGGCTAGACCGAGGTGTTGTTCAACAGTTGCAGCCCTCGCTTGGCACATTGTCTCTATAAGGTTCGACAAAGGTTCAGGATCCGTATTTTCTCTTTTGGCGAAGACCTTTGAGAATTGTGAGATCGCTCCTATGTCTACACGGGAATGGGCTCCTTTAATGAGGGGAGATGGTGTAGGAAAGGAGGAGTCCTTCAGAGCGCTATCGCTTGCTGATTTGAAATCGGCTCCGGCGGGTCCGACGGTTTGAGCGACCTTGTTGAACTTGGTGGCAACCATGTCAATGAGGGGTTTTGTGGGCTGTGCTTGACTCCAAAGAAGGCGAGGTGCCAATGCGACGGCTAACAGGGCTGCACGGTAGAAATGGCGATACGGATCCACTATTCTCTCCCTTGCGGATAATCGATGACAATATACCATCAATATCGTCGTGATGGTCTTACCCAAAGTGGGATTGTACGAAGGCGTCGACGGAATGGGCAACGTTTAAGATTGGGCATTCGGCTTTTGCAGTGCTTCTGTGCCGAAGCACTCTGAGAACAGGCTTGGGAAGTCACCCGGAGCTTACTCGTGCGTTACTCCGAAACCCGCCATTTGGCGCATTCCGCATGCACAATGGCGCACTTTGCATATCGCAGCCCCCGGCGAACATTTAAATTCGGTACATGCAAAACGCCAAAGCCTATTCCGCCACCAACCCAACATCGCGGTTGGCCTCCGCCACGATCCCCCGTCGCGATCCCACCGAAAACGACGTACAGATAGAAATCCTCTACTGCGGCATCTGTCACTCCGACCTTCATCAGGTCCGCAACGAGTGGAGCGGCGTGATGCCCACCGTTTACCCCTGCGTCCCCGGTCACGAGATCGTCGGACGGGTCACGAAGGCCGGCTCGGCGGTCACGAAGTTCAAGCCCGGCGACCTCGCTGCGGTCGGCTGCATGGTGGATTCAGACGGCACCTGCCCCGAGTGCCTGGCGGGCCAGGAACAGTTCTGCCCGAATTTCACTCTGACCTACAACTTCCCCGACAAGCATCTGGGAGGCGTCACCTATGGCGGATACTCCGAGAGCATTGTCGTGGACCAGCGGTTTGTCCTGCGCGTCCCGCAAAACCTCGACCTCGCCGGGACCGCGCCGCTGCTTTGCGCCGGAATCACGACGTACTCTCCCATGCGGCACCGGAACGTCGGCAAGGGTAAAAAGGTGGGCGTTGTCGGGCTCGGCGGACTGGGCCATATGGGCGTGAAGTTTGCTCATGCGCTCAGGGCCCATGTCGTGGTCTTCACGACTTCACCGAACAAGAAAGAAGACGCGCTCCGCCTCGGGGCCGATGAGGTCGTCATCTCAAAGAATGCGGACGAGATGCAGAAGCACGCCGGCAGCTTTGATTTCATTCTCGATGCGGTCTCCGCCGATCACGATATCAATGCGTATATCAATCTGCTGCGCCGCGATGGCAACCTGACCATGGTGGGCGCGCCAGAGAAGCCGCTCTCCGTCTCGGCATTCGGCCTGATTATGGGCCGGCGCAGCCTCTCCGGATCGCCCATCGGCGGTATCGCGGAAACCCAGGAGATGCTCGATTTCTGCGGGCAGCACGGCATTACCTCCGATGTTGAGGTCATTCCGATTCAGAAGGTCAACGAGGCTTATGAGAGGCTGCTTCGGTCGGATGTGAAGTATCGGTTTTCGATTGATATGGCTTCGTTGAAAGCGGAATAGAATCTGCTGAGTCCGCGTTGACCCAGCACGGATGACGCGGAATAACGCAGCCCCAATGCGGTTCACTGAAGGAACGACGAACCTGCAGCACCAACATGCGAGGAAGAGACCGTCCCGTTTTTTGGGACGGGTGAAATTATTCAGCCCACGCCGTAAGGCGTGGGAGGGCGAAAAAGCATTGGTTTTCACCGCCTGCCGGAGGCCCGCGCGAAGCGCGCTAATTAATGCTCTCGCCGGCGATCTTCGGAAATCTATCCATTCTGCGTCAGGCATCACAATAAACTTCTGACGTCCAAAGAAGGCCGGCCAAAGAGCATTTGATAAGCGCGCTCCCGCGCGGGCCTCCGGCGGGCGGTGAAAACCAATGCTTTTTCGACCTACCCACGCCTTACGGCGTGGGCTGAATAATTTCGCCCGTCCCAAAGAACGGGACGGTCTCTTCCTGGCATGTTGATGCTGCAGATCCGTTCTTCCGTTCTTCCTTCAAAGAATCCAGATACCCCGAAAACGTTGCAAACTCCCGGCCCTCCCGGCCTCTGGCGTGTTTTGCATACACTATGGCGTATTTTGCATATCGGAATGTCCGGCAAACATCTAAATTAAATACATGCAGATTCGAGGCATCCGATGAACAAGCATTTTCGATTTTCGGGCAGCACATTTCAGAGGCTGGAAGAGCTGGGCGTCAGCGCCCCGGCGGTACTGCGCCGGGCCGGGCTTTCTCAGAGTTACATTGGCGAGTCGCGCGTGCTTTTGAAGACTGAAGAACTTTTTTCCCTGTGGCGCGCCATCGGAGAAGTCAGCACCGACCCGGCCATCGGCCTGCTGCTCGGCACCGAGAACAAGACGGAACGTTTTCATCCGGTCAGCCTCGCGGCCCTCTCGACGGAGAACTTCGGCGCCGCCGTCGACCAGATGGCCCGCTACAAGCAACTCACCTGCCCGGAAGAGATTCGCCAAAAGAAAGATAAGCAAACGGAAAATGCAGAGTGGAGCATCCGCTTCCGCTGGCTGCTGGCGGATGAAATCGAGCCCACGGTGCTGATCGAATGCTGCTTCGCCTGGGTGCTCTCCGTCGGGCGGCACGGCACGGGCACGCGCCTCTCGCCCCTGCGGGTGGAACTCGTGCAGCCACGGACACACACCAAAATCATCGAACGCCACTTTGGCTGCCCGGTCGTCTACGGAGTTTCCCGGAACGCGCTGGTGTTTCGCGCCGCCGACGCTCAGCGTCCGTTCGTGACCCGGAACGCCGAACTGCTGGGGATGCTTGCGCCGCAATTTGAGGAAGAGCTGAAGCAGGAAAGCGGCCAGGAAAATTTCACGGAGCGCGTTCGCATCGCCATCCAGCAGAAACTCACCGGACGGCGCCCGACCATCGAAGACATTGCCGACGCGCTGCATGTCAGCTCGCGGTCTCTGCAGCGACATCTGCAGGAGGCAGGGTCGAGCTTCCAGCGGGTCCTCGAAGAGGCCCGCCACCAGCTTGCCCGGCACTATCTCAATAATTCCGTTCTCGAATTGAATGAAGCCGCCTATCTGCTCGGCTACGAAGACGCCAACTCCTTCGTGCGCGCCTTCCGCACCTGGGAAGGGGTTCCGCCGGCGCGCTGGCGTGAACAGCAGCGGGCGAGTGTGTCGTAGTGTTGGCAAAGGGCTTCACCACGGAGCCACAGAGGCACGGAGAAATTTTTTTAGGAGCAATTATGCAAAAACGTAAACTTGGTAAGAGCAATCTGGAAGTATCCGCAATCGGCCTGGGCTGCATGGGCATGAGCTTTGCCTACGGCCCGCCCAAAGACCGGCAGGAGATGATTTCTCTTCTCCATGCCGCTGTGGATCGCGGCGTCACGTTCTTTGACACCGCTGAAGTTTACGGCCCGTTTCTGAATGAAGAGCTGGTGGGCGAAGCCCTGGCTCCGTTCCGCGGGCGGGTGGCGATCGCCACCAAATTCGGGTTCGACCTGAATCCCGATTTCGATCCCAAGGCAGCGAAGGGTGCGCCGGGGGTGAACAGCCGGCCGGAGCACATCAAGAAAGCCGTGGAAGGCTCGCTGAAGCGGCTCCGGATCGAGACCATCGACCTGCTCTATCAACACCGGGTCGATCCGAACGTGCCGATCGAAGACGTGGCGGGCGCGGTGAAAGAGTTGATTCAGGCGGGCAAGGTCAGACACTTCGGCCTCTCCGAGGCAGGCCCAAAGACGATTCGCCGCGCACACGCCGTCCAGCCGGTCACTGCTCTGCAGAGCGAGTACTCGCTGTGGACGAGGACCCCCGAGGAGGAAGTGATACCGACCCTGGAAGAACTGGGAATTGGCTTTGTGCCGTACAGCCCTCTGGGCAGAGGCTTCCTGACGGGAAAGATGGACGAAAATACGACGTTCGACAGCAACGACTTCCGCAGCGGCCTCCCTCGCTATACGCCGGAGGCCCTCAAGTCGAACCAGGCGCTGATCGAACTGCTGGGTACCATCGCGGGAAAGAAGAAGGCGACTCCCGCACAGATCGCCCTCGCCTGGCTGCTGGCGCAGAAGCCCTGGATGGTTCCGATTCCGGGCACGACCAAGCTGAATCGCCTCGAAGAGAACATCGGCGCGGCGGAGGTTGAGTTGACGCCCGACGACCTGCGCGAAATTGAAAGCGCCGCGTCAAAGATCACGGTGGAAGGGGCGCGGTATCCGGAACGCCTGGAGAAAATGACGGGGCTGTGAATCAGGAACAGATTTCAAATTTCAAATTTAAAATTTGAAATTTAAAATCTTCCTATACACTATTTTCTCGCATGTCCGGATGCCTGACACAGATCGCCATTCGCGCTTTCGATTTCATCGCGCGCCTTTTGCCGGGCCGTTCCTCCGATGCTGAGCATCTGCAAACCGGACGCCGGGGCGAGGAAGAGACTTACTTTCATCTTCGCCGCCTGGGTTATGTGATTGTCGCCCGCAACTACCGCACGCCCCGCCATCGCAGTGAACTCGACCTGATCGGCTGGGATGGAGAGGTCCTCTGCTTTATCGAAGTCAAGACGCGCTCGGCGCGTGGGCCCTATCCCGCGGAGTTGGCGGTGGATTTTGAAAAGCGGCGCGATTTGTCGAAGGTGGCGCGGGCATTTCTGCGGAAGGTCCATGACGACCCACCCAGCCGTTTCGATATCGTCAGCGTTTATCTGGAACCGGGCCTCGCTCCGGACATCGTTGTTTTCAAGAACGCGTTTCGGATGGTTTAGACAAGACCTTTGCACCACGGAGCCACGGAGACACCGAGAAAACCAAAAAATAGATGAATTGTTTTGGGCCGCCTGCGCCTCGGTCTCTTCCAGGGCGCAGTGTCGTTGGTTCAAACCTTATCTCTCCAGCAGAAAGATGAGGGGCGGTCTCTGATGTGTCGCCCTTCCGGTTTAAGATAGTAACGTGCCTGAGTTACGAAAAGACCCCATCACCGGACGCTGGGTGATCATCTCCACCGACCGTTCCAAGCGTCCCAGCGATTT
>Ga0137397_10003181_pt1 | contig 11440 bp, 8 predicted proteins | sample czorhiz116metaG_FD_106658 | JGI IMG/M metagenome (GOLD analysis project Ga0137397, IMG submission 106658) | Vadose zone soil microbial communities from Angelo Coast Range Reserve, California, USA - czorhiz1.16 metaG | ecosystem: Environmental > Terrestrial > Soil > Vadose zone | place: USA... | reverse complement strand
CACGTACTTCTTGCGTGAAGGCGATCGTTTGTATGACGGCAGCGTAGAAAAGATTTCGATGGATAGCGTTTCCTTCCATGAAGAGGGAAAAGATGCCTTCGGGAAGCCCGTCGAGCACCAGGTGAATAAACGAATTTACTCCAGTCCAGGAGAACAGCAATGAAGACGAATTGGCCGGCCCTTCGGCATGGCTACCTGATCCTTGCAAGCATGGCATTGGCAAGCAGCCCGGCGCTTGCGCAAACGCAGGCGCCCGCTGGCGCAACGGCGACCGCAGCGGTCATCTCCAGCGTTGCCATTACCCAAGCGCCGCAACGGGCGGCGGTTCGCGTGGAAGGCGAGGGACGTCTCGAGGTACGCGCCGGCCGAATGCAAAACCCGGATCGTCTGGTGCTGGATTTTGCTGGAGCGCGACTGGCGGTACAGAAGACGGTCATCCCGGGAATATCCGCTCCTGTGCGCGGAGTGCGCATTGGACAATACCGCCCGGATGTGGCGCGCGTGGTTGTCGATCTAACAGCGGCGACTCCTTACCAGATTTCACGCGATGGCGAGGCGGTAGTCATCTACTTCGAGACTCCGTCAGCGACTCCAGTCGAGCCCGTGTCAAGCGCGACAACTCTGACGTTGCGGCAGAGTGAGAAGGCGCGCCCGGAATTCGGTTACAGCGCGGCGTCGCCCCGCCTGGTTGCGGGCCGCTCGTCCGAGGATTGGAAGATTTCCGCTCCTCGCTTCGCCTTGCCAGGCGAACTGACCCAGCCCTCAGTCACACTGGCATCGTTTGGCGGGAAGAAGGAACCAGTTCGGCCGGATTCCACGACGCAACAAGCGGCCGCTCAGCAAGCAGTACAACAAGCAAACACGGCAGCCACGACGATGGCGACATCGTCGGCAACGCAGGCCCCGGCGGGAGCGGCTCCTGCTCCGGCAGCGGGAAAATATACCGGTGAGCCGATCTCCGTAAACCTGAAGGACGTGGACCTCAAGGACTTCTTCCGGCTGATTCACGAAATCAGCGGACTGAATGTGGTGCTGGATCCAGCAGTCAAGGGGAGCCTTACGATCGTTCTGGATGAAGTGCCATGGGATCAGGCGCTCGACATCGTGATGCAGAACAACAGCCTCGACAAACAGCTCAACGGCAACGTTCTGCGCATCGCGACGCGCTCCACTCTTAAGAATGAGGCCGAAACACAGCGCGATCTGGAAAAGGCGCAGGCCGAAGCGATCGCTCCGGTGACCGTCACCCGCGTACTCAGCTATGCCAAGGCGGCTTCGATGGCGCCCACACTGAAGAAGTTCCTCAGTTCGCGCGGTGATATTTTGTATGACGACCGTTCGAACCAGGTCATCATTCGCGACATTCCGTCGGTCATTCCAATCCTTGATAACCTGATCCGCCAGCTGGACCGCAAGTCGCAGCAGGTGGAGATCGAAGCGCGGGTCGTTTCCGCGTCGCGTTCCTTCGCGTTGGATATCGGGACGCAGTTGGGTTTCGCGGGAAGAACCACGAGCGGCCGATCATTCGCGGGTGGAGATTCGGCGGTCGGGACCAGCGATGTCACGACTACGCCGCCTCCGTTTTATACGAGTGCGGGGACTAGCAGCCTGCCGCTGAACACCAACCTCGGAGCTGGTGCACCGACGAGCGGACTGTTCCTGGGGCACCGTTCACCTAACTTTGCGGTCGACTTCTTCATCACTGCGGCAGAAGCCAAAGGCGTCGGCAAGCTTCTTTCAAAGCCCAAGGTCATTACTCAGAACAACGAGAAGGCGACGGTCAAGCAGGGAACTAAGATCCCGATTCAGACGACGATCAATAACACAATCTCGGTGCAGTTCATTGACGCCGTGCTGAAACTGGAAGTGACGCCGCAAATCACCGCCGAAGGCACGGTGTTCATGGACGTGCTCGTTGAGAACACGCAGATCGATGCCGGTATCCCTCGCGTGTCGGGAATCCCCGCTTTGAATACCGAGTCGGCGGAAACCAAAGTGACTGTGGCAGATGGCGGGACCGTCGTAATCGGCGGTATTATCATCTCCTCGCAGCGCACGGACATCCAACAGGTTCCGCTCGTGGGCAGCTTGCCGCTGATCGGGCATCTCTTCAAGCGGACCAACATTACGACCACGTCGCAGGAACTGATGTTCTTCCTGACTCCGCGGATTATCCCCGGGTGATTCAGGAAATACTCTTTCAACCGAGGCCGGAAACGAGGAGACTATGGTCTCCTCGTTTCATTTATGAAGACACTCTTGCATCGACGCCGCGACAGCCTGACTTCAAACCTTCTTGACGCGAAAATCGATGCGCTGCTGATAACCAGCCCCGCCAACTGGTATTACTTGACCGGCTTCACGGGCGAGTCCGGTGCTCTGGTGGTGTCGAGGAAGCGCACCAACCTGATTACGGACGGCCGATTCATGGCGCAGGGCCGAGCGGAGGCGTCTGGAGTCCGCATCCTCCAGCAGAAAGGCGCCCTGTTTGAATCGGTCGGCCAATTCTTGAAGGATTCGCATTCCAAGCGGGTGGGATTCGATCCCTCCCAGGTTACGGTGGCGCAGCTGCAGAGCCTTCGCAAAGCGGCTGGTGCGCGAGTGCGCTGGATTCCGGCTCTGGGCAAGGTGGAGAGCCTTCGGATTCGCAAGGATGCGGCAGAGCTAGCGCAAATGCGACGTGCGGCCATCCTGGCGGGTGAGGTTGTGCAACAGGCAATCGGTCTGCTAAAACCGGGGATTCGAGAATTTGAGGTGGGAGCCGAGATCGAATATCAAATGAGAAAGAGAGGCGCGTCGGGACCGGCGTTTGAAACCATAGTCGCATTTGGAGAGAGAGCCGCCCTGCCGCATGCGCGCCCCACGGCCAAACGACTGAGGAAAAATGAGTTGGTCGTGCTGGACCTGGGTGTTATACTCGGCCACTATTGCAGCGACATTACCCGCACAGTGTACTTGGGGCGGGCCCCAAAACGCATTCGGACCTGGTATCGGGCGGTTTTGGAGGCCCAGACAGCAGCGATCGCGGCTGCAAAGAGCGGCGTGGCTTGTGGGGATATCGATAGGGCGGCGAGGGAAGTCCTAGCCGGGTATCGCCTAGACCATCTCTTTGTTCACAGCACGGGCCATGGGCTTGGACTCGAAGTGCACGAGGATCCCCGGGTGGCGCGGGGGCAGAAGAAGCGCCTGGAGCCGGGAAACGTAATCACCATTGAACCTGGCGTATATTCGGCAGGCATCGGGGGGATTCGCATTGAAGACGATGTCGCCGTTCACGCCGACCATACGGAAGTACTGACCCGCTCACCGCGGGATCTCATCGAGATCTAGAGCAGGCATGAAACGCAAAAAGCCTACAAAGTCCAGTCCATCGTTCGCCAATCCGGAAATTCAGCAGATCGAACAGCTCCTTCAGTTCATGACGGAGCACAATCTAGAAGAGTTTGAATATTCCAGGGGTGATTTGCGGATCCGGCTGCGCAAGCCCTCGGCCGGGGTGGTGGTTGCCGCTCCACGGGTAATGGCCGTGCCGGAGATTATCGTTCCAGGGTCGGTGGAAGCTCCGCACGAATCGGCAGGCGGCGTTCCGGCTCCTACTGAGGGGCGTTCCACCGAAGATCTACACCTGGTCAAGTCCCCGATCGTGGGGACGTTTTATGAGTCGCCCAGCCCCGGGACAGAGGCTTTTGTGAAGGTAGGCTCGTACGTGGAGACGGGAAAGACCCTTTGCATTGTGGAAGCGATGAAGCTGATGAACGAGATCGAATCCGACGCCACCGGCGAAGTCATTCGGATCTTCGTCGAAAATGGACAGCCGGTCGAATACGGGCAGCCTCTCTTTGGCATCCGTCCGAGCCGGAAGAAGTAGCCGGCACGCCAGACCATGTTCCAGAAAATCCTAGTTGCCAATCGCGGGGAGATCGCCCTGCGGGTCATTTGCGCCTGCAAGGAATTGGGGATATCCACGGTTGCCGTTTATTCCGAAGCGGACCGTAACTCGCTCCATGTCCGGTTTGCCGATGAGGCAGTTTGCATCGGACCGGCCCGGAGCAGCGAGAGTTATCTGAACATCCCCCAGGTGATCAGCGCGGCCGAAATCACAAACGTGGATGCCATCCATCCGGGCTACGGGTTCCTCTCTGAAAACGCCAACTTCGCTAAGGTCTGCGAAGCATCGGAAATCACCTTCATCGGGCCGAAGCCGGAAATCATCGAAATGATGGGAGAAAAGGATCGCGCGCGGCGAGAAGTGAAGACCGCAGGTTTGCCCACCATTCCGGGGAGCGAAGGCATCGTTGAAGGGGAAGAGCAACTCGCCAAAGAGGCGGCGCGCATCGGGTATCCGCTCATTCTCAAAGCCTCCGCGGGCGGAGGTGGACGCGGCATGCGTGTGGTGCGCAAGCAGGATGAACTTCTGTCCGCTTACCAGACAGCGCGTAGCGAGGCGCAGCAAGCCTTTGGCACGCCGGACGTTTACGCGGAAAAGTTCCTCGAGCATCCTCGCCACATTGAGTTTCAAGTGCTGGGCGACCAGCATGGGAAAGTGATCCATCTCGGCGAACGCGAATGCAGCATCCAGCGGCGGCACCAGAAATTAGTGGAGGAATCGCCTTCGCCGGTGCTGGACGCGAAACGGCGGAAGGACCTCGGCACGAAAGTGGTGAAGGCACTGGAAAAGATCGGCTACACCAACGCGGGGACCGTCGAGTTCCTGATGGATGAAGACGGCTCAATGTACTTCATTGAGATGAATACGCGCATTCAGGTCGAGCATCCCGTGACGGAACTCGTCACAGGAGTGGATTTGATCAAGGCGCAGATACGGATTGCCGCCGGGGAGCGGATGGAGGATGCCACCGGGGAGATTCACCACTCCGGGCATGCTATTGAATGCCGGATCAATGCCGAGGATCCGGTGACGTTTGTGCCCTCTGCCGGACGCATTACGACGTTTCAGGCTCCGGGAGGCACGGGCGTGCGTGTGGATTCGGCGGCCTATGCAGACGCCATCATTCCTCCGTACTACGATTCGATGATTGCAAAGCTGATCGTCAAGGGGCGCGACCGCACCGAAGCAATTGGGCGTATGAAGCGGGCGCTCGAGATGTTCGTGATCGAAGGCATCAAGACGTCGATCCCGTTGCACCGCCGGATTCTCACCGATCCGGATTTTGCCGCGGGGAATTTCGATACCCACTTCATCGAAAGATTGCTCGGAACGAACGGAAAATAAACGTTGAAGCGCCTTGTTCTACCGCGGCTGTATGTGATATTAGACGCAGCATTGCTAACCGTTCCCGAAACAGAGTGCGCCCAAAAACTCGCCGATGCCGGTGTCCGGTTGCTGCAATACCGAAACAAGCGGGCATCCCCACGCGAACTTTTCGAATCTTCAAGAGAGCTGGTTTGGCTGCTTGCACCGCTGAAGGTCTCGGTGGTGGTGAATGACCGCGCGGATTTCGCGGCCCTTGCGGGAGCAAACGGCGTCCACGTTGGCCAGGAAGATTTAGAGGTGGAGAAAGCGCGGCAGGTAGTTGGAACAGAGAAACTCGTTGGCGTGTCCACGCACAATCTCGAACAATTCCGGCGCGCCGCTGCATCTTCTGCGGATTACATCGCCGTCGGACCCATCTTTTCGACCGGCACAAAGTCAAATCCCGATCCTGTTGTGGGCACAGAGTTCATCCGAGAGGTCAGGCTGCTAACTGATAAACCGATTGTAGCTATTGGAGGCATCACGTTGGAGCGCGCTCCTGAGATAATCGAGTCAGGGGCCGATTCCGTGGCGGTTATCAGCGATATCCTGGGCGCCCCGGAACCTGGGAAGCGCGCCAGGCAATACATCGACCTGCTGGGACCCGCCAACCACGCGGCGACAGGCTGAGGGCATTCGGCGAATGGTAGACACAACACATCCTCTTGCGGACACCAGTGCAAAATCGGGGCCTCGCTTTGTGCGCGCCATTGGACTGTTCGATGGCACGATGATCGTCGTAGGGTCGATGATTGGATCCGGCATCTTTATTGTCGCTGCGGATATTTCGCGGCAAACCGGATCCGCCGGCGGCCTGCTGCTCACCTGGATTCTCACCGGACTACTGACGATTTCTGCCGCGCTTTCTTTCGGCGAGCTGGCCGCTCTGTTTCCGCACGCGGGCGGTCAATACGTTTATTTGCGCGAAGCTTACTCGCCGCTCTGGGGATTTCTGTATGGCTGGACGCTTTTCCTGGTGATTCAATCGGGGACGATCGCGGCGGTAGCGGTGGGTTTCGCACGCTATCTCGGCGTTTTGCTGCCATCGATATCTCCGAACGTATGGATCGTTCACCCCATCGCCCTCGGTTCGAAGTACGCGATCAGCCTTTCGATACAACAATTGGTGGGCGTGCTGATGATCGTGTTTCTGACGTTCATCAATACGCTGGGCGTGCGCCTCGGGAAGCTTATCCAAAATGTCTTCACCAGCGCGAAGACGCTGTCACTTCTGGGGCTAATTTTCCTGGGCATTTTTGTGGGGAGAAATGCCGGGGCCATTACCGAGAATTTCAGCCACTTCTGGACGATTCGCAACGCGCAGTCCATCGAGCCTGGCGCCAATTTCCTGAGAAGCTTTGTGCCGGCCGTCACTGCCGCAAGTGGCGCGTTTGGCCTGTTCGTGGCCTTTGGAGTGGCGCAAGTTGGTTCGCTGTTTTCTGCGGACGCGTGGAACAATATCGGCTTCACTGCGGCGGAAGTAAAGAACCCGAAGCGCGACGTGGCGCTCTCCATGGCTTTCGGCACCATTATCGTGATCACGCTGTATTGCCTTGCGAATCTGGCTTATCTTTGTACGTTGCCGCTGGTGCAGATTCAGACCGCTCCTGATGATCGCGTGGCCAGCGCGGCCTTAAACGCCATTTTCGGACCCACGGGCGCCATGATCATGGCCGTCGCCATCATCATCTCTACATTTGGCTGCAACAATGGATTGATTCTGGCCGGTGCGCGAGTTTCGTATGCCATGGCAAGGGATGGGCTTTTCTTCAAATCCACCGGCGCGCTGAACAAGAATGGCGTACCCGGCTCGGCGCTGATGTGTCAAGGGGTTTGGATCACCATCCTGATTCTACTGCGCACGCGGAAGGTGAGTGCCGCTGGAGTAGTGACCTACGGCAATGTTTACAGCAATCTGCTCGATTACGTCGTCTTCGCCGCGTTGCTCTTCTACGTTTTGACAATAATTGGGATTTTTGTGCTGCGAGCAAAACGGCCTGATGCCGAGCGGCCATATCGTGCGTTCGGTTACCCGTTCGTTCCTATGCTGTATGTATTGGTGGCGGCCGCAATCATGCTGGTGCTTCTGCTATATCAAACGCAGACAGCGGGCGCGGGATTAGTGATTGTCCTTATCGGCTTGCCGGTCTATCTCCTGTGGTCATGGTGGTCGCGGCGGACCGCTCAAGCCGGCCGCGCGGAATAGCTTAATTTTCTTGTAGGGGGCAACATGCTGCGCCCCTACAATGCTTAAGGCCAAATTGGACGCACCCTGGAAATACAGGGAAACCGGGAAAAACCCTAAAGGAGGAGTTGCATGGGCAACCCCTTGTTTGCAAGAAAACCGATGAGCATGTTGCTCGCGGAAGCAAAGGAAGCGGGCGAACACAGTCTGAAACGCACGCTTGGTCCGGTCCAATTGACCGCGCTGGGCGTGGGGGCGGTCATCGGTGCTGGCATATTTGTGTTTTCGGGACTGGGTGCGCACTATGCCGGGCCGGGCCTGATGCTCTCGTTCGTGCTCTCCGGACTGGGCTGCGCGTTTGCGGCGCTGTGCTACGCGGAATTTGCCGCCATGATTCCGCTGGCAGGCAGCGCGTACACCTACGCCTACGCTACCCTTGGTGAACTATTCGCTTGGATCATCGGCTGGGACCTCACGCTGGAGTACGCCATGGGCGCCAGCACGGTCTCATCGGGCTGGTCCAACCACTTCATTGAATTGCTGAATATTTTCAAGATCAAGATGCCATTGTGGCTGGCCTACGACCACTGGACCGGGCTGGGCACCGCTACGAAGATCGTCGCGCGTCAGATGGCACAGGCCTCGGATGCTACGCTGCGGCCAGGCACGCAGGCCTTCCTCGACAAGGTCGATACCATCGTCAAGGCGCAGTCGCCGGAATTGCTTCAGCAGGCGCACGCGCTTCTCAATGCTCCGACGCTTTTCGGATCGGAAATCGGCTTCAATCTACCCGCATTTTTGATCGCGCTCGTCATCACCGCGGTCTTGGTCATCGGCATAAAAGAAAGCGCGCGCTTCAATGCCGCCATCGTGACTATTAAGGTTGCCGTGGTGCTCTTCGTGATCGGCCTGGGAATCCAATACGTCGATTTTTCCAATTGGGGCCGTGACTGGTCCACTTTCGCACCCATGGGTTTTGCCGGGGTAGGAGCGGGAGCGGCGTACGTCTTTTTTGCTTACATTGGATTTGATGCGGTTTCCACGACCGCGCAGGAAGCCAAGAATCCGCAGCGGGACTTGCCCATCGGAATCATAGCTTCCCTGTTGATCTGCACAATTCTCTACATCTCGGTCGCCGGGGTGCTCACCGGCATGGTGCACTGGCAGGACGTGAACATCGAGGCGCCGATTGCACGGGCGTTCCTAGACCGCGGATTGACGACGGCCTCGCATATCGTCACGCTAGGGGCGTTGGCGGGACTGACCAGCGTGATGTTGGTCATGCTTCTTGGCCAAACGCGCGTGCTTTATTCGATGGCCAACGACGGCCTGCTGCCGAAGAAGTTCTTTGCGGCAATCCATCCGAAATTCCGCACACCGTATAAGAACACCATGCTTGTTGGTTTGCTGGCCGCCATCGTTGGCAGCGTGACGCCCATCGATGATATCGGAAAAATGGTGAACATCGGCACGCTGCTGGCCTTCGTCATTGTTTGTATCGCGGTGATGATTCTGCGAAAAACGAATCCCGGCCAGGCGCGGCCTTTCCGTACCCCCTGGGTCCCGGTCGTGCCGATTCTCGGCATCCTCTTCAACGGCTACATGATGTACAAACTCGGCTGGGTCAACTGGGCCCGTTTGTTCATTTGGCTGGGGATCGGTTTGATAATTTATTTCACTTATAGCCGTTATCACAGCCGCGTCAGCAACATACAAACATAGTAAGACTTCCTTGTAGCAGGCCGGGTTGGACTGGCGCTGGGCCTGTCTTCAGTTTGTCATAGGCTTACGCTGCATTCGCCACGCCTGTTCAGGTACAGTATTGTTTCCGTTGACGGCACGATGACACCCTTCCGCGCTATCTTCAAAGATGTTTGGAGCCGCCTCACGTGGCCCGATCTGGCTTCCACCGCGGTGGCAGCCGGGGGATTGATGGCCGCCATCTTTGGGTTCAACGGCGGCTTTTTCAACTTCTTGAAATATCTAGCCGTTCTCGCGGGCGTTTATCTTTTGTTCCGGCTGATTGGCTGGTGGAGAAACCGCCTGCTGTGGAGTCTGCGCAACCGCCTGATCGTGGCTTATCTGTTTATTGCCGCCGTCCCGATTTTATCGATCGTAACGCTGGTTGTTCTTGCGGCTCGCATACTCTATTCCCAGTTGGGGGCTTATCTGTTGTACGAGGATATCCATCAGCGGATAGACATGCTGGCGGATATCTCGGAGCATATCGCCATTGCGCATCAAACGCTACCGCCGAGCGTGACGGAAGCTGAGTCCGAGCGCATTCTGGCGGCGCAATCCCGTGCGGTTCACGATCGTGAACTCCCAGGCTTGAGAATCCGATTTTCGAATGACCAGACACTGTCGCAAAAGGTGATTCCGACTGGAAAGAGATCCTTCGCGGGTTTATTGCAGGAAGGAGATGCGCTTTCCATCGTGAGCCTGCGGGTCATTCCGGATCGCAAAGGAGAGCGCGTCGTCACGCTTCGAGTGCCGGTTAGCCCTGAATTTCTGAGCACCGTCGCGCCGGATCTCGGGGGCATCCAGTTGAATCTCATGGAGCGCTACACGGGAGGAGCGCAAAAAAGGCTCAAATACAAGTCGGGAGACACACAGTACGTTGTAGCACGCCCCATCGTGGCGCAGAACCGAACACTCCAGAACGCGACGTTTTGGATTGATAGTCCGGTAGACATAGTCTCCAGACTGGACTCGGTTTATGTCGGAACCGACGGCACGGTAGAGCTGGAGCGCCCGGTCTTCGCCGCTTCCAATGCCCGTCCTTCCCGATTAAATGCACGGATCTTCACATCGCTCGGAGAATTGCGCGGCTCTTATCTTACTTTTTTTATTCTAGTGCTTATTGTTTTTGTGCTCGTCGAAGCGGCCGCGTCTGCCACTGGATTCGTACTGGCGCGCAGGATTACCCGGGCCGTCGCCGATCTCTACCGTGGCACCCAATACGTGCAAGCTATGGATTTTTCCCATCGCGTGCAGATCGAACGCCGTGACCAACTGGGCGAGCTGGGCGAATCGTTCAATAGAATGACTGGTTCAATCAGCCAGCTCATCGAAGAGGAAAACAAGCGCCGGCGCCTCGAAGATGAAATCTCCATTGCCCGGGAGGTGCAAAACCAGCTTTTTCCAAGCACCTTGCCGTCTGTGCCGGGGGTTGAAATCGAAGCCATATGCAAGGCCGCGCGTTCCGTCAGTGGTGACTACTATGATTTCATTCAGCTCAGCCCAACGCACATCGCCATTGCCATCGCGGATATTTCTGGAAAGGGAATTTCCGCGGCGCTGCTGATGGCAAGTCTGCAAGCGGCGCTGCGCAGCCAGATGCTTTCAGAAGGCAGCGAGCGTTTGAGTATGGCGGAGCTAGTTTCACGGCTAAACAAGCACCTGGTGCGCAACACCGGCGACGATCGGTTCGCGACCTTCTTCATCGCGATCTACGACAGCGCCACGCGTACACTGCGTTATACGAACGCGGGCCACCTGCCGGCTTTTCTGATCTGCAATGGCAATGCGGAGCAATTGGATAAAGGTGGCATGGTGCTGGGGGTCGTGGAGGATTACGTCTATGAGGAAGGAATGCTGACAGTAGGGTCCGGCGCGCTGCTGATCGGCTATAGTGACGGCCTGATCGAGCCGGAGAACGTCTATGGCGAAGAATTTGGGATTCGCCGGTTGCAAGAAGCCGCGGTCCGCGTGCAGGGCGCCGCGCCGCTCATGGTCGCGGAGTCACTGATGGCTGCGGCGGAGGAGTGGGCCGGAACTCCCGAACAGGCAGATGATATGACGGTGATCGTTGCGCGGCTTCGGTAGTACCTCCGTTGCGGCTGGGCTATACTGAAAATCCTTCCGAGAGATTTTACCGGGGAGAAGAATGTCGCTTCGCAATCGAGTGGCGCTGGTAACAGGCGGGAGCAGGGGGATTGGCCGCGGGCTTGCCTTACGGCTGGCGCAGGATGGAGCGCGGATGGCCATTGCCTATCGCT
>Ga0137397_10003180_pt1 | contig 11440 bp, 14 predicted proteins | sample czorhiz116metaG_FD_106658 | JGI IMG/M metagenome (GOLD analysis project Ga0137397, IMG submission 106658) | Vadose zone soil microbial communities from Angelo Coast Range Reserve, California, USA - czorhiz1.16 metaG | ecosystem: Environmental > Terrestrial > Soil > Vadose zone | place: USA... | reverse complement strand
CAAGGAGATGCTCTCGCCTCACCATCACCACCAGCAGAGTCCCGACGGGCACCGACGACGACGATCCGGGCCGAACGACTCGCGGCGAGGGCCGTTGGCGCCCGTGTTGGACCATCTCGAGAAAAGCAACTCGGTTCCTATCCACCTCCACATCTCTCACGACGGCTCCTTCTCCGTCGCTCGAAAGGGCTCTTCCTCTTCATATTCTTGCTCGGATATCGCCCACGACGAGTCCGAGACCTTGGCCGACATCCACCAACACATCCAACAACCCGAGGAGCATCAACGACCGGAACAACAACAACAGCAGCAGGAGCAGCAGATTCCTCCCCAGCAACTAAGTGGACGACTAACGGTCAAATCGGAGGAATCAGAAACCCTACAACCACTGCCGCTGCTAGAGATTGAGGTACCAGAGGCTTACATCGTTCCACCTAGCCCTCGGCATTCCGACGGCGACGACGACGACGGCGAACGGACCCCCAATCCGTTCTTCGTCGACGATCCAGAGGATCCGCTGTCTGACCCAGGATCGCCGGCTCCAGCGTCCTCGCCGCTAGAGGTGCCACCTTCCGAGCCGATCGCGCTCTCTCCGGGTCCCGCTCCGTCTGGGCTTCCTCTGCCGACAGAACCAGAACCAGCCGCGCCTCCCGCCGTCGACAAGCCCGTTCCTGCTCTCCCAGTTTCCTCAGACACCGAGTCAGAAACGACAGAAGCGCCGGCGGCCCATCTCCCCCAGCTCGTGATGCCGACGATGTTCCTCCCGATTCCAAACGTACGCATCAGCTCTCCTCTTACATGGTGGCTCACCCGCCGCACCCCCATATATTATTAAAACCTTTATCATCATTCGTTTCATTTCACCCAACGCCCGCATCTGCCATGTTGTATTTATCCATTTATCTCTTGTAATCATAGATCGACCCTTTAACTACGCTTTTGACCAAATATATATCCAATCCCGAGAGACGACCTCAGCGAGATCTCACAGGTGAATGGACCAAGACAGACTTTAACACTCTCGTCGTGAGTGCCGCTTTCCCACATCAACCGTGATGAGAGTGACGACAAAGGGCGATTTGTACCCACCTGTCTCTCCGTAGATGACGAATAGTTGGCGTGCACTGGCCCAAATGGCACGCGACCGCATCGTGCAAGCTAATCCAGAGGACCTTTCCCTCGTGTTGAACGCAAGCATCTCCCCCTTCATCTCGGGCGCTACCTCCGCATCTCTGACGACGACCGTCCTCTCTCTCTACAGCTCTGGTCCCTCCGCCTGTCCTCCCTCGCCCGTCTCCGCCTGTTCAACCAAGTCTCAGCCGAAGCGACGAACCTGTACGGCGCGCTCGGAACGATCGAGCCCCCCTCGACGCGCGCGCACGTCCTCGAGCACGTCCTCCCCTTCGAGCTCGACGTCGTACACGCCCGCGTCAGATACTGGGCCGGCGACGGACACGGCTACGCCGACGCCCTCGGCGCGCTCCTCCGCAGGTGCAGACGCCGCGCGCGGGGCGCCCGCATCGACTCGGATCGTCAGATGTGGATCGAGCGCGGTGCACGCGTGGGGCTCATCACCGCCTCTCATTTCATCGAGATCAAGGTTTGTTCCCCTCTTCCCCTCTCCCCTCACCGTTCTTTTCCCCCCTAATCAATCCTTCCTTAATGCACCTAATTGCCGTAAAAGGATTATGCCGCCGCCACCGCGCTCCTCGAGCCCCTCGCCACCCAACAAAAGCAGCAGCAGCAGCAGCAGTCCCCGGGCCCATCGTCGTCCCCATCGTCGACATCGACGACGACAACGGCCGCGGGCGAGCTGCGCTCCGCGCTCGGCAGGGTGTACCTCCAATCCGGGCAGCTCGACAGAGCCGAGGCGCACTTTGCGCAGGTGGCGGCGGACCCGAACGTGCCCGAGGCGAGCAAGGCGCTCGACGACGCCTTTGTCGCGTCCGCGCGGGGGGACTGGCCCGCGGCCGGCGAGATCTTGCGTCGGCTCGTCGAGGAGGACGACGCGAACTATGCCGTGCGTGTGTCCTTCCATCGTTCGTTCCGTTCCGTCATACACACACATCCCTCTATTTTGTTTTGTTTTTGGTTAGGCCGTTAATAATTTGGCCATTGCACTTCTCGGGCAGGGCAGGCTGAAAGAGGGTATCCAGGTCCTGGAAGCCGCTCTGCAGGCGTCGCCCTCGACCTTGGCGATGGCGGAGCCCTTCCTTTTCAACCTTTGTGCGTTACTTTTGTTGTCCTCTTCTCCTCTTTCGCATAATCAGATTTTTTTTCCCTGAACACGGCGCAACCCAACATCGCTCGCGCTGACAGCCACGCTTTACGAGCTCCGATCGTCCATTGCGGCAGACAAGAAACGCGAGCTGCTGATCGAAGTTGCGAAATGGAGCGGAGACGGCCTGCGCACGACGTGCCTCAAGATGCCCACTTGATTGGTTGATCGATCCTGCCGTCGCTTCCGTCTTTCTTTTCACACACACACACACACACCATTGTGGTAGAGAAGTAGAAGTAGGAGGATTATTCTCAGGCATTGGCTAGCATATATGGCAGATGAATGAATGTTTTAATTACCACGACTGCTGCATACGACAGGGGGGATTACAGTATTTCTTGCTTTGCGACATGAGAGAAACGGCATGAGGGTTTTTCAGTCAGAAGCGAGCGAGTGGAATGCGATGGATAACACGAAAGCAAGGGAATATGAAAATGAAAAAAAGGTGGATAAACCTGAAATGTAAAGAAAGACTGGTGCTATGTTTGCTTCTTGGGGTTTCCTCGAATCGGCACGCACGGGGGGCGCCTTACATCCCCGCGGCACGGTTAAGCATGTAAAGTTGCAGATCCTGCCATCCTGTGGTAAAGAAGATTAGCCCAGCCCAACGCAGCCATGACCCCCCCTTTAAGGGCTCACCTCCGCCAACACGGACCATAACCTTCTTCGTGGCCGTGCTGGGTTCGCCCTTGGCCCCCGCTCGACTGAGCGTGGTCAATCTGCAAGTGACCAACTTCCTCGCCAGCGAATTCGAAAAGGCGTATTGCGCCCGGATCTCCTCTCCCTCCCGCGGGATCGTCCTAAGCGGCGCGTCGACGCGCTCGATCAGCAATCCGTGCGCGATCGAGTTGACGATCGCGGCGATCTCCGCGTCGAGAGGGTCCCGCGGGTTGCCCGGCGTATAGACGTACGTCGGGTTCGCGCCGCTCCCAAAGTCGCTCAGCCGCGATGACGGACGGGAAGGTGTACGTAGTGCCGATGGCGATGTCGATGGCGTCGATAATAATGACGACGACGTCTCGCGGAAGCTGGATGGCGGGAGCTTCGAGCCGGCCGAGGGCCTCGTCACGCGCGGGCTGTTGTTCGCGCTGCTGCTTCCGCTCCCGGCGCTGATGCTGCCGTAGAACGGCACCGCCTGGGCGCGCATGCGCAGCGTTGCTTCTGGGGTTTGCGCGCGCAACGCCGAGGCACGGAAGGACGAGTGCGACAGCGTAGGGCTCTCTATGCCGTCTCTGTCGTGGTCACGGTAGTTGGAAAGCGTGGTGCCCGGGCGCGATGGCGAGAGGATTTGGAATACAGGCGCAGGAATCATGCTACGACTCGGAGGACGCGGCCCCGGGAGTCGGGTCCCACCAGGCGTAGTGGCGCGCGGTGGCGAATGGTCGGGCGAAAGCGCGCGTTGCATCAGAGAGGTCGTCAGCTCGCCGTCGTCCCATGGTGACTCCGATGGTGCGCGGAAGTGGGATGGTGTGGGGATGTGAGATGGAGTTTTCGGACGCGCGCGGGGGGACGTGGCATGCAGCTGGGAGCGGGATGGCGGACGCTGAGGGTGTGTCTGATGCGTAGACGCCGCCGTAGAAACCGAGGACATGATGGGGGACCACGGGCGTGATGATGCCATGGAACTCCGTGAGACACTTCGTTGATATGGGGGAAGGCCCGATGGCAATGGAGCTGCGTGTTGAATACCCTCAGGACGATGTGGCGTAACAACGGAGGGTCGGCGGGGACGATGATCTTCGTTAACCCTGGTGGATGAGTTCCACGGTTGCTTCGTCGGTGTGAAGGTCTTGACCTTGATCGTTGTGATCGCATCCTGATCTGGCGCTCTGGACGACGGCGTGGAATCTGGAGTGAGGGATTGGGAGTATTTGTGGCCGAGTCTTTCAGGCGTCGCTGGTGCTGAAGGTTGACCACTAGTAAGAGCGAACAGCGAGGATCGATGGCGAAGGGTTGGCATTGGCACCGACGAGGGAGCACGTCGCGAATTAGCTTGTTGGACACGCGTCGTGGGGGTGATGGGTGTCTTTCCGCCGCCCGTTAGCCTTCGAGCGAATTTGCGGAATGGCGACACTGAGCGCGACAAGGCGCTTGACGCGCTGAGGCTGAGACTCTTCTTGCTGCTCGAGGCGCTCGGTGGGGTGAGATAACCGTTGCGGCTATTCGACTTTGAGGTTGGGCCAGACACAACAGACCCGCTGTCGCTTGGTGTGATCTCGTCTTCGCCTGTCAGTATCCTTCGCACGGCTTCCATTTCGGCATCAGTGCGGGTGATACGTTCTCTGATGTGTTTCCATCGCTGAGTTGAGTCCGCGTGCCGCCGCAAACATTCACCGTTCTTCGTAACGCGGTCCTGGACACCCTTGTCAATTATGGAAAGAACTTTGGTGGTGGCAGGCATGTAGTGCCTGGGAATGAGGTCAGGTAAGGAAGTTTGTCAAAGCTGGGATAGTGCGTACTTCTTCTTGGCCTCGTACGAGTCAAGCAATGACTGAAAGACCTCCATGTTCAATGGCGATATTTGAGATCGCACAGAACCCATAGATGTCATGGAAGAGGAGGCGGATATTGAATCATCAGGACCATATCGTTGAAACTGCCAAATGAAATCCTTGGGAATAGGTTGTCAATCAACTGGCCGCATGGCCACGTAGTGTCACTTACTTGACAACGAGTGATGGCCTTCTCGAGGCTGGACATCATGCCATCCGCTTGCTCTGTGACGGTTCTGAACACTGTCAACCATTTATCCTCCTTAAGTTCTTCTCGTAAGACCTCGCTCTCTTCCTGCACGTTTTCCCATTCGGACAGAAACGTAGCGTGCTTCCGGAGAAGTAATACGCTCTCGGTTGGTTCCTCACTGGAAGCGTCAGGAGTTGGAGTTGGAGCTGATTGTGATAGCGGTTCGAGCAAGTCGTTTACTGTCTTGACTCCGCGCGCGACGGATTCTAGGCGCTCGTCGAGGGCCATGAGAGCTTGGTCAATGACGCCAGTGGCCGCAGCGAGGTCGTTAGAAGACTGGGATTTGTGTCGTAGTTCTTGGATCTCTGATGGGCAAATGCAGGATTAGGAGGGTGGAAATGAGATCGAAGGGAGGTGGACGTGCCAAATATACGCGTCTGTATATCGGAGATGCTGTAGAAGAGTTCCGTGATGCGGCTTGAGATCGCAAGCAGTTGCAAGTCGCTTCGGGGAAGAGTTACTCTGGAGGGTATCGAGACGCATTGAATACAGACTCACTCATGGCTCTTCCCATTTCCATTGGCTTGTGGCAATAAACGACCGCCTGTGATTGTGATATTCTCTGAGGCAGATCAGCTAGCTGATAGCGCGTCGGTGATAGGAATAACTAACCTTCATCGGCTTGGGTAAAGGATATTTGCGACGAGGATGCGGAAGAGTTGGTTAACGGCGAGGGGGATGGGAGAGGACTGGCTGTGTGGAAACTAAGTGATGACGCGGAATGTACACTAGAAGCTCCGGAAGTTGAAACAGAAACACTGAGAGATGTCATAATAAGAGAAAAGACTGGGACTGGATGGGAGTATTAGAAAGAGAAGAAAAGGTAAAAAGGGATTGTGAAGAGAGAAAGGGAGGAAACGCCGAGTGATGGATGACAAGTCGATGAGTGGTCGATGGGTCAATCGAACCGAGGGTATAAAACCCAAACAAGGGCGCGACACGACACGACACGACACGACACGACCAAGACGGACGCTCGACAAAGAGCGGTGCCGATAGGCGAATTGTGTCGGCGGTTCTGACCAGCTTGAGAACAAAAGTTTGTCTGTGTCCCGTTCGCACTCGTTCCCTGTTCGTTTCCATCCGGTCCGCTCCTCCGGTGCTAGTGCTCTAGACGGAAAGATAGCCCCAGACGATGTCAGGGACGTCCCGCTAATGACTGATCGAGTCATAGAAACCATGCAGCAAATTGCCAGTGGCATGAATAACCCTTGCGTGTTGCTGACTAGGAGAGACTGCCCCGCAGGTGCAAAGTGGAGCAAGACTATCGAGGTTATAGGGGTTACTCGGCTCCTCGAGCACGGCGCACAACAACCAACAACGCAAAAGCAGCCTCCGTGATGCATCCCGGAAAATGCGGACATTACTACGTTCCTTCCTTCTTCAGTGCGGCGGAGGTACGACAGGCCTGAAAAAAGGGCAAGCGGACTCCACTGCATGGGTGAGGAGTGGGGAAGTTGCTCAACTCCTCGAACCTGGTGCAGACGGGAACGCCCAGGAAACATCGCCACGCCTCTTGAGATAGGGGCCGCTTCACGTTGTCTCGGGACTCACATCCACCTCGTGCTAATCCTGGTAATCGCAGCATTCTTCAGCCCACAAAGAGAGGGCGGTGCTTTGGAGCTATCAGATGCATCAGAATTCAAAACATGTTACTCGTCTAGATCTTTCTTTCAAAGTGTTGTGGTTCACCCAAATCCAATGGTCCCCATTGGCATTCAAGAGCTGGAACTGCCCTTCTAGGGGACAGGACGACAGTTAATGACATCGGTTTATTCTGGTTACAGCACGACACAAACGCCTTCCAATGACTCGGATACGTCCCGGGGTTCTCGGGGCGCAGGCAATCGCGTTATCAGCATTTCGCATGAATCGGCGATACCGAAAGGAATGCTCGATGCTTCGGATCAATGGTCATCTACACGAATTACTCTGGAGAAAGGAATTAGCTTCCTTTATTCTTCCCTTTTCGCTTTTCTTTTCTTGCTTTCCTCTTTTCCTTCTCCTCTATTGCCGCGTCCATCTCCAAGAAATCGCGAATTGAAGGGATGGCCGACGAGGTGAGCGGCGCAAGTTGGGCCTGCTCTTCTTCCTCGGCTTCGGCTCCAGCCTCTGGAACAGGCGTGGGCTGGTCCGCCGCAGTCTGTGGTGCCGGCACCGGCGGTGATACTTCTGGCTCTCGTTCTGCCGCATCGTGGAACCAGCCTCTGCGTGATGATGCGGACACGTCCTCTGCCGATGGAGCTAAGGGTCCGGAGTCGGATGGTTTTTCATGGCCCTTTTCTGACCCTTCGTCACTATCGTCATCAGACCCGAACTCCATTTCCTTATACTCCCCGGCATCTGCGAAGATGTCAAAGTCATCTTCCTCGGTCTCCTGTTGAATCGGCTGGGGTAGCGTAGATGTGGAGGCTTGATGTTCTACCACTGGAGGTGGAGCTGTTGTGGTATCCTTCGGAGGACTAGCTTGCTCTCCACCATCCACAGCAGACGGTCCGACCTTCCGTTTTTTCTTCTTCGGCTCGCCGCCTTCCTTCCCTTTTTTCTTCTTGACTCTTTCTTCGTTGGACGGACCGATGCGTTTGAATCCTATCGGGCGAAACTTTGAGGAATTGACCCGTTTTTCGGCCGCTGACTCTTCAGTCGACTGTTCCAACGCGGGCCCGTCAGCACGCCTTTCCTTTAACTCCTTGATGATATCGGCGCGCGAGCGTTTCTTCGATGCGGGGGCAGACGAGATAGAGGCGGTCTGCGCAAACACCTCTTCGAGAGCCTCGTCATCCTGTTTTGACGAAGTGGATGCGAGACGGGCTTTGTTCTGTTGAAGGAGCGCAAAATCAAGTCCCTTGATGAGAATTGAGTGCGCCGAGTCGCCACCAAGATAACGCCGCTGCGCCTCCACCTGTATATAGCCACTACAAGCATCAGTTGCTGCGTGACAGACAAAACAGAGAGCGCACGCACTGCTGCCCTATCTGTGTTATCTGCATTTCTCTTCTCAAACTCTTCTAAGATAGCTTCGACCTGGGCATAATCCCCTTCTTTGCCCGACCTTCGCTCTTCGGCACGGTTGCGATAGGTTTCGGAGGGCTTCTTGAGTTTACGAGGCTTGAACGCAGGCTCAGGAGTAGAGATAGCTTTCCTATGTCTGGTTAGGCGAATCGGGTCGAAATGCCGAAATCTCGATGCCGACGACTCACGCGCTCGACGGTCCCGGCTTGCTCCCTCTATTTAAGAAAGAACGCGAGGAAGGACTTGGGCCTGACGCCGGAGCTTCTGTCTTTAAGAGATTCCTAAAAGCGTCCTATACCGGGGTCAGTCGAGAGCTGTGAGAAACCAAGGGGACATGATAAAACACACTTGGTTCATCGTCGACGGGGTGGACCGTAAGATTGATTACGTGATGACACACTCGTTTCCGTCTGAGTAGAAAGCGGGCCGCTCTGTGCCGAACGCATTAAGCGTTACGCCGTGATGGGCGAGCGATGAATTGGTAAGGGAGTACGGCTTCGAGCGTTAGACAAACACCCAGGCAGGCAGATAAAGGGCCTAGATGCCTTCAAGGCGCTCTTTGCGCTCTTTCTCCCTCCCCAACATGCCGTCGGCGTGAGTCACTCTATTCTTCCCCCTGTCAACTCTTATGCCCTTTCAGTTCCTCTGCGCCTGCCATGGCTATCGAGGACGTCGACCTCAAGATACCCCTCAAAGCAGCAGATGCTGTACCCGTATCGTCCATGACTGGCGGGATCCTGGCCACCAAGGAAACGGGAACCTACGTTCTCAAACCGTTCCGCTCGCCGAAAAGCAAAAAACTCAGGACCGCTGTCGTCTTTGTACCGAGGCTATCTCACTTTGATATCGAGAATGAGCGCTCGAAGAATAATGAGTTTAGGGTGCGCCTCGCCCCCTCGTTTACGCGTACCACAACAAAACATAGCACTCACTCTTTCCACCTACAAATTAGGGATTTTTCACGCTCTTTTGGATCTCACTTTTCATATGGACAGTCCGCACGTATGTTCGAAGCATAGAAACACAGGGCGTACCACTCAACCTGCGATTTGCGACGATGATCTCAAGAGATGCGCGCACATTGGCGCTCAGCGACGCTGTGCTTGTCTTGAGCACAGGGATCTGTGTGCCGTTCGCGAAAGCAGTCAGTCGAGGCTGGATCAAGTATTATTGGATTGGGGTCATCCTCCAGCATTCGCTCCAAACATCCGTACTCTTTGCCGCGATCAAGTGGACTTTCAACAGGTCTGTGTGCTTTGACATTGTCCGTTGCATGAAAGATTGACCGAACATGGGGTAGGCAATGGCCCTGGGTCCAATCTGGGTTCTTAACTCTCCACACACTCGTGCGTGGTTCGACTTGCCTTACCCTCTTGCATCCTATTGACCCTTGTCCTGTGATCAGACCATGATCATGAAAATGCATTCTTATATGGCAACCAATGGCTACTTGCGATATGTATCTCAGCAGTCTGCTGAGATCTTGAGCCAGCTCCGTGATGCAACGGTTCGCGTTGGTGGATGGGAGAAGGCCATCTTTGATGCGAAACGAAGACGCGAGGACCTCGAATGTGAAACAGATACAGACACGACCAATACTGGAACAAGTCCCTCGCCGTTCGGCACGCTGGAGCTACGTGGCGGCGCGTTGAGTACTTCTTACGCCGAGGTACCCTCCGCAGCCGCTCTCCGCAATCGCCTGATACGTATCACCGAGGCTGAGACAACATCCGAGACCGTGTCTCACGACAAGCCAGACCACAAGTCAAACAACATGAACTCTCACATTCTTGTACATCACTCAGACGCACAAATATCTGCCTTAGCTACGGAATACACGGAACTCGAATCGGAGCTCGTCAGCTCAGGCCCGGAACGTGTTCGCTGGCCTGAGAACATCACGTTCAAGAACTTTGCTGTGTATCAGCTTATCCCTACACTCGTGTATGAGCTCGAATACCCACGCACAAAGAAGTACGTTCTCGCCTCAGCAATAGGTTGCTGCGACTGATCACGCGATCACATCGCGAACAGAATCCGTCCGTTGTACGTTTTCGAAAAGACTGTCGCAACCTTTGGCACCTTCGCTCTTCTTTACACCGTCACGGAGACTTTCATTTTGCCATATACCAATCCCAGCCCCGAACAGTCGTTCGCTCGGACATTATTGGACTTGGCACTGCCTTTCATGCTGGCATATCTTCTTTTGTTCTATATTATATTCGGTACGTTCGATCGTCACTGTTCTGCAACATGCCATCTGATGGTGTACCCAGAGTGTATATGCAATGGATTCGCCGAACTTTCATAGTACGTGATTCCTGTCGGTGAATATTCATCTCACTAATTCGTTCTAGCTTCGCCGATCGCGGATTTTATGAGGATTGGGTAACAAGCCTTCTCAGAGTGTTCTGCCTGGTACTGACGTAGGGCCGTAACCCTCCTACAGTGGAACTCAACGTCGTGGGATGAATTCTCCCGCAAGTGGAATAAACCCGTGCATAACTTCCTGCTACGACACGTCTACGCGTCGGCCATCATTTCATACCAGTTCTCGCGTTCACGCGCCATGTTCGTTACCTTTCTCCTCTCCGCCGCGGCGCACGAACTCGTCATGGCTGTGGTTACCAAAAAGATCCGGTGAGCATCCCTTGTCCCAGTGATCTTTACCCTTATTTGTTGACCACGACACATGGCAGGATGTACCTATTTATTTTGCAGCTCATACAGATTCCGCTGATCGCCATCGGGCGCACGCCAGTGATCAAGCGTAATAATCTTCTGGGTAATAGTGTATTTTGGTTGGGGCTATACGCGGGATTCCCGTTGCTGTGCGTGGCATATGTCCTCTACTAATACAGCAAACTAGTTTGGTTCACCAAGGATTTGCCATGAAGTACATTATAATGTCACTTAATGTTTAACCACTTTCTGTACTATACACGATCACGATAGAGATAGAGAAGTGGGAGTTGCTGACCCATAGGAACATCTATACCGCCCGTTGTGGCTACACACCGGGATGTAACTTTCCCCACACGGTTTCCGTGTTGTATGAAATGACTCACGATACTTGTCACATTGGCTACTCGATTTGGTCCGTCAGCTTCAACACCCGGCCATTTACATTGCCTAGTTTTCTTGTCCTTCATTGAAGCGCAGCTTAACGGGAGCATGTTCGTATTCCGACAAATCGGTCTCGCCAGATCCTCTACGAGATCCACCGCGGTAATACATGCAAGCCTAGTCACGCAACGCAGCAGAACGCGTCGAGGCAGGATAAGTAATATATTGGGTGAGAGGCCTGAAGATGTGAAGGATATGGAAAGGAGCTACATTAACGACAGAATCGGCGAGTGCACGTATGCCATCACAACTTGCGCAAACTCACGGTTTGTGACCAGT
>Ga0137397_10003179_pt1 | contig 11441 bp, 13 predicted proteins | sample czorhiz116metaG_FD_106658 | JGI IMG/M metagenome (GOLD analysis project Ga0137397, IMG submission 106658) | Vadose zone soil microbial communities from Angelo Coast Range Reserve, California, USA - czorhiz1.16 metaG | ecosystem: Environmental > Terrestrial > Soil > Vadose zone | place: USA... | reverse complement strand
TTATTACATCTTATTCCTCTTATTTTGGGGGTAAGAAAGGAATAAGTGGAAATAAGACAAGTTTTTTTTTACTGATGGCCAAGTATTCATAATTCATAGCAATTTGTTCTCTTTAGTTCAACAGGTAGTTAGATGGGATTTGATCCCAATTAAAATCAACAAATGTATTATCAGTAGCATAGAAATAAATGCTATTAAATGTGATCAGAACAGTTTATAATGGAATCAATGCGATTCATTTCTGATCTAAGCAGCATTCAAAAATATTATGCTATCAAATGATCCCACACTATTTGTTAACATTATACATGTTTACCCGGGTGCCGCACCCCGTAACCCTGCAGCTACTTGGCATCTTGGAAACTCGAGACACAAAAGCATTCCATTCGAATCGTACACCAAGAAAAGTACAGAGTACTGTATAACAGGACGATGGCCTTGCTTATCCAGCTGCGGTAACCTCCTTCACCTTCCCACCGAGCCAACCCCCGGGAAATTTTCTGCGATATCTACAGTGCACAAAGATATAAAGTTCACGAATACGTAGCGCTACAAAGCGACAGGAATACAAGAGAGCGAACTACCGACATAAATACGTAACGTACCTCCGATCAGCTTCGTATCACCATCACATACATTGTTACCCCCAGCGCTGCAACGCACCAGCTGCCGCGGTCTTCAGGCGCACGTCTTTCTCGGCCTCGGAAGCGCTAACGAGAAGCGGCCGTAGCTCTGCTTTGAGCTTGAGCAACTCCGGAACGCGTTCCGCGCCGACGCCGTTGTCGCGGCCGACCTGGCCGAGCAATATGCAGGCGTTGGCGCGCACTTCTTCGGGCACCTTCGCGCCATGCCCCCTGAGAAGGTGCGCGAGCGTGTCGACGGCGCGGCCAGGGGCAGTTACGGGCGAGCCGATCTCGCTCTCCCCTGCGGAGCCGGGGGCGGAGCTCGCCTGTGTCTCCAACGGTAGCGGGCTCGTGATTGCATCAAGCACGACGTTCGCTGAAAAAAGGGGGGGAAGCCGAAAGTGATCGGATTTGAATGAGGCCTCACGTAAAAAAAAAGAAAACAGGCGCGATCACGCACCAGAGTGCAGACTGAGGAGGGTGAGAGCAACGATGCCCTCGTTGATGAGGATCGGGTACCTCTTGCTGCGCCCGACGAGTTGCGCGAGAGTGTGTGCGACGGGTGGAGAGCCGATGACGCCCATCGCGGCCTTCCGCTGCTCCCCGTCCAGGGTGTCCTCGTGCCAGAGTGTTCGGATCACGTTCACGAACACGCGCGTGCCCTCGCTCTTGATCGCGGTCGAGTCGGAACGCTTGATTAGCGCAAGAATCTGGTGCAGCCCCGTCGATTCGGCGTCTTTGCCACCCGACGACAACGTCAACTTGTAGCAATTGTTGGCTAGTTAGTTTTTGGCGGGGCGCTCAGCTCTTCCAGCACATGCAGATAAACCACTTTTCAGACTTACCGTTGCCGCCGCACAAGTGTTTTATGACCCCTATGGCATTGACCTGTACCATTTCTGCCATGTCCGCGGTTGGCTGGAATACGTTGGACTTGACGAGTCGCTTGACGATACCAGCCTCGCTGAGAGCTGAACGAGCAGGTGCGGCATATGCGAGGTGCTTGAGCAAGCCGATGACACCGTGTTTGACTTTGATATCGGTTTCCGGACGCAGCAATGAGGTGAGATCGGGGGCGAGGCTAATGGGGGGGCTTATAAGGGTGACGGAGTGCGCGCCTGCGTTTCAAATTCGAATGAGCTCCCCCCGAAAAGACAGTGGGTGAGCGCACCGTGACGTAAGAGGTTCCCTAGAGTCAACGTTGCGCAAACCAAGAGGTCGTCTCGGTTGTTGTCTTTGAGATCCTTGTGCTTCTTGATCCACTGCGCCATCTGTCCGACAAGCGCACCGCCCGGCTGCTTCTCGTCCGAGTCGTCCCACAGCACATCGACGCTCTTCTCCTCGCCCGCGATCTCAACGACGGCTTTGATGAGCGCGGCCTTGCAAAAGTCGAAGGTGCGCTCGCGCTGCGCGCCGTCGCCAGGCAGGTCCTTCCAGAGCGGGTGGTAGTCGCCGTGCTCGATGAACTCGAGCATCTCCGCCAGACAGCGCACGCCGCCGTGCTCGTCTGGGAACGCAGTTCCGCGCGCGAGTGAGAGCCGGACGTCCTCGTCGTCGAGCGCGAGCGCCTCGAAGAGCGAGCACGACTCTTCGAACGCCTCGAGGTCGGCGGACACGAGCGTGCGCCGGAGCGGGGTCGCTTGATCGAAGGGCGGCAGCGGCGTCTGATAAGGCGGAATGTATGCGCGGATCGGCGTCACGAGCTGCGGGAGCACGTCTGGTCCGAACACGGCCGGCGCTACGGTGTCGACGTCGGTTTGAGGGGAGGGTCAGGGAAGAGCGAATGCGCAGTGTGGCCTCGGCGCACCATTATCTTTGAGCTCGCCGACGGCGCGCCATGCCCAGGAAGACAGTCCGCTCCGGAGCTGCCAGGACTCGTCGAACTCCTCAGGTGGGATGTGCGGTGCTGGACTCTTTGCCCAGGCGCCCGCGGGGTATATCGCCACGGCGAGACGGAAAATCGCCACGGGCGCTTCAACGACGTTGAGCGCGGTCTTGACAGGCTCTGCGTATGAGTATGTTGCGGTCAGCGCCCCATCCTGACGGTCGACCTAGAAAGACTAAGGCGCACCATACCCCATGCTCGCGTTCAGCAGGACGCCGATGGCCGTCCTGACGACTTTAAGATGGGCAATGGATAGTGGGAGAAAATCGGTTGCTTTATCTTTGGGGATGAGGTTGGTGTAGCGCTCGAGCAGGGTAACGAGGGCTTGGAGGAATCCCGAGTCGAGGAGGTGGCCCCTGTTTTCATCTGCGGGAGGTTATTGGGTACCGAGGATGAAGAGGGAGCCAAGTCGCACCGTGGTCTACACAAACATTTGCTCCAACGCGAAGCGTCTCGTATAATGCGGGGAGATGAGAGACATCGGGCACTCGCAAGCCTCGTAACGTGTCCTTGACAATCGCGGCGAGGACAGCAGGTAGTTGCGTGCCCCCCAACGCGGTCTGAGTATCGTCTGCGATCCATCGTTATCTTGATTCTGACATTGTCGACACCGAATAAAGGAGCACGCACCGTTCCTCGACCGTAACGAACTGGCCAGCGCCTGTGCGGTCGTCTCTACCTTGTTCCAATCGGCATCGGACAGTCGCGTTTGGCTGGTGAGTTCTGTAGCGAGCGCGACGACGGCAGGATCGGCCATACTTTGGGGGCTTAACGTGTTGAAACGAAGGTACTAGAAAGGTGCGGTGGCCGCGAGGTGTACGACGGGATCAATAAACACAAAGGGGAACGCGACCCCTGGCCAAGTATCTCTTCTCTACCAAATACGCTAACGTCTCTATTTGCGGACAAGTACGCCTTCTCAGCGCAGCTGACCCCAGAACTCACGATATTTGATTCTGCGCAACAGCTCTTGCACCGAAAACAATATCGTCGCTTGCATGATGCAGCTCGTCGATACAGCACTCCAAACTCAGTCAGACTGAAGATGACTCGTCCCTGTTTACCCACGAACATGATGACAGCCTACAAACACCGCATAGCTCACAGCCATGCAAAATAAATCGGTCAAACCAGATACAGTTAAGCTCGCTAATCGATGGCCACAGTCTTTGTCACCTGCCGTGAGAGAAACCAGATACTCCCGACTTGTTCATCTCGCTTAAAGTGTCCTTGAATGGCACAGATCTGTCGGGCTGGCCCAGTGGTGGGTTTACAGCTAACACCCAAATTTTGTGCCGGTCCAGGGTTGTGTGATGATATTAGACCCGATGGACGACGATAGGCTGATGCCCTTCGAAGCAGTTTTTGGGTGGGTCTACGAGAACGATTGGTGATAATGCAGGAAAGATCAGGAGTGGTTTCGTTGAACTGTTAACTGGACAAAAGCTCGAAGTGGGAAGCGTGAACCAGGTACGGTTCGATTTTGTTAGAAATTTGTTCAGTTCGCCGTGTAGAAAGCGTCAAGGAATTATATGCACGCGTGAAACCTCAATAACGTACTGTGTATCTTGTTTGAGATCTTGCCGATCTGCGTGCTCCGTGCCATCTGCTGAGCTGCCAATTGCCAATTATCGCTCACGGCCCGGGCTTGCCGAGTACAAGCGCCCAGGTTGGCCAAATCAGCCAGTCGCTTTCCTACTGTAGTTCGCGTCGGCTCCTCAATTCGTTCATCGCTCAAGTTTACTTATTAATGTCGCCGCAATTAATGGAGGGCGCCGATGGGATCCTCAATGCTAACTGGCAATACCGGTGGCATCGTTCGAGTGCGTGGCGGATAATTCCTCTTGGGTTAAGTATGCTATTTGAAACATGACTTTCCCGCAGCCGTACGTATCTCCACTGGCAGTTGTCTGAGGCAAGTTTTAATTCAATTGTCTCGTGTACAAGGTGTAACCCGAATAATGCCGCCCGGCGGTTCTTTGTGATGCCTTCGGGCTCGGGACTCTTCCGCGGGTCAAACGTCACAGACGTCACATTTAAAGACGACTAGCAAGCCTTTGAAACGCGATGGGCCCCCCGTCTTGTTGACTTCTCCTCCAGGTCAAGGCGACGTCAGCACCACAATTAATGACTCTCGATACATCCCCTCCTGGTGGTCCCGCCACCAGCACTATTCTACCCCTCGATTTCCTCTCTTTCGCCGCACTCTCCCAGTTTCTGACATCCGGCGTTGGTGTCATTTTGAGCCTTGCCATCATCCTAGCAGCACAATACGTAAGGAGTCCATGGCGCAAAGTTCCACCTGGTCCAAAGGGTCTTCCGATTATTGGAAACGCCTTACAACTCAAGGACAAAAGCTGGATGTTCGAGCAAGATTGTAAGCAGAAGTTTGGTACGTCCGACTCCATTTTCGCCCCTCTTGACTCTCCGGATTCACCAGAGATCCAAGAGAATATTATGTATTTGAATGCTCTTGGCCAGCCCATTATCGTTTTCAATAGCCTGAAGACTGCCTCCGAACTTCTCGATCGGCGCGCGAATATTTACTCAGACCGCCCTCGCCTTATTGTTGCTAATGAGATCTTTTGTGGTGGTCTGTTCACTGCCTTCATGCCATACGGCGACATGTCGGTATTCATTTTATGGCTAAAACTTCCGGGACTTATCGTTTGATTCTAGTTGGCGTCGCCATCGCCGCGCAGCACATGAAATGCTCACAAAGGCCATGGTCCGTGATTACCACCCGACGTTCTGCAAAGAGGCACTCCTCCTTGCCTCTTCAATTCTTGAAAATCCAAATGCCCTGGATAAGCATATCGAGCGCTCCTCTGCCTCGGCCACCATGTCTATCTTGTACGATTATCCCGCCCTTGAGGACGAACATGACAAGACCCTCATGGAAATTCACGGATTCATCGATCGTATGTCTGCGGCTTCTGCTCCTGGAGCATATTTGGTCGAGTTGTTTCCTTGGATGATCCACATCCCGGAAAGGTACACGTTTGCGCTATCTATTGTATGCTTAAAGGCTTATGCGATAGAACTCCAGATTCGCAAAATGGAAAAGGGAAGGATTGGAACATTTTCGGCAGCATACAGCCATGTTCAAGAGACCTCTCAATACCGTTTACGATGATATTGTAAGCTAATAAGCCGTATTCGCCGCAACGAACCTTCCTGAGTGGTCGCCATTCCAGGCTAAAGGGTCCGAACGACCGAGCGTGAGTGCATCACTGATAAAGAATTCCGATCGAAGGGGCCTCTCCCGCCACGACATCGCCTGGCTTCTTGCCACATTGTAGTACGTTCCTCGGCCGTCATCGGTAACGCGAATTCCGAACCTTTTTTTTTCAGTTCTGCGGGCGCAGAGACAACTGCCACCACATTGATATGGTGGGCGCTGGCAATGATCGCATATCCGGAAATTCAGAAGCGTGCACAAGATCAACTCGATCACGCCATCGGTCGTTCTCGCCCCCCAACATTTGCGGACGCTCCGAATCTGCCTTATATACAGGCATTAGTCAAAGAAACTCTCCGGTGGCGCGCCGCGCTGCCATTGGGCATCCCACACACCACGACAGAGGATGATTGGTACGAAGGGATGTTCATCCCCAAGGGGACCCTCTGCCTTGCGAACCTGTGGCAATGCAATCGCGACCCGGCAGCCTACGGCGACGATGCGGCGAGCTTCAAGCCTGAAAGATTCCTGGACGAGCATGGGAGGCTGATCCCGGGTCCTGCGGAGACGCGCGACGATGGGCACACGGCGTATGGTTTTGGGCGCCGGGCCTGCGTCGGTAAACACGCGGCCAACGACTCGTTGTTCGTCAGTATTGCCACGGTGCTCTGGGCCGTGAGGCTGGAATGCCCACGCGACGAAAGTGGCAAGGAGGTGCCGCTCGATACGGAAACGCCTCTCGATACTGGAATGGTCTTGTACGTAACGATTTCCATCTTTTACCTTCTTGGATTCTGCTTCGAATTTTTGACCGATGCGCCGTTCTAGTCGACCGGTCCCATACAGGTGTAATGCCTTCCCGCGATTCCCTGAGGCACCGGCATTACTCGCAGAGGAAATCGAATTATTGAAGGCGTGAGGTATGGCGGGTTTTCCGCGGTAGATTGCTCAGAAGCCCCCACTGCAGCTCCCTGTATGTTTACTTCGGATAAAATGGATGGACTCTCATCTATGGTGTCCACGGGAAAACGACACTGCCTGCCAGTGAGGACTCGTTCGAAACCATTTGTGCGAGATCGGCTATGCCCGAAGACGCCATGATGTCGGCTTCGGATCGCGACCGAAACTCGATGTTTGGCGCGAGTCTTCCTTTCCGCGATCACAGGGACAGGGCGACGAATCGAGCCTTCAGGCCTCAGGTCTTACCTATTGTCGCCGCAGGGGAAGGTATGTACCGCATTGATACACCATTATCGCCAGTGAATGTTGCAGGTCCCGTGAGCTGGTTTTACTGGTTCGACATGACATCGTGTTAGTTTGTGCCATTGGCGGATAATCCCTGTAGTATCTATGGTGGTTCCACGTCCAGGGCGTGATCCAATTCCACGCTGGGTGGCGTCCCTTTGTGGGCTTTCTAGCTTCCGTGTGGGGGGCATCCGAGTTGAACGTGACATTTAAAACAACTGGCGAGCATTTGAAATACAATGGGCTCCCTCGTCTCCTCTAGGTTAAGGCAACAATGACTTTCGATACATCCCCGCCTGCCGGTGGTCCCGCCTCCAACACTACTCTACGCCCCGATTTCCTCCCTTTCGCTGCACTCTCCCAACTACTGACGCTTCGCGTTTGCGTCGTTTTGAGCCTGGTCATCATTATAACGGCGCAATATGTAAGGAGTCCATGGCGCAAAGTTCCACCTGGTCCGAAGGGTCTTCCGATTCTCGGAAATGCTTTACAACTCAAGGATAAACGCTGGATGTTCGAGAAAGATTGTAAACAGAAGTTTGGTATGCCCCGACTCCATTTTCGCCGACTCCCTGACTCTTCGGGTTTACCAGAGAGAGATCACAGAAAATATCATGTATCTGAATGCGCTTGGCCAGCCCATTATCGTCTTCAATAGCCTGAAGACTGCCTCCGAACTTCTCGATCGACGCGCGAATATCTACTCTGATCGTTCTCGCCTCATTGTTGCTCATGAAGTCCTTGGTGGTAGTCTGTTCACTGCCTTCATGCGGTATGGAGACATGTCGGTATTCACTTTTACTTCTTAGACTCCACCGGCCTCACTTTGTTTACTCCTAGTTGGCGTCGCCATCGCCGTGCAGCACACGAAATGCTCACAAAGGCCATGGTTCGTGATTATCACCCAACATTCTGCAAAGAGGCACTCCTGCTTGCCTTTTCGATTCTCGAAAATCCGAAAGCCTTGGAGAAACACATCGAGCGCGCCTCTGCCTCTGCCACCATGACCATCTTATACGATTATCCCACCCTTGAGGACGAACACGATAAGGCCCTGACCGAAATCCACGGATTCGTCGACCGTATGTCAGCGGCTTCTGCTCCTGGAGCACATTTGGTCGAGTTAATCCCTTGGATGCTCCACATCCCGGAAAGGTACACGTTTATGCTCTTTATATGCCTAAATCGCCTATCGCGATTGAACGCTGTGACCAGATTCGCAAGATGGAAACGTGAAGGATTGGAACATCATCGGCAGGATACAGCCATGTTCAACAGGCTTCTGAATACCGTTTACCGTGATCTCGTAAGTGAAGCCACGTTCGCGGAAAGAGCCTTTCTGAACGGTCGCCATTTCAGGCAAAAGGGTCCGAAAGACCGAGCGTGAGCGCATCGCTAATGAAGAATTCCGACCGAAGTGGGCTCTCCCAGCACGAGATTGCCTGGCTTGTTGGCAGTTTGTAGTACGTTCTTCGGCTAGCGTCGTCCTTGGTAACCGCGAATTCTGAACCGCTTTTCCAGCTCTGCGGGCGCAGAGACAACTGCTACCACATTGCTCTGGTGGGTGCTGGCAATGATCGCATATCCGGAGATACAGAAGCGTGCACAAGATCAACTCGACCTCGTCGTCGGTCGCGCCCGCCCCCCAACATTTGCGGACTTTCCGAATCTGCCTTACGTACAGGCATTAGTCAAAGAAACTCTCCGGTGGCGCGCCGCGCTGCCATTGGGCCTCCCTCACAGCACGATAGAGGACGATTGGTACGAAGGGATGTTCATCCCCAAGGGAACCCTCTGCCTTGCGAACCTGTGGCAATGCAATCGCGACCCGGCAGCCTACGGCGACGACGCGGCGAGCTTCAAGCCCGAAAGATTCCTGGACGAGCGCGGCAAGCTGATCCCGGGTCCTGCGGAGACGCGCGACGAGGGGCACAGCGCGTACGGTTTTGGGAGACGGGCCTGCGTCGGTAAACACGCGGCCAACGACTCGTTGTTCATCAGTATGGCTACGGTGCTTTGGGCTTTGAGGCTGAAAGGTCCGCGGGACGAAAGTGGCGAGAGGGTGCCGCTCGATACGGAAACGCCGGTCGACACCGGAATGGTCTTGTACGCCACAATTTCCATCCTTTCCTGCTTGGGCCGTGTTTTAAATATCAAAACTGATGCGTTGTTGCAGTCGGCCGGTCCCATACAAATTAGATGTTTTCCCTCGGTTCCCTGAGGCACCGGCATTACTCGCGGAGGAAATCGAATTATTGAAGGCATGAGGAGTATGGCGGATTTTCCGCGCCGTACATAGATTAGTGAGTCCTTACTGCAGCCCCTTGTATATTATGCTTGGGACGAATTGGACGGGCTTTCATCGATGGTCTTCATGTGATACGAGCGGGAATTTGCGACTTTGTGCCTGGTCTCCGGTTCGCAACCCTTCGGACGTGACAAGAGACACGCTTCGCATGCTTCCGTAGCTCCACGATTTGTATGAAAGGGTCTTGCTTTTTTGTTTTGTTTTCGAACCGAGATACCCGGCTTGCGATATTCCGGGTCCGCCTTGCCAGGAAGATTGGTCGTGTTCATGAATCGCAGGTTGAGACCTAACCCAGAACTCCGAATGGCCTCGATCTGGAGTATTCGTCAGGGTGTGTGCATCGACAAGGGAAGGAAGGAAAACTCACGAATTCATCTTCATTATGTGACACGGATGTCTTTGAGAAGCGAAAATTAAGTCGCCTTGTGGGTGAGGGCCGGGAACACAAGGTATAAATTCTTCAAGGAAGACCCACTGGCATGGGCCCGACGAATTTGCAGCATGTGTCGAACGTCATGTCCATGTAATGTTGAGGCTCGTTTGGGAGGTGTGGATGCCAGTGTGTGGGCTTGACAAGTAGTACCAGGAATGTCGCGTTTCAGAGGTGTACTGTCAGAAACGTTCTGACAGTACACCTCTGAAACGCGACATTCCTGGTAGATGTATTCTGACAGTGACGTCCTGGGAATTGGGTGGTGTTCTGGGATTAGGCATGGTGCAATGCGAGTTGAATTGACAGTTGTGGGTATAGGGTTTCCTCAACTGTGATTCTAAATACTCGAATCAGGGTCCAAATGTGACTCAAATAGGAGGGCATGCGGGTTCTTGGTACGCGACGAAGGTCCGTCTTGATGTTGGGATGGTTTTGGGCTTCATCACGTCTTTCTATTGCAGTGTGCAGGCCAGATCGACCGCATCGCGTCATGCCTCGCATGGATCAGTAAGCTTTAAGTACCACAGGACATGCAGTACTACCCGCCTCTCCCGCTGGTACGAAGCGGTGCACAAGCACACTATCATAGTACAGTACACTAGTTTAGACATCCACTGTACCCTAGTTCAGCACCCCAGATCTATAGGTAGCTATAGAAAGTTATGGTAATATATTTCGAGTGAATGTGTGAGTGCTTGTGTGTGTGTCAAACAGAGGGTGCGCACGGGTGTTATCTGTAAGGGTAACGGCCCAATCTAGGGCAAGTGAGTACAGGTAACAGGCTGCTACATAAACAGTCACATACCTCAGTCCTTGCACGCACAAGATAATGCACAAGACTGAGGCCTAAACTACGAGACCATAGGGTCTTATATACTGCAAAGAAAGGAAAACTTTCCAAGCAATGTAACTAGGGGCGAACGATCATAAATGAGTAGGATATACGGCCGGTCTGCGGAACGCGGGGATGCCTCGCTTAGATAATGGGCAGCCGGCCCGGTACATACGAATTCGGAACCACAAGTCATGTGAGCTCAAACACAATAAACGAACCACGCTCCCTCTGACACTCGCTCATCAATATACTTATTTCCTACAGTAGCCTGCTCGACATTTATATCCTAGCTAGTCTTCGAGCTCCCTCAGTTTATGTGCACGCTCACGCGCACCCTTACTGAGGTGATTAGTTACTCTCTATTTCCCCTGTGCTCACTGGCACATTAGATAGCCTATTTATTATCCATCTACTTGCTTAGTGCCTGCATCCCTTTTGCGTGCTCGTTCCCTCTCACCCTCTCGAGCCTCTCCCCAATATCGGTTGCATCACTTTCTGAGCTGAGTATCGGATTTTTTCTGGTAGATTCTACCCTAGGACATCTAGTAAGGAACAGCACGTCCATGTTACAATGCATATCTGTAGGGCAATCAAAGGGTGTTAAGTAACGCTCTGAAGATGGTATACGATGCCGTGACACTCCTATCTCAGCTCAGACTACAGACACCTTGTGCCACCATACGGGATGTGACTTTAGGCTTGTGGCGTGATCCCGACCGAATGTTCGAAGATATCATTGTTTCTCCGGTGGACCATCATTCCTCGACCCAGTACTCATGAAGGAGTCCGGGTCTGAGCTAGAAACCGTGGAACAAAAAGCCGAACTGCCAGTGGTCTGAGACGAGCGCCAGTTAGATGAACTTTTAGGCTTGGGGGGCATTCGCCCTCTCCGTCGTATGTGGATGTTTACCTCCTCATCACTTTCCTCTAA
>Ga0137397_10003178_pt1 | contig 11442 bp, 9 predicted proteins | sample czorhiz116metaG_FD_106658 | JGI IMG/M metagenome (GOLD analysis project Ga0137397, IMG submission 106658) | Vadose zone soil microbial communities from Angelo Coast Range Reserve, California, USA - czorhiz1.16 metaG | ecosystem: Environmental > Terrestrial > Soil > Vadose zone | place: USA... | reverse complement strand
GCACGGGAAGAATGACATCGTCACCGTGGTCCACCAAAACCTGGATGGCGTTGAACAGGGCGTGCTTGCCGCCGGTGGAAGCAATGCTCTCTTCCGGCTTGTAATGCGAGCCGAAGTCGGCGGAGTGGCGCGCGACGATGGCCTTGCGCAACCCCTGCGTCCCCGGGACAGGAGTGTATTTGGAAAAATTCTGGTGGATGGCCTCGATGGCCGCCGCCTTGATGTGCTCGGGAGTGGAGAAATGCGGCTCGCCCGCGCCGAAGTCGACCAGATCAGCGCCTCCTTCACGCAGCTTGCACGCCTCGGCCACGACGGCCATGGTGGCCGAGACCTGGATGCGGTTGATGCGATCGGTAAGGATCTTTGTGCCGGATTTGATCTCCATCGTGGTCGCCATGGCTATTTTTTCCTCCGTCGTTTAGTCACCCGCGGTCCGGATGCGACGAGAATGTCGCCTTCCAGTTTACGCCGAAGATTCTGTTCCACCAGCGGCGGGACCAATCCCTTTACCGACCCGCCCAGGCGCGCGATCTCGCGCACCAGCCGCGAGCTGAGATAGGAGTAGGTCTCCGCCGGCATCATGAAGACGGTTTCCAGGCGCGGCTCGAGCTTGCGGTTCATCAACGCCATCTGGAGTTCGTACTCGTAGTCGCTGATGGCGCGGATGCCGCGCAGGACGGCGGTGGCTTTTTTGCGCACGCCGTACTCGACCAGCAGGCCGTCGAAGGTGTCGACCTCGACGTTTGAGTACTGCGCGGTCATCTCCTCGATCATGGCGCGGCGCTCGGGGATGCTGAAAAGGGGCTCTTTTTCGGAGTTACGCAAGATACTGATGATGAGCTTGTCGAAGATCTTGCTGCCGCGTTCGATCAGGTCGAGATGCCCGTTGGTGAGGGGATCGAACGAGCCGGGATAGATGGCGATGACGGGCTTCATGCTCGGGGGTTCGAGCACGATTGTAACCCAGGGTTAATCTTTAGCCGCGCTGTTAATTATCGCCGCGCCGCTTTGGCCGCCTGTTCCTTTTGCATGGCTTCGACTGGCGGAGGCGCCGGGACCGGAGCCGCGGTCAAGCCGACCTTCTTGCGGACCTCGAGTTCGATCTTGGCGGCGATGTCCTTATTGTCCTTGAGGAACTGCTTGGCGTTCTCGCGTCCCTGGCCGATGCGTTCGCCCTTGAAGCTGAACCACGAGCCGGATTTCTCCACGATATTGTGGATCGCGGCGAGGTCAAGCATGTCGCCTTCGCGCGAGATACCTTCGCCGTACATGATGTCGAACTCGGCTTCGCGGAAGGGGGCGGCGGTCTTGTTCTTCACGATCTTGACCTTGGTGCGCGAGCCCACGACCACATCACCTTCCTTGATGGCGGCGATGCGGCGAATGTCGACGCGGATGGAGGAGTAGAACTTCAGCGCGCGTCCGCCGGTGGTGGTCTCGGGATTGCCGAACATCACGCCGATCTTCTCGCGGATCTGGTTGATGAAGACGATGCAGGTGCGCGACTTGGAGACGATGCCGGTGAGTTTGCGCAGCGCTTGCGACATCAGGCGGGCCTGAAGGCCCATGTGGCTGTCGCCCATCTCGCCATCGAGTTCGGCCTTGGGAACGAGGGCGGCGACGGAGTCGATGACCAGCACGTCGATGGCGCCGGAGCGGACGAGAGCTTCAGCGATCTCAAGTGCCTGTTCGCCGTAGTCGGGCTGCGAGACCAGGAGATTGTCGGTATCGACGCCTAGCTTCTTGGCATAGATTGGATCGAGAGCGTGCTCGGCGTCGACGAATGCGGCCAGGCCGCCGGCCTTTTGCGCCTCGGCGATGACTTGGAGAGCAATGGTCGTTTTGCCCGAGGATTCCGGTCCGAAGACCTCGACCACGCGTCCGCGAGGGAAGCCGCCGACACCGAGGGCAGCGTCGAAGGAGAGCGCGCCGGTAGAGATCACCGAGATAGGAACGATGGCTTCCTTCGAGCCCAGCCGCATGATCGAGCCCTTGCCGAACTGCTTCTCGATCTGCGCAAACGCCAGATCTACTGCCTTATTCCGTTCCTCGATCGCTGCCATGGCCTCTCCTCGGGAATTCTCGAACGCGGATTATACATTGAAATCGGACAAAATAGCGAATAAAAAGCGAAGTACGTCAAGTACGCGCCAAAATCAAGCCTTCCACGCGTTTCAGGTCGTCTTCCGTGTCTACCCCAATAGTATCGTGAACCGTCTCCGTGACATGAATCGGGATGCCATTTTCCAGGAAGCGCAGCTGCTCCAGGCGCTCGCTGCGCTCCAATGTGGACTCAGGGAGCGAGCAGAAGCGGTCGAGCGCGGGCTTGCGATAGGCATAAAAGCCGAGATGCTTGAAGTAACGGACGTCGCCGGTCTTGTCGCGGTCGAAAGGAATCGGCGAGCGCGAAAAATAGAGTGCGCGGCCTTGAGCGTCGGTGACCACTTTGACCGCATTGGGATTCTCAACGTCATGCGGGGGGCACGGTGTCTTGATCGTCCCAACATCGCGTCCGGGATTTTTCATCAGTTCGACCAGCGCGTTGACATGATCGGGATGCGCGAGCGGCTCGTCGCCCTGCACGTTGATGTAAACGTCGGCGGGAACGGATTGCGCGACCTCGTGCACGCGATCGGTGCCGCTGCGGTGGGTTGTTGAGGTCAGGCGCGCCGTCCATCCGTTGCGCTCACAGACAGACATGATCTCGTTGGAATCGGTGGCGACGATCACGTCGGCGAGTGCGCGGCATCCGCGTGTAGCTTCATAGACGCGCTGCAACATGGTCTGGCCGGCGATCTCGCGCAGGATCTTGCGCGGCAGGCGGGTGGAGGCGATGCGCGCGGGAATGATGGCAACAACTTTCATGACGGAAGGAAGGCGGCAGATTACTCCAGAACCCGAAGAATGTCAGCAGGGAAACATTAGCGCTGCAGCAAGTCAACCGGCTTGCGGACATCGGTCACGCGGAAATGCTTGGCCATCGCTGGATAGCGCGCGGCAACTTTTTCATACATGGCGTAGGCGACATTGCGATAAGAAAAATGTCCAGCGGGCGTGGTGCGCAGCTCGCTGATGTAAAGCGCCTCCGCAAAATCCATTTTGAAGAGAGCGCGGCAGCGATAGCCCATCGGAAGAACGTATAGCGCATTGTGAGCGGCGCCTTCGGAGGCGCTCGCTGCCAATTTGGCGGAAGCTTCCCCAGCCGTCTTCATGATCTTCTCGTAGCGCGGGCCCAAGCCGGCGGAAACAAGATCCTCGGGAGCATCGAATCCGTGGGCAGCGGTGAAATCCTGGCAGATCTGCACGCAGCGCCGATGGCGGTGCATGTCGCGGAAGCCGCCCACATCCATCAGGATGTCGAATTTCAAGCGCTGACCAGCTGAGAAGACGCGCAAGAGTTCGTCGTGACGGCCGCGGTGTTTAGTGCCGAGGTCAACGAACTCGTTCACCCGCGCGGCGCTTAGCCCGGAGACTCTTTCGCGGATCTGGCGGTAAGAATAGTGCGAATGCTGGTACAGCAAAGTGGTGGCGAGTTCGATCTCAAGCGAGTCATCTTCCAGCAGATCGACCAGAGGAGCCTTGGCAATCGCGGAACCGCCCATCAGCTCACGCGCGACTTGCTGGAGCTCCTTGCGCGTTTCGATCTCGTAGACGCTCGGCTCGGCATACTTCACCAGCGTCGGCGAAACGCGCACGTCTTTCAGAAGTGACTGTGCGGCGCGCTCTCCCAGATCGGCATTCAGAGCGCGGACTTCGGCAACGAGCCCCACCCATTTCTCCTGATTGATGTTCACCGAAGGATTGCGCGCGGCGTCTTTCAGTAGAGCGCCGAGGGTGCGGACTTCCTGGAAAGGATTCGAGAGCAGGCGCGAGATCTGCGTCTCCAGGGTGCGGGCGTTCACGATCTGGCCGAGCGAAGTGTTGGTGGCGAGCGGCAGCATGTAGCGCGAGATGTCGAACGCGCGAGCGCGAAGGGTGCGTTCGTACTGGTCCTGCTTCATCTCCTCCGGCTTGGGCGTGCGCTGCTCGAGCCAGCGGAACATGCCTTCGGAGATGGCTTCGTACTCGCCAAAAAGGTTCTTGATGGTGTCCTGATACAGCGCCAGTGCGACTGCGTCTGTTCCGAAATCAGGGGTGAAATAGCCGCTCTTCCTAAAGTCCTGATAGCGAGTGGAGCGCTCCTGGCCGTCCCAGCGCTGCTCATCGACCAGGATGATGGCAGCGATCATGGAGAGTTTTTCGATGGCGAGCGCTATGTGCGCCAGGTCCGCGATGGAGCGGTGCCCGTACTGGAAGTAGAAGGTGTTGAGGAACTTCTCAGCCTTCTGGTCGTTGATCTCTTTCAGCGACTCGCGCATGGAGAGCGACGAGCGCGAGTACTTGGCCATGGCATAGGCCTGAACCTCCGGCTCGACGCCATAGACCGCAAAAACGTTGGTGGAAGCGGCGGGAACTTTTTCAGGCTCTTTTTCGTTTCTCTGGGCGGGGGCGGGAGCGAGGGTCTCAGACATGGAAAAAGGAATCGTATCAGATTGCGGTGCGCCAATTTCCTGAATCCCGGGGGTGGCTTTTTCCTCTAATAGGTAACAAAGGGGTAAACGGGCAAGAAAGCGGGTCAAGTGGAGGTGTTACGAAAGTAACCTCCACAAAACACGAGGTTTAAGGTATATTGTTTGTACCCCCGATTACTGCGGAAAGTGCCAGCAGGACACCCCGTTAGGTTTTTGGAAGCAGTCAAAATCAGTAAAGGTTGAGGCTTTGCTTAAAAAGAACACATACCGCTATTTTTTTGCATTTTTCCTGATACTCGGCGCCAGCCTTGTGGCCCAGGCGCAGGTTCGCAACACCATCACCGTGCAAGAACTGTACAACGAATACAACGCCAAACCGATCGCCGGAACGGTCTCGGTGCAGCAGTTGATCGCGGAGTCTACTCCGGTGGCGGGAACCGTCTCAGTCCGTGAGTTGCAGGCCGAGCAGAATGCGACAGGACTGCCGGTCAACATCTCGACCACGCTGCCGCGGATGTCTCCGGAACTCGCACTCGACGCATACTTCCGCCGCACTCAGCGCCAGACCTTGCAGTTAGGCGCCTACACGGCCAAGACCATCATCGAAGCGGATCTGCCCAGCACCTCGCAGCACGGTGAATTCGAATTGATGCGCAGCTTCAGCGCGCCGAACAGCTTGAAGTTCCAGCCGGTGCGTTTCGAAGGCGATGGCTTCGTGAAGTCGAACGTGATCGTACGGCTGTTGCAGTCGGAGACTTCGCACGTGGAGAAGAACGAAGCGCATACCACGGCGATCAATGATTCAAATTACAAGTTCAGCTTCAAGGGCGACGACCAGATCGGCGGACGCGTGGTCCACGTTTACGCGGCGAAGCCGCGCACCAAGCGCGTCGGCCTCTTCAAAGGCAACATCTTCATCGACGTGACCACGGGTAGCCTAGTGCGTGCTGAAGGCGAGTTCGTGAAGTCGCCTTCGGTGTTCATCAAAAAGATCGAGTTCGTGCAGGACTTCGTGGATGTGGGCGGATTCACCCTACCGGTGCATATGCACTCGGTGGCTGACACGCGTGTCTACGGCAAGGCCATCGTAGAAGTGGACAACCGCGGCTACCAGGCGCGTCCGGTGGACGCGATGGCTGCGCAGCAATCGCTGGCTTCGATCGGCAACTAAGTATTCATCTTTCTGTCAACGGCGCGCTACGGCGCGCCGTTTTTATTGCTGGCGGGTAATATGACCCAATGACTCCCGGCGATATCCTGCGACAGCAAGAGCATCGGCCATGGCCGATGCCACGGTCGCCGTGGATCATGCGGCAGACGTGGAACGATTTGCTCTTCGCCCACTGGGGCTTGCCGGCCGAAGAATTGCGTCCGCTTGTTCCGCCCGAGTTGGAACTCGATCTGTTCGACGGCAAAGCCTGGGTGGCGGTCACACCCTTTCACATGACCGATGTGGCCTTCCGCGGGATGCCGCCGCTGCAGATGTTGTCGGCGTTCGCGGAACTCAATGTGCGGACCTATGTGACGTATCGAGGAAAGCCGGGAGTGTTCTTCTTCAGCCTTGATGCGTTCAATCCGCCGGCGGTGTGGGGAGCACGGCTGACGTACCACTTACCGTACTTCTACGCACGGATGTGGTTTCAAACAGAGAAGGGCGGCGAGTACGGGACGCGCGAAGTGAAATATTCCAGCATTCGCTTTCGAGCTCCGCATGCGGAGTTTAACGGAGTGTATCGGCCTGTATCGAAGCCTTCGACATCAAAGCCGGGGACTGTCGAACATTTCCTGACCGAACGCTACCGGCTCTACTCAGTGCATGAAGGCAGCGTCTACGCCGCCGACATCCACCATGTTCCCTGGCAGCTGCAGACCGCCGAGGCGGAGATCACGCGCAACTCCATGGCAGCAGCGGCAGGGATCACCCTGCCGCAATCGGAGCCACTGCTGCATTTTTCCAAGCGGATGGACGTTCTGGTCTGGCCGATCCGCCGCATGAAGCCTTAAGTGACCTTGACCGGCTTATTCAAGCCCAACATCTGCTGGTAGAGGATCAGCCAGCGCTTCACGTTGGAAGTGAGCAGGAAATTCTCCTTCGAGTGCTCATGGCCGTGGCGTCCAAGCTGCGCAGCAAAATCGGGATGGGTGAGCAGGTAGCGGATCTGATAGGCGCAGCCTTCCACCGAATGCACCAGCACCCCCGTCAGTTTGTGGATGACCTGGGTTGGGATGCCGCCAACCGCGCCCGCGATCACCGTTTTTCGCTTCCATAGCGCTTCGGTCACGGTGAGGCCAAATCCCTCCTTCAAGGACTTTTGGATGACGATGGTCGATGCCCGTTGCAAGGCATTGATCTCCAGCGCCGACCAGGGCGGCAGGTTCAGGATGATGACGTCGGGATCGTCGCCGGCTTCGTTCATCACCTCAGCCAGCACCACGGCGCCCTCGGGATCGTCGCTGGCGCCGCCGCCGGCGAGCACCAGTTGGCAGTCAACATACTTCTTGGCGAGCTTATAGGCCTGGATCACGCCGACCGGGTCCTTCAGCCGATCGAAGCGCGAAATCTGTGTGATCACCGGACGCGAGCGGTCGATGCCGAAGTCATCACAGACTTTCTGCACATAAGATTCGTCCAGGTCCTTGTTCTTTTCCGACAACGGGTCGATGCTGGGATAGAAGAGGTACTGCGGCACCGAGAGCTGGCGTGTGAACGCGGGCGAAGAGAAAATGGTGGCGTCGTACTGCTCGATAAACGGCTTCAGGAAGTTCCACACCTCGCGATGGGGATTCGACAGATCGATGTGGCAGCGCCAGATCCACTTGCCGCGGTTGCGCTCCTTAGAGCGGATGAGCGCGGCCGGCTGTGGATCGTGGATGACGAAGATGTCCTCGACGAACTCCATGCGCTGGCGGTTCTGCTCGTTGTACATGAGGAAGATGTCGAAGATCTCCTTGGTGGGGTGATAGTCGCCGCCATGGAGCGCGTTGTGGAAGCCCTTGGTGACCTCGAAGAAATCGTTTCCGCCGGTGATGACTTCCCACTTGGTCTGGACCTCGAGTTCCTGCATGAGCGGGATGAGTCGATTGAGGATCTCGGCGACGCCGCCGCCGACGGCGGTGGAGTTCACCATCTTCACCGTCTTGCCGCGCAGCAAACGGGCGATGTACCGGATCTCATCGATCTCGGGCTGCCCGATGATGGATGCGTAGTCGTTCAACTTCGGCGGGGGCGCCGGAGGCGGAGGTGTCTCCGAGACCTTGTACTTACGTCGCTCGCGCACTGGTGGCGTTGCCGGCTCAGTGTTGCGACGCTCGATCATGGAATCAGTCTCAACGCTGGCCTTCACTCCGCGTATCGGTTCGCTCGGCGCCGGCGGCGTAACTTTCTTGTCTTTCTCAGGCATGGTTCCTCACTGTGATGCCTCTTCAGGGCCGTTGCTCAGGCCGCGTTTTCGACTATCTTCAGAATCTGGTTGCGGACGTCGTTCAAGGTGGAGGTGTAGATGTCGATGCGATTGATGCGGTCCGCTAGCGCGCCTAGCTCGAGGTCATTCTCGAGCCACAGGGAAAAATCGTTGGTGTTGAGCTTGAGCCGCAGGCGCGCATTGATGAAGTGATAGTGGATGCTATGAATGCTCACCTTGCGTAGCGCGTCGGTGAATTCCGCCAGGTTGCGCGCCACCCACGGCGTGGGGATCACGATGGTGTCGGAGGCGCAAAAATAAAAAGGCTCGAAGGCAGCGCGCTCACGAGCGCGCTCGTTACGGTTCAGGTATTCGCTGACAATCCCAAAGACGCGGTCGCGCAGAGACTTGATCGAGGTGTACTCGCGCACGTCCACGCTGGAGAGCCGCTCGGCAAGTTCGATCTCATTGCAAGATGCGAAGGTCCAATGGGCGAAGTCGTTCGAAAAACCTTCCCGGATGTAGTGGTGCTCCTGCAACGTCTGGAAGGTGTGTTGAAAGATAGCGTCTTCAGGCACCTTCTCCCGTGCCTGCGCGAACTCACCTAAAGTAGTAGCGCGCTGGTTCCCGATGCGTGTCAGGTGAGCGGCGGAATTAAAGTAGAAGGGCGCTTTCGCCCAGCGAAGCATCAAGTTGCGGGCCATCCGATTCCTCCACGCGGCAATATGCGTCAGGCTGAGTAGGGTTGGATGAAGCTCGCGTCGAGACCGTTGTCAGGTATTGTCCTCAAAATTCAGCAGCGCTCGAATTTGGTGGCGCGCAGAATGCAATCGGCGTAGAAAAAAGTAACGGAACAATCTGGCCTACCCGTGTTCGTACCCGGTGACTATGCAACACGATACTCAAACCCTGCTCTTCGAGCTTTTTGTAATCTTCGTGGCCGCGAAGCTTGGGGGAGAGCTGTTCGAGCGGCTCAGGGTGCCGGCCGTCCTGGGCGAGATCCTGGCGGGCATCGTCTTCGGACCCTACGCCATGGGATGGGTGATCCCCAGAGCCACAGTCTTTTCTATCGCGGAGCTGGGCGCGATCTTTCTTCTATTCACCGTCGGCCTGGAGACGCGGCCCAAGGACCTGCTGCAAGTCGGACGCGAGGCCACCGGCGTCGCGCTGGGCGGGATCGCGCTGCCGTTCGCCTTTGGATTTGGTTACATGGCCCTGGCTGGGCACCCTGTCCATGAAAGCACTTTCGTGGCAGCTGCCATGGTGGCTACCAGCGTGGGCATCACCGCGCGTGTGCTTCGCGATCTGGATGTGCTGAATACCATCGCCGCCAAGATCATTTTGGGCGCCGCGGTCATTGACGACATCATCGGCATGATCCTACTAGCGTTTGTGGTCGGGTTGGCGACGGCGGGTGGCGTGCAATGGCTCCAGCTATCGGTGCTGGTGGCGGAAGCGGTGGGCTTCACCATCTTCATGCTGTTCGTGGCGCCACGGGTGATGCGCCGCGTCTCGCCGAACATCGGGCGGCTTTCGACGCACAATCCACAATTGATCCTGGCGCTGACCATTTGCCTGGGACTTTCGGTGGCGGCGCAGAAGATCGGACTGGCCGCGATCATCGGGGCATTCTTTGCGGGAGTTACATTTTCCGACTTCTCGCCGCGCTGGAACCTGCAGCCGCGTGTGGAGGCTATCAATGAATTCCTGGCGCCGTTCTTCTTCTTCACTATGGGCGCCAGGCTCGACCTCAGGATATTGAATTCGGACGTTCTGATCGCGGCTGCCATCATCAGCCTGTTGGCGATTGTCGCGAAGATTTTGGGTTGCGGACTGCCGGTATTGGGACGAGGGCGTGACGTTGCCATGCAGGTGGGGGTCGGCATGACGCCGCGCGGCGAGGTGGGGTTGATCGTGGCCCTGATCGGCCTGCAGATGAATATGATCTCGCCGAAGGCCTACGCCATCGTCATCTTCATGACCGCGGTGACGACCCTGTTCGCGCCGCCTGTGCTCAGGATGCTTTTCAGGAGGGCTGCTCCACGCGAAACTCAGCCGGCGGGAACGTCGGCTGCCCAAGCCCCGGAGCCGGAAGCGATTGCAGACCTTCGGACCGGGATCGCCGCGAGTGCGGGCGATCCGCTCAAAGCAAAATCAGCCGAATAGAATGCTCTAGGGGATCCGGTCGAAGTAGCAGGTTGTCGCATCCCCCACCGGCTGGTCGGGCGGACTTGGCGGATTTGCGTTGGGAGCGTTGGTGAAGTCGAAGAACTCGGTCATGTCTGGCTGCGCGGCATCACGGGCAGTCAGATTCGGCAGGCCGTAGCGAACCTCGATAAATTTCAAGATGGCGGTCAGATCAGCCACGGTGTGCGAGACATAGCCCGGTTTGGTGAAGGGTGAGATCACCAGTAGTGGGACCCGGAAGCCGTAGTGGTCGAAGTTCCCCTGAGTGTCGTTGGAACCGAGATCGATGGGGGCGATGCCGTCGGGGTTGGGGGCGCTAGGTGGCGGAACGTGGTCGTAGATGCCGCCGGCTTCGTCGTAGGTAAGGAAGAAAACGGAATCCTTCCAATTGGGTCCTTTCATTAGCGCGTTGATGAACCCTGCAGCGAATTTGGCGCCTTTCTGAACGCTAACCGTAGGATGTTCGTCGCTACCGCTCGAATTCTGGATGAAGGAGACACTGGGCAGGTTTCCGCTCTTGGCATCGGCGAAGTATTGCGCGTAAGGAACGACGTTTGCCGTATGTTGCACGTAAAACGAGTGGAAAGATTCGAGAGTAGTGTGACCGTCGGAGTAGATCTTCCAGGAGATGCCATGCTCCTCCAGCAATTGCCAGATCGTCTTGGCATTTACGCTCGCAGTCGGGAGATCGGTCCATCCCGCTGATGTGGCGGCAAAGGAGTACAAACGATTGGGAGGCGTGCGGCTCAGCAATGACGAGAAAAACCGGTCGGAGGTGGCAAACTGCGTGGCCATGAAGTAGTAGTACGGCAGGTGGCCTTGATCGAAGTAACCCATAGCGCGTAGGCCTTCCTGATCAGCAATGCCTCGGTCGCGCGAGTAGTTCGCAGCCGAGTACACGAAGCCATCCATGGTTCCGTTGCCGGACGCCGGTGCGCTGCGATTGAACTGGCGATGGCTCTCGTCCCATCCCGGGCTGATCTGCAGGTGGCAGACGCTGTTCCATCGGAAGGGCCGGATGATGGTGCTCTTGTCGAAGCTGGGGTTCCCCGCATCGCCATTCAGCCCGTCAACATCCGCAGGCAGGCCCTTACTGGCGCGATAATCGTTCAACTTGCCGAAATAGTTATCGAAGGAGCGGTTCTCCTGCAGCATGAAGACGATGTGATTAATCACGGCCGGATTGCCATTGCCGGCATTACCCTTCGAGTCGCTACTGCCGCCACATCCGGGCAGCATCGCGACCAAGCCGAGGCTCAAGAGAAAAAAGAAGACGCGCAGGGGATTAAAGCGGGAGATTCCAAAACTCGCGGTGCGTACCATTGCGGGGCCCTTGGGAACCG
>Ga0137397_10003177_pt1 | contig 11442 bp, 9 predicted proteins | sample czorhiz116metaG_FD_106658 | JGI IMG/M metagenome (GOLD analysis project Ga0137397, IMG submission 106658) | Vadose zone soil microbial communities from Angelo Coast Range Reserve, California, USA - czorhiz1.16 metaG | ecosystem: Environmental > Terrestrial > Soil > Vadose zone | place: USA... | reverse complement strand
TCGCGGGCTGTCCTACGGAATGACTGCGAACCTCGCGCGACGCGGCAGCCGGTAGATCTGGAAGTGGCCGTCGAGCGTGAGGATGCGGGTGATCCGCTCGCGCTCGGCGGCGCAGACGAGAGCCGCGTCGGCAAAGTCCATCGGCAGGTCACGATACTTCTGCATCAACGCCTTCATGCGCGCCATGTCGGATGCCGCGAGGTCGAGCAGGACCAGGGCCTCGTCTGCGACCATGTCGCACAACGTGTCGGTTCCGCGTGGGGTCTCGGCCAGCAGGTGCATGGCTTCCGTGATTGCCGGCCAGACGGTGGACAGTGGTTCACGCACCTGCTCGAGTGCCTCGACGCTTCGAACGTGACCCGAGTCGTCCCGGTCCAGCAGCGCGATCAATCCGCTGGCGTCAACGAGCACGCCGGGCACGATGCTTCTGCCTGATCGCGTCGCGGTACTTGCGGTGGGTGTCCTTCGAGTAATTCGCGCCGCCCGTGCTGATTGTGCCGATGAACGGCTTCAGCCGGTGGAACGCCGATGCGGATGCCCCGCTCGACGGATGACCGTAGGCCGCGTACTGCTCGATTGCTTCGCGGACGACCTGCGATTTCGATCGCGCGGTCGCCGCCGCGAGCCGGCGGATCTTGGCCTCGGTCTCGGGATCCAGGCGAAGGCTGAATGGCATGAATATGTCCTACATCATCGTAGGACAATGAGCACCGTGCGTCAATCGGCGAACCCGCGAACCTGCGAACCTACGAACCGCCGGCGCCTGCGCCGACGCCCGCGTATGGTCCCGCGACGACGACGGCGGCCTTCGATGGATCGAGCACCGCGCGCGCGGCCGCATGGACCTCGTCGCGCGTGACGCGGCCGAGCAGGTCCGGCATCCTGGCGTCGAAGTCCATGCCGAGACCGAAGAATTCCACCATCTGCAGGAAGTTCGCGATGCCGACGTTGGTCTCGAGCCGCCGCGGCATCGAGCCGATCAGGTACTGCCGCGACTCGGCGACCTCCTGGTCTGTCGGCCCATCCGCGGCCATTCTCGCGATCTCCTGGTCGATTGACGCCAGCGCCCGATCGACGTTCGCCGGGTTCACGCCCGCGCGAATCAGCAGCGGCCCGGGGACGACGTTGGCGTCGAGCGCGCTGAAGACGTAGTACGCCATCCCCTGCCGCTCGCGGATGCTGTCGCCGAGGCGGCCGCCAATCGAGTACTCGCCGAGGATGTTGTTCATCAGCCAGTACGCGTAGTAGGCGGGGTCGGCGCGCAGGATCGTCGTGAAGCCGTACGCGATGTCGGCCTGCGCCTTGTTCATCATCGGGATGATGCGCACGCGACGCTCGCGGGACGACGGCCCCGGCGGGAATACGGGCTCGGCGGGCGGCGCCGCCTTCCACGCGGAGAACGCGCGGCTCGCCGACTCGATCGCCCGCGCCGGCTCGACGTCGCCGACCAGCACCAGCGAAAGGGCGGGCGGCCTGAACCGGGCCGCATGGAACGTCTGCAGCGAGGCGCGCGTGATGCGTTCGACGACGCCGACGCTGCCGCGCGGCCGGCGGCCGTACGGGTGACCATCGCCGTACAACAGCGAAAAGAGGCCCTCGCCCGCCATCGCCGCCGGGTTGTCCTCGTCCTGCCGAATCATCGTGATGATCTCGCCGCGCCGCGTCTCGACCTCAGGGTCGGGAAAGGCCGGCTGCGTGACGACGTCGGCCAGCGTCGCCAGGATCGAGTCGAGATCCTCGACCAGGCAGGTGCAGACGAGCGACAGCGCGTGGCGGTTGACGGTGATCGCGAGCGATACGCCGCGATTCTCGAGCTGGTCCGCAATCTCCCCGGCGGTGTGCCTGGCCGTGCCGCGGTCGATCGTGCGCGACACGAAATGGGACACACCAGGCTCGGACGGTGGGTCGAAGATGGTCCCGGCTTCGAAGGCCGCGTGCAGCGTGACCGCCGGCGTCGCGCCCGCGTGCTTGGCGATGACGCGCACGCCGTTGTCCAGCACCGAGCGCGCCGGCGCCAGCCCGCGCTGTTCGATCGTCTTCATCGTCGCTGGAGCGAGGCGGGACCGGCGCCCGCGCCTTCGCCGACCGGCGGCGGCTCTTCATCCGCCGGCGGCTGCGGATCGAACCAGCCGATGGTGCGATTGGTCGTCCTGAAGCAGGCGGCTGCCGCCTCGCCCACCTGTTCCACGGTCACCTCGTCGATCCGCTCGCGCAGCGCCGGCACCAGCCGCCAGCTCGCGATGGTCTCGAAGTAGCCGAGCTGATGCGCGATGTTCGAGATGCTGTCGCCTTCGAACACGAGCCGGGCGCGCAGCTGGTTCTTCGCCTTCCGCACCTCGGCCTCGGTGATGCCGTGGCGCCGCACCGCCTCGAGCTGCGCCAGCGCCGCCTCTTCGACCACCCTGAGAGAGGTCCCCTCGGTCGCGGTCACCGAGATGGTGTAGAGAAACGGCTGCTGCGTCGGCACGAGGCCGCCGTTCACCGCGGACGCCAGGCCCCCGTCGACGAGCGCGCGGTACAGGCGCGCGCTCCGCTGCGGCGGCGGCGTGCGGAAGCTCGCCCAGAGGTTCAACCCCTTCGCGCCCGTGAGCGCCGCGTCGAGCACCAGGAGCGGGAAGAACGCGGGATCGGTGACCGCCGGCGCGTGGAAGCCGATCTTCAGGTACGCCGTCGTCCCCTCGCGCGCGACGGTGACACGGCGCTCGCCAAGCTGCTCGGGCTCGCGCGTCGGAACGCGCTTCGACGCCTCGCCCGGCGCGATCGCGCCGAAGCGCTGGACCACCTGGCGCAGCGCGTCCCTGCGATCGACGTCTCCGACGATCACGAGCGTCGCGTTGTTCGGGACGTAGTGACGACGGTAGTAGCCGTACAGGTCTTCGCGGGTCATCGTCTGGAGATCGCCGAGCCAGCCGATGGTCGGATGACCGTACGGATGCGCGCGAAACGCGGTCGCGGTCAGCTCCTGATCGAGGAGCTGATCGGGATCGTTCTCGCCGCCCTGCAGCTCCGAGATGATGACCGTGCGCTCCGACTCGCAGTCGGCCGGATCGTAGAGGCAGTTCGCCATCCGCTCGGCCTCGATGAACAGCATGCGATCGAGCGCGTCGCGCGTGGCGGTCTCGGTGTAGGTGGTCTGATCGATCCACGTGTAGCCGTTCCAGTAGCCGCCGAACTGCTCGATGATGCCTTTCACCTTGTCGCGCGGAATGTTGGTCGTCCCCTTGAAGTTCATGTGCTCGACCCAGTGCGACACGCCGGTGAGTCCCCGCGCTTCGTCCTTCGAGCCGACGCGATACCAGCACCACACCGACGCGAGCGGCGCCGTGCGCACTTCCTGGATCAGGACACGCAGCCCGTTGTCGAGCAGCTCTTCGTACACCTCTCCACTCGTCGTCTCGATCGCGTTCTGCACCGCCACGTTCGCATTATAGGTCGCCGCCTCGGAGTACAATTTGCTGGAATGCCCGAGTGGAAAGACACGGTGAACCTGCCGCGCACAGGTTTTCCGATGAAAGCCAATCTTCAGACGGCCGAGCCCGAGGCGATCGCCCGCTGGGACGCGATGAACCTCTACGGGCAGATCCGCGAGAAGCGGCGTGGCGCGTCGAAGTTCGTCTTCCACGACGGGCCGCCGTACGCGAACGCGCAGATCCACCTCGGCACTGCGCTCAACAAGATCCTGAAGGACATCGTCATCAAGTCGCGGACGATGGCCGGCTTCGACGTCCCGTACACGCCCGGCTACGACTGTCACGGGCTGCCGATCGAGCTCAAGGTCGACCGCGAGCTCGGGCCGAAGAAGCGCGGCATGTCGATCTCCGACATCCGCCGCGCCTGCCGCGAATACGCGGGCCGCTACATCGACGTGATGACCGCCGAATTCAAGCGGCTGATGGTGTTCGGCGACTGGGATCACTACTACCTGACGATGAATCCGCAGTACCAGGCGGACATCGCGCGCGCGCTGGGCAGGTTCGTCGAGCGAACGCTCGTCTACAAGGGCAAGAAGCCGGTCCACTGGTGCATCCACTGCCGCACCGCGCTTGCCGAGGCGGAAGTCGAGTACGCGGATCATTCGTCGCCGTCGATCTACGTGGAGTTTCCGCTCAACCCGGAGAGCGCGGGTGAGCTGGCCGCGCGTGTGCCGGCGCTGGCGGGACGCGAGGTCTCCACGCTCATCTGGACGACGACGCCGTGGACGATCCCGTCCAACCTCGCGCTCGCCTTTCACCCCGAGTTCGACTACGCCGCGTACGAGGTGGACGGCCGCGCGGTGATCGTCGCCGAGCGGCTCGCGCCGACCGTCGCCACTGTGGTCGGGCGCGCCTTCGACCGGCCGATCGCGCGTCTCAAGGGCGAGCTGCTCGAAGGCATCCGCTTCCGTCACCCGCTGTACGAGCGCGATTCGGTCGGCGTCCTCGCCGACTACGTGACGCTCGACGCCGGAACCGGCATCGTGCACACGGCGCCGGGCCACGGCGCGGACGACTTCCTGACCGGCCGCAGGTACGGGCTCGACATCTACGCGCCGGTGGACGCCGGCGGACACTTTCTGGAGACCGTCGGTCTGTTCGGCGGGCAGCGGGTGTTCGACGCCAACCCCAGCGTCGAGCAGGCGCTGAAGGCGCGCGCCCGCCTGTGGCATCGCGAGCCGTTCGAGCACCAGTACCCGCACTGCTGGCGCTGCCACAACCCGGTCATCTTCCTGGCGACGTCACAGTGGTTCGTGCGGATGGACGGCGACCCTGCCATCACGGGAGCCGACGGCCGCACGCGGACGCTGCGCGACGCGGCGCAGCATGCGATCGATCACGACGTCAAATGGATCCCCGCGTGGGGGCGCGACCGCATCTTCAACATGGTCGGCAACCGCCCGGACTGGTGCATCTCGCGCCAGCGCGCCTGGGGCGTGCCGATTCCGGCGGTCGACTGCACGGCGTGCGGCGAGGCGATCCTGACGACGGCGCTGGTCGAGAAGGCCGCGGCGGTCTTCGAGCGCTACAACGCCGACGCGTGGTACGAGCGCCCCATCGAGGAGTTCCTGCCCGAGGGATTGACCTGCCCGTCGTGCGGCGGCGCGTCGTTCGAGCGCGAGCGCGACATCCTGGACGTCTGGTTCGATTCCGGATCCAGCCACGAGGCGGTGCTCGCCCGCTCACCCGAGCTCGGCTGGCCCGCGGACATGTACCTGGAAGGCAGCGATCAGCACCGCGGCTGGTTCCAGAGCTCGCTGCTCGTGGCGCTGGCGACGCGCGGACGCCCTCCGTACCGCGAGGTGCTCACCCACGGCTTCCTGATCGACCTCGAAGGCCGCAAGATGTCGAAGTCCGTCGGCAACGCCATCTCGCCGCAGGAGGTCATCAAGGAGAGCGGCGCCGAGATCATCCGCCTCTGGGTGGCCTCGACGGAATTCACCGAGGAGCTGCGCGTCAGCAAGGAAATCCTCACGCGTGTCGTCGACACGTACCGGAAGCTGCGCAACACGTGCCGGATTCTCGTCGGCAACCTGTACGACTTCGACCCCCTGGTCGACAGCCTGCCCGTCGACCAGCTCGATGCGATCGATCGCTACGCGCTGGCGCGCTTCGCGGGTGCCGCCAGGCGGACGCTGGCGGCTTACGACGAGTACGAGTTCGCGACGGCGTCTCAGACGCTGAACATGCTCGCGACCGTGGATTTGAGCGCCTTTTACGTGGACGTCACGAAGGACCGGATGTACACGCTCGGCGCGCGTTCCCGCGAGCGGCGGTCGACGCAGACGGCGATGTTCCTGATGTGCGACGGGCTCGCGCGCCTGCTCGCGCCAATCCTGCCGGTGACCGCAGACGACCTGTGGCGTCACATGCCGGGACAGCGCTTGGCGTCCGTTCACCTCGAAGACTTTCCGAAGGTCGATGACCTGCTGGCGCCCGAGCTGGTCGCGGACTGGGACCGCCTGATGCAGGTGCGCGACACCGTGAACGCGGCGCTCGAGGACAAGCGGAAGGACAAGGTGATCGGCAACTCGCTCGGCGCGAGCGTCACGCTGACGGCCACCGGCCCCATCGCCGCGCTGCTCGAGCGGTACCGCGAGCAGCTGCCGATGCTCTTCATCGTCTCGGACCTGACGCTCAACCTCGGCGAGGCCACCGGCGCCGATTCGGTGCGCGTGGACGTCGGCAAGGCGCGCGGGGTCAAGTGCGGCCGGTGCTGGCGGTTCGTGCCGTCGGTCCGCACCGAGCCCGACTGGTCGGGCATCTGCGACCGCTGCGTCGAGGCGCTGGCCGAACCGGTAAATTCCTAGGTGACTCTCCATCCACGCCAGCGCGATCTCTGGATCGCCGCCGTCATCGTCGTCCTCGACCAGGCCGTCAAGGCGGTCGTCCGGCGGCAGATCCCGCTGAACGAAAGCGTGACGGTCATTCCCGGCTTCTTCGACCTGACGCGCGTGCACAACACCGGCACCGCGTTCGGCTTCATGAACGCGACCGACTTCCCGTTCAAAACGGTTATCCTCGCGCTGGTCGCCGTGGCCGCGCTCGCGGCGCTGGCGATGTACGCGGCGTCGCTTCCGCTGGACCAGTGGCTCCCGCGGACCGGGCTCGCGCTGATCCTGGGCGGCGCCGCGGGCAACCTGATCGATCGCGTGAGGGAAGGCTACGTCGTCGATTTCGTGGACCTGTACTGGTCGGGCTGGCACTTCTGGGCGTTCAACGTCGCGGACGCGTCGATTACAGTCGGCGTGGCGCTGATGATTCTCGACCTGATGGGGGCAGGCAGCCGACATGTATCCAGAGCTGTTTAGCATCGGGCCGGTCACCGTCTACACCTACGGTGTCCTGCTCGCGGCCTCGTACCTTCTCGGGCTCCAGTTCGCCATCCGGCGCGCGCGCGCGTGGGGTCTCGACGCCAATCGCGTGCTCGACCTCGGCATCTACATCATCATCGCGGCGCTGGTCGGCGCGAAGCTGCTGCTGGTCATCACGGACTTCGGGCAGTTCCGCGCCTCGCCGGCCGACCTGCTCTCGATCGCCCGCTCGGCGGGCGTCTTCTACGGCGGCCTGATCGCGGCGATCGCGGTCGCGTTCTGGTACATCCATCGCCACGGCATGCCGTTCTGGACCACCTGCGACGCGTTTGCGCCGGCCATCGCGCTCGGCCACGTGACCGGCCGGCTCGGCTGCTTCGCGGCCGGTTGCTGCTACGGAAGGCAGACGGACGTGCCGTGGGCGGTCATCTTCACCAATCCCGCGGCCCAGGCCAACGTCGGCACGCCGCTGGGCATCCCGCTGCATCCGACGCAGCTGTACGAGTCGGCCACCGAGCTGCTGATCCTGATCGTCCTGCTCGCCACCGAACGCCGCGGCCGGCCGTTCCCGGGGCGGACGTTCTGGCTGTACATGATTCTCTATGCCGTTTCGCGGTACATCATCGAGTTCTACCGCGGCGATCCGCGCGGCATCGTCTTCGGCATGTCCACATCGCAATTCATCTCGCTGCTGCTCGGTCCGCTGGCGATTGCCATGCTCGTCTGGCTGTCGAAAACCACGCCGGAGACGCCGCAGCGCATGACGCGCCGCCGGAGAGTGGCGGCGTGAACAGCCGGCAGCCGGCAGCCGGCAGTGGGCAGTAGGCCGTGGGCGGTGCGCAGCAGGAGTTCTCGGTCGCAGCCGAATCCGACGGCCAGCGACTCGATCGATTCCTCGTGTCGGTTCTCGGCGATCATTCGCGATCGCAAATCCAGAAGCTGATCGCCGACGGCCACGTGCGCGTCGGCGCGCGCGACGCGCGGCCGAACCTTCCCGTCCGCGCCGGCGAGCGCATCGTCGTCGACCTGCCGGCGGCGGCGCCGTCGACCGCCGAAGCCGAGGAGGTCCCGCTCGAGATCCTTCACCAGGACGCCGACATCGTGGTCGTCAACAAGCCGCCGGGCATGGTGGTGCATCCGGCCGCGGGCCACGCGTCGGGCACGCTCGTCAACGCGCTGCTGCACCACGTCTCCGACCTGAGCGGCATCGGCGGAGAATTGCGCCCTGGCATCGTGCACCGCCTCGATCGCGGCACCTCGGGCGTGATGGTCGTCGCGAAGAACGACGCGGCCCACCAGGAGTTGTCGAGACAATTTCACGATCGCGAGGTCGAGAAGGAATACATCGCGCTCGTGTGGGGCGTCGTCCAGGCCGGCCGCCGCATCGACGCGGCCATCGGCCGCGATCCGGTTCATCGCCACAAGATGTCGGCGCGCTCGCGGCACGCGCGCGAGGCGGTGACGCGCATCACGCGCGCCTTCCATCTGCCGGGCCTGACGCTCTGCCAGGTCGCGATTCACACGGGTCGGACGCACCAGATTCGCGTGCATCTCAGCGCGATCGGGCACCCCGTCGTCGGCGATGCGCTGTACGGCGGCGTTCATCGCCGCGTGGCCGGCGACATCCGCGCGGTGACGCGCCTGCGGCGGCCGTTCCTCCACGCGGCGCGCCTCGTGTTCAACCATCCGCGCGACGGACGGCGCATGGAGTTCGCTGCCGGCCTGCCACCCGACTTGCAGGAGGTGCTGGACGCATTGCCCGGATGGCGCGATCGGGAAGAGGAGTGAGATGGACAAGCCTGTTGTGCCCCACCAGATCCGGAAGGTGTTCGAGGGCCGCGTGTTCTCGGTGGTCGTCGAATCCATCACCACGCGCAAGGGCGGCGGGATGGACGTCGAGATCGTGAGACATCCGGGCTCCGTCGTCCTGATCCCGATCACGGACGCGGGAGAAGTCGTCCTCGTGCGCCAGTATCGCCACTCGATCGGCAGGTGGGCATGGGAGCTGCCCGCGGGCACGCTGAAGCCGAACGAGGAGCCGAAGACGGCGGCGGCGCGCGAGTGCCACGAGGAGATCGGCCTCGTGCCGTCGACCCTGGAGCCGCTCGGCGCGTTCTTTCCGACGCCCGGGTACTGCGACGAGGAAATGAACGTCTACAAGGCCACGGGCCTTCGCGAGCCTCGCGGCGACGAGAAGGCCGAGCAGGACGAGGACGAGGACATCGAGAAGGAGGCGTTCGGCGTCGAACGGATCCGGTCGATGATTCGCTCCGGCGAGATCATCGACTTGAAAACGGTGGCGGGGATCGCGTTATTGTAGGCGCGGCTGGACGCGGCGCTCGGTCTTCACGTCGCCTGGGACGACCGCCGGCAGCAGCGCCAGCAGCAGTACTTCGTCCACGCTCGTGACGTAGTGCACCGTGAGCTCCCGGCGCAGCTCCTCGGTGAGGTCCTCGTTGATGTTCTTTTCGTTCTGCCGCGGCAGGATGACCTCGCGGATGCCGACGCGCCGCGCGGCCAGCACCTTCTCCTTGATCCCGCCGACCGGCAGCACGCGGCCCGACAGCGTGATCTCGCCCGTCATCGCGATGTCGCCGCGCACGGGGCGCCGCGTCAGCTCTGACGCCAGCGCGGTCACCATCGTCACGCCCGCCGACGGGCCGTCCTTCGGAATCGCACCCGACGGCACGTGCAGGTGGATTTCAGAGCCCTTGAAGAAGTCCGGATCCGCGCCGTAGGCGGCCGCGTGCGCGCGGAACCACGAGAGCGCCGCCCGGGCCGATTCCTTCATCACCTCCCCGAGCTGCCCGGTCAGCGTCAGCGTCCCCGTCCCCGCCATGCGCGACGCCTCGATGAAGAGCACGTCGCCGCCGGCGGGCGTCCACGCGAGACCGATGGCGACGCCCGGCTCCTTGGTCCGCTCCTCCATCTCCTCGTCGAGGAAATGCGGTGCGCCGAGCAGCTGGACGACGACGTCGGCGGTGATGTGGAGGGGCGTTTCGTTGCCCTCGGCCCGGCGGCGCGCGGCCTTGCGGCACAGCGCGCCAATCTCGCGTTCGAGGTTCCGGACGCCCGCTTCCCGCGTGTAGCCGCGAATCACGAGCCGCAACGCGTCATCGGCGATCGTCAGCTGCTCCGACGTCAAGCCATGGTTGGTGATCTGCTTCTGGACGAGATGCTCACGCGCGATGGCCAGCTTCTCTTCCTCGGTGTAGCCGGGGATCTCGAGGACCTCCATGCGGTCGCGCAGCGCCGGAGGAACCGGGTCGAGGATGTTGGCCGTCGTGATGAACAGCACCTCGGAGAGGTCGAACGGCACGTCGAGGTAGTGATCGCGGAACGAGACGTTCTGCTCGGGATCGAGCACCTCGAGGAGCGCGGACGCCGGGTCGCCGCGGAAATCGTTTCCGAGCTTGTCGATTTCGTCGAGGATGAAGACCGGGTTCTTGGATTCCGCCCGGCGCAGCCCCTGGACGATCTGGCCGGGCAGCGCGCCGATATACGTCCTCCGGTGCCCGCGGATTTCCGCCTCGTCGCGCATGCCGCCGAGCGAGACGCGCACGAACTTGCGGCCGAGCGACTGGGCGATCGAACGCGCGAGCGACGTCTTGCCGACGCCCGGCGGCCCCAGGAAGCAGAGAATCGGCCCCTTTACCGCGGGATTGAGCTTCCGCACGGCGAGGTATTCGAGGATCCGATCCTTCGCCTTCTCGAGGCCGGAGTGATCGGCATCGAGCGTCTGCTTCGTCTTCGGCAGGTCGATCACCTCGTCGGTCCGCTTCTGCCACGGCAGCGAGACGATCCAGTCGAGATAGGTGCGCGACACCGTGAACTCTGCGGCGGCGGCCGGCATCTTCGACAGGCGATCGAGCTCCCGCAGCGCCTCCTTCTGCACGCCCTCGGGCATGCCGGCGGCCTCGATCTTCTCGCGCAACTCCTCGATTTCGCGCGTCTGGTCGTCTCCCTCGCCGAGCTCCTTCTGAATCGCCTTGAGCTGTTCGCGCAGGAAGTACTCGCGCTGGTTCTTCCCGACCTCGCTCTGCACCTGCGACTGGATCTTCGACCCCAGCTCGAGGACCTCGAGCTCCTTGATGAGGACGCGATTGAGCGTGTCGAGCCGCGCGCGGACGTCGCGCGTCTCGAGCACTTCCTGCTTCACCGGCGTGCTGATGGTCGTCAGGCTCGACGCGATGAAGTCCGCCAGGCGTCCGGGATCGGTGATGTTGGTGGAGAGCGTCTGCAGGTCGTCCGAGAGCAGCGGCGACAGCGAAACGACCTGCTGGAAGTTCGCGCGGATGTTGCGGAGCAGGGCGTCGATCTCGAGGTGCTGCGCGTCGGCGCCGGTTTCCGGCGCCAGGCTGACGCGCGCGCGCAGGTACGGGCGCACGTTCGTGACCTCGTCGAGGCGCAGCCGCGCCAGCCCCTGGACGATCAGGCGGAGACTGCCGTCAGGCAGCTTGAACATCTTGTGGATGTGACTGGCGGTCCCGAGCGAATACAGGTCGCCCTGCTGCGGTTCCTCGACGGTGGCGTCGCGCTGCGTGAAGACACCGATCAGCTTGCCGCCGGAGATGGCTTCGTCGATGAGACGGACGGAGCTCTCGCGCGCCACGGCGAGCGGCATGAACGAGTTGGGAAACAGTACGGTGTCGCGA
>Ga0137397_10003175_pt1 | contig 11446 bp, 8 predicted proteins | sample czorhiz116metaG_FD_106658 | JGI IMG/M metagenome (GOLD analysis project Ga0137397, IMG submission 106658) | Vadose zone soil microbial communities from Angelo Coast Range Reserve, California, USA - czorhiz1.16 metaG | ecosystem: Environmental > Terrestrial > Soil > Vadose zone | place: USA... | reverse complement strand
GTCCGTCCGGCAGTCCGCCGCCTTTCAGGCGCGTCCAGGTATCGCCGCCGTCGGTCGACTTCCAGACGCCGCTGCCCGGGCCGCCGCCGTTCATGCAGCACGCGGTACGCCGGCGCTGATAGGTGCTCGCGTACAGGATCTGATTGTTCGTCGCATCCATCACGAGGTCGTTCGCGCCGGTGTCGTCGTCGACCTTGAGCACTTGCTTCCACGTCTTCCCGCCGTCGGTGGTCTTGTAGATCCCGCGCTCGCCCCCTGGGCCCCACAAGTTGCCGGTGGCCGCCACGAGCACGACCTCGTTGTTCCGCGGATCGATGACGATGCGGTTGATGAAGCGGGAGGTTTTGAGCCCCATGTTCGTGTAGCTCTTCCCGCCGTTCATCGACTTGTACACGCCGTCGCCCCACGACGTGCTCTGGCGGTTGTTCGACTCGCCGCTGCCGACCCAGACCAGATCCGGGTTGCTCTGCGAGACGGTGACGTCGCCGACCGACATCAGCCCCTGATTCTGGAACTGCGCCTCGAACGTCGTGCCGTTGTTGGTGGTCTTCCAGACGCCGCCGTGCGCCGTGCCGACGTAGTAAATTGCCGGGTTCGCTTCGTAGACGGCCAGGTCGGCGATGCGGCCGGACATCGACGCCGGCCCGATCGGACGGAAATGCAGCGAGTCGAACAATCCGCCGGCCGACGCGGTCGAGGAGGCGGGCGCTTGCGCAAAGAGGCCGGCGAGCGACTGTGCGCCGAACGCGGCAAACAGCGCGGCGGCGAGCGTGAGAACGCGGGAGTGCCTCATGAACAGGCTCCAGGGGCAACCCTGAAGGGTCGCCCTACGGAAAACATCGGAATGGCGGGACGATTATAGGGCGAGCCGGGCGAAAAAAAGGCCGGGCGCGCGCGCCCGGCCCAAATCCTTAAATCCTTAAATCCTTAGATCCTTAGATCCTTAGATCTCAGAATACCAGCCTCATTCCCATCATCGCCTGCCGCGGGAACCCGCCGCCGCCGCGCAAGTTCGTCAGCACGAGGAACGTTGCGGGCAGCCGCCGGTCTGAATTCGCCGTAATAGGATTATCGAAGTTCGCGCGGTTCGTGATGTTGTAGATGTCCAGGAAGAGCTCCAGCGCCCTCTCCGCCCTGATCTTGTGCCGCCAGCCGGCCCGGACGTCCATCTGGAAGTAATCGGGACCGATCGCGCCGTTGCGCCCGCCCTTGTTCTCGAGATTCTGCATGGCGTCGACGGCGGTGCCGCTGTACGTGCCGGCAGGCACCGGATCGACGAGCTCGCCGTTTCGATCGGCGTCGATGCTGCTGTCGTAAATCGAGAACGGCTGGCCGCTCATGTAACGTACCGTGGTTGACAATTGCGCCCCGAAAGCTTTTGGAATCTCCGCCTGGGCACCTATCGACAGAATGTGCCGGCGGTCCACGTTGCTGGGCGCGCGCCACTGATCCAGGTTGAGGTTGGTCCCAACCTGGTACTGGTTCTTGTCAGCCTGGTCGTTGGCCGTGCCGTCGGTTTTCGACAAGGAGTACGAGATCCGGCCGGACCACTTGTTGGCGTATCGTTTTTCGAGAGACAGGTCCAACGCGTTATAGGTTGATTCGCCCGTGTTCTCCATTACCCAGACCTGCTGGCTATAAGGCTCGCCCAGCACGCCAAAGGCATCCGACCGCGTGATCGCACCGGTGCGGCTGGTGTCCACACGCAGGCTCGGGTTGAGGTTGCGCGCAAGGAACATGTCCTTGTTGGCCATGTGGACGTAGTCGGCGTGGACCGCGAGCGACGGCGTGAGCTCCCGAACGTAGCCGAGCGTGAACTGATGCGCGTAAGGCAGGCTCCGATTCGGCGAATCGAAGATCACGACGCCGCCGTTTTTCACGAGCGCTCCGGGCGGGTACGTCTGGTTGAGCAGCGTGCGGTTCACGAACGGTCCGTTGACCAGGAACGGGTCGGTCGGGAAGCGCCCCGCGCTCGGACCCGGGTCCGCCGCGTTGTTCGGGTAGGAAGCGTTCACCGAGTTCGTGAACTTGCCCTGTTCCAGCGTGTCGTCGAGGGCTCCCAGAATCGTTCGGTTGTAGAAGATCCCGTACCCGCCGCGCACCACCGACTTGCCGGCCGAGTCCAGCGAGTGAGTGAACCCGATTCTCGGTCCGAAGTTGTTCTTGTCCGTGGGCGATTTCTTGTTGCCGGGGGCAAAGAGCGGGTTGTCCGTCTGGTCGAGCGGGATGATCTCCAGATCGTAGCGAAGCCCGATACTCAGCGTCGTCTGCGGGCTCACCCTCCATTTGTCCTGGACGAACATTTCGTACGTGTGATTGTTGATGAACTCGTTGAACGGCCCCGTCCGGACGGTGAACCGTTCGGGGTAGGTTCTCGGGTTGGCCGGGTCGAACGGAAGATCGGTATTGAACGAGAAGGTGCCGTTTGCGTTGACCTGAGAGACTCTCCGGAGCTCGGTGTAGTTGTAACGGATCCCGAACTTCATGTCGTGGTCGCCCTTCTTGCCGGGGATGAACCACGAGTAATCATCTTCGATCTGATAGTTGTTATCCCACGGGCCCTGCGACTCGGTGCTGGCCTGGGCGAGGAAGCTCGTGTAGCTGAGCTGCGGCGGACAGAGCGCTTGATTGCCGGCGGCCTCTTCTTTGAACACGAAGCCGGCCTGTCCGCCCTGAGTCCCTTGGAGGCGGAAGCACGCGTTGCCGTGCCACCAGTGCTCCCACGTCCGCGCCAGGCGGACCGTATTGACCCGAGAGTTGCCGAGCACGCTCGTCAGGGTTCCCACCGCCGTCTGATCCAGATCGGTCTCATCCTGGTAGGACTCCAGCGTTTGCCGGGTCCCGATGGTGTACCACTGCGGCGCCCACTCGCGCAGCCAGCGAACCGCCCATGTGTGATTCGCGTTGATCTGATGGTCGAAGCGGATGAGCGTGTTCCAGTCGGTGCGATCCTCGGCAATCGAGAAATTCAGCGACGGCCGCGTCGGAAAGACGCGCGTCCGGTTCGGGTTGTCCACCTGCCGCTCGAGGCTGAAGAAGAATTGGGCCTTGTTCTTGACGATCGGGCCGCCGATCACACCGCCCCAATCGCGTCTGACTGCCGATGGCTTCTCCAGACCTTGCGTCCTGACGAAATAATCCGCGGCCGTCAATTTGTTGCTCGCCGCCTCGGCGAACAGCACGCCCTTGAACTCGTTCGTCCCCGCTTTGGTGATCGCGTTGACGATGGCGCCGCTCGCGCGGCCGAACTCCGCGTCATACATGCTGGTCAACACCTGGAATTCCTGGATCGCTTCGAGCGGCGTGCGCACCTGCGCGCCCGCGCTGGTGCCGAGGGCGTCGTCCGCGTTGTAGCCGCCGTCCACCGCGACGTTGTTGTTCTGACTGGTCTGGCCGGCGGCGACGATCGTGTCGTTGCCCATCTGGTTCGACGGCGTGAACTGAATCCCGGGCACCAGAGCAACTGTCGCAAAGAAGTTGCGGTTCATCGCGGGCAGCTCGCTCAGCTCGATGGTCCCGATGTTGCCGCCCACCTTCACGCTCGTCGTGTCCACGAGCGGCGACTCGGCCGTCACCCTTACGGTTTCCTCGAGCGCGCCGAGGGCGAGGGTCACGTTGATGGTCAGCGTCTTGCCGACCGCCAGCTGGAGGCCGCCGCGCTCGAACGGCCGGAAGCTCGTGAGCTTGGCCGACAGCCGGTACGTGCCGGGCGTGAGCTGCGACGCGAAATAACTGCCGTCCGCTCCGGAGGTGACCTCGCGAAAAGCGCCTGTGTTTACGTTGGTGAGGACGATGGTGACGCCCGGCAGGACGCCCCCCTGGTCGTCGGTGATCTTCCCACCGATTTCGGATGTGCCTTGTTGAGCGAATGCGGGAAATGCCGCCGCGCACAGAACCGAAACGACAAACGGGATCAGTAGCCTGCGCATCTGCTGCCTCCTCTGAGGGGTCAAGTAACGAGAGGATCAAGTGCAGCGCGGGTCGCCGGACGAGATAATGCGGCGATTAAACCCCCCGAGGCAGCCGGGATCAACACCTTTTTTATGGATCTGACATATGTTTCTCGTAAGTCGAGCGAGATCTACGGTTAGTTGAAACGAGATCTACGGTTAGTTGAAATTCGTGTCACGACCCCGCTCAAACACGAGGTTTTCCGGCGCTTCATCGCTTCCTCCCCATCTGGCGGATTGCCGATTGCGGACGCGGATTATAGTGTCTCGTGAGCAAAGGACGCCTCGAAGCCTTCACCGACGGCGTGATGGCGGTGCTCATCACCATCATGGTCCTCGAGCTGAAGGCGCCCCGCGGCACCGGCTGGGACGTGATCGAGCCGCTGGTGCCGGGGTTCCTGACTTACGTGCTGAGCTTCGTGTTTCTCGGCATCTATTGGAACAACCATCACCACATGCTCCAGGTGACCAGCCACATCAACGGCGCGGTTCTGTGGGCCAACCTGCATCTCCTCTTCTGGCTCTCGCTGGTGCCGTTCGTCACCGGCTGGATGGGCGAAAACCATTTCGCATCGCTGCCGACGGCCGTCTACGGCGTCGTGCTGTTCATGGCGGGCATCGCCTATACGATCCTGCTCACGGCGATCCTGCGCCTGGAGGGGCCGCACTCGAGGCTGGCCGCCGCGGTCGGCCGCGACATCAAAGGCAAGGTCTCATTCACGCTGTATGCGGTGGCGGTTCCGCTCGCGTTCGTCCATCAACTGATCGCCGACGCGATCTATGTCTTCGTCGCGCTGATGTGGCTCGTGCCGGATCGGCGGATTGAAACGCACGTCAATCGCGAGCGTAGCACTTCCCGACCAACCGCACAGTAAGCGAAGCCAGCCACGGGCGATCGCCCAATTGATGCACCCGCATCCGGGACGTTGCCGTGTACCACAACAGCACCTTCGTTTCCAGGACAGAACACTTGCAGCTAACTGACTGTCTCGTAGGGGGCTAAACAGTACGTATCTGTCGTAAGACCATGACATCGTGTGACAAATCTGTACATGAGCCTGCCGGGATTTCCTGGAGCATCAAAGCTAAACCACTGCTTTCACAGGGTTTACGACGACGTGTTCGACGACCGGTGCGGGCAGCCGGCTTGCAGGGTTGCCAGGCGTCACGGTGATCGCTGCCGTTGAAAGGACGTTATGAGCAACCGATTTGAAATCATCGTCGAGGAGATCGACGACCCCTCGATCGTTGCCGACATACAGAAGACCATCCTCGCTTCATTTCAGGAGATGGCGGTGCCGGGCGCGTGGCGCGTGGTCGTCAAGCCGTCATGCGTGAGCGGACGCTGGGATTTCAGCGTCCACGGGCTCGACGTCCGGCATGTCCTCTCGATTGCGGTGCCTCCGAATCTGCTGTCGAATCTGATTCCGCGCCGGCTGCGGGAGTCGCTTGAACATCGTATGGTCCGTGCGGTCGAAGGCGCTGCAGCCTGAGGAGACACTTATGGGCGTCTTTCAACATCCGTGTCTGATCCGAGGCATCGTCAGGACTGCGAAAGGATCGTTCGTCGTCACACGCGGCCTCGTGGAGGCGCCCGATGAAGTCGGCGAATCGCTCGGCTGGCGGCCTGTTGATGACGACCAGAAGTCGGCAGAGCCTTCGACTTCGCGACCGCGCCGATCCGACGACCCCGCCGGCTAGTGTCCCGAGTGCGAAATAGCTTGCCAAGATCCCGGAGCGCGGCGCCCGGCTGGCAAGGCGCGACGACCGAGAATATCGGGAATATTTGAGCGAGGAGCAACGCCGCCAGGCGGGATGCCCCGCCCGGGAGGTTGGTAAGCTATTTCGTACTCGGGACACTAGCGCTAATGGAGCGCCGATCGTCTGACGACTCCGCCTTCGGCGTCGGCAAGCGGATGTGAGACGACGAACGCGTTGTCGTCGAGCGCGCGGACGATCCCCTTCACCTTGCCAATCTCGAGCCGCGTGACCACGCAGTACAGGATGTCCTGCTCGGCGCCCGTCTTCCCGCCGTAGCCTTTGTAAACCGTCACGCCCCGCTCGAGCTCGCCGGTGATCCGCTCGCGAATCGCCGCGCTCTGCGCGGAGACTATCGTGATCGCGGTGAACTGCTCCAGGCCGTAGATCACGAAGTCGAGCGTCTTCGCCGCGGTGACATAGGTGAGGATCGAGTAGAGCGCCGGCTCGACGCCGAGCACCGACATCGCCGCGAGAAAGAGCACGACGTTGAAGATCAGGATCACGTCGCCGACCTTCAGGAGGTGGCTGCGCTTGCTGATCAGCAGGGCGGCGATCTCGGTGCCGTCGAGCACGGCGCCGCCCCGCACTGCGAGGCCGATCCCGGCGCCGAGGAAGAACCCGCCGAAGACCGCAGTCAACAGCCTGTCGGGTGTGACGTCCGGGAAGCGGACCGCCGCGAGCGCGCCCGACAGGCCGGCGATCGCGAGCGCGGTGCGGATGGCAAAGGCGCGCCCCATCTGCCGGTAGCCAATCGCGATGAACGGCGCGTTCACGGCCGGCAGCCACACGGAGAGCGGCGCGCTACTGATCTTGGCGAGCAGCATCGAGACGCCGGTCACGCCGCCATCGATGAAGTTGCTGGAGAGCAGGAATCCTTTGAGCTCCCTGGCGGCCGAGAAGATGCCTGCCGCGATCAGCAGGGCGTTCAGCAGCTCACGTCGCGCGCGCGTCACAGACCAGCTCATGCTTTTCGGCCGATCCCCAGCAGGTGCGCGCTCGCGCCGAGTATGGACGGTTCCGCTTCGAGCCGTCGCGCGACGTCCATCACATCCGCTCTCAGCACCGGATCGTTCCAGCGCTCGTCGAAATCGTAAAGCATCCAGGCCGGGCCTTCCACGCCGAGCACGGACACCTCGGCGAGTCCCACCGACCGCAATTCCGACAACAGCTCGTCAGGCCGGTGGAAGAACGCGGTCGTGAAGTAGTCGCCGCGTTCCGTGTCGTTGCGATGCTGTCCGTCGATCAGGTCGCGATTGCGAATCTCGAGGAAGCGCGGATCCCGCGTCAGCTTGCGCGCAAGACCGTCGAGCGCCGAGGCGTAGCGCGAGATCGCCGCGACGGAGACGAAACCGCCCGGCGCCGCGACGCGGAATGCCTCGCGCAGCGCGGCCAGCCGGTCCGCGGCCTCGGTGAGATGGTAGAGCGGACCCATCACGAGCACCGCCGCCGCCGACGCCGATTCCTGCGGCAGCGATCGCGCGTCCGCCACGCTCAGCGACGCGATCGGCCGCGGCGCGCGCGCGTTGCGGCTGCGCGCCTCTTCGACGAGCCGCGCGCTCGCGTCGACCAGATGCACGTCGTAGCCACGGTCGGCGAGCCAGAACGAGTACGCGCCCGCCGCGCCGCCGACGTCGACGATGGGCCCGGGGGCGGGGGGCAGCAGGCGCGCGAGGATATCCTTGGTCCGCTCGAACTCGAGTCGCGAGGCGCCGGTTGCCAGCCGCGATTCTTCCGCGAACGTTGCGTAGTACGCCGAGACTTCAGAGGGAGGCTCAGGCATCGCGGCAGCCTTTTCGATACACCGTCCATCTGATCTCGCGCGGCGCCGGCCTCGAGCACTCGAGATCGAAGCGGTCGGCGGCCCAGGCCTTCAATGCCGGCAGACATTTCTGCTGGACGTCGCCCGGCACATTCCAGATGTACGAGCATTCGCCCGCGACGATGCGCTCGAGGAACTGCGCGAGCGTCGTCCGCGTGTCGGGCTCGGCGCGAACCTCTCCATGGGCTTCGAGACCGCGCGCGACGAGAAAGCGATCGACCTCCGGTTCTTCGCGGGCGCCGGGATGAAATGGATCCCTCACGCCGGCCTGCTCGAACAGCGCCAGCGCCCGCTCTCGAATCTGCACCCACTCCTCATCCGGGCTGCCGTTTCCCCATTCGTGAAGCAGACGGCCGCCCGGCCGCAGCACGCGGATCATCTCGTTCATCACGTCACGCCAGTCCGACAGCAGATACACGAGACGCGCGATCACGGTCGCGTCGAACGACGCATCGCGAAACGGCAACGCGCCGCCGAGGCCGACCACGAGCGCCACGCGCGCATCCGGCGCCTTGTTCCTGAGGCGCTCGAGCATCGGCTGCGCCAAATCGAGCGCGACGACGAGGCAGCCGAACGCCGCGAGCGGGACGGAGACGCGTCCGGTTCCCGCGCCGACGTCGAGGACCACGTCGTTCGACCGAAACGCGGCGATTGTCGCCAGCTGCTGCGCGATCTCGTTCGACAGGAACGCGCCGTGGCGATTGTCGTAGACGCTCGCGTTGGCGGAAAAATCGATGCGGCCGGTCATCGTGACATGCGAGTCGTGGACACTTCCGGGAACCTCGATCGTCCGCCGGGCAACGCGGACGGCCGGCGCCGGATCGTCTCGTCGAGGTATTCGCGCACGATCGCGCGTTGATTGGCGAACCCCGCCCAAATCGCAATCGCAACGGCGATCGGCGTCAGCTCAGTGGCCACTGGTCACGGTTCACCGGGAAGCGCGGGAGTCGACGCCGGCGGCTTGCGGTGGTGGGTCGCCTGCTCGTAGGCATAGGCGAATTTGAACAGCGTCGGCTCGGCGAACGGCCGTCCAAGGAACTCGAGCCCGACGGGGAGCCCGTCGCTGGTGAACCCGGCCGGCACGGTGATCGCCGGGAAACCGAGCATCGGACTCAGCCGTCGATTGTTCCCTGTGCGGTCGTCGACCGCAGGCCGAGTCATCGCGTCCGGCGGAATCAGCGCGGGCTGGTGGTCGAAGGTCGCGTACACCACGGCGTCCAGCCGCTTGCCCGCCATCTCGCCGAGCAGGATCTGGCGTGTCTCTTCCGCGATCCGGAGGATTTGGAGATACCCGGCATCGTCGGTCGACTTGCCGACAGTCGCCATCAACGCTCTCGTGCGTGACGGCACGACTTTCCCGGACAGGAGAATGTCGCTCAGCGTCTTGACCGGCGCCTTGGCATGCGCTTCCAGAAACCTGTTGATCGCCGGCTCCGTTTCGAACACGTTGCCGTCGTACGCTCGGGTCACGCGATCGATCACTCCCGGGATCGTGATCGGATCCGCGATCTCCACGCCAAGCCCCTTCAGTTCGCCAATGGCCCGGTCGATCACTGCGCGCACTTTCTTGTAATCGTCCGAGGCAGGGTCTGTCTTGGCGTCCATCGGCTCCCGAAGGACGCCGATTCGCGCGCGGCTGAGCCCGTCGGGCGCGAGGAACATGGCATACGACGCAGGGATCTGTCCGAATGCGTGCGCCGTTACGGGATCGCGCGGGTCGTACCCAACGATCGCGTCGAACACGATTGCGGCGTCCCTCACCGTCCGCGCCATGGGGCCCAGCGTATCGGTGGTCGGCCGAGCGGGAAACATCCCATGCCGGCTGACGAGAGGGAGCGTCGGCCTCAAGCCCACCAGGCTGCCGACCGATGCTGGACCGCGCACCGATCCGCCCGTGTCTTCGCCGATGCCGACCGTGGCGAAGTTCGCCGCGATGCCGGCGCCGGTTCCGCCGGAGGAGCCGCTCGCATGCCGCCTCGGATCGTACGCGTTCCTGATCGGACCGGACGCCGAGCTGAGATACCCGGACGCGAACTCCCCCATGGTTGCCTTCCCTACGATCACCGCGCCGGCCTGCTTCAGCTTCGTCACGATCGTGGCGTCCGTTTGAGGAACGAAGGCCTTGAACACGGCCGATCCGTATGTCGTCGTGATGTCGCTCGTGTCGACCTGATCTTTGATCAGCACGGGGATGCAGTGGAGCGCGCCGACCGGCGCGCCGGCCGTCAGAGCGGCATCCAGCTTCGCCGCGTCCTCCAGCGCGCGTCGATTGACGGTCTGGACGGCGTTCAGCGCCGGGCCCGACTTGTCGTACGCGTCGATGCGCCGGAGATACAGCTCTAGCAGTTGTCGGCACGTCGTCCGGCCGGACTTGAGCGCGGCGTGGACGTCATCGATCGTGGTCTCGAGAAGATGAAAAGCCGGCGCGTTGGTCTGCGCATTCCGAGGCTGCGCGACGATGAGGTCGAGTCCGAGCAGGATACTCAGCGCAGCGGACGTCACTCGCATGTCACATCGCTCCCGGAACGTGAATCACATCGTTGATGCATTGGAACGCCCCTAGTCCAGCACCTCGACGCCCGGGGGCCCTGGACGTTCGGCGTTCGTCCGCATCGCTCGCGCCAGGTCCTCGACCCGTATCTGGTGATAGCGCTTCGGGAGCAGCGGCGCCACGAGCGGAAACAGCGCCTGCGTCATGCGGTCCTGCAGACCGTACCGGATCTCGCGCGTGACGAGCAGGCTGGGCCGAAAGAGGCTGACGCGCGTGATGCCGCTGCGCTCCATCATCTGCTCCGCCGAGCCCTTGACGCGGAGATACGGATTGCGCGAGCCGGCGTTCGCACCGACCGAGGACAGCAGCGAGATGTGCCGCACGCCGGCGGCGGCGGAGCCGCGCGCGAACGCGCCGGCATACTCGACGTCCACCCGCCAGAACTCTTCGAACGTCGTCTTCCGCGGCTGGCCAAGGCCCAGCGTACAGAACGCGACCGCGCATCCGGCAGCGAGCTCGCGGGTGGCGCGTTCGAGCGAGTCGAAATCGACGACGCGGACGCGGAGCTTCTGGGTGAGTCCGAAGCTCTCGGCCGGCCGCCGCGTCAACGCGACCACCTGATCGCACGCAGTCGAGGCGAGCAGCTCGCGAACCAGCGCGCTGCCGACGGCGCCGGTCGCTCCGATGACCACGGCGCGGTACGCCGAGTCGCTCACCGCGGCGCGGCCAGCCTCAGAATCCATAGAGCCGCGCGGGATTGTCGACCAGGATGGTCCTGCGCACGGCAGCGTCCGGCGCCCAGACGGCGAGCCGGTTGAACAGGCGGCCGTCATCGATCTGGAGGAGCGGCGCGATGTCGGTGGCTTTGCGGCCGGTGACCTGCGCCGAGTCCGGGTGCGGCCAGTCGGTCCCCCACAGAATGCGCTGCGCGTTCGCGGCGACGAGCGCTCTGGCCAGCGGCGCCGCGTCGCGATAGTCCGGGGCTTGTGTCGAGCTGCGGTACGCCCCGGAAATCTTGACGTACGCTTTCCCGGCTCGCACAAGATCCAGCAAGACGTCGAAGCCAGGCTGCTTCGTGCCGAGCGTCGCCTGCGCGCCGCCGAAGTGATCGAACACGACGGGGACCGGAGAGGCCATCAAGTGGCTCTTCATCGCGTCGATCATCGACAGCTGCGTATAGATTTGGATGTGCCACGAACGGCCCTTGATCCGGCCGGCCGCCGCGTCGAATCGCCGGCGGCCCACCGCCGGGTCCGTTTCGCCGGCGGTCGCGAGGTTGAGCCTGACGCCGCGAATGCCGCCGCGATCCATCTCGTCGAGCGCCGCATCCGGCGTGCGCTCGTCGATCACGCCGACGCCTCTCGCGCGCGGCCCGAGCTGCTTGATGCTGTCGAGCGTGCAGGCGTTGTCCGTGCCGTACACGCT
>Ga0137397_10003173_pt1 | contig 11448 bp, 7 predicted proteins | sample czorhiz116metaG_FD_106658 | JGI IMG/M metagenome (GOLD analysis project Ga0137397, IMG submission 106658) | Vadose zone soil microbial communities from Angelo Coast Range Reserve, California, USA - czorhiz1.16 metaG | ecosystem: Environmental > Terrestrial > Soil > Vadose zone | place: USA... | reverse complement strand
GAGCTGGCCGCGCACTGAGGCGACAGCGATCCTCCATGTGTTAGCGCGCTTCGTGACGTCGTCCAACCCCCCCTGTGCTCATGGAGGAGCTCATCCCGATTGCGTTCCCGGTATTCGGGGGCACGCCATACAAGGCTGACCCGATCGAACCGCTGCGGGCCGACGCAGCGCCAATCCCCCACCAGCTTGGGGAGCTCATTGAGACGGGGCGCGACGCGCTCGGCGCCGATGGTCTCGAATTGATATAATAGACCGCCGTTGAAACCCGCCGCCAGGCCCTCGTTCAGCGGTAGCAGGCGATCGCGCGGCTCGCCAGTGGCTGCGCCGCGGGCATGGCCGATGTCACGCACGCACTGGCCCTCTTCACCTTCGAGTCGTTGCGCGATCGTTCTTCGCCCGCGGCACGGGGCTGACCCGATCGGGAGGGACGGGTCGTTGACACGATCCCGGGGTGCATGCACTCATGCTTCTCCGGGGGCGCGAACAGAGTGGAAGAGAGTCTCTTCGGCCTGCTGCAGCAGGCGAGGCAAGTCGCCACGACCGGCGACGCGAGGATGTTCGGCCTCGAGATCGGCGTCGTCACCAACGTCAAGGACCCGGACAAGCTCGGACGCGTGAAGGTCTGCCTGCCGCGTTTGCCCGGCAAGCCTGAGAGCGACTGGGTCCGGGTCGTCCAGCCAGCCGCCGGTCCGGGGCGCGGGTTCTACTGGCTGCCGCACGTGAACGACGAGGTGATCCTGGCGTTCGAGCGCGGCGAGGCGCACCGGCCGTTCGTGATTGGCTCGGTCTGGAACGGGAAGGACGCGCCGATGCAGGGCGCGTACGCCGACGAGAACAGCACGCACATGATCCAGACGAAGTCTGGTCACCAGATCGTCCTCGACGACGCGAACGGGGCCGAGCGGATCGTCATCGCCGACAAGTCGGGCAAGCGCACGCTGACCTTCGACGTGAAGAACGAGAAGCTCTCGATCGAAGGGGCCGAGGGCGACGTCGAGGTGAAGGCGGCGAAGAAGATCGTCCTCTGCTGCGAGGACCTCGAGATCAAGACGCAGAAGAAGGGGAAGGTCGACGTCGGGTCGACGCTGGAGGTCAAGGTCGCGCAGAAAGCCCAGATCGAGGCAGGGCCCCGCCTGGACATGAAGGCGAGCCGGATCGACCTCAACCCGGGCAGCGCGAACGTGGCCGCGGTCGCGGCGGCGGTCGCCGCGCGCGTCGCCGCGGCTGCCGCTGCCGCAGCAGCCGCGGCCGGACCCGCGGCGCAGTCTCGACAAGCGCGCGGCTCGGGCGCTGGAGCCGGCGGCGGCGGTGCGACACCCGCGGTGGTCCGCGGGCCAGGAGGCGGGAACGTCGCCTCCGACGTCGTCGGGCCCGGCCGTGGCCAGGCCGGCGGCGCGGTTGGTGGAAAACCGCAAGAGAGCCCGGCGAAGGGAGGCGAGGGGCCGGCCAGCGCGGCGACGGAACAGCCGCAACTCGCTCCCTCCGAGCTCGCGGTCCAGCTCTTCAATGCGGCCGGCGCGCCACAGAAGGACATGGAGGTCGAGCTGACCATCGGCGCCGAGAAGCACGCCGGCAAGACGGATGCGAACGGCGTCTTCAAGCTCTCCGGTCTCTCGCAGCAGGGGACTGCGCGCCTGGAAGTGCCGGACATCCAGGTGGGAGAGCCCGGTGCCGCGACGGTGCAAGGACGCGTGCGCTACGCGGCGGGCGGCATCGACGTGCCGATCGGGCGCCAGACGGCGGTCGAGCTTCCCTCGCGCGTCCGGCGCTGCCGGCTGTCGGGGCTGAACTTCGAGACCAACAAGACCTTCCTGCTGCCCCAGGCGATGACCGGGATCCGGCAGCTGGTGAAGCTCTACACGAGCTTCGAAGGCATCCAGGGTCTCGTCGACGGTCACACCGACAAGCAGCCGCCGAAGACCGGGGACACGTTCGAGTTCAACCGCAAGCTCTCGATCGAGCGCGCGGAGGCCATCGCTGCGTACCTCACCGACGACGCCGAGGCCTGGCAGAAGTTCTACGGCGGCACCGGCGCGTCGGGCCAGTGGGGCATCCGCGAGGACCAGATGATTCTCGCGACCGCGAAAGACGCCGACGGCGCGCCCTTCTACGACGGCGAGATCGACGGAAAGACCGGTCCGCAGACCAAGGCGGCGTACCGGAGCTTCCAGCGTTCACGGCTGATCGACGAGCGGGACACCGCGAATCCCGAAACGCGGCGCGAGCTCGTGCGCGCGTACATGAAGCTCGACGGCACCTCGCTGCCGGCCGGGGCGAAGCTCGAGGTCCACGGCTGCGGTCTGACGCATCCCTTGCCGGAGACCGAGAACGATCCGGAACGCAACCAGCCCAAGAACCGGCGGGTGGAGGTGTTCCTGTTCGACGGCGAGGTCGATCCCAAGCCTGTCAGTCCAGAGCCGCGCCAAGGATGCGAGGAGCACGCGAAGTGGGTGGGCCGGATGATCCTGGACGTCGATCTCGACCAGCCGCCCGGGACGCTGAAGGTCAAGGTGGTGGACGAGAAGGACGAGCCCGTGGGCACGGCGCACATCCACGCCGCGGGGCCGCTGCCGCTGGACGACGACGGGCCGGAGGTGTCGTTCGAAGACTTGATCCCTGGAACCTACAAGGTCATCGCCAGCGCGGAGGGGTTGCTCGCCGCCGATCGCGAGGTGGTCGTCCCCGCGGGCGGCGCCGCGGAAGCGAAGCTCACGCTGCAGACCGAGTTCTTCGATCTGGACGTGGTGGTCGAGGACAAGCTGGTCCCGTCGGAGAAGCTAGAAGGCGCGCACGTGGAGATCGATGCGCCGGGCATCGCGGCCAAGAAGACCGACACGGACGGACTAGCGAAGTTCGAGAAGCTGCCGAAGGGGTCGTTCAAGATCACGGCGCGGCACGAGCGGTTCCACGACGGCTCGATCACGGTCCAAGTCCCACACCGTCCGAAACAGAAGCAGGAGCGCCCCGCGCAGGCACGCGACGCCGGGCCGGGGGACAAGCCACCCGTGGTGTCCTTGGAGCGCAAGGCGGGGCCGCCGTTCATCCAGTTCAAGAGCAAGACGGGCGGCCTCCTGGCGGGAAAGATCCAGGGTTTCGAGCGGGGGACGGCGCTGGGAGGGCCGATCGACTTCGAGGATGGGAAGATCTCGCTTGCGAAGATCGATCCGAAGGCGACGCGGATCGTGCTCACGGCAGATGCCGACTCCATCAAGGAGTTCAACAACAAGAAGCGCGGTGGCATCCTTCCGGACGAAGCGCACTACATCGTGACGAGGCCGGACAAGTCACTCGTCATCGCCGGTCAACTCGACCAGCGCAAGCTCGAGCTCCGGCAGCGGCCGGCATCCGACAAGGAAGACTGGGTCGTTCAGGTCCGGGACCCGATCCAGGACAATTTCGACGGCGAGGGCTTCCAGAAGGTCAAGCACTTCTTCGTGCTGATGCTCGAGAACCGCTCGTTCGATCATCTGCTCGGGCACAACCCGAACCTGACCGAGGCGGACACCATCGCGAACTTCGACAAGCGGGGTGAGAAGCCGCCGTCGAACACATTCGACGGAGGCAAGGTGGCCACGGCGACGCCGGGCGCGCCCGACTCGATCGTCGTCGACCCTGGCCACGAGTTCGACCATGCCCACCACCACCTGTTCAGGAACGGTCCGGGCGATCCGAACAATTTCCCCGCCGGGCCCGTGCCGATGGACGGGTTCGCCGAGCAGTATTTCAAGCGTCTTTCCGGCCAGGACCCGATCGTGGGCAAGGGCGGCAACCAGACCATCGCGGACACGCTCAACTCCCGTGGCACGAATGCCGCGGACTGGACGCCGCAGATCATGAAGGGGTTCGACCGCGATCGGCTGCGGGTGATCAACACGCTCGCCGAGGAGTTCGCCGTCTGCGATCGGTGGTTCTCGCCGATGCCGGGTCCAACGAGTCCGACACGATTCTTCGTGCATGCGGGAAGCTCGGCCGGGATGGACGATAGCCCCAGCGGATCGGAGAGCGTGGATTTCACCGCCGGCTTCGGCCTCGGTTTCGACGGTGGCACCGTCTTCGGAAAGTTCAAGGCCCTCGAGAAGAAGGGACTCGTCGCCCGGTCGTACGTGACCGGCGGCTCACAGGTCGGATTGCTCAAGGGCGTGAACACTCCTTTCAGGGGATTGAAGTTCGAGCCTCTCGGTGGTCTGCCGGCCGTGCTGGCTGCCAGGTTCAACCCCGACGTGAGCGTCAAGAGCCTGAGTGACGGCCTCGCGACGCGCTTCGACGCGGACGAGATCAAGAACAAGGAGGGATCCTACACCTTCATCGAGCCGAACTACGGGTCGCCCGGCAAGGTGGTCACCAGCGACCCCACCCAGAACTTCATCGACGGAAACTCCCAGCACCCGCCGGCGAATATCCAGGCGGGTGAGACGCTGATCCGGAAGATCTTCGAGGCCATTTTCATGTCGGATGCGAAGGGCCCCTCGCCGATCCGCGACCAAAGCGTCCTGATCATTACCTATGACGAACACGGCGGGTTCTACGATCACGTTCCGCCGCCCGCCGCGATCGAGGTGACCGACTCGCGGGCGGCGAAGTTCAACAAGAACAAGTACAAGTTCGGCCACTATGGCGTCCGGCTTCCGGCCGTGATCGTATCGCCCCTGATCCCGAAGGGCGTGGTGGACCACACCATCTACGACTCTACGTCGATCCTCAAGACGCTGCAGAAGCGGTTCGCGACGTTCGGCATGACGTCGTTGACGAACCGCGACCGCTTCGCGAACGACTTTGCCCACCTGTTCACCCTGACGAAGCCGCGCGATCTCTCCACCCCGCGCGAGGCGGCAGTGGCGCAAGCCGTGGCGGACGCAGGACCGGCGGAGCTGAGCCCGGAGCAACTGGCGATGCCGGTGTCCGCCTTCGGGCTCTCGTTTCTCGCGGCGTCCGCAATCACGGTGTCCGAGCTGGCGCCGGACCGGGTGGCCGACGTCCGCAAGCGACTCGAGGAAGTCCGCACGGTGCAGGACGCGCTGGACTTCGACGCGGACATGACCGCGGCACCCGTCGAAGTGGTGGTGCGCGTCACCGACGCGGCCTCGAACCCCGTGCCGGGCGTGAAGGTGAAGCTCGCCTTCGCCACCGTTCACGAGGCGCAGACGTCGGACGGAACCGACGGTCAGGAGAAGGGGACCGTCCGCTTCAAGGACGTGATTCCGGCGAAGTACACGGCCACCACCGAGCACCCGGGCGCAGAGGCGCCGATCGCCGGCCCGGTGGTCGTGGCCGCCAACACCGCGTCGCTGGACCTCAAGGTGGGCACTTCCGCGGCGACGTTCATGCTGGCAGACGCCACCACGGGCGAGCCCCTTCCGAACGCGACGGCCATCGTGCTGGTGGGAAGCGAACATCGCGAGCTCCAGGCCGATGCCCGCGGCGTCGTGCTGGTGCCTCTCAAGGCGGGCGAGCAGGCGCGCCTCGTCGAGGTCGTCGGTCTCCATACCTCTTCGTTCGAGAAAGCCTGATGCCGAGTCTCAAGGACATTCTCGAGCAGACCCTGGTCGTGCTGGGCCTCCGCGGCGCGCAGCTCGATCCCTTCGCCAGCGAGCGGTTCGGGTCGCGAGCTTCCGGCCATGACATCCAGATCGACCCCTCCGGCGGCGCCGCCTACCAGACGGACGACGCCAGCGTGCTGCGCAACCGGATCTGGAGCTGGCGGTTCGACGAGAAGGCGCTCCATCGGTTCGAGAAGCTCGCCGTGCTCGACCGGCACATGAACTACCGCATGAACATGACGGTCTGCGAGGCCGTCGAGTTCGGCATGCCAGTCAAGGGCGACCACGTCTTCTTCGCCGACTTGGAGGAGCCGTCGGGGGGAACGAAGCCCAAGCTGATGCTTCCGCTCACCGCCGACTTCCTGCTGGCCGAGCTGTTTACCGCGGGCGGCAGCCACGCCGGGTACGATCCCGACGCTGGAAACGGTGGCACGGCCCATTTCTGGCCCCTGGAAGCGAACCTCGATGCCAGCCTTCTGCTCCTGTTCGGTTACGAGGTGGAAGGGCGCTCGGTCAAACCGATCCCCCGCGCCGATGCCGACAAGCCAGACTTCATGCCCGGGCAGGGAGGCGCGCTGCCGGACCTGAAAGCCGGCGAGACGGGGAAGGTGAAGCTGCAGCGCCCGCGCATCGTGGTCTGCGTCTCGCTGGTCTGCTGCAAGGAGCGGGCGGACTTCGAGCCCGGGCAGATCGTCGGGATGGCGCGGTTCTACCCGCACGTGATGACGATGGCGAACGTGCCGCTGACCGGGTTCGAGGCGCAGATCCACCTCGAGCGCCCTGCCAGCTCGCCCCATGGCGACGACATGCTGAAGGTCGGCTCGACCACCCCGATCTCCAACATCCTGGTGACGGACACCAACCAGAACCATTTCGCGGGCGGACTGCCGAGCCCGCCGCCACCGATGTGGGACGACGTGTTCGACTACTACGAGGTCGACGATACCGCGCAGTTCTTCGGGAAGGAGCTGAAGGTCGTCTCGGACATCCCGAACCACCGGGAACAGAAGGGGCTGGTGAACAGGCACAGCATCACGGGGGCAAACGACGTCGTCCACAAGCAGCCGAGGCAGGGCGCATTCGACAGCATCCACGTGGCGCCCCGGATGGCGGCTCCCACCACCGGCTCGAACGCCCCCGTGGTGATCGATCCCAAGTTCAGGACATGGAAGTTCGACAAGATCGCGATGGCGCCCTTCTGCTTCCACGACTGCATGCACACGCACCTCCGGTGGGGAGCGCTGTCGACGAAGAAGATCAACCGCGGGTGGGATGCGAGCTTCAATCCCTGCAAGACCGCCGGCGCTCCGATGGTCCCGCACAACCAGGTGGTCTTCCTCCGCGTGGACTCGGAATCGAGCTTCACGTACCGGGCGGTCGTTTCCGGCACGGACTCTCCGCGCGGCTCGCGGATCGGACGCGTGCTGCCGGTCGGCGCGTGGCAACTGATCAATTCACACGGCTCCGCCTACGCCATCGCGTTCTGGCCGACGATGGGGACGACGGTGCTCAGGTGGCTCGCCCAGCTGTCGCCACTGCTGATCGGCAATGTCCCGCTCATGCCCATCGGACCTTTTCCGACGCCGGAGGTGCTGCTGTTCAGCAGGAACCGTCCCGACGCCAACTGGTGGATGTTCTACTGGCTGTTGCGATACCGGCCCTCCACGGCCCTCTTTGGATCCGCGAAGGGATTCGAGGAACGCATCGAGGTCCTCAAGCTCGCCGATGCGATGAACCTCTGAGGGAGGGAAGATGAGCGTCGAGACTCTCTGGAGCGGGCCGGGCACCTTTTCGGAGCGGGACGAGGTCACGGTCGTCAAGGACCGGGACGCCTGGAGGGCATTCGTGAGGTCCCTCGACGACCGTCCTTCCCCTGGACCGGTGCAGCTCGCCCTCGCCTCGACGCCGATCGATTTCGCCCGCGACGCGGTCGTCGTCGTGTTCGCCACCACGACGCTGAAGGCGGGTGAGACGCTGGTGGCGGACGATGCGCTGCGCAACCGCCAGGAGCTGGTGATCAAGGCCCACGTGCAGGCTTCGCAGCAACCGGCGGGCGCGCGCGGGCTCGAGACGCATTGGCTGGTGCTTCGCCTCTCTCGCGCTCTCGTAGACGGCGCCACCTCGGCGCGGGCGGAATTCGGTTCGCAGGCCGTGGCGATGATCTCGGGCAGCGAGCCGACGCTTGCCTGAACCGGCGGAGGTCGACGACGTCCTTGGCCCTCCCGGGCAGCGGTTCGTCGCCGGCATCCTCGCCCTCGCCGCGCTCGCGATCGCGCTCGTTCTGGGAGAGCAGGGTCGGGTTCCGCTGGCGCTGGCCTTGCTGCTTCCGTTGCTCTCACCCGTGGTCGTCCACGGCCCCCTGCGCAGGCGCAGGCGCCATCCGCGAGTGGAGCTGGACGGGCGTGGATTGCTCCTGGACGGCCTGCCGTGCCTCGTCCAGCGGGTGGCGGGCGTCGACGAGCACGGGCGGACGATCGCGGTCGTGCGCCGGCAGCGGCGCGACGTGCTCGGAGCGTTTCCGGTGCAGCTCGATCCGCCGGCTCGACCCGAGAACGTTGCGCTGGTCGCCGGAAGTGCCTTCTCGCGGGGGCTCATCCTTTCCCTGCGGATCGCCGGCATCGTGCTGGTCCTGCTGCTGCTCTCGGGGCATCGCGTAGCAGCACCGCTGGTTGGGTGGATTCTCTGGCCCATCCTCGTGATCGTGTACGTGGTCCTCGCGATGGACGCGTTCGCCTCCAGTCCGTCCCTTCGGATCGACTTGACGCCCCGCTTCTGGCAAGACCGCCGCTGGACAGTCCTGCGGGGCCCGGTTCGCGACGTCGCGTTCGAGCCCGGCGCCCTCATTCTCCGCGGCGACAGCGAAACGGTCCGGATCCGCACCACGGCCTTGCCGGACCGCGCGGCGGTCGATCGGCTCGCCAGGCTCCTGGTCCACGAACTCTCGGCGGCGCCGGCCCAGACGGAACAGCGCGTCACCCGCTCTTGAAGTCAACGGACTGCGATGTACTGACGCCGATGCGGACCTCCATCCTGAGGGACATCCACGCGAACCTGGAGGCTCTCAACGAAGCGAAGGAAGCGCTGGAGCTCTGGCTCGAGTCCCATCTGCAAGAACGCATGCTCCCGCCACGTCCTCCGCGCACGTTCAAGACCCGAAAGGGCAAGTTGCTCTGGGTACCGGTGGAACCGAGGCTCGCCGTAAAGCTGGTGCTGCTCTGGATGCGCGAGGACTTGGGCGTGACCCAAGCAGAACTCGCGAAGCTCGCCGGCGTCAGCCAGCCCGCGATCGCCCAACTCGAGAGCCCTGACTCCAACCCGACCATTGATGCCCTCAACCGAGTTGCCCAGGCGATGGGAGCGCAGATCGATTTGAGGAGAGGTCGGATAAGCGTCGTTCTGTGCACTCGGCCCCCGCTCTGCATCCTCAGGAGCCTACCAAAGTCTCTCACGGCCCGCTCGGTGGAGCTGGCCGCGCACTGGCCGTACGTCCGCGCGCGAGAACCAGCGCGCCGAAGCTCAGGAAGTAACCTCGCGCTCTCGGGCGCACAGCGGTCGTCGTCGCCCCTAGTCGAACCACCTGAGCCATTGACCGAATTTTGACTTTGCGACCGACCGGTCCGTTGCCAAATCGGCCGCATTCCTGCACGCAACGCGCTAGTAACGCGCGCGCCCTGTGCGGCTCTGCGCGGACAAGGACAAGACGACGAAGCGAGGGAATGCATGTCGATCACCGGCAGTCGCGCGCGCGCTCTCCTCGTTCTGGCGGCTGTGGCCACTCTGACCGTGACGGTGGTGGCTGGTGCGGACAAAACCCTGGCGAGTTCGACGGCACAGGCAAAAGGCCCGAAGTGGATCGCCGCGTGGGCGATGCCATTCACCGGGGGTAGCACCGGGACAACCCCAAGCAACTCCACGGTCCGGGACATCGCGCGAGTGTCGATCGGCGGGACCGCCGTGCGGATCCGGCTGACGAACGCGTCAGGCGCGACGCCGTTGACTATCGGCGCGGCGTACGTCGGCCTGCAGCTGAACAACTCCGTTTCCTCTGGGGGAACCACCGTGCTGGTCGCGACGCCCGAGATCGTGACTGGTACGACACGGCAGATCACGTTCAACGGTGGTCAGACGGGCGTTTCGATTCCGTCGGGCACTGACTACATCTACAGCGACCCTGTCGGCTTCCCGGTCCAGGCACAGCAGAACCTCGCCGTCAGCCTCTACTTGCCGGGCCTCGCCAATCCCGCCGCGGGGACGACGACGCGCTACACGTCATACAGCACGCCTAGTGGAACCGGGAACTGGGCCGCGAACGAGGCCGGCGGGCCGTTCACGGTTCCGCTCGCCCTCAGTACCTACGCGCTCACGGCCATCGATGTGCTGACGACAGAGGCGGACGGTGCGGTCGTCGGCCTGGGCAGTTCGACATTCAATGGCTGGAACACGGCGCCCGACGAATACCAAGACGTGCTCACGCTGCTGTCCGTCCGCGTCAACCGACTCCCGCTCGGCCAGCAGAAGGGGATTATCAACGCAGGCATTGCCGGCGACACCCTTCACGCGGCACTCGCGACACGCCTCGATCGCGACGTGCTCTCCCAGACCGGGGTCAGCGGCGTCATCGTCTACGACGTCAACGACATCAGCACTCGTACTGCCGGACAGATCGCCGACGATTACCTGAGCCTCATCGCGCTGGCTCACGCGCGGGGGATTAAGGTCTTCTGCCCGACGTGGCCACCGGCTGCGCAGTCATTGATTGGGCAGAACTTCACCGGCGCGGCCCAGCGTCATCTCCTTAACGAGTGGCTCATGAACAGCGACGTCTGCGACGGCGTTGTTGACTGGGATGCCGTGCTCCGCTTCGAGGCCGGGTATCCCGAGGAATACCACCCCGACTACATCTCCGATGGCATCCATCCCAATCCCATCGGCCACAGGGCTCTCGCCGACTCCGTGCCCTTGGGCTGGTTTGTCAACGGTTGGCCGATGCCCCCGCAGTAACTCGCAGCTTCGGCGGCGGTACGTCGCGAGGCGCACCGCCGCCGATCGCGAGATTCTGTCGGCCCGTTCAGCGTCACGATGAAGAACAGGCCTGCCTTTGCTACCGGCACTTCAAACCCGGGAGTAGCGATGCCGGCTCAGGGTCGGCGGATTAGGGATGAACTGTCTTATGGGCAAGCTACCGGCGTCACCGGGAAGGTCGTCGCGGATCCGACCGGAACGATGAACACGACATTCACCCTTGCGATCGTGCTGCCCGTGTTCTGCGCTCGGCCGACCAGCCCAGACTGACCTTCGACGAACGAGTCGCCCGCGTGATAGGTCCGTCCCGTGCAACCGCCCGTCGTGAAGGTGATCTCGCCTTCCTTCACCGTGACCAGCGTCGGACCCGGGTGGTAGTGCCACGGGGTGGCGTCGCCCGGCTGGAACGTGAGTTCGCTGTGGACGAAGTCGACCGGTTCCTTGTTCTCGAACTTCACGAGACCCGGGATGTTCACCTTCTCGAGGTCCGTGAGCGTTCCCCTGGCCAAAGTGATATTGGCAATGGCTGCGATCGCCCCGCTCGTGGAGGAGAGGTCGGATAAGCCTCGTTCTGTGCACTGGGCCCCCGCTCTGCATCCTCAGGAGCCTACCAAAGTCTCTCACGGCCCGCTCGGTGGAGCTGGCCGCGCACTGGCAAGTGGAAGAGGTAGCGCGGGCGTCGCACGTCCGTGACGTCGATGATCGACGTGCCGTTCTCCTCGTTTCTTCCGGTGAGAGGATTGAACGACGACAGGGCCGGCGTTCTTGCCGGGGCTTGGCCTTCGCCGGGCCCCGCGAGCGCATGGTGGCCGGCGTAGATGACGTAGCGGACTTGCCCGTTGACGACCTGCTTGTGCAAAGTCGGCTGATACGTCGACCGCGCCTGGAG
>Ga0137397_10003169_pt1 | contig 11455 bp, 13 predicted proteins | sample czorhiz116metaG_FD_106658 | JGI IMG/M metagenome (GOLD analysis project Ga0137397, IMG submission 106658) | Vadose zone soil microbial communities from Angelo Coast Range Reserve, California, USA - czorhiz1.16 metaG | ecosystem: Environmental > Terrestrial > Soil > Vadose zone | place: USA... | reverse complement strand
GCCCGACGGCAGCTATCAGACGCACGTCGTGCGTCGGCAGCGGCCCGAGAAGGAGGGGCCCGACGACGTCTCCCAGGCGTACCGTGCCGAGATCGTTCCGCTGGCGATGAAGGTCGCGTCCGAGCCCGAGACCGGGAAGGCCGCGGCCAGTCTCGACCTCACGCGCTTCTCGTCGTGGGCGAAGGAGCGACAGCCCGCCCGCGTCGTCTTCGGCCCCGATCGCCGCCCGGAGAGCATCACCGCCTCGCTCATCCTCGGCACGTCGATCACGATTCGCTTCCGGGGCCACGCGTAGTGGAGCCAGGCGGGGCGGGGCCAGGCGTCGTCGGACCAGGCGGAGCGCAGCCAGGCGTCGCGCACGACCTCGTCACGCTCGGCGAGGTGCTGTTGCGGCTCGCCGTCCCGTCGCCGGCCCGCTTCGAAACGGCGCGCACGCTGGACGTTCAGATCGGCGGCGCCGAGGCGAACGTCGCCGCCGCGTGCGCACGCCTCGGGATGCGCGTGGCCTGGATCTCGGCGCTCCCGGCCAACCCGTGGGGCGAGCGCGTGCGGCGCGAGCTGGCCGGCCACGGCGTCGACTGCGCCCACGTGCGACTGACGGACGGCGCTCGCCTGGGCGCCTACTTCCTCGAGTACGGCGTGGCGCCGCGGCCGATCCGGGTGCTCTACGACCGCCGTGATTCGGCATTCGCGCGACTGACGCCGGCCGAGGTGGACTGGACCACCGTGCGGCAGGCCCGCCTCGTCCACCTCACGGGCATCACGCCGGCGCTCAGCGCCAGCGCCCGCGCCCTCAGCGAGCGCGCGCTCGCCGAGGCGGCGGCCGTGTCCTTCGACCTGAACTACCGGGCCGCCCTCTGGTCGCCGTCCGACGCTCGCGCCTATGCCGAGACCGTCCTCCCGCGCGCCCGCTTCGTCTTCACCGGCCTCGAAGAGGCGCGGACGGTCTTCGGCCTCGACGGCCCTGCGGAGCGCATCGTCGAGGCGCTCTCGCGCCAGGCCCCGAAGGCCACGGTCAGCCTCTTGATGGGCGAGGACGGCTCGGTGACGTTCGACGGCGGCCGCATCGTCCGGCCGCGCCGCCGGCCGCGTGTCGAGGTGGTGGATCCCATCGGCGCCGGCGACGCGTACGTCGCGGGCTTTCTGTGGGCGGCCCAGCGCGGCGCCGATCTCGAGGAGACGGTGGACACGGCGACGGCGGTCGCCGCGCTGAAGTGCTCGATCTGGGGCGACATCGCCGTCATCACGCCGCGGGACGTGGACGACGTGCTGGCCGGCGGTCCAGGCGTTCGCCGGTGAGCGCCATCGCGAGCGTCCGCGTCCCAGGGCTGGACGCCCGCGCCCAGGTCTGGCGCGATCCCCAGGGCATCCCGCACGCCCGAGCAGAATCCAGTTACGACGCGTTCGTCGCCCAGGGCTTCGTGCACGCGCAGGACCGGCTGTTCCAGATGGATTACGACCGGCGGCGCGCGTACGGCCGCTGGGCCGAGCTGGCCGGGGCGGGTGCCGTCGCTCAGGACGTTCAGATGCGTCGGTTCCGCCTGGCCGCGAGCGCCCGGGCGGACTACGCGGCGCTCGACGCCGAGACGCGAGCGATGGTCGACGCCTACGCCAGAGGAGTCAACGCGTTCATCGCGACGATGAGTGAGCCGCCGATGGAATACGGACTCCTCGGCACCCGACCCGAGCGGTGGGATCCGTGGGACGCCTGCGCCGTCTTCAAGGTCCGCCACGTCTTGATGGGCACGTGGCAGCTCAAGGTGTGGCGCGGCCGCCTGCTCCGCCATCTCGGCGCCGAGATGACGGCGCGCCTGTGCCCGGGAACCCAGCCCAATCCGATGCTGATCATCCCGCCCGGCGTGGAGTACGACGGCGGCGTGACCGATGGCTTCGCGGCGTTGCAGTCCTGCGAGGCGGCTCTGACCGCGATGACCGAGTGGGACATGGGCAGCAATAGCTGGGTGGTCGCGGGCAGCCGAACCGCGTCGGGCCGGCCGCTTCTCGCCGGCGATCCTCATCGTGCGCTCGACGTGCCGAACGTGTACTACCAGAACCATCTCGCGTGCCCGGACTTCGACGTCGTCGGGCTGTCCTTCGCCGGCGTTCCCGGGTTCCCGCACTTCGGCCACAACGCCTCGGTCGCGTGGTGCGTCACCCACGCCAATGCCGACTATCAGGACGTCTTCATCGAGCGCTTCGACGGCAATGGGCGCTACGAGTTCCGCGGAGAGTGGCGGCCGGTCGAGGCCTGGCGCGAGACGATCGGTGTCCGCGGCGCGGCGCCCGTCACGATCGATCTGGCCGCGACTCATCACGGCCCCATCGTGCTCGGGGACCCGAAGACGGGTTACGCGCTCGCCCTGCGCTACACGGCCACGTATGAAGCCAATCCCACCTTCCGAGCCCTGCTCCCCATGCTGCGCGCGCGCTCGGCGGACGAGCTCGAGGCGGCCATGCGGCCGTGGGTCGATCCTGGCAACAACTTCGTCTTCGCCGACGTCCACGGCGCCATCGGCTACCGGACGCGCGGCCGCGTGCCCATCCGGAACGCGGCCAACGCATGGGTGCCGGTGCCCGGCTGGGACGGCGCCCACGAGTGGCAGGGGAACATCCCGTTCGAGGAGATGCCGGCGATGCGCAACCCGGCCACCGGCTGGATCGCGACGGCGAACAGCCGGATCATCGGGCGCGACACCCGTCACTACATCGGGCTCGACTTCGCCCCTGACTTTCGCACGCGCCGGCTCGTCGAGCGCCTGCGCGACCTCAAGAGCGCCACGGTCGAGGACATGGCGGCGATCCACGCCGACCGCGTCTCCGTTCCGGCGCGTGAGCTCATCGAGATCCTGGCCCGCGTCCGGCCGTCCGACGCGGCGTCGCGCGAGGCGCTGGACCTCCTCCTCGCGTGGGACGGCGTGATGGATCGCGATGCCATCGCGCCGCTCGTCTACAGCGCGTTCCGCGATCGCGTGATGCGGAGCCTCATGACCCCGATCCTCGGCCCGCTCGCCGGCGAGGCGTTCGGCGGCGCGCCGCGCGGCTCGGTGGCGCACATGGCCCGGCTTCGCGCCCGCCTGGGCGAGATGATCCGCCGCGACGATCGCACGCTGCTCCCGGCTGGTATCGACTGGCCGACGGCGCTCGCGCGCGCCCTGGCCGAGGCCGTCGCGGACCTTCGCTCGAAGCTCGGCGACGATCTCGCGTCCTGGCGCTGGGGGCGGGTGCACACGACCAGGCCGGAGCATCCGCTTTCGAGCGCACTGCCCGCGGCCGCCAGCCGCTTGAACCCACCGCGCGTCGCCATGGGGGGCGACGCCGAGACGGTGCAGGCCGCGGCATTCATCGCGGGCGCCGGCTACACGGTGACGAACACATCGGTAGCTCGCTACGTGTTCGACCTCGCCGACTGGGAGCGGAGCGCCTGGGTCGTGCCTTTCGGAGCCTCCGGCGATCCGCGCAGCCCCCACTACGCCGACCAGCTCGAGGCGTGGAGCGAGGCGCGGCTGTTGCCGATGCGCTACGGGTGGTCGCGCATCCGCGACGAGGCGGAGACGCACCAGGCGCTCGAGCCCGCATGACCACGCGTACCGACATGACCGCCGGCCGGCGCCGCTGCCGCTGGGCGAAGAGCCCACTCGACATCCGCTATCACGATCGCGAGTGGGGCGTGCCCGTGCACGACGACCGGCGACTCTTCGAGTGCCTGATCCTCGAGGGCGCGCAGGCGGGTTTGTCCTGGTCGACCATCCTCCGGAAGCGCCCGGCCTACCGGAAGGCCTTCGACAACTTCGACGCCAGGAAGATCGCGCGCTACTCGCCGGCGAAGGTTCGCCGTCTGCTCGCCGATGCCGGCATCGTGAGGCACCGCGGCAAGATCGAGGCGACGATCGCCAACGCCCGCGCCTTCCTGGACGTCCGGCGCGAGCACCGCACGTTCGCCCGCTACGTCACATCGTTCTCGTCGCCGGAAGCGATGAGCAAGGACCTCATCAAGCGCGGCTTCAGGTTCGTGGGGCCGACGATCTGCGAGGCCTTCATGCAGGCCATCGGCATGATCGACGCCCACGAGGCTACGTGCTTTCGGCGGCGGCGAGGCTCAGCCCGGGCACGATAGACGCGCCGGGCAGCCGGCGGAAGACCTCGGGCGAGGTTCGGATCTTGGTGGAGCGGCTGCCCCCGCCGAGGATCAGCCAGTCGAGCGCCATGAGCTTGTCGTCGACGTAGATCGCCAGGTCGGCCGGCAGCGCGAACACCGTGACGCCGCCGATCATCATGCCGGTCAGCGCCTTCGTCTCGTCAGCGGTGGCGAACGAGACCTTCGAGACCGCCATCAGCCTCCGCACCGCGTGGTTCACGTCGAGCCGTCGCGTGCCCTGCACGACGCAGGCCGCGTACTGTCGGGGTTCCTTCTTCGACGCCACGATGATGGTGTTCGCGGAGTGCTCGAGCGGAACGCCGTACTTCTCGCAGAACGCGGCGGTATCGGCGAAGCTGGGGTCGATGGTGACGACGTCGTGAGGGACGCCGAGGCCCAGGAGGACCTCGGCGACCCGCTGGTCGATCGCCTCCGTCATCCTGCGAAGGCGTCACGTCCTCGCACGTACGTGCGCTGCCGCTGGGCCGGGTTGCGGTTGATCAGCGGCCGCAGGTACATCGGGTGGGTGAGGCTCCGGACCTCGTGCTCGATCTCGAAGAGAGCTTCGCCCGGCTTGTCGGGATCGACGATCTTCGTGAAGCGGTACTGATAGGGATCGCTCTCCTGCCAGACGAGATCGTGCTCCACCAGCCAGCGGTGGGGCGTGGCGAAGTCCGAGATGTAGATCGCGACGTGGTGGCCGTCGTAGGCCGGGATCGGCTCCGTCGTCTCCCGGAAAATGAATTCCTGACCGCGCCCGACCTTGGTGCGGGCGGCCTTCTCGCCGCGGATCGTATCCACCCGCGCCGGCGCGCCCATCACGCGCTCGTAGAACTTCGCGATGCCCGGGGCCGTGCCTCGGGGCACCGTGAACTCGACGTAGGGCATGCCGAGCGTCATGTCGCCGTACTGAGGATCGGGCAGGTGGCACCGGAACTTGTTGCCCCAGGGGCACGTCACGTTGACGTGGCCGTTCTCCACGGCATAGCTGAACTTCGTGTCGGCGAGCGGGGCCTTGGCCTCGGCCAGGCGCGCCTGCAGGGCCTCGAGGTCGTTCATGACGATGCCGATGACGCCTCGGAGCACGTCGGGCCCCCCGGTCGGCTCGTGGATCTGCTGCTGGCCGATGTTGATCCACATGTTCTCGAGCCCGACCATGAGATAGGGGTCGCGGGTGAAGCCCATCGCCACCACGTAGAACGCCGTGGACGTCACCTGCGACGGGATCTTCACGTTGACGTGCTCGAGAGCGACGATGTTGCCGACGGCCTGGGCTGCCCGATCGAAGGTCTTGGTCATGGCGTTCCTCCTGGTCCGCACATACGGTATACCATCCACATGCCTTCGTGGGAGCCCCCGGACCCCGGGTACGACACACGCGTCCGGGCCAGCTTCGCCCGCCAGACGGTGATGGCGACCATCGGGGCGCATCTGACCGGCGTGGCCCCCGGCGCCATCGACATCGAGCTCCCTTACCGGGGCGATCTTACCCAGCAGCACGGGTTTTTGCACGCGGGAGTGATCACTATCATCGCGGACAGCGCCTGCGGCTACGCCGCGCTGAGCTTGATGCCCGCGAAGGCGTCGGTGCTGACCGTCGAGTACAAGGTGAACCTCCTGGCGCCCGCCGCCGGCGAGCGGATGATCGCGCGCGGCCGCGTGATGAAGCCGGGGAAGACGCTGACCGTGTGCACGGCCGACGTCGTGGCGGTGACCGACGGCCGTGAGAAGACGATCGCGACGATGACGGGCACCCTGATGGCGATCTACGATCGGCCCGACGTGTCCGCGGGGTTTTGACGATGACCCTCCAAAGGTGACGGACCTCCGAAGCCTCTTCTCGCCTCATCCGTCTGGGGTTCCTCACCATGACCGAGATGACCCGCATCGCGTCGATGGTGGTCAAGACCGCCGTTGTCGGCGTCCACATCGAGGACCAGCAGTTCCCGCAGCGCGCGGCCACATCGCGGGCAGGACCATCGTGAGAAGAGGCGATCGGGAAATATCGCGCCGCCGTCGAGGTCCGCAACTGCCAGGACCCCGACTTCGTCATACTCCTCGTCGTTCAACTGGAGCTCCGACGGCAATCCGTTCCGGAAGAACAGGAGCGGGCCCCGTGGTCGATTGAGCGGACGAGGGCCGGGCATCCGACCGAGAGCCACCACGTCAGGCGAGGCGTCATGACGTCCGACACCGCGCGCATGTACATCGATGGCAAGTGGGTGCACGCCCGCGGCGGCGCCCTTCGACGTCGTCAATCCTGCCGACAGCACGGTCGTTTCGACGGTCAGCGATGCCGGGCCGAGCGCGGCGCAATGCGCCGTCGAGGCGGCCCACGGTGCGTTCCGGGAGCGGTGAACCCAGCCGGCGCGAGAGCGGGCTCAGGTGCTGAGCGCCGGGACGTCCTCGCGCGCCTCATCGCCACCGAGAACGGCAAGCGGCTCGAGGAGGCTCGGAAAGATGCCGTGCGGGCGGTACGGGTCGGGCGGGGCTTCGAGCACGGCGTGCAGGTCGGCCCGTTCATCAGTGCCCCGGCGAGGGTTCGCATCCATGCGTTGGTGGAGGATGCCGTGCGGCGCGGCGCCTGGCTGGCGACCGGTGGCCATCCGCTGACCGACGGTGTCCGGGCGCGCGGCTTCTTCTACGCCCCCACCGTTCTGCTCGACGCGATGGAAGAGATGGCCGTGGCCCGCGAGCGAGCGCTGAGCCTGGCGAGCGCCTCGAGTCCGGGCTGATCGGCGTCAGCGATGCGCCCGGCTACACGCACGAGATCCCGTTCGGTGGCTTCAAGCAGTCGGGTTTGGGCCGCGAGGGCGGCAAGGAAGGGATCGATCGTCATCAACATCTCCTGACGACGCAGGTCGCATGAAACGCGGGGATGGCTGTGGCGCTCGGCCATAGCCATCCCCGGTACGTCGAGGTCTAGGCGCCGAAGGAGAACCTGCGTCGGATAAACGGGGCGCCGGCAAGGGCCGTCGTGACGAGCAGCAGCGTGGCTGGCTCGGGCGTCGGCGTTGGATCGAGCGGCGTCGTGTTGAGCGACAAGGACATACTCAAGTTGCCCAGGTCGAAGGTCTCGGCGACGCCTTCGTGGTTACCGGCTTGGATTGTGAACGAATCGAAGGGGGCATCGGAGGTCCAGCCGAAGAATCCGGCGATCGGACCAATCTGGTCAACGAACTGCGTGCCACCGCCCGTCAGGTTGATCGTGATCCCCAGGGCCTGGCCTTCCAGAGCGGGTGCCGTGTCCCAAGTACCACCGGCGCCGAGTAGCGGGCCGAACTGGTAGAAGAACGAGGGCGATTCACCGCCGGAGCGCGTGACACGGTCGTGCCAATGATCTGCCTGGATCGACCCCGTCGAGGTGACGACACCCGTCGACGACTGGAGCACGCCACTGAAGGGCTCCGTGATGAAGATACCGACGGCGCTCATCCAAGCCGCTTCGCTCGAGTACGTCGTAACGACAGCGGCGGATGCGGTTGTCGACCAGAGAACGACAGGCAGGAGTAACGCCAGTGACCACTTCTTCATTGTGCTGCCTCCATGACCGGATGAATTTTGTGAATCATGTGGGGTCACAAAAGCAGACTTCGTGCCAGAGCGAAAGTGCTCACATTCGACGATAACTTGGCCACCACTCCGACCAGGCCACGCCACCGTGTGGAAGCAACGGCGACGTGCGTCAACATATCGAAAGATCTAGCCGAATATCGAAAGATCTAGACCGTACCTCCCAGCCATCCTCGACTCGATCGTCTACTGCAACGGAAGCTTCCGATGGACGAAGCGAAGCCCAGCGAGTCCCGTACCGACCAGCGCGAGCGTGGCCGGCTCCAGGGTCGGCGTCACCGTGTCCGACGTGGGCGCCATCATCAGATTGTCGAGCTCGAACGTCTCCGCCACGCCGGCGTTGTTACCCGCCTTGATCGTGAAGGAGTCGAACGCGGCATCGGACGTGAAGCCGAAGAACCCGTCGATCGGACCGATCTGCCCGACGAACTGCGTGCCACCGCCCGTCAGGTTGAGCGTGATCCGGAGGCCCTGGCCTTCGAGGAGCGGTGACGTGTCCCAGTCACCGCCGGCGCCGTGCATCGAGCCGAGCAGGTACCGGAACGTCGTCGATTCGTCGCCGCTGCTGGTCACACGATCGTGCCACGTGTTTCCGTCGATCTGTCCCGCCGACGTGACGACACCCGTCGTCGGCTGGAGCCCCGAGTCGTTGAACGATTCGATGACAAACGAACCGACTGCGGCACTCCAGGCCGCTTCGCTGGAATACGTCACGAGCGCCGCGAACGCGGTGGTTGCCCAGAGAACAATGGGCAGGGTGAGGACCAGCGACCACTTCTTCATCTCGATTTCCTCCACGAGCGGCGTCTCGTTGGGCCGTGGCCGTGGTAAGGGCAGCCTTCGTGCCAGAGCGGAGTGCGCGCGTTGGTGCTGACTTAGCGCGACGTCACGCGTCCGGCGCGGCCGGTTGGCAGCAACGTCGAGATAATCCAACGATCAAGAACGCGTCGATTGCGGCTCGAAGACGGCGCCCAGCACGGGGTGCCGTCCTTTCGGAATGCCGAGCGCGCGCTCGCCGCCAATCTCGATGGCCAGCGGGCCTTCCTCGCGCGCGGCGTCGATCTCGACCGCGATGCGGAGCGGCGAGCGCGGCCACGTGTAGATCAGCGAAAGATCCGGAGCTTCCGCCTCCTGGCCCTGGAGGATCGTCACCCATTGCGTCCGCGCGCGCTCACGCGAGCGCGCGCGCATGCGCAGGCCCACGATGGCGACGGGCGGAGGGACGTCGCCCGGCGCCGGCGACGGCGTCCACGGCGGCGCGCTGCCTCCTCGGGCCGACTCGGCGAACTGCACGACGATGCCCAGCGCGTGCCTCGGATGCAGGAACGCTTCCTTCCAGTACGGATTCGTGTCGTTCTTCCCGACGATCTCGTAGCCGTGGGCGTGGGCGCGCTCGCAGGCCTCGTGCAGGCTCGGCACCTTGAACGTGACGTGGTGGAGGCCGGGGCCGCGGGCGGCGAGGAAGCGGTGCAGGAACCCGTCGCGGCCAATCGGTTCCAGCACCTCGAGGCGCGCGCGGTTGGCGAAGCGCCACTGGCCGAAGCGGTACACGCCGGCGTCGGCGCCGAACGCGGGCGATCCGCCGAGGACGCCCACCAGGAACGGCGTCGCGTCCGCCATGCGTGGCAGCGCGAGCGCGATGTGATCGAAGCGGACGTCCATTCGTGGGTAGAATGCCACGCGTGCGCCTGCCCTTCTACTATGGCTGGTTGCTCGTCGCGACCGCGTTCGTCACGATGGGCATCGGCGTCAACGCGCGCACGGCCTTCTCGCTCTTCTTCCCGCCGATCCTGAACGAGTTCGGCTGGGACCGCGGCGTCACCGCCGGCGCCTTTTCGTTCGGGTTCCTCGTCTCGGCCGCGTTCAGCCCGTTGCTCGGTCGCCTGGTGGACCGGCGCGGCCCGCGGCTGATGGTCGAGACGGGCGTCGGCCTCGTCGGGATCGGCCTGCTCCTGGCCACGCTCGTCAGCCGTCCCTGGCACCTCTATCTGACGCTCGGCGTGCTGGTCGGCGGCGGCAGCGTGTGCCTCGCCTATACCGGGCACGCGCTGTTCCTGCCTCAGTGGTTCGTGCGGCGCCGCGGCCTCGCCGTGAGCATCGCGTTCTCCGGCGTCGGTGTCGGATCGATCGTGCTGCTGCCGTGGGTCCAGGTGATCATCGCGAGCGGCGGCTGGCGGCACGCGTGCGTCGTGTTCGCCATCGTCGTGCTGGTGGTGCTGGCGCCGCTCAATCTCGTCTTGCGGCGCCGTCCCGAGGATCTCGGCCTCCTGCCCGATGGTGACACCGCGCCGCGAGATGCGCGGGCCGGCGCGCATCCGGAGAACGTCGTCGATCCCGTCTGGGTGGCGGTGGACTGGACGCTGCCGCGGGCCCTGCGGACGACGCGCTTCTGGTGGGTGGTCGTCGCCTACTTCTGTGGCCTGTTCGCGTGGTATGCGGTCCAGGTGCATCAGACCAAGTACCTGACCGAGATCGGCTTCAGCCCGACGCTGGCCGCGTGGGCGCTAGGCCTCGTGAGCCTGGCCGGCATCCCTGGCCAGGTGATCCTCGGCCACGTGTCCGATCGCGTGGGGCGGGAATGGGTGTGGACGCTGGGCAGCCTGGGCTTCGCGCTGTGCTTCGCGCTCTTGCTGGCGATGCAGCAGGCGCCGACGCCGCTCCTGCTCTACTCGATGGTCGTCGCCCAGGGCGCACTGGGATACGGCCTCACGTCGGTCTTCGGCGCGATTCCCGCCGAGATCTTCCAGGGACGACAGCAGGCGACCATCTTCGGCACGATCAACCTGGCCGCGATCGGCGGCGGGGCGGTGGGGCCCTGGCTCACCGGAACGCTCCACGACGTGACGGGAAGCTACGTGCTCGCGTTCTGGATCGCGATCGGCTGCAGCGCCGTCTCGGCAGGCTCGATCTGGCTGGCGGCGCCGCGCAAGGTGCGCGCGGTCGCCGGCCGCATCCCGCGCCGCGCTACTTGACGACGTCGATCAGCTCGACCTCGAATACCAGCGTCGCGCCCGGCTTGATGCGCGGCGGCGCGCCCCGGTCGCCGTAGGCGAGGTCGGCCGGGCAGACGAGCTTGCTCTTGCCGCCGACCTTCATCGTCTGCACGCCCTCGGTCCAGCACTTGATGACCTGATTGAGCGCGAAGGTGACGGGCTCGCCGCGTTGGACCGACGAATCGAACACGGTGCCGTCGGTCAGCGTGCCCTGATAGTGCACCTTCACCTTGTCGGTGGCCCCTGGCGAGGCGCCGGTGCCCGGCTTGATCGTCGTGATCACGATCCCCGACGGCGTTTTCGTCGCGCCCTTCTCGGCCGCGGCCTTGGCCAGGTACGCCTCGCCCGACTTCTTCTCGATGGTCGCCGCCGCCGCCATGCGCGACTTCTGGAACTCCTGGATCTTCGGCATGTACGGCTGGACCTCGACCTTGTGTTCGCGTACCAGCACGCCGTCCGAGAGTCCCTCTTTCACCAGCTCGAGCTCCTTGTCGCTCAGCGCGAACGTGGACAGGCTCTGGCTGAGGGCGAGACCGAGAGCGTAGAGCGTTTTCTGCTCTTCGGTCTTGAGCTCGGGACCCACCGCGGACACGGGCGCGGCGACGAGGAGGAGGACGAGCGCGCTGACGAGGGTTTTCGGCATTGGACGTCCTTTCACGGGAGCTTTTGTGTAGGATATACCCCCGATGCCAGAATCCGTGCCGGCTTCTCTCATTCTCGATGCCTACAAGGAAATCTTCCGCGAGGCGCGCGG
>Ga0137397_10003168_pt1 | contig 11457 bp, 11 predicted proteins | sample czorhiz116metaG_FD_106658 | JGI IMG/M metagenome (GOLD analysis project Ga0137397, IMG submission 106658) | Vadose zone soil microbial communities from Angelo Coast Range Reserve, California, USA - czorhiz1.16 metaG | ecosystem: Environmental > Terrestrial > Soil > Vadose zone | place: USA... | reverse complement strand
CCTTTGAAACAACAACGAGGGAGCCAGGAGTAATGATGAGAAGTCGTATCAATCAGTCCAGCCACATCAAGCCACAATCAGTTACCGCACTCTCGGTCTATCAAACTGCTGCTCCATACAAACGGAGCCCCCTTTGATCCGGTTATCAGACTTACATAAGACGCGGCAGGTCAGAGCGAGCAGGCGATCTCAAGGCTGGTAACACCCTGGTTATGATGATCCCATCAGAGCATGGCTTCGTGCCCCCTGAGAATATTCCCACTGGAGGTTGATCATGGGAAACTGCGATCCCTCCACCTCTTTCCTCTGCTGGGAAAACAGCGCTTAGGCCTGACAGGCAGCCTCATTGTAGAAGGGCCCAGCAGGGTACAGCATGTCATCTGGCACCTCTTCCTTCCCCCCTCCCCTTTTTTTTTCTCTCCCCCCACACCTGCCATCATCCAGATGGTGGAGTGGCCATGATTCTCACCTGCATGGGAAAATGGCCCTTAGGCCTAAGGGTCCTGGCCACCATGACCCTGAAGCGGGATGTAGTGATTGGACCCAACATATGGCTGTTGCCAGTAGGGTATGGGGTGTTGTCGATGCAGATGCCTAACCACTCCACACCCCCTTTACCTCACCCCCCTTCCCCTTCCCTTCACTGGATGCAATACCCAGTTCCCCCCCTCTACCCCCTTCCCCTTCTTACACCAGACATAATCCTTGGCCCTTTACCCCCCCTCCTTGTGTGATACCTGCTCCAGCAGTGCCTAGCCTGGGGCCACGTCAGTGGTCCATCCTAGTATAACCCTCGGGTCTCACACCGGCAAGGCACACATTTGACCATCCCCCTCTTACCTCCAGTCACAGGCCATCCACCTTCTTCTGTGCCCTTTGCCTCCAGGCACACCATGCAAACCTTGGCCCCCGCACAGTTCCCCCTCCCACAGTTAGCTATTGCATACCCTGGCACTGCTTGCTACATCCCACAAGCCTTTGGGGACACAACTTCTACATTACCACCTCAGGGCCAAGCATTAGGCAAAGACAGCCTGTAATCTTTTTTTATCCTAACTTAGTGCAATTGCACATTTTCCCCTACCTTACAAGTTACCATACGCTTCTTTACCTGAGGAGTAGATTAGTCATCCGGTTGTAGTAGGGGTCTCTTTGATGTTGTATGTGGAAGAATAAACTATATTCAAAAAAAAACAAAAAACAAAAAACCACATTGACACAAACTTATCAACACTGCCAAAGCAGAGATGTAACCAGCTGTATGAGTCAGCATGACAATCTGTGACAAATGTTTTAAAACTCCCTTTTTCTGGACCTGCACAATCAGCTTTGTTCCAACACAACCACCTATCCACCTTACACCAAAGTGACACTTCAGAGGGCTAGTTCATATATCATTACATCAACTGCAAAAATCTGATTGGCAAAAGGTGTTGTTGATGTCTTTCTTATTTGCAATTTAGTAAATGTTTTGAAACTCCCAATACATGATAGTAGTCTAAATAGTCTGCAAGAACCACTTCCAAGCAATAACCAGAGATAAGTGATATTTTTCAATAAATTATCCCAAATTATCAGACAATGTTTTTCCTAATGATGATCTACAGTAGTGCCTCATGTATTACAACATCCAAAGAAGTCCTAAATGAAAGTCACCAATAAATATCCATGAATATGTGATGGGAATGAGAGAAATAAGTGGTACTATACCTTAGTGTCAGTGCGTGCTGCATGTCTATGTCTGTGAGCGTTACAGCGTCTATCGTATGCACCCCCGGCAAGAGCGCAAGAAATGCCATTTTTACAGACTGGCATGTAGCAGGTCGTAGTGGCCTGCCATCACTTCCCGTTAACTAAACGGCGAGAGGATGAATTTGCCAACGCACCCTACACGGACGCGACTCCCGAGCGGTACAATTCCCGACCTCGACGCTCCCCTTCTCGTAGTGGCGTAGTCCCACTGCCCCTGCCCTTCCGCATGTTCGTGCCGCCTCCGTCTCCGCTCCAGGAAGGTCACTTCGAATCGACGTGTCCACTCGCTCTGATTGAATACGAAAATTTCTAGCCCAAACTCATCGTATGGTACGAGTCTCCGAACCCCGATTCTCCCGTCATCCTGTAGCCCAACACTCACGATAATGCGCTCGTTCTGTGGCGGAACAGACAAGGACGGCATTAACGCGATGGGGGAAGGCACAGGGGACGACCGGGAAGGTGCACCACTGCGCGGGAGCTCGACTGTGGCGCTCGGAACATGCGCTGCACCCCACATTGCAAGTGGGCCTTGTGCACGCGGTGTCGCGGGGACAGTCGAATTCTTCGAGTATGCTGGATATGCTGGCGTGGTTGGCGGAGACGTTGTGCTCCCGCCGCCGCCCATAAAGGCTTCATCAGTTTCACCCATGGGCAACATCTTGCTGAGCAGGGCTGGCGGTGGAATGCCAGCGCTGAGCGGAGGCGCATATGTCGTACGCGGCACGCCTGACACAGCAGCCACGACACTGGGAGGCGTGTATGCGAGTTTCGAGAGTGGACTCGGACTAGGTGCAACATTTCCGCCTGTACCGAGTGGACTGGGAGAGACCTGGGATGGAAGGGAAGAGCGGGGAGACGACTGAATGTGGCCGGACGGTAGGGTAAATCGTTTGAGACCCGCAACAGGATTGTGTTGGCCTCGCTGATCCGCGGTAGGTATGGGTAGACGTGGAGTGATGACAGGAAACGGTGTCGGCGGCTCCGGCAGCACTTCACTTTCTCTTTGACTCGCAGCAGGGAGCGGCTGAGGAGCGAGGTCGAGTACACAATTCCAGCGTGACGGAAATGATCGTGTGAGAAATAAGGGCTCGTTCGTTTCGTCAATCTTCGGACTTATTTGACCTCCACTTGAGAGTACGCACGAAAACGGCCGTCCCCACACTGTAATTGTAACCGGGCGTTGCAACTCCCCTGTTATAGTCGCTGTAGACGCATCCAGAAGTAAAGCCTCCCTGTCAGGGGTGGGAGCATTGAGTAATTCTACTGCGAACAACAAGTTGCACTGCTCGTGCATGCCCAAATGGAGCGGGAACAACTGTTTCGGTGAATTTCCACGCCATGGAAGAAGGCGTACACGCGCATCGCTGCCACCGCCGACTGAGACGTCAACTGCATCAACTAAGAATGCTTCCGGAGCTTCACCAGGATGTTCTATCTCGACACAAAGCATGACTGTGTGCTCTGTGTGGCCTGCTGCGAGTGCATGGTCGACTTCCGCATCGGGTTCTGTGGGATGAAGCAAGATATATGGGACAAAAACGGTCCGCATACGCACACGGAAGCCAGAGACTGCAAAAATCGTACGGCGGAATGATTGACGAAGCGTAGCTCGAGTAGCGAGAGATAGCATTGCGACAGATGCGTCAATCATAGAAGGAGGATCAGAAGGGAGAGCAAAATCCCGTTTACGTATTTTTCCACCAATTCGCGTACTGGGGAGGGAAAGGGGATAAGGAACGTTCGCGAATGTAGGCGCTATAGGTGTTGAGTGGGCTAAAAACAAGGAACGAGGATATGAATACCTGAAGATAAACCCTCGAGGAGGTTGACCTCATCCAAGCCATTATAAGCGCCGTCTATTTCGCGCACATCGTTGAAGGTCTCCGTGCCCGCAGACTTGGGCAACTCGAGTTGGCCCCCTGCTTCCTCGTACATAGTTAAAAGGACAGCCCTGGCTGGCGTCATGGGAATCGGCCTCTCCCTTACAGTGATCGATGCTGTGAGACAAAGCAACGGATCGCGAACGGGCAACCGCAAGAATGCTACCCGGAACGCTATGTGAGTGGCTGAGGCGATCGAACGTCTTACTAAACGCACCGACGTTGACACACATCCGGTAAACCGCAACCCAAACACCCGCTGTCTCGTCCCACAGGAGAGCAAAGGCGTCCCTACCCTTGACCTGTCCTGGCTTGGAAGTATCAAGTTCTTCTCCCCACATCCCTGATGCGAGCGTGACACCCTCGGCGCGTACGTATCTGCGGCCCTGCTCCGTAGTCACTGGTGCAGGATTTGGAGTATTTTGTGGGAAGATACTTGGGGGAACATGGAGACCGCCGCTCCCCGCGGTTGATTTAAGGGACGTCGTGCGTGGCGGGGTGCCAAGTCGAGGAACCGACGGATTGAATACAGAGGCAGGAGATATGTAGGCCGCGTCATAAGAAACTTGAGTATGAACGAGGAATGAGAGAAGAGCAAGAGGCGGGTGTGCAGGATCTGCGGCCGCGTCATCCGGTTGCTCCAAGCAAAGGACAAGGAAGAAGTCGAGGCTCTCATCTAATGATGAGAGCCAGCATATAAGCGAAGGGAGTGAAAGAAAGAAGACCCGAGATATACCGAAGAAAGCTCGCTCGCGCTCCGTTCCCTCCGATCCGAGTCGTAACTTGCTGAGCCATGCACAATGCTCGATGTCCTTCGTTGGGAAGTCGAGGATTACGTTTGGAACGACCACATTGAGTGTTGATGAATTTACAATTTGTTCGAAAGAGGCCATCCCATGAAGTTTTGTCTGAGAAGATATCGAGATGATTCAAGCGTCACACTGGCATCATTTACTACGTAGGCAACACGACAAACCGCCCTTACGTCAGCCGCTGCACATCAACTTTGCTCGCTCCGAGGCCTAACTTTGTCGTTTTGATAACGGCTAATAAAGGCGCTTCCAACCCTCCGACGACTCCAATCCGGCCACCTTCTTCCCAACCCATCGCAGATAGCATCCGGAAGCCGATGTTTGACCCGTCAAGCTTGGGCGCCGTCTTGATATGTCAATTAGAGCCAAATCAGAGAAGGCCTCGAAAATCCTTACCTCGCCCACGACGTCGCCATCACGCGGACGTGTCTTGACCTTACCCTTACCCTTGCCCTTTCCCCTTCCGCCTTCGTGTGTCGCATAAGTGGGGGACTTCCCGAGAATCTGCGCAATCTTCTTCTCGTCCACATTCAAGCCGCTGATGGCCTTCTTCGTTAGAGTTGTGAATCGCTCAGCACCTTTCCCTCGGCTCTTGCTCTCAAGTTTGTATGCATGTGCGAGTTCGTGAACCGATTTGCGCATTTTCCAGTTCATCGGCGGCAAGGGAAGCGTTCTGGCCCCACCAATGTCTGCGACAAAACGTCTCACGTGCCCGACGATAGTCTCGAGGTTCATGGACCGGGCTAAGGTAGCTGCCAGCTTGGCCTTGCGCGCCTTTTTGCCGCCCTTGCCCTTCCGGATCATGAATGGGTCCGCAGCAGCAGCGATCCGCTCCAGCTCACGCAGGTGCTTGCGCTCAGCTTTCTTGGCACGGTCACGTTCCCACAGGTCACGGAGTTCTTCAGAGACTTTTTTTTTCTTCTTGCGCCCTGGGAAAACGGACAATGTGTATCACCACGTCGAAAGGGACAGTACAAGAAAGAAAACTTACTCGCCGGGCTGTCGACAAAATCTATCTCGATATCAAACTCACCCTGTTGAATTGCTTGGAAGATGCGATTTCTCTGCTTGCGATCTTGTGCTCGGAGTATCTCGTCATTGTCATCAAGGAAGTCCTAGGTTGATGCATTAATCGTGGGAGAACATTTGAAAGATCGCGCTACCTGTATTTTGGCGATGATGCTACCCTCCTCATCGGCCTCCACCTCCTGGTCTAACTCGTTTTCCAAAACATCCTTGATAGGTCTGCCCTTCGTTCGCTTGCGAAGCCTCTCGAGGCGCGTTTGGAAGGAACGCTTCGGCGTTTCTTCCTCATCCGAAGTGCATTCATCCTCATCCTCGAGCAGAGCATCACCAAAGGTAAGCTCGCTTTCGCCTACAGGTATCAGCGTATCCCGCACATCACCTGTCAACTCAGATTCAGTATCATCTGCACTGTCACTGCTCTCAGTCCCGCTCTCCCCACCATCCTTCTCCTCACGCTCGTCCTCGGCGCAGATCTTTGCCTCATCCTCCAAGTCATCAGCGCTAACGTGCGCGATCCTCGAGGTGCTCATCCCCTTCACGAACACCTCCATGGCATAGGTATCAACGGCTTGGTCCACAAGCATGCCCCCATCATCTGAACTCTCCTCGGACATTGAATCGCCCCAGTTGACGTCAGAACATCCACGACGCTGTTCGTCTCGCCTTGGATCTGCTTCGCGAAGGGCAGCTTCCGCCCGGATGGCACCGAACGAACTAAACGAGGTGTATCGGCTCATGCGCCTGCTAGAAATGTGACGAGGGCCACGAGCGCGGGGCGCCGGATCGGATGATCCAGAGATGACAGAGGAAGAGACATCCCCAAGCCTCAAGGGGGGTGATGGAGGAGGCGAAGGAGGAGGCGCTGAAATGAATTGCGAGCTTGGCTCTGCCTGGGAAGCAGCAATGTGCGGGGGGCTACATGTTTCTTCACCTGAGGAAACCGGCCCGCTGACTGCGGGATGAAGGGAAGCTGCGGCCGCCGAAGATGACTGGACCTGGCAGGGTGCGAGTTTTCCATTGCGGGGATGGGGCGCGACATATACGATGATTTCATCATCCTCGTCCATATCATTACCCAGGGTACGAGTCTCATGATGTCCGACTGGAATTGGATTAGCAGGAGGATGTGAGTGCTGCAGTGGTGGTAACTTGGTGTCGAAACAGACACCCTTGTCCCGCCCTCCAACTGTCCCCATAGTAGCCTGGTTCTCTACATTTTCCGCATTCGTACGTGTCATTTTCTTCGAGGGAGCCGCTGCCTCAAGGTTCTCAACCTCGTTCATCACCCTGCCCAGGTCAGTAAAATCGATCTCCAGAAGTTCTTCAACGTCGGAACGCGAATCTGATGCATTTGGGACTTCATCACCAAGGAAGATTCGAGAAACGCGCTCGGCAGTTGGAACATGGCTGGTCTCTTGTTCTCCTGAAGGAAATCAAAAGCAAGAAATCGGCCGTGGAAAGACAGTGTACGGACCAGTTTCTTCAGCCACGGGCTTAAAAATCTCCTCCTCTTCTAAAAACAGAGTTGGGGTGTAGTTTGACCTAACGAATGAAATTGGCTTAAGGAGTGGCCGATGCTCGTATAGTAATTGTGAAAGAGACGCAGTGCCGTGGCGCAGTTTAGATTCTAGATGACGCAATCGTGCACGGTCCTTTTGTGGCGACAATTCGGGGCTGATTCGTCCGCCCCACCGACCGCGCCCACACCGAGAACCGCTCCCGCGGAAAGAGGAGGGCCCCTGTACGGGAGTCGGGTAACTGCCCGAGTCACCATTACTTGTGACCTGTCCCGCAGTTCCCCTGGCGATATTACGCCGATCCCTGGGTCCTACTCCGACAATGAAGCTTCATGATGAGCAAAAGGGTCGGACGTACGAAAAAACGAGTTATCGAATGCGAAGTTGGCATCTCTTTCATGTATCGCCGCATCACCTTCGCTCCCGAGTCCTCTGCCCCTCCCACGACCTCCATGACCGCCGCGCTCGACGTGGCTACCTCTGTAGCCACGACCCCGGCCACGTCCGCGTTGTTTTCTTCCCACCATAGATTGGAGCTTGATTCTTCACAGTTCAGAGAAATAAGATGATAAGTGGTTGAGGACAGGGATGGAACTGCGCTTGGAACTGCGCCTGATAACCCAGTTGATATGAAAGTGTGTTGATCGGATCCCTCAACAATGGAAGTAGAAATTGGAATGTCGCGGACACACCGGACCGGCTCTCCGCGACAGCACAGTTCAGTTCCGAGTCAGTTATCATGTATGTATTATGACTCGATAGTGCGCGACTGCGGGCCATTCGATCTCAGAAGTACTCAACGTACTCAACGGCCAGCCACTTTTGTAGTTAAACCATGACTACTCTGAGTCCATCCCTCGATGGATCACTTAGCGCCATTGGCTATGTCTTCAAAACTGGGCAGTCCGAGAGTCGTGGCCCAAACTGAATCCTTTCCGGGCTCCATGCCATATTTCGGGGCTAGTGTATCTACGACGATGAGGTTGAATGGCAGCAGACGCAGCCTGGTGCGGACGGAATATTCCACTCTGACGCCCTCTACGTGATTTTTTAATCCTGTTCTTGATATTTTTTTGATCGTGTTCGCATGCGATCGATGGAGAACTCGTGGGTTTCTTCTCACAACCAACGCTCAATACAATGTCGCAAGGGATAGTGTGGTATTTCATTTTTGCTGTCCCTGGGAACGGGCCGGCACAGCGGATGATAAGCAGGAGGCAAGGGGGGTGGTGACGCTGCTTTCAGCGGAGTTTGGCCCTGAGAAATGTGTATAAAGGCGAGGATAACTCATGGCCCTAAACGCGTTATCGTTACTGTTGTGTATTGAAGTGAGTAGACGAGATACTGAAGTTACAACATTTTGGTCTGCCTGGGGGGACGCTCAGCACCCCTTTCTCCACAGGACCGCCTTTGGTTGCATAAAGGTGGGCCACGTGCCAGTGGTTTGCGACCACGTATTCGGACTTTGAAACGAAGAAAGTACCCGAAACCGTGACCCGCTCCCATCATGAACATGTCCGAGCAGATTCTTCACGACCGTGTCAACCTTGTCCGTTTCGTACGACGCCTCGACAGATCAGTTAATGGATTCAACTGGGGCTCTGAGAGCAATCCAACTCTTTGGTTTAGATCGGAAGGATTACTGCAAGTGAGCCTTCCTTCCCACAGCGCGTGGATATCAATAACTAGCTCGTCTATCTAGCAATTGAAGCACGCAAGGAAGTTATTGGGCTATGTAGAGCTCCATAATGATCTCCGTCCCTCAGTGTAGGTTCTTTCCAACATCCAGGTCAAGTGTGGCATAAACTCGGTAGATTTGTAGAAAGCTCAGGCAGCGACTCGCTGACATTCGCCGTCTACTTGACAAGTTGGAGTCTTTCATGCTATCAGCGAATGAGGTACGATATATACGGTCCGTGCCCTTTCTCCGCTTAGACATAGATCACTCTAGAAGGTTGTCCCCGGGCTTCCACGCGTAGAACCCATCCTTCCGACCTTACCGTTCCCACAGTCACAGCCCCCTACCCGAGGAGCCGACCTGCCAGTGCAGCAACGCCTGGCCCTGCCGTTGGACGTCACTTCAGGACCTCTCAAGGAGATTGAGCCTTCCGCAGTAGACGTCGACCTTATTTTTGGTTCTGCGGAGAAGGACAGCTCCGGTCTTCCTGCGGAGCCCTCCCTCGATACGAGTGCTGCGGCGACGTCCCTTCTTTCTCCCAGAATTTTGGTGCCTCCTTTGGCAACTGCCGCAGATGGCGCCCCGGCACAAGCTCTGTTGCAAAACAGCACGGCGGTACAAGAAGAGCTCTCGGTGCAGCTCGCGCAAATGGCTGGTCAGCTCCGGCGCAATGCCGAACGTTTCTCCAAAGCACTTGTTGTGGATCAAGCGGTACTGCGCGACGCAGAGGAGAAGATGGGCACAAACTACGAAGTGATGAAGCGGGAGCGAGTGCGGCTACGCGATCATCGAGGCAAGAGCATCGGGACAACGTGTCTGACAATAACAAGTGTCCTTGTAGTCACGGTCGCGTTCGTAGTCATGCTCTTTGTTCTTCGGTTCACATAAGTAGTCGGTATTTTTATTCCTCCTTTTCAACATTCACGGGTTTCTTGGACGCCTTGAAATTTGAGAAATGCATTACAATTTCGGCCTTTGAGAATCATTGGACATTGGATTCCTTCAAGGGGGTTGAAAAGTCTCGTCGCAGGCCCACGGCCTTGAGCTTGAGAATCAAACATATAGTACTAGTTATGCATGTTATGACTCAATAATATCACCGCGAGGTCAGAGAAGTCGGCGCACGTGATGACCTCGGTTATGGCTGTTGTGATTATATAATCCCACGTTGGAGTGGCACGCACACGCCAACACGCCAAGTAATTGACTCACACCCTTTGCCCTCTGAACACCGTGAACCGAAGCCTTCCTCTGAGATTCTAGTTGCTCCTCCGCCACCCTCCATCCAGAGAGTACTCGATAACGAACATAACATGAGATTTTTAACATATGCTTTCCTTTTCGCTGGCGCTGGTCTAGGTGTGTCCCCTTCCATCATTTTCTGGACGACATTACAACCCCTCTCACTGATGTACACTTCGCAGCCACTGCCAGTCCTTTTAATCTCAGGGTTTCAACTACCGAACTTTCCGCCATTCGTGTAGGTCACGCTGCGGCCAATGCTGGACCGCCCGTTGGCCCAGGCACTAAGCCTACCAAGATGCGTCACCTCTGCAAAAACATGCAGAAGGTCGTCCAGGGTACCGCCAGCCGCTTCCTTGCCATCATCGGCATCGGTGGACCTTCGCTGTCCGGTACCGCTCCCGTCCCCGAGGGCTTTTCCCGTGTCCAAATCACTCATCATAAGTTCATCCCCGTCTCTGCATTCGATCCTGCTTTCGTAATCAAAGCGGGCGATCCTCAAGCTGGCCCCCATCCCGACATCGCCCTACTGCACAACATGCACAACGATAGTCGTCCTCGGGGCCCATTCTTGCATCGCATTCATCGTGCGCTACTCTCGCTCGGGCCTTGGGAGGGACGTATTGTCGCCTTTGTTCTAGGTGCCTTTTTTTTCCCTTTACGTGAGGTTGAATCCACTAACGTGGCTTCTTGATGGTAGGCTGCGGAATAGGCGTACTCCTCCGCATGTTCTGGGTCTTGGCCGTGTTACTTATGCGCGGTATCCGCAACACCCCCCAGCGCGAGGAGGAAACTATCTTTGTGTTCGCCGAGGAGGCCGCCCCCCCTTACAGAGATATTAAGGAGAAGAGGTCGTCTGACGCTACTATTGCCGGAGAGAATTGAGACGAGATGTAACGGTTGTTGTAATCGCTTGTTAATCGTACCGGGCGACCTTTGTTAGCTTTCTCTGGTCTCACCGGAGAAGGTTTTCTCATTGTATCCCCAGCTCCATGGCCCCTCGACATTATATATATTGATGTAGTCACAATATTGCGTCGTTCGAATGTGAAATTTCTTGTTGCACTGCACGTGATCGTCATATTTTGTGTCTTTGTGGATGTGGATCGGTTGAATTGAAATCCAGTTGAGTTGAGATCGTATACGCACGAGTTTCCCGTGCTTTCATACTCCTTTTACTTTTCGGAACTTTGGATACCGTTGCTTAAGATTTTGGTCCCGAGGGGTACGTGAACATGCAGTTGGCAACGTGGCGCCTCCTCATTTCCCACAGCCGTCCTGCCAGTGTTGTTCGGGACAAACTTTCAACGTTTTCAAGCGTGGCAGTTCCTTCAACCACACATACTCGTCATCGCATATTCCCTCGACGACCACGGTCCTCCCATCACAACCACATCATTTCACTGTCCTCGCCATTGTCCGGCACCTTCATCTGCTTGTGAGCCCTCTGCCCGTCACGCCCAATCCAACTTCGCTACCTCTCCTTGTCATTTCAACTTTGTTGGCTACGGACTGCCTGCATCCGGAATGCAGCACCCCCAGCAGGT
>Ga0137397_10003166_pt1 | contig 11460 bp, 20 predicted proteins | sample czorhiz116metaG_FD_106658 | JGI IMG/M metagenome (GOLD analysis project Ga0137397, IMG submission 106658) | Vadose zone soil microbial communities from Angelo Coast Range Reserve, California, USA - czorhiz1.16 metaG | ecosystem: Environmental > Terrestrial > Soil > Vadose zone | place: USA... | reverse complement strand
GTTGCCAGTCGGTCCAGGGGGTGGCGGAGGTTTTTACCAGGTCCTTATTGCACTTACGGAGCTCCGCTCCACCATGTGGTTCATCACCAAGATACTGGCTCAGCGCTTCATTAGCGCAGGGATGTGAAGAGCATCATCCCTTCGGGTCATCTCAAATGGTAGGAAGTGGACAACGGTGATGTATGGGATTCAAAAAATTCACGATAGTCAATTTACGACCATCACGCACGGTTCGTACAAGTAACAAGAGTCACGCAGGTCGCGCTCTGCCGATGCCATGGTCCCATCAAGGATGTTCATCCAGCCACTCGGCGACGCGTTCGGCGAGTTCGGCCTTCTTTCCCGATAGTGCCAAGCTTCTGCTTTGTAGGAAGTCCTGGAGGACATGGCTCACATTGGTCACGCAGCGGGGAGAACAATGCGGCAGCACACCTTCATTTGGTCAACGCGCAACTGATGCCGGTGGGGGGGACGTTGTCAGTCGAAGCAAGCGCTCGACACTCGGCGCATGTAATACGCACCTGCATCAGTCTACCGGTTTCGTAACGACTGCGCACCTCTGCCTCGGATACGCTGACATCCTACACATATTTACCTTCGAGTCAGCCTCCCGCAGACCTCGCTTGCGATCGTGGCCCAAAATAATCAGGGCGGGGACTTACCGGCTTGCGTTTCGAACCCGTTTGAACGATGACCGCATCGGCGCTCTTGTCGTTCTGCAGTAGCTTCAACCACTCCCCGATCAATGGGCCTGCCTTCTTGCGGATCGTGTCGTTCTTTGGTAGGGTGTGATCTTCGAAGGAGGCAGGATCGAACTCCTCACGGAATGCGGTTGCCTCGAGTTGCACATAGTGGAAGGCTAATGCTGACAACGCGGTGCGTGTTAGGCGGCACCGGCAAGTGCGGAGAGGACACACCGGGGTTAGGATAGGAGTCAGGCGGGTAGGTACTATTCCTAAGAGCGAGCTTGGAAACGATTGATTTTGCTGCACCGATGAGTTCATCGCCCGCTGTGAGTCCATGCGCAGCTCAGAGAAATGGATCTTCGATGGATTAAAGAATAAGGCGGCCGACCTCGAAAGCCCTCTTCGACAGGCGCAGCACGGATGTCGTCCGCAAAAGGGAGCGGAATCAAGTGAAAGCCGCTAGGTTCGGCCCATCCCTCACCCTCGCCCTCTTCCTGGGGTAAGAGGGCGCAGAAACTCGGAGAGGCATTTCTCCGGGTCAGCGCACGCACAAGCCCAATTTTACCTTTCTTTACCATGGAAGAGAGCAAGGCCGTAAAAGTACGCCGGCTGCCGGCATACATATCCTCATCCGGATAGACGAAGAATGAGTGCCGAACGTTATCCTCGAAGGCCAGCTCTGAACGGTCTTTGAAACCGAGGAGCTTAAGACCCGGTTCAAGGTCAAGGGAGCGCAGAGAGCGAACTTCTTCTGCGGTGTGGAACACCTAGCGAAAGAGGACCAACATCAGAGGAGGAAAGGAAGCGTAGGGGACGGATCGTATATACACGCCGACCAGCGCGCACGGAGCGCGTGCCGAGGCCATGTTCTTGGATGTCGTCCTCCTCGGCTGTCGCACCCAGTGTCATGCCAAATAGCACACGGCTCTTGTTGGCCTCCGCCTCTCGCTCCTTTACAGAATGGTCCGCATAAGGACGACGCCATTACCATGCAGTCATGCAAGCGCACACACACCTCGTCCACATGCATCGTTCGACTCTCTACAACCTCCATTTTGTCTCCTAGATCCACAAAGTACTTATAGGCGCCCTTTTTCTGCTCTGTAACGAGACCATAGCCCTTGATTCCAATGACAAGTCCTCTTGCAAGCTCGAATGGGATGCTGAAGAGAGCTCGTTTTGGGACCTCATGAAATCGCATCTGTTCAAGCAGATCGTTAATGCGAGAGATGGAGATCGCTGTCGGAAGAAAGTCATAGTCGTCGTCGGCCTCGGCGTCAGAAATTAGGACGTTCTGCCCCTGCAAGTTCAAAACAGACCCGTAATGACGAAAACATAACGTGCGTACGGCCCAGAATTTGTGTTGGTTAAAGGGTTTGTCGTCTGCACTGATGAAGAAAGGCTCTACGCTCACACCAGCCTGCAACAGATCCTGCGAAAATGAAAATCTTCAACTCGACGCGGCTGAGAAACGATAAGCTTTCTGCTCACCGTGAGGGTTGTCCGCGCAGAGGTAACGAGTCGAGGATTGTGTGAACCCGCAAGAGGGTCGTCGTTGTCTGTTATGAGGAATACGCGCTTCGTTGCTGACTTTGGCGCTCTACGGGGCGGATAAATCGATCAGTGCTGCACAGAGAGGTGGTTGGTATTGATAATACCCGTCACGGAGAACCCAGTTACAGCTCGTGAACAAGTCTCCTACGGGAATATGATTATCCGTCGAGGGATAATCATCACTCAGGAGACCAGGATTATCGCGTGCGTCTACAAAACGAAGAGGTGAATAGGGCGGTAGATAATTTGAGGGGCAGTCAGACCGTCGATGAGTTGATTGAGGTCAAGAATCTTGGGTGCGTTGATGACGGACATTGGTTGATAGACATATGTTCCTTTCTTGATCTCTGAACCTAAACCGCTTTCATTTCTGCGAGTCTGCGTGGACATATCGTTTCCAAGGGAGTACATGATACGCAAAAGAAGGCGCACCGTGTTGTAGAGCATGATACCGACAGAGTCGTACGGACCTACAACGACCTTCCTCTTTTGTATCTGAACTGCAGCATCAAGGGCAGTGAGAAGATGTGAGGTCTTTTTGTCTTCGTCACTCGGGTCTTCATGCAAAGCCAACATAGACTGTGAACAGTCGATAACAAAGAGAATGACATCATGCTTCCTCTCAAAGTACTGCAGAAGGCTGATTGTTAGCCCGGCCGGCCACCAAACAATAAGCAGAGGGCGTACTGAGTTTTCCTGTAGCTCCTCGTCCTCTTCTTCGTCCAATTTGTTCCAGTCGTCGTAGGGAGCCATCTTTTGTCACCGTGTCCGTGGATCGACGCGTTGGTCGCCTCCTGGCGCATGACCGTAAAGGGGTGGTCATGTGATCGGCTTTTTCGGAGTTTCGCGCGTTGGCACAAATCGACCAGACGTCCACATCCGAGTCCGAATCTCTCCCCAATGAACTACTCTCGCGCCGTTGGCCTCGGGTCAACGTTGAGGCGTACAGCATTGTCTACTAGACTGAGTATGGTCCTACTGTCCTCATTCAGCAAGACACTCCTAACAACCTCGATATTAGGCCCCAACATCCTTGTTCTGCGTTCCGCCATTCTCAGACGGTACGATCAGCGCTCCTCAGTCCTCCTGATCTGACCCCTCCATTTAGCGCTGTCCAGACACAGTCCTTCAAACCTGACGAGGCCACGGTTATCTTAAACACCCAGCGTCTCAAACGCCCGTCCAGCCCCCACTTCACCATCTATCAACCACAACTCACCTGGGTAGCCTCCATTGCCAATCGTATCACTGGTGCTGGACTTTCAGTTCGTGCGTCTCCTGTCCATCTATCCATGTCTTGATTTGAGTGCTGAACTTTGTGCGACATTTAGTCCTCTATGGCTTCTCCCTAGCCTATCTTTTTGCCCCTTCCACTTTCAGCAGCGCAAATATCATCGAGTTTGCTGCGGGCCTACCAGAGTGGGTCAAAGTCGCTGAGAAGACGATACTCGCCGCACCATTCGCCTTCCACTCGCTCAACGGTTTGCGTCACCTCGCTTGGGATACCGGAAAATGTCCGTCTTCCTTTACACTATTATCCGTCAAAAACGACACTGATCATGGAGAACAAAGTCCTTTCGCTCAAAGGCGCATACCGTACAGGCTACGCAGTCCTTGGTGCCTCCGCCATTACTACGGTGGCACTCGTACTACTGTAGACTTTTGTACACATTGAACAGGAGAACGAAATATGAAAAGCAAGTCGCCTTTCATTGAGCCGTGTCCCACAAAAAATTCGTTGAGATCTTGAGATTGTGCTGACTGTAATGCTTTCACCATCTCACGCCTTCGTCAGTGTTCATCCGTCGGCGCAGAAGAATTTCACTAGTTGACCAGATGTCCTACAAGTAGGTTAACTGCAGTCCGGTGAATCCCAAAGTAGCCAACACGAAAGATTTCATCGGCCGGGGTGCAGAGATTTGGTTCTCCCTTTTGTTCAGTCCCCTACGTCTCTGACTGTCTCCAGTGATTTGGGTTTCCGCTTTTTTTAACAGTGCCGTTGCAACCGAACGGAATCAGTCACATCAAGCTAATGAGAACTAGACTCTTTCTCCAGCTCACCTTGGTGGCGGAATTTCTACCAATGCCTGTTTCTGCACAAGTTTAGATTTGCTATACATTTACTGCCCTTCGTCTTGCCTGCCTCCAAGTTGACTCCACTGTAGCTTGGATCAGGGTTGACGGGACCACCCGGTGCGATAGCGTCCAAAATTGTGCATATAACCATTCTGCCAGAGGGCCTTGAAAAATATGCACGGTATTATTATCCAAAACCGGTCAGCATGTCATCGCTGCTGTGGGCATAGGGTTGGCGGAAAGACCCGGAGATAGCGGAGGAAGGGGAGTTCCTTTCGGGCCTCGCAAAAGTGATCATCAGAGTATTTTGTTCTTACGCCTTGAGTTTCAGATTTCCTAGTATTTCTTTCCCGCATGACTTTCGGTGGCCCAGTGCCGCTGCATGTTAAGGTTAAGGCGATTGACGAACGTATCGTTCATGGGAAGCGTCGATAGAAGCGGCGAATTCTGTACGACTCGGACTCGGACCCACTTTGGCCCAAAAGTTATCATGTGATCACGCTGTAATACTCGGACATTCGCTGTATCGTATTTTTTCTCTACTGTATCCCGTAATACTGTACCTGCCGGTAGTATATGAGCCTCGCACAGAACCATCGTCTTCCCGCGCGTGCTTCGAGCACACTGCACTCAAGCCGGTGCTACCAATTCTCGAAGCTCCCCGTTGTCGACTATCTCTTGGGCGATGTCCAGTCCTCCGACAAGCTCTCCGTTGATGATAAGTTGTGGGAATGTAGGCCAATCATTAAGCTTCTTGAGACCTGAGCCAGAAAATAGAACCCTTAGTCAACGTAATCATCGAGTGTTATGGGCCAAGCTTACCCTGCCGTACTGATTCGTCTGTGAGGATGTCGAAATGCATAAATTCGATCTTATTGTCGCGCAGCAGGGCACAGATTTTCCGCGAAAAGCCACAACGCGGAACATCAGGCGAACCCTTCATGAAGAGGACCACTTTTGATTGATTCATGAGTCCACGTAGGCGCTTCTCAAGCTCCTCGGGCGTCTCTGCCTTCTCCCCGGCCGGTGGAGGCGCAGGGGACTTATCTGAATGAGAAAGCGGCGCGATGGAAACGGACGGGGCCAGATGTTTCGAGATGGCTTCAGTAAGCGCGGGGGCATCTGCGCCTGTGACGCGGGCGAGTAAAGTGTGGCCCTGGGTTGCAGCAACCAGGGTTTGAGTGATACGATTCTCAAAGAGGAAGTGAATGGGTAGCGCACCCGAAGGATGAGAAAGGCGGGAACACTCTCAATGTCAAAGGATTCAGCGATTTCACTATGTACTTCTGCTTCGATTTGGAGAGAAAGCAATTGTTCGTACTTTCTCGAGAGTTCGACAACGACCTCGGTCATCTGCTTGCAGGGTTCTGCCCATGGAGCCCAAAAGTAGAGGAGGGAGACACGCTGGAGATCTTGTGAAAGAAGTTCTTTAAAGTGATCTGAAGATTCAACGTGGTGGAGGTTTGTGGGTGTACCCATTCCAAAACGTAGTAGTGTACAGGCGGTATAGAATTATTCGATGGGATGACTGTACTAGGTACTAGCTAGGTGGCGGCCCGTGATTAATTCTGGTAAAGACACGTGATTAGATTATCGTCCTCACCGTTGCCCGAGTTGCCCGAGTGTTGCCCATCAACGCGTCAGGCCCCCGTCAGTCGGCCAGTCATGCGGTTTCGTGCTACGGTCCAGAACGTACTCACATTCTATCGTCGGTCATCCCATTCAGATTCAATAAAAATACCTGATTCGTCACCTAGGGTTGATCCAAACGGTTGAGAAACTGCAGAAGAAATGCATCATCAAGTTTAGTGAAACTGCGATGCGTATCATCTGCAACCACGAGCAAGGAGGTGTCCAAATCTGGTCGTGCGTCGCTCCTTTTCACCTCAGCCACCTCTCTCTTGCCAGGCTTTGACTTGATAAAAATCCAAGGAAAATCCGCATAGATGCTTTGTTCACAGACTATCGTACTCTCTCTCACTCCAATAACGAGATCACCCTGAACCTGCCGACCGAGGCATTATCCACTGCGCTGCGCTCTGCATCTGCAGAGCATACTGGAGCTAACGAAGTCGTTATGAAACTTGCAAAGAAGAACAACTTTCCCGTCCTCAGCTTCGAAATCTTCGGTACAACCCACATGGGACGTAGGGTCAAAGTGGCTCATGACGTGCGCATCGAAGTGATGAAGCCTGTGGATGTGGCGCTGCTCACTGAACCGCGATGCCCGGAGCCCGACGTGCGTTTTATTGAGTATCGAACAAAATATGTTACTCTATTACAAACCTCAATTCGATAGGTCCAGATCATGCTCCCACCTCTCGGCAAGATGCGTACCGTCGTCGAACGCATGCGTAATCTTTCAGACGTGATAGCGGTGCGGGCCAACTCCTCCGGCTGCCTGCAGCTTTCCGCGAGCACCGAAGTCGTCAAAGCGGATATCACGTGGAATAACTGCACACATCCTCGGATAGGTAAGCTATGGGCCACCCATACCCTTTCTGTCTTCGATTCCCGTATTTCATCTGTAGCAGCGAATGGTGCGTCACAGGCCAACGATGAAGACGGGGAACAGGGACGCGAACGGCCAGACTCAAAGCAACTCTTCAGCGTGCTCGTTCACACTCGAAGCTTTTTGAAGTTCTTGAATGCGCACGTCGTATCAAAAACAACCATCGCATGTACGAAGGGACCATTTGTTCACCCGTCTCGCAGTGACAACTTTTGCCTCGTAGGTATATGTCAAGGACACTGTCTGATTCTATTTGTGTATATTGGGGACTCGGCCGACGTAGGCGGCGTCCTCACGTTCTACATCCCTTCCGTGCTCGACAACTGAGATGGCGCAAGATCTCATCTGCCTATCTTTTGGTACACGTCTTTGATTTCGCTCTGGTTACTGCCTAGAGCAGTGGAGAGTAGCAGAAAAAACATGGGTGCCATCGATACAGTATGTCGCTATAACTTGGATCGATCCATTGTCGGCCCTCTGCCGTCTCTGTCAAGCATAAAGGTTACTACCAAGGTTTCTCACACCCGACTGATGTCAGGCTTTCATATTATTTCTGTGCTTGTATGCTGGTTGGTTAAGCCTGACTTATAATATAATGCACTTAGAGGTGTTAATTGGCCATTGGGCAGCTAGTTTAACCAGATGGCCCATTGTTACTTCAAGTCTCTCTGGAGTGGGTTAGATACCTTAGAGCTTAAAGGGGCTTCTTTAGTCAGATACATGCTTCACAGGTTCAGTGGCCTAGACTACAGAGGTACTCCTAGTAAGTATCTAAGTAGATGCTATGGCATAAGTCAAGCAACTGGCAAAGTTCTGATATAACTAAGATGAATTACAAGGTAAATTCTGCAGCCAAAAGCAGGAGAAGAGTTCTGAGTGGCAGTCTAATAGTGTGGAAATGAACTGCTAGCAGTGTTACTAAGGGTACACATGTAGTAAGCACATCATAGAAATACTGTGAAGCAAGTATAGCATCAAGATGGCTCTTAATTTCTGCCGGTCACAGGCATGGGAAATTTGAACATGACAGTAGTAGAGGTTTGAGATATGTCCCCAGGGTTGGTGTCATGCTGCCCAACTCTAGCCAACTGCAAGTACATGTCCGGAAATGAATTAGCGCACTGCCACTTTCATCAGGCGCAACAATAGTGATGCTTGTTGATACTGATGCTGCACGACGATCTATGACTCCTAGACTAGTTGGCCGCGTCGTCATCCAAGACGGGGTATGGGTGTACTACTATAACTATATCAGCACCACCTGTGTGCGCGTCGTTTCAGCCTACCAGGACGTCATTCACGCGACGGGGAACTAACATCCTACCTGGCCCAACTACGGTCATTAATCATCCTTCTTCTCTGCCGTTGGTAACGCCGTAAGCCCACTCAAAGGAGAACGCAGGCTAGGCGGGAAATGGCCATATCCGGGTGTGCCCTGGCCAGGGACAGGCGAGCCAATCGTAGATGCCGTCGTCGGTGTGTGCGTACTACCTGGTGGACCAGGGCCAAACAAGGTAGGGGACAGTCCAAGCCCTGACGTGGAGCCTGGGACTGCGAAGCCAGAAGTTGGCGGCGTGCGACCCGAGAGGGGCGCCGGTGCGACAGGCGAGTAAGGGGAGTAAGGCAGCATCGGGGAGCCCGCCGGGGAGCCAGCGTAACTGGAGCCGCTATAGATGGAGCTGTATGGAGACCCGCCACTGCCATCGGCCCAGGTTCTGGGTTGCAACGAGGTGTTGCTTGAGCGTGCCCGGAGAGCCGCACCGTTCCATTTGCTTCGTATGCCGCCGGTACGCACGGAATCTGGCATTGGCGCGATACTGTCGCTGTCGCCTGACCCTCCGACGGCGGCAATCACGCGGTCTGTAGCGCGAAGAGCCCAAGATGCGCATACGAATACTCCACCAACAACACCGGCCCATCTGCTTATGTATGGATCAGGGTTTTGAGACAAGAGGACAAAAACGTACCGAATAAAAAATTGAGCAAAGGTAGTCGTACGTTGGATGATGGTGAGACGGACGGGCTCAATGTCAAACTTGAAGAAGATTCCCGGGATGCCAACGTTGTGTGTGACTTTCCGTTCATAGTGTGTCACACTGTACTGATTCGTATGCAAAGGTTCAGAGCGCGGTGCGATGTATGTGGTTGGGACGACACGAAGGTAGTACTGATATGCAACAAAATCTGCAAACTGTCACATGTGGCACCCACGGAATGTATAAACGACTTACCATCATGTGTGACCTCGAAAGAGTTGTCAAGGGGTTGGGTAATCTCTGGGAAATGTTTGCCAAAGGAGAATTCAGTGATGACATGGGAAAGGTTCATGACTATGAAGCATATTGGCACGTCGAATAAGCGGCGGATAGTGACACGTACGGCTATGATCGACATGAACGTTACTACTGTAGCCATGGCCGAGGGTAGTGATGTGAAGGTTGGCTAGTGGGAGCATGGATGGCGGGCACAAGAAGAAAACGGGTGACCATACCTGTGACTCTTTTGACGGCGAGCGAGCCATATATGCGGCATGCGCTGCCGTCCGGTACATAATTATAGGTAGGTTTGTACAAGTCTTGGGAGCGACGGAATAGGCCCGAGAGAAAACCGCGCGACTTGCGGGACTCGGCAATAGCTTGCCGCGCAGTGAGGGCCTCCGCGTGCTCTCTAGTAGAACGGAATAGATGAGAAAAGCTCATCTGGGCCGGAGAGGGGAGGGTGGCACAAAGAACTCACCTGAGCGCGGTAGCTTGTCCAATGTCAAACAGGGTCTGGACCAAGGTAAGGCAGATTTGCGACAAGTGAGCAGGGCACTCACGCCGTCCCTGCGGAATCCCTTACTGAGATATAATCTATCTCCAACGGCGTCAAGCAAGTCGACAGTCAGGTCTAAGATAAAGTGGTCAGTACTTCTCTCGGATAGGGGAAAAGTTAGAATGGTATTCGCACATCTGCAGGGCATCTTAACTATTAAGTCGACGTTGACGTCCATAAAACTAGTCGGAGTATGGTCCACGCCAAACTCAAAGTCTGGCCAGCCCCAAATAAACTCCCCAATATCATTTGCTACGAGAAGAAAGGCAATGAGTGAAATAAAGAGGGTAAGAAAACCCCGCTCGCTTGAGCGAGTGCGATAGGTTGATGGGAGTTTTGGGAAAGCGTCGAAGCTCTTGAGAGGTGTGGGTGCGACCGCATCTATCTTGTCAAGGAGGGAGAGCTCTTCCTGCGAGTCCATTCGTTCCTCTGGAGCGTTATTGCGAGTACCACAGTGCGGCGTACTGTAGTTGTTGGAAAGAGTAGTGGTGCTTGCAAGTTTTCTAATGACGTGTTGGGACCCCGAAACGCCGTCACCAGACGAACTTCTTTGAATTGTCTTCAATCGGAGATTGAAACGTAACGGCTGGGACCGAGACTACGCTGGCGCCACCTTCCGCTTCCGAGTCAGCCACGGCCCCTTCATCACCAAAACTCCTGTAAGTGTTGAGTGATGAGGAAAGAGCACAATCTGGCACATAAGGAAGGTAGGCTATATTGGGTAATATATTATGTCAGCTCCACATGTACATCAGATACAAATGAGTCTTGTATAAAGACATGCCCCAAGTTAGGGGCAAAGGGACATCTGTCCCCACTCACTCTCTCACTCCATGTGTCCCATAATCCAACAGGTTATGGGCCCTGGAGCCTAACAGATAAACCTCAGACTCCTGAAAGAAAACAATATCATTTGATAAAAATCTATAAACCATCATTCTGAGAATCTGACTCTTCCTTCCAATTACAAGCGAGACTACGTACTTGTGCCCCTATCTAAGATGGCTCATATTGATTCTGTTGAAGATAATATTGAGTATCCTCCTACTCATCATATGAGCCATGAACATTCTAGAAGCCAAAGAAGTCAATCAAATCACCCTTCGAGACATACTCAATCACATCATTCAAGAACGCCGCATATTTATGCGACAAGCCAACATACACCAAGCTGATCGTGACACTCAAGGTGCTCACCTCCTTACTTTCCGGAGGGACCATGCCTACCTCCATGACTAGTAGATGCACCACTGCCATCATTGTTGCCGCCTCCATTCTCATGCTCCCCATCACCTCAATCTTCCTTGAGCAATGACGATCTTCCACTGGGCGCACTGATAGTGCTGCTACCCTCGGTGGGAGGTTCACATATACCACATATGCCAGATCCCCTAAAGGGATCAACAAACTGGCCAGAGTGGCACTTAAGGATAGAATGGTTCTTTGTCAAACATAAAGTTACTGGCTATGTTGATGGAACCATTGAGTGTCTGGATCACAATATAGATCTGAAAAGCTATGAGAATTGAAAGCAAAATGATGTGCATGCTTGTTCAATTATGCTAAATAACACAGCAAGTTCCCAACTCGTCCACATTAAGCAATGTAAAACTTCCAAAAAAATGTGGTTGAATCTTGTTATGGTACATTAAGTGTCACCGCCAGGTATCTGGAGTGACTTAAAAGAGTTCAACGTTTGATAGCTAAGTCCTATTACGACTTAGAGTGTCTTTGAGTAGCAAGTTACCGCCTTAGTAGCCACTAAGACCTTGCAGAAAGGAAGGGGAAGAGAAGACAACAATGATATTGAGACAAGAG
>Ga0137397_10003164_pt1 | contig 11468 bp, 8 predicted proteins | sample czorhiz116metaG_FD_106658 | JGI IMG/M metagenome (GOLD analysis project Ga0137397, IMG submission 106658) | Vadose zone soil microbial communities from Angelo Coast Range Reserve, California, USA - czorhiz1.16 metaG | ecosystem: Environmental > Terrestrial > Soil > Vadose zone | place: USA... | reverse complement strand
CCGAGCGCCTCGAGCGTCAGCCGCAGCGTGCTCTGGTGCTGATAAAGCGTCGTGGACTGGTAGCCACGTTTGGCTTTGGGGCTCACGACCACCCACGCGATGCGGCCGCCGCCGTTTGTGTTGTCGCTTCCCGCCTCGTCGAACGTGATAATCAGCAGGCCGTCTTGCTGGAACGTGGCGCTGGCCAGTAGCGGCGCGATGTGGGTCTGGAGCCACGTGTCCGCCGTGGCGAGCGAGCAATCGTGCGCGTCGTTGCAGAGGTTGGGCACGATGTTCGAGTAGTCGGGGAGCGTGCCGTTGGCTAGGTCGGTGGCGAACTGGGTGAACGGGACGAGATTCCGCCGCTGGGTCGAGTCGTTCGCCACGTCGGAAAGCAGCGCGAATGTGTTGTGCTTGCGGGCGTAGCCGCCGACGTCGCCGCCGGTGTAGCCAACGGACGGCATGTCTTCCGCGTACGACTTCCACGTCTTCCCGGCCGCGCGCAGCCGCCGCACGACGTTGTCCACCGTCACGATCGTGGAATAGCTGTCGTCGTTGGTGATGATCTGGCCCGTCCCCAGCATGAAGTAGTTGCCGATCGACGGATGCGTGTTGGCGTAGTACTGCGTCGCCAGGCCGTTCTGCTGCGCGAGACTATCGAGATACGGCGTCGACGAGCTGTCGATCACGTCGGCGTAGTCGTGGTTTTCCTCGGTCACGATGAAGACGTGTCCGGCCTGCGGTACGCCACCTCCCCTCCGGCTCGGGCTGGGCTCGCACGCAAGGACGAGAGCCAACGCAACGAACGTCAGGCGCCGATAGGTGAGCCGCATGGCTAGTGCGCGTCGCCCCGCGGATCCGGGCGCAGCGTGAAGGTCTGCGTCAATGCCCGGCCGTTCACGGTCAGTCGCGCCGTGAACGTGCCGGCGAGCCGCGTGCCACCGCCACGTCGTCCTCCACCGCCAGTCGCCGCGGCGCCCGGAGCTGGCGGCGCAGGGGGTTCGACCGGCCGCCAAACGACGCGGTGCATCCCCGCCGTCGTAGAGAACACGTCCGGCACAGGTTGCCACAGCGGCGACACTCGCGGCAGGCCACTGCGTGTCGCCGTTCCGGCTGCCGGCTCGGCAGGCCACTTCCGCAGGACTTTTCCAGCCCCGTCGAGGATCTCCAGCGTCACCGGCGCCGCCGCCTTCAGATAGAAATCGATAAAGGCGCCGTCCGGCGGGTTCAGCGCCTGTGGCTCGTCGCGCTGGAGCGGTGTGCCGTCGTCGTCGCCCGGGATGACGTTGATGGCGTCCGCGGACCGGAAGAGCCAGGCGTCGGCTTGGAGCACCGTGTCGCTGACCTGCCGCAGCGCGCTGATGTCGTCCATCACCCAGAACCCGCGGCCGTGCGTGGCGACGATCAAGTCGTTGCCGTACACCACGAAGTCGCGCACCGACGTCGCCGGCAGGTTGCGCTGGAGCGGCTGCCAGTGATCTCCGTCGTCGAACGACACGAACGCCCCGCGCTCGGTCCCGGCGAACAGCAACCCGCGGCGCAACACGTCTTCCTTGACGACGTGGACGTAGACCCCATCCGGTAGCCCCGTCGTAATGGGCTGCCAGGACCGGCCCTGATCGCGCGTGCGGTAGATGTACGGCGCGAAGTCCTGGAGCTGGTGCCGGTCGACGCTCGCATATGCCGTGTCTGCGTCGAAGTGCGACGCTTCGATGCCGGTGACTCGACACCACGCAGTGAGCGCCCCTGGTGTGACATCGCGCCACGACGTGCCGTCGTCGGTCGTGACCTGGATGAGCCCGTCGTCGGTGCCGATCCAGACCAGCGGCGCGCGCAGCGGCGACGGCGCCACCGCGTAGATGACGCCGCGCTTGCCGTTCCGATCGGTGGATGCCGCGGCCGTCGCGTCGAGGCTAGACGGGATCCCGGGATCGGGTCGAGTCAGGTCGCGGCTGATCTGCGTCCACGTGCGCGCCCCGTCGGTCGTCTTGAACAGGAACTGGCTGGCGTAATACAGCGCGTGCGGGTCTGCCGCCGAGAGTACGAGCGGCTGAGTCCAGTCGCCGCGATCGGTCTCGGTGCCCTTGGGCGCCGCGGTATTCGGGACCGAGAGGTTGGTCTCGAGGTCCCAGCGGCTGCCTTCGCCGCCGTAGATGACGCCGGGGTGCAGCGGATCGCCGGTCGCGTAGCCGCTCTCGCCGGCGGCGCCGATCGGCTCCCAGTCGCGCTGGGAGATTTGCGCGAACTTGCCGCGCGAGCGCACCGCTACCGCGCCCGAGTCCTGTTGTGCGCCGACGACCCAGTACGGGAAGCGGTAGTCGACGGAGGCGTGGTAGATCTGCGCGGTGGGCTGATTGAGCCACGAGCTCCAGGTCATGTTGCGCGGATCGGCGGTGCGCGCGTTGCGCGTGATGATCGCGCCCTGGTCGCTCGCGACGATCAGGATGTCGGGATTGTCGGGCGCGATCCACACCTGGTGGTAATCGTCGCCGCCGGGCGAGCCGCGGATCACGTCCCAGGTGGCGCCGCCGTCGCGGCTGCGGTTCACCGCCACGTTCGGCACATACACGATGTCGGGGTTCTTCGGATCGACCGCGATCTTCTCGAAATACCAGCCTCGGCCCCATAGCGCCTGATCCGCACTGATGCGCCGCCAGGTCGCCCCAGCGTCGTCGGAGCGGAACACGCCGCCCTGTCCTGGAGGCGGCGGCGAAGGGCGGTCCGGCGCCTGCGGCGCCGGGGGCGGCGCACTGGGATCGGGCACGAGACAGTCCACCACAGCGTACACGCGGCGCGGATTGGACGGCGCCACGGCAATGCCGGTCCGTCCGATTCCGGCGGCGGGCAGGCCGGCCGTCAGTTGGTTCCACGTCGATCCGCCGTCCGTCGATTTGTAGATCCCGCCGCCCGGGCCATTGGTGGGCGCGTACGTGAACCAGGGCGGGCGGCGCGTATTCCATAATCCCGCGTACACCACGCGCGCATCGGTCGGGTCGATGACGACCTCGACCGCGCCGATGTTCTCGTCCTTATAGAGGACCTTCTGCCAGGTGCGGCCGCCGTCGCGGGAGCGAAACACGCCGCGTTCGGGGTTCGCGGCATAGAGGTGGCCGATCGCCGCGACGAAAACCACGTCGGGATTGTGGGGATCCACGGCGATCTTGCCGATGTGCTGTGTTTCGTCGAGGCCAAGGTGGGTCCACGTGTGGCCGTCGTCGGTGGATTTGTAGACGCCATTGCCGAAGCCCACGGAGTCACGGAGCGTGGATTCGCCGCTGCCGACATAGATCACGTTGGGCGCCGATGGCGCTACCGCCAATGCGCCGATCGACGCGACGGGCTGGTCATCGAAGATCGGCAACCAGGTTCTGCCTGCGTCCGTGGTTTTCCAGACGCCGCCGTTCACGTGGCCGAAGTAGAACTCGTCGGCCCGGCCCGGCACGCCGCTGACGGCGTCCACTCGGCCGCCGCGGAACGGCCCAAGCATGCGCCAGTCTAGGCCGATCGGAACATCTAGGAGCCGGGAGCCAGGAGCCTGGGAGACCGGAAGATGCTTCGACACCCGGACTGCGGAAAGCGCGAAGCTGGCCTGGGCGACGCTGACGAGGAAATCGCGTCGAGACGGCATGGCCTTACGGGGTGACGCTGCCGAAATAGACCTCGAGGTTCGTCGGGAACTGACCGAACGTCTTGCCCGGTCCGGTCCAGACCATGGCGGCGGTGCCCGGCAGTGACACGATGCCGTCGTAGTCGCCGATGAACGGCCGGATGCCATTCGCACACGAAGAGCAGGGAACTCCATACGCTGACGGATCCCAGCTCGTCTTCGTGACGCGCGTGGTGGCCCACGTCTGTCCGCCGTCCGCACTCGTGATGTACGAGACATCGAACAGCGTATTGCCCGAGTAGCTGCGGTCGTTGGTCATCATGTCGATGCGACCGCTCGACGGCTCGACGCTCAACTCGACATTGATCCGATCGCCGGACGCTGGCGCGACGATCGCGGGCGTGGACCATGTCGTGATGTCGCCGACGTTGGCATACGTCAGCAGGACCTGCGCCTTGTTCGCCACGATGTCGGTGTAGGCGACGTAGAGGCGGCCGGTTGACGGATCGAACGCCGGGGCGGGGTACGATCCCGGGGCGCGGAACTGCCCGCCGGAGATGTTGAAGCAGTAAGGCGGATACAGGCAGACGGGGTTTTGGAATGTCCCGAACCTGAGCGACTTGCTCCACGTCGCGCCGTGATCTGTGGACACGCTCACGAACATCGCGGTGCCTTTCCCGCCCTGAACGGAATTGTCGAAGGTCAGGTAGGCGTAGCCGGTCGCGGGATCGACGACGACGCGCGCATCCTGGTCACTGCGGACCGAGCCGCTGGAGACTTTGACGGGGAGTGCAAAGCTGTTGCCGCCGTCGTGCGACACGCCGATGAAAATCGGTGAGTGCGCGCTGAATCCCGTGAAGTGCGCCCAGGGCACGTAGATCGTGCCATCGTTCGCGACCGTCATGGACTCGTGATCGGGGAATTGCCCGTTCGACCCGCGCGCCTTGCCCTCGCCCTGGAACGCGCTGACGAGCGTGAGCGGATGATCGGGGCCGCCCGCGGTCCAGGTGCGGCCGCCGTCAGTCGAGCGGGATAGCCACAGCGCCACTGCTTTTCCGCGGTATCCGAAGCAGGTGAAATACGCCGTGTTCCCATCGGGGCTGAACGCGACCGCGGGATCGCCGCCAAAGTCGTATGCGCCGGTGCCCGGCACCGCCGGGTCGTTCGTGAACGCGGTGATTCCGGGGATGAACCCGCTCGGCAGCGTCGGCGTCCAGGTGCGGCCACCGTCGAACGTCGCGTTGACCCCGCAGCCGTCGTTGTAGTTCCAGTCGTTGTTGCCCGTGATCATGTTGTTCGGGTTTGCCGGGTTCACCGCGAGCGGCGTCTCGTTCTGCGAGGTCGTATCGTGGCTGACGTTGACGACGAGAGCTGAGCCGTCGCCGCGGGCGCTGAAGCTGGGTGTTCCTGGGGAAGGGGACGCGCTGGGTTCATGGGCGCACGCGACGCAAAGCGCGCCGGCGCTGACGATTGCCGAAACGGAAGTGAGGCGACGCATGAGTTCTCCGGAGACGCGGTTCATCGTTGGCGGTGCGAAGAGTTGAATAGATCAGCTATTTGCTGACCCCTCAAGACCGGGGGCGTCTACTTGGCGTCCAGCCGACTCGTTTCTATCTTCCGTCTCCCATGCGTCATCGTTCCGGGTTTACGCTGATCGAGATGCTGGTCGTGCTGATTCTCATGGGTCTCGTGGCTGTCCTCGTTGTGCCCGCACTCTTCCCGCGCCACCACGACCAGTCTGCACTCAACGCACTGCTCGTGAGCGCTCGCGAAGTCGCGGCCCGGCGGGGTGAAGTCGTGTACGTGCATATCGATCCCACGGGAGAGTGGCGGATGGAGGCCGGCGCCAACCCGAGCCAAGGCCCCCTCGCCACCGGGCGGGTGGAGCCGTCTTTCACCGCTGCGGTCACGCTGATGGTGTCGCCGCTCGGGAGCTGCGGCTTCGATGTGCGGAGCGCGGCAGCGGTGGGCGCCGACGTGCTCGACCCTCTCACTTGCGAGATGCGCATGCCCTGAAGCTGGGCGTGCAGTCAGCCAATGATGTCGGCGTCTTCGTCCTCGCCACCCGGTTGCCCGTCGCGACCGAGGGTGGAAAGGTCGTATCCGGTCGGATTGTGCTCGCCGGGGCCCTTATAGATGTAGGGGCGGCCCCAGGGATCGAGTGGCACTGCCTTCTTCAGATAGGGTCCGCGCCAGTTGAGCGGCACAGGTTCGCGCGCGGGTTTTTCCTGGAGTGCGTCCAGGCCTTGCTCCGTGGTGGGATACGATCCGTTGTCCAACCGGTAATTGTCGAGCGCAACGCCGAGTAGGGCGATCTGCGTGCGCGCCGTCGCGCTCTTCGCTTCGGAGACCCTGCCAAGAATGCGGGGGCCGACCAGGGCGGCGAGAAGGCCCAGCACGATGATCACAACGAGGATCTCGATGAGGGTGAAGCCTTGAGGCCTGGTCCTGACGGTGATCATAGCAACTGGATTCTACGCTCGGGGACTCCTCGGGCAAAGTGCTTGCTCCAGGGCAGCCTGTGGCGTCGCAGCGGCAGTAGGGCCTTCCTAGCTGTTGACCTGGCGCAACAGGTCCAACGACCCTGACCGAACTCCCTGTAAATCGTGCACTTGCCGAAGCGTTCTGTACCGTAACAGTCGGCCCGATCTGTGCCTCATGTTTCAGCTGCCTCACGGGGGGTCCGAATGGCTATTAAGCGCTCTGTATTCGGTGCGAAACGTAGCGTGATCGAGGTCTACGACGGCCCCGCTGCATCGCACGCCTCGCTGGACGCCGACATCATCATTGCCAACGCCCCGGACCCGGTGTTCGTGTCCGACCTCGAAGGCAAGATCCTGCAGGCCAACGATGCGGTCTCCCAGCTACTCGGGTTTCGACAAGACGAGGTGCTGGAGCAGTCGCTCTCGCGCTTCATCAGCCTCGAGGAGACGCGGGAGTTCACGGCAGCGCTGCGCGAAGTGGTCGAGCGGGGCGTCATGCGGAACGTGGTTCTCAACCCTCGCAGCGCGAGCGGCGAAGTCATCCCCACCAGCCTGAACGCCTCCGCGTTACGCGATCCGGACGGTCGCGCGATCGGGGTGATCGGCATCTTGCGCGACATGCGCGAGCTGGACAAGGCCCGAGCCTACGCTGAGAGCTTGATCAAGCACGCACCGGACCCGGTGTTCGTGTCGGACCTCGAGGGGAAGATCCTGCAGGCCAACGACGCGGTGTCCGCGCTGCTCGGTTTCCGCCCGGATGAACTCCTCGAGCAATCGCTGTCGCGCTTCATCAGCCCTGAGGAGACCAGAGAGTTTACGGCCGCGCTCCGGGAGGTCGTGGCGCGGGGCGTCACCCGCAACGCCCGGCTCAACCCACGGAGCGCGAGCGGCAAGGTGATCCCCACGACCCTCAACGCGTCGGCGCTGCGCGACCCGGACGGCAAGGTGATCGGCGCCATCGGCATTTTGCGCGACATGCGCGCGTACACGCAGGTGGTCCACGATCTGGAGCAGTCCAAGAGCGAGCTGCAGGAAAAGATCTTGGATCTCGAGAAATTCGAGGAAGTCGTGGTCGGACGCGAGCTGAAGATGATCGCCCTCGAGAAGGAACTGGAGAGCTTGCGCAAGGAAGTCGAGAGGCTCAGGGCGGGGAGGATCTGATCGCGATGGCGCTGGCGGCCTCGACGACCGAGGGAGAACTCCGCGCCCACGTGGAGCTGCTGGAGCGGCGCCTGCGGACAGGCGACGAACAGCGCCGCGCGATGCGCCACATCATGAGCGACCTGAACGAGTTCAACAAGCGCCTCACCAACCAGCGCAAGGCCATGCTGCACATCCTGGCCGACTACGAGGAGGACCGCCGCCGGCTGGCCCGCCAGACCGAGCGACTCGACAACTCTCGTCGGGCCTTGCTGCACCTCCTGCAGGACTCGCACACGGACACGCTACATCTCGAGGCCAGCCGCAAGGCCATGATTCACATCATGGGGGACCTGCGGGAGACGACGGCCGAGATGCAACGGCGCGAGCAGGAGTTGCGTGAAAAACAAGAGCAGCTTGTCCAGGCGGGAAAACTGGCCACGCTCGGCGAGCTCACGACGGGCGTCGCCCACGAGCTCAACAACCCCCTCAACAACACCGCCCTGTTCGTGGGCAACGCGATTGACCTCATCGAGCTGGGCGCGACGGACCACGGGCGGACGGTCCGTGAGTTACGCCGCGCGATGCAGCAGGTCCGCAAGGCCACGGAGATCATCTCCCATTTGCGCACGTTCGGACGCGCGGCCCCCGTCAGCCGCGAGGTGATTTCCTTGAAGCAGGTGATCGAACAGGCGTTGTCTCTCCTGGAGCAGCAACTCCGGCTGCGCGAGGTCGAGGTCACGCTTGACCTGGGCCCGAAGGAGCCCGTGGTCCTCGGGAATCCCATCCAGCTGGAACAGGTCTTCATCAACCTGCTGACGAACGCGCGCGATGCCGTGGCCGCCGCGCCCCGCAAGGCGATTCGCATCTCGGGTACCGTCGTCGGCGGAGCTGTCGAGGTCGCGGTCGCCGATACCGGGCACGGGATTCCGCCCGAGCTGGAGCGCCGGATCTTCGATCCGTTCTTCACCACCAAGGAGGTTGGGAAAGGGATGGGTCTCGGCCTTTCAATTACCTATGGAATCATCAAGGAGCACGGCGGCACGATCTCGGTCGTGAGCCCGCCCGGCGAAGGCGCCGCCTTCCTGATTCACCTCCCCCTCGCGGCATGACACCCGCGTACGTCCTCATCGTCGACGACGACCCGGCCCTGCTGCAGGCGCTGCCCGAGGCGCTCCGCCTCCGCATGGGCGGGCTGACGGTGGACACCGCCGACTCGGCGGCGGCCGCGCTCGAGCGGATTGCCGCCCGGGACTACAATGCGATCGTCACCGACATCAAGATGCCGGGGATGGACGGGTTCGCGCTCTTGGACCAGATCCGGGCGCGCCAGCCCGACACGCCTACCCTGATGATCACCGGGCATGGCGAGCGTGCACTGGCGGTGAAGGCCCTCCGCCGCGGGGCCTGCGACTTTGTCCAGAAGCCGATCGAGCGGGAATACTTCGTCGCGTTGTTGTGCCGCGCGATTCAGATGAACGAGCTGAGCCGCAACCTCAAGCAACAGCAGCTGACGCTGGAGCAGCGGGCCACCGACTTGGAGCGAACCGTCGAGCAGCGCACGCGCGACTTGCAGGAAGCAAACAAGATCATCCGGAGCCCGTTGCGGTGGTTGATGGCGCAGAATCAGCAGCTGGAAAAGCTTGTCCAGCAGATCGGGCAGGCGGCCGACTCCGCATTCCCGATCCTCATCGAGGGCGAGACCGGCACCGGCAAGGAGCTCGTGGCCCGAGCGATCCATCAGTTGAGTGCCCGACGCGACCAGCCGTTTGTCGCCATCGACTGCAGCGCGAAATCGAACACGGCGATCGAGGAAGGGTTCCAGCTCGCTGATGGCGGCAGCCTGTTCCTCGACGAGATTGTCAGCCTTCCCCTCCCCACGCAGGCGCAGGTCGCGCGGGTCATCCAGGACCGACAGGTGCGGGCGCTCGGCAACAAGACGCCGGTCCCCGTGGACGTGCGGGTCATGGCCGCCTCCAGTGTCCCCTTCGAGCTGGCGGTGCGGGCAGGCTGGTTCGGCCAGGATGTCTACTGTTGGTTGAACGACGTCGTCATCACCTTGCCGCCCCTGAGGGAGCGGGACGACATCCTTCACCTGGCGAAAGATTTTGTCGCAGAAGCCAGCATGGAGTTCGGCCGCCCCTGCCGCGAGATCTCCTCGGCAGCGGCTCAGGTCCTGCTCCACCACTCATGGCCCGGGAACGTGCGGGAGCTGCGGAACGTCATGCGCCGCGCTACCCTACTTGCGTCGGATGTGATTGACCAGCAACACCTCTCCCTGCTCGACGGATCCCGGATGTCTACACGCCGGAGCGGTCCGACTGCGATCGGACCGTCTCTGAAGGAGATCGCAGAAGCGGCCGCGGAGGACGCCGAGCGCCAGGCGATCCGCCAGGCGCTCCGGGCCTGCAAGGGGAACAAGACCGAAGCGGCGCGTCGCCTGCGCACCGACTACAAGACCCTGCATCTCAAGATCAAGCAGCTTGGTATCGACGCCGGGCGGTTCAAGAAAACGCCGAGCGTCGGGACTCGCCCGTAGGAATCTCGTCCTCGTATACAACTGTGGTCTCGACGCTCCCACCGTGCGGCAGTGATGCCATGGTGTGCGCACCATGAAGGCCACAGCGGTTTATCGGTTTTGAGGCTACAAACTCAGCACCCGCGCAAGACTCCCGTGGGGCACGTGCCTTGCTCGTGAGGCTAGGTGGATGCGTAGCCATAGACTTGCAACCCTCCGAGGCCTCTACGACGACGCCGTCGGGCCTGCCGCCTGCGGATGGCACCTTGGGGAAGCCTACGACTCCGCATAACCGGTCCCTCACTGGCCCGATGAGGAAGGGAGCGTGGAGTATGAAATCGCTGAGCAGCTGGTTGCTGGTGTCGCTGGGAATCGGAGTGGCCGCGCCGGCTGCGGCACGGCCGCCGGTACGGGTCGCTGCATGGCCGGGGGTAAGTGACGTGCTGCTGAATGTCAGAGTGCCCGCGATGACTGCGGCACGGCATATCCGAGTCGCTGCATGGGGTGAAGATTCTGAGGAACCGGGAAGCGTCCTGGTCTTCCCCTCGGTTCACACTGGACGGGTCAACACCGCGGACCAGGGCGTCCTCCCAAGGACCCGGTTCGAGATCAGCGTCACCTGTCCCCCCGACGATCCGAACTTCGACTGCAGCAGCGTTGGGACTGTCCACCTTCGGGCCCACTGGGTCTGCGGGGGCGACGCGACTGGTGTTTGTGCAGAGGTTGACTTCAACCTCAGCACCACGATCAACGGGACGATCACCTTCAATACCGAGAACATCGGCCCCAGGACCGACGACGTGCCGGCACCTCCGAACTGCGTCTCCAACGATCTCGAGGAGGAAGGGGGCGGCGGTTATCTGATCGTGTGGGTGATTGACGATCCGTCGAATGGCCGTGCGATCAAGTTCGACGGTCTGATCGGTGACGAGGTCATCGCGGGGTCCAGTACCTCGGCTCGAGCGCACGGTGCCATCCCGATCCAGGCTGGCGAGGGGTTAGCGACGCTGGACTTAACCGACCTGAATGGCGACACAAACCTCGACTTCGACGACGCCGAGTACAGAGAGGTCACGGGGAAGGTCTACGGGTCCATCCCATACGAGCAATCCGGCTTCCCCCAGCGCGAAACGGGGCTGATCCTCCTCACGCTGGATGTGCACTCGAACGTGCAGAACCCTGTCACCTCCGCCGGCCTCTCCTTCTACAACGAGGGAGAACGCCTGCTTTCGAGCGCCGTGCGGTTCACATGCTGGGGCGAGTTCCACCTGAGCGATCTCCGCGGTGGCGCGGGCTTGAATGTCTTCGACTTTGGCACGAAAGGCCTCCTCGTCTCCGACCCGGCCGTGCAGAACGGCAACCCTGTCACTATGTTGGGCGTCGTCGAGCGGGAGGAGGAGTTCACGTTTGACGTAGCCGGGGTTGGGCAAGGGACCATAAGCATCGCGCTACCGCTAGACCCTAGGAACCTTCCACCTGGCTGCGAGGTCATCTTCGGAACTATAATCCAGCCTTTTCCCCTCCCGCCTCTCATTGTTCCAGTGGCGGTGAGATGCACGATCACGGTGAATACCGTGACCAGCGTCCCCGCCACCCGGGAGTGGTCGTACCCGCTGTTGAACGACAGCAAGGGAGTGAAGACGACCTTCTTGCCGAAACCCTAGGCGGTGTTGGCGTTTGTTGAGTCTCGCCGCACACTGCTGTGGAGCCGGGGGCGGCATGGCCGCCCCCGCGCTATTTT
>Ga0137397_10003162_pt1 | contig 11472 bp, 11 predicted proteins | sample czorhiz116metaG_FD_106658 | JGI IMG/M metagenome (GOLD analysis project Ga0137397, IMG submission 106658) | Vadose zone soil microbial communities from Angelo Coast Range Reserve, California, USA - czorhiz1.16 metaG | ecosystem: Environmental > Terrestrial > Soil > Vadose zone | place: USA... | reverse complement strand
GTTTTTCCTGGCATAAAAACGCAGCGCTACCGAATTCATGCAGTAACGCAGGCCAGTTGGATCGGGGCCATCGGCAAATACATGTCCGAGGTGCGCGTCACAGAGCGTGCACCTAACTTCGCGCCGCACCATTCCCAGGCTCGTGTCCACCTTCTCATACAAATTCTCTCTCGCAATCGGTTCCCAGAAGCTGGGCCAGCCCGTGCCCGATTCAAATTTGGCCTTGGAATCGAACAGGGCGTTGTCGCAGCAAATACAGCGAAAAATTCCCGCGCGATGTTCGTGCACCAGTTCGCCGGTTTCCGGTGATTCCGTTCCTGCGCGCCGTGTGACCCGGTAGGAATCCACGGAGAGCTTCTTCTTCCATTCGTCTCGCGTCCTTTTGATCTTCTCGCGCGTCACGGAACGAAGCTGCTGGCCTTCTTCGCTGAATTCGATGATGGTTACTGGCCCCGACTTCGAATCGGGTTCCGGCGGGTCAACCAGCGCATAACTGCCTAGTTCATTTACGCTCAGAAATACAAACGCCGAAGCTGCCGTCGCGCCACCGAAAATAAATGCGCGTCTGGAGAAATCATTCATCGCCGTTCCTTCAAGCTCCCTGCAAAACGTCTACTTTCCCGCGGTCATCGGTGGTGCAGGTAACAGCGGCAGGCGCTTCGGTTCCCCGCGTGCGCCTCGCACTTCCAGCTCTTCAAACAGCAACGACGGGGCCACAATCGAAGAAGGCAAACCATTTTGCGCGGATCCGAATGCACCCAAGGCCGTGTTCGCAAATCCTGCCGTCTGGTTTTGCATATAGTTGTAAACGAAATCGTCGCTGCCGATGCCGGAAAGATTCCGCAACGACCGCGCATTTAAGCCGATAATCCGGGCCCCGCGTACGATTTCGTCCGGCCGCCCGTCGGTATACACCTTGTATACAACGGAAACCAAACGGTCGCCGTTCCCGGCTCCGCCGCCAAAGCTGGCTAGCAATTCCGAAAAATCATCCTGATGCAGCAAGCTCACCGCCGGATTGTCCATCTCACGCACAACAAGGCAATACGGCAGTTTTTCCGTTTTGCACGCATCCAGAAATTTCTTCTTCAAGTCCGCGGCTGAAACCGTTTCCGTCGAACTAAAGATCACATTGCTCATGGACGGCTTCGCATCGCTCAAAAACGCCGCACGCCCGTGCCCGTTGGATTGATTCGAATCCGGTCCCGGCCTGCGCGACATCAAAAGCTGCTTCAACACGCCATTTTCCGCGACCGTAACTTTTTCCGCGCGAACGCCTTCCTCATCCACCGAGTATCCACCAAGCAGTGGCGTCCCCTTGTAGTCCTTCGCGTAGGGATCGTCCATAACGGTCACTGTTGCTGGAAGCACGCGCGCTCCCAGTCGCCCAACCCAATCGCTCTTTCCTCCGACGTTGCTCAGGAATTGTTCCATCACCGGGCGAAACGCGATTGGCGGCCGCGCGCCGTTTAGGTTTGGTGCGAGCACTTCCGCAAGCAGGGGCGCCGCGGCTCGCGCTTCGAAAAGCACGGGTCCCGTATAGTCCTGCGCGGGTTGCGATGAGCGCAGCGCCATCAACTCCGTCGCGGCCACATTCAATCCCTTGCGAACGGTTTCCACATTCGGCAAATCCGCTGGCCGCGGTGCATACGCGGAATAATAGTGATTGAGTTGCACGCCATCCGCGGCCAGCGTGTTCAATCCCCCTTCCACTGCAGCGAAGCTGCGGTTGGTGCGAATTTCCGTGCCTTCACTGGTCAAAAGATATTGGGTCGCGTACACAAGGTAATAGGTGACACGAGATTCCTGCAGCAGCGAAAACGCACGCAGTGTTGCGGAAGAATCGCGCGCTTCCTGTTCCCAGGTGCGGCCGGACCAGTCCGGGGTCGCCAGAGGTTCGATCAATTGGACCGTTTGTGCTTTCGAGAAATCGTCAATGTCCGTCTGCCGCGCCAAGCTGTTCAGGTACGCCTGCTTGCGCGAATAGCCATCAATCGCTTCCTTGAATGCCTGGTCGGTGGCAATCCACAGGTCCTGCCGCAGTGAATCGTAGTCGTGGTCAATGCCGACGGATCCGGTGGATCCGATAAATCCGCGGAAGCCTTCATCGCTAATGAAGTTCGAACTGTCCTGCTTGTAACTGCCAACGCGCGCTTCCACATTCATGATGCGATTGCGGGTTTTCGTGCTTGTGACCAACGCGCCAAATTGCGCAACAATTTCGCGTACGTCAAGGTCCAGCAAACGGTACTCGATGTAGTATGGCCGCACCGGCTTGCCACTTTTGTCTATCGTCAGCTCGAGGCGCTCTTTCGAACGCGCCATTTCGTCGCGCAACGCGCGCAACGACGGGTCATTATCTTGTGTGGCTTGTGCGCGCAAAACCGCGGGGCTAAGCAAAATCGCAACAGCAAATGCGGAAAAAACTGTCCGGAATAAAGTTTTCACTGTTGGCCTCCTGCAACTGCTGGCGCGGCGCTTGGCGCGCTGGCGCTCCTTTTGTCATGCGCAGGAGGAGGAAGAATCGGCGGCCGGTCCGTGGACGTTTCTTTCTTCTGCACTTCCAATTCAGAGGTCAAAATCGCGGGCGAAGCCGCGGAGACTGGAACGGATCCAGATTCGGCGCCGCAATATCCGTTGAAAACTTCCGGTGTATCGCCCGTCGCCACAATCTTAGTCAGTGCTGCGAGCGGAGTTCCCACAATATCCACGCCGCGCACCAATTCATCCGGCTTTCCATCGGCAAACACTTTATAGACAACCAGCGGCTGCACCTGGAACGCTTGCGGCTGCCCGCGGCCCGTAAACGTAAATCCGCCTGCGATATCGTCGATCAGCAGCCCGTACGATTTGCCTTGCTGCTTGATCAGTTCGATGAGCTTCGCGCGAAGCTGGACGTTCGTCACCATCTTGTTGCTTTCGACAATCAAATTTCCCTGACGCGAAACCGGAGTAGCGCCCAGTTGGCGGCGCCCGTGCCCGTTCGAATGGGGAAACCCAACCAGCGGCGAGCGGGACATTTCAAAATTCTTCAAAACGCCGCGATCCACCAGCGTGACGTTCTGCGCGGGGACGCCCTCATCGTCGAACTGGTAGTAACCCAGCAGGTCCTCGCCGCCAAGCTTCTTTCGCGTTGTGTCGTCCACAATGCTCAAGAAATCCGGAAGAATCTGCTCGCCTACTTTTTTGGCGAACGTTTGCCCTTCCGTGATGTCTTTCTGTCGGTGTCCTTCTGCCCGGTGGCCGAAAACCTCGTGGAAGAAAACGGCGGCGGCGCGTCCCGTTAGCATCGCTGGTCCAACCGTGGGCTCATTGATGGGAGCCTTTACAAGCCCTTCCATCTCCATGCGCAAGGTCGCGCTTGCGGTCGCCACGGCTTTGTCGTCCGGTGCATCCTTCGGGTCCACCCAATCAAAATTGTAGTAGCGCTCGATGTCCATGCCATCGGCTGCTTTGCCCTGAATGAAAAGCTCAAGCCGGTAGCGAATCTGGCCGAACTGCAGCTGGGTCCCTTCCGTGTTTACCTGATAGGTGTTTTGCGCCAGCGCGCTGAAGGTGACAATCGAATTTAGTACCGAAGACGACTCGCGGAACCCCTTGGTATATGCGCGCACGCGCTCTTCCCACGGCTTGCGATCCAGCGAAAACGATACCTGTGGCCCATACCACTTGTGTGCTTGCTCTTTTGAAAAGTCCGGCGCGCGCCCTTCTGCCGTATCCACTTTCACTTCGCGGCTCGTTCTCATCTTGATGAGCGCCTCAGCCGCAGCGCGGTACTGGTCGTCCGTTTCCAGCCAAATTGCCCGGCGCAGCACTTCCGGATCGTCATCCACGGGAGCAACGGTTCCTGGCCCGCCCGTCGGCAATTGCCGATCCCCGACCTTGTGCGTATCGTCCATATCGTAAGTGCCCGTGCGCACGGCGACCTGCAGCCAGCGGTTTCGCACCTCTGAGCTGGAAAGCAACGCCCCATTCGAACCGGAAACCTCGGCGCGCTGCGTGTCCGTCAGCGTGTATCCGATGAAGTACGCGGGAATGTCCTGCGTGTTTAGCGTCCGGAACGAACGGTCGAGTTCTGTCTGCATCGCCCCAATCAGTGGCGAAGGCTTTGCCGCTGGACTATCCGGCGGCCCGGCCAAGGCTGGCATAGTGCACATTGCAATAAGGAATAGGCCCGAACCAAGTGCCGGAAATACGGAAAGAAGGCGCACGGCCAATGACTTTTTCAAAGATTGCCTCGCTTAGAAGGAAACGCTAATGCCAAAGATCCAGTTTACGTTACTGCCCAGAAGCATACAAATAAGGCTTCTCTGTGGGAACAACACCTCATTCGACGGCTCTACCCCTTATTTCGTTGCACACAAAAATAGCAGCCCCGATCGCTATAAGCGCTCGGGGCCGGAAAGGAATCGTCAGTCGAATCTTTGGCGCCGAATGGACACTGCTCGAATTCTACAAAATCAACCGCAACCGTTCGGATTCGTCTTTGGATTGCAGGTGGGCGGTGCCGGCCTTGCTGGGTTGTTTGTGTTGTGAATAACCACTGCCGGAACCACGACCACGGGAACCACAGAAAGAATTCCCAGCGTCACTCCCCATCCGTGGCTCAGATGTGAGCCGGCATTCAAGACTCCGGTTCCCGGCTTTTCGCCGATGACCGTCGCGTTCACTGCTTCAGTCAACTCATTCAGCATCGCCTGCGTCGGCTGCAGAGGAGAAGAATTGTCTCCGTTGCGCACACTGCTCATCTGTCCCGCTTTAACCATTACGCACACGCCTGCGTTGTTGCAAAGCTTGACGAGCCCTTCAAAAACGACGAGGTTCATTTGTCCCGTAGCTTGGTTGAAAGCCAGGTAGAAATCGGTACCGACGACCCCGGCCACACCTGCCGGCGTCTTTACTTCAAACTTTCCATCCGTTTTGGTGATTTTCTGCGCCTGCGAACGAAGTTTGCCGTAGGCAAGTTCGAGTTCAGTCTGCTGAGCGCCGCCGTCGTGCTTCACGACCTTCAGCGAAGAGTCCGCGCCAACGTTAAGGACTGAACCGTCATCCAGCGCAACGCGTGCGCGAGCGTTGGCTTGCGTGTTCAGTACGTCGAGCCAATCCACTGCGGTTTTTGCCGATGCCGTCACCGTCTTGCTGCCGCGAGCGATGCTCACCGCCGGAATGACGCGCGATACTTCGCCGGCGCGCTGCCCGCCAGCTTGCGGTTCAGCGAAAATGTCGTTGGGTAGAACAATGGCCAGCGTAGCGATCAAGACCAGGCCGAAGGCGTACGGGGACTTCGTCTTCATGAGGGCTTCTCCTAATTGCTGTTTGCTGTGCTTGCTTTATCTATATGTTGTTACCGGAGGGCTCTCGGACTGTCAATTTCATTTCGATCCTGCGTTTCCCTGTATCAACGTAGCGAATAGCGCAAGACCGCCGCCGTGCGGACCTTGAAACTATTTGTGTTCGCGCTCCCAGCAAAATAGTTTTGCGCTCGCCTCCATGCTTTCTCGCCGGCAGCGCGCCCAAGTTTTCGCCCCATCAAATCGCCTCGCTCAAAATGGATTCCGCCGTATCGCCCGGCCATACCCGCCTCGTCCGCTGCTTGCGTAAACGTTGCCCACTTGAGAACGATCGACGTTCCCGGCGTTATTGCCGATTCAACCTTCGAATTTCCCTTGGATATAGTGACCGAGCATCCGAAGCCGTCTGATCCAGTCCACAGTGCAAGTACCCGCGCGGCTGCTGCGCTCTCTGCGCTGATTTCGGAAACGTATTCCGGTGAAGCAGGCGTTGGCAGGTCCGCGGGCTGATACGGCGGACAATCTCCTGGGGTGTTTCTTTAGCGCGTCTTCATGCCCAGAATCTTGCACTCGCGATTTTCCGGGTTCAGACTTCTAACATGGGCAAGCTCGTCGGCATTCTCGTCTTTGTTGCCGTGGCGTTCGGAATCTTCTATTTCACCACGAGGAAAATGCCCACAACCGACTCCGGCACGGCCCCGACCCAAGCCATCAGCTTGACGGGAGTCCGCAGGGACCTTCTGCAGATCGCCCAGGCGGAACGCGGCAACCTGGCTCTGAATACTCGCTGCGCTGGTATAGAGGAACTCATTTCCTCCGGCTCGCTAACCATGTCCCGCCCCGAACGCGACGGCTATACCTACGAAGTGCAATGCAAAGGGGATGGCGGCGAATTTAGTGTCGTTGCGCGCCACGCGCCCGCCCCGGAAGGTTCCCCAATTCGTTACCCCACGCTCGGCATTGACCAAAACATGCAGGTCTCCGAAGTCCAGTAAGCACATTTCCGGAACTTTTCTCTAAATCCCTTCGTACCTGTACGAGAACGGTGAACCAGGGACCGGGTCAATTCGACCCTTAGAGAGCAGCCATCAAAAGAAAAATGAGAAGGAGAAAATCATGGGCGGAGATGTGATTGGTCTTGTTGCGGTAATTTTGTCTTTGGGAATCCCCATCGCGGGCATGTTTACCTATTATCGCGTCCGCAAGCTTCGCTCCGAAGAACGGCTCGCAGCCATTGCCCGCGGCGTGGATATTCCGATGGAGCCGGAAGTTTCCCATGTCGGCCGTTCGCGGCGCCTCGGCATTTTGTGCATCAGCGGCTCGGTCGGATACATCGCGACCTTTGCGATAATCGCGCGGGTTGCGTCCGAAAGAGATGCTCTGGCGGCGGCAGCATTCGGCTTGATACCGCTGGCCGTTGGCATCGGCTTTTTGATCGACGCGTATTTACACCGCCGCGAAGTCGCCGCGTAAGCCATCTCGCCAACTCTTTGCAGGCAAAAGCGAGCGGGCTAGACTTGCTTCGCTTTAACTTTGCCGCACTAAAAAGGCCCTTTCGCTCCGTGTGCTAGAATCGCGGCATGAATCCGGCGATTCCTCACCTACTGAATTTGCAACGGCTCGATCAGCGTATTGCGGCAATTCGCGCGGAGCTGGACGCTTTTCCCAAACGCATCAAGGACGCCGACGTAATGCTCAGTACAGCACGCGCCGCGCTCGCTGCGGCGAAAGAAAGACATTCACACGCACAGACCGAACGTAAAAAGTTTGAGCTGGACGTAAATCAATGGCGCGACCGCGCGCGCAAGTATCGCGATCAAAGCGCTTCCGTAAAAACCAACGAAGCCTACAAAGCGCTCCAGCACGAAATCGCCCACGCCGAATCGGAAGCCGCCGCCGCCGAAGACCGCCAGCTCGAACAAATGATGGCCGTCGAAGAAACCGAGCGCGAAATCAAGGCCGCCGAGTCCGCGTTGAAAGCTGCGGAGGTCTCGCTCGCCGCCGAACGCAAACAGATAGAATCGCAAGGCGCCGCAAAAAGACAGGAACTCGATGCGGACCTTGCCGAGCGCGAAAAAATCTCCGCGCAAATTCCGGAAGAGATCCTTACGATTTACGCGCGCGTCGCGAAACGCCACCACGGCGTCGCGCTCGCCGAAGCCGCAACCGAACAGTGTCGCGGCTGCGGTATGCGGCTCTTGCCTCACACGTTTCAGGAAATCCGCCAGCCGGAAAATCACGAAATCATTCAGTGCGAAACGTGCAGCCGCATTCTTTACGCCGTCGAACCAGCCCCGCCCGCAAAAGAAGGAGCAGCTTCCAGCGCTTCCTGATGGCACGCACTCCGCAAAGTTCCCGAGGCGGCGGCCTTTTCGGCGAACCTGCGCCGGAAGCAAAACCCGCCGCGTATCGCGCCAACGTTGACGGCGGCTCGCGCGGAAATCCGGGGCCCGCGTCCTACGGTGTCGTCATCCGCAATCCGAAAGGCGAAATCATTGCGCGGCTAAAGAAATATATCGGACGCACAACGAACAACGTAGCCGAATATTACGGACTGATTGCGGCGCTCGACTACGCTCAATCAAACAACATTCGCGCGCTGCGCATTGAGAGCGACTCCGAGCTTCTCGTAAAACAGATGCGCGGGCAGTACAAAGTTAAGAGTGCGGATTTGAAGCCGCTCTTCGAGCGCGCAAAGAAGATGTCGCAAGCATTTTCTTCGTTTCGCATCGATCACGTTTACCGTGAGCAGAACGCGGAAGCCGATGCGCTTGCGAACGAAGCGATGGACGAAGTCTCCGGGAAATCCTCCGCCGCCTCGGCAACCGCTGCGATTCTCTCGCGCAGCAACGAACCAAAAAAACTCAAAGCCCGCTACTACAAGGGCCTTTTGCAACTCAACGAGCCGCTTGATCTTCCCGACAACACTGAAGTGGAAATTCTGCTTCGGCCAAAAACCAAATCGTAATTCCTTACTCCAACATTCCTTACTTCAACGCGTAGGAGCGGTAGAGCGTGTCGCGCTGGGCGGGGATGAAGCCGGCGTCGGAGATGATGCGGCGGAGTTCGCCTTCATTGGTGCGGTTGCGGACTCCGGCAGCATACACTACGTTTTCTTCGATCAGGATGCTGCCCACGTCGTCCGCGCCGAATTGCAATCCTACTTGGCAGACTTTGATTCCCGGCGTGAGCCAGCTGGATTGAATGTGGTCAATGTTGTCGAGATAGAGGCGGCTTACCGCGAGCGTTTTTAGATAATCGACGGCGGTTGTTTCCTGGACTTTCTTTCCCCACGCCGTATTTTCCGCCGCGAAAATCCACGGAATAAAGGCCGTGAAGCCGCCGGTGTCTTCCTGAATCCTGCGAATGCGCTCCAGGTGATTCACGCGGTGCCGCAGCTCTTCGCCGCAGCCGAACATCATCGTGGCTGTGGTGCGCAAACCGAGCTTATGCGCGGTGCGGTGCATGCTTTCCCAGTCGTCGCTCGTGCACTTCAGCCGCGCAATCTTTCCGCGAATTTCATCGTCCAGAATTTCGGCGCCGCCGCCCGGGATGGATTGCAAACCGGCGTCCACGAGCCGCCGAATCACGTCTTCGACGCTCAACTCACTCACTTCCGCGATGCAAAGAATTTCCGGGGCGGAAAAGCAGTGCAAGTGCACCGTGGGATAGCGCTGCTTGATGGAGCGCAGCAAATTTTCGTAATACTCGATCTGCAAATCCGGATGGAGGCCGCCCTGCAACAGTACTCCATTGCCGCCAAGCTCGAGCATCTCTTCGATCTTCCGGTAAATTTCCTCGAACGAAAGGATGTAACCCTCTTTTGAGCCGAGCGGACGGTAGAACGCGCAGAAGGAGCAATACTCCGTGCAGAAATTCGTGTAATTAATGTTGCGATCGATCTGGTAGGTCGCTACGCGAGGATCGTTTTTCTTCATCCGCATCTGGTGTGCTTCCATGCCGATGCCGATCAGATCATCGGATTCCAGCATCTCCAGCGCTTGTTGTTTCGTCAGTCCCACAGAGTTTCCTTTTCGAGGTTCCATTCTAACCGAGGAACGGTTTTGTCTGGCAATTCGTAGCGGCTGAAATCTGCGACAAGCCCGACCGCCGCAAAGACTCGGCCTTGCTCGGACGCCAGTTGATACCCCACCCCCGGGGAATCCAGATCGTTATCAGAGCAAAGGCGTTGCGGACGAGGAAAATTGCATGAATTTGAAAACACAGGACTTACGAAAGTTGGGCAAACTCTGGCCAGATGAGTATCTCGGGATGGCGGGGTCTTTATTGTCGGCGCGGCGCAATTTTCGCTGGGTGGTTCCTCCGCTGGTGGTTCACTCCCAAGGGATCCTGAGGATCGTTCGGAACGCCCTATTCTCTGGCGAATCAGGAGGCAGGCAGGACGCCCACCTGTTTCATAATCGTGGCGAGGTCGTAGTAATCCACGCTGCGGGAGATCTTGCCTTGGTCGATGGTGATGATGCTCGCGCCGCGGATTTTGAATTTCTTTCCGGTTTTGAAGACGCCTTTGTCGGTGCCGCTCAAAATCCACTGGATGCTGCCGTGTTTGCCTTCGACTGAAGCTTCGACTAGCTCGAGGTTGAGATCGGGCACATCCGCGAAGAAGGAAGCGGCGAATTTGCTGGCTTCGGCGGAGCCGCGACTGATTTCGCCGAAGGTTACGTCTTCATAGTAGATGTCGGCGGTGAAATAGGTGGCCCATTTGGCGGGGTCGTGGGAATTCCAGGCGGCGATCCAGCCTTCCGCGATGGGAAAAGCGCCGGCGGGATGAGCGCTTCCGGACTGCAGAGGTAGCGACAGGCCGAGCGCAAGCAGAACGAAACCAAACGAAAAGAGGCGTCTCATGAAGTTTCCCTCCTGAAAAATTCGATTTGCTGAAATTTACCCAGTGAAAAAGGGCGCAGAATATCATACCGGCAGATCGGAGGAGCAACGATCTAAAAACTGAACTGCATCATTTGCGGTTCAAGAATTCAATCCGCCGAATAGTACAGAAAGTGCACGCCGACGCCGGATTTCTTCCCTAGGCCTCCGAGCGATTCCAAATGCACCACTCTTCCCGTAAAGGTCCACTCAGTGGATTGCCCCGCCATGATCTCCTCCGGCATCTTGAGCCGGACTTCCACGTCGGAACCTTCCTGCAATTTGAGCGCAGTGGGAAAATAGACTCCGCGCAGGGAAATGTTCATGCAGTCAACAATTTCTTCTGCCGGAAGAGAGGGGTCCAAAGCCCTGACGTGCATGGGAACTCGCATGATCAGTCGTCTAGCTCGGCGGTGCTCAGTGGGCATGATTCGTTTCCCCTAATGTTCTGGATGGTGCAAAGAATTTGAAACCAGGCAGGCAAACTTGAGTGTAACGGCGCAGAAAAATCTGTCAATTCAGAAAAACCCGCAAATCTTCCTAAGGTGAAAGCAGGAGCTGTCGACTTGAGGTAATTTGTAGGAACATGCCCGAACTGCCGGACATCACCGTTTATATCGATGCGATCGAAAAGCGCATTCTTGGGCAAAAACTCGAAAACCTTCGCATCGTGAGTCCGTTTTTGCTGCGGAGTGTTGAGCCTCCCGTGGGCAGCGCTATCGGAAAATTCGTTGTGCAGTTGCGGCGGATGGGGAAAAGAATCTGCATCGGGCTGGAAGACGAAATCTGGCTTGTTCTGCACCTGATGATCGCGGGGCGGCTGCACTGGGGAGCGAAAGGGAAGAAGCTGTCGAAGCAGCATCTGGCGGCGTTTGATTTTGCGAATGGGAGTCTCGTGTGGACGGAGGCTGGTTCACAGAAGCGGGCTTCGCTGCATTTGGCGAAGGGTGAAGCGGGACTAGCGGAACTTGATCCCGGCGGGCTGGAAGTTTTGGAAGCAACACTGGAACAATTTTCAACGGTATTGAAATCAGAAAATCACACGTTGAAGCGCGCGCTGACTGATCCCGAATGGTTCAGCGGAATCGGGAACGCGTATTCGGATGAGATTTTGTGGACTGCGAAGCTTTCGCCCCTGGTTTTGACGCAAAAATTGAAGGAGGAAGAGATCGAAAGGCTTTTCAAAGCGGTGCGGGAGTCGCTGACGCAATGGATCGAATTGTTGCGAAAAGAAACTGGCGAGAAATTTCCGGAAGGCGTGACGGCATTTCGTCCTGAGATGGCCGTGCATGGAAAG
>Ga0137397_10003159_pt1 | contig 11475 bp, 10 predicted proteins | sample czorhiz116metaG_FD_106658 | JGI IMG/M metagenome (GOLD analysis project Ga0137397, IMG submission 106658) | Vadose zone soil microbial communities from Angelo Coast Range Reserve, California, USA - czorhiz1.16 metaG | ecosystem: Environmental > Terrestrial > Soil > Vadose zone | place: USA... | reverse complement strand
GTCGGACGCCGTAATCGAGCCCGTGACACACTCGGCGCCTCCACAGGCGGCTTTGAGTTCGTCTGCGAATGCGGAGACGCCTGCTGCAGACCCAGCCAGCCAGGCCATCTCCGTGCAAGCAACGCTGCTGGCCCTTCTCTCCCAAGCCAGTAATGTTCCATTATCTGTAGATGGCCTGTGAGTCGATTCCCAAGAATCCCGCTCCAAATGTGGCTTAACCATCCCACCACTTCTGACCATAGCCAAACAGCGACAAATAACGCTCAACCACCACCCCAAGTTCCTCACCTTGATGCGAATCAGTTAAAATTATTTCAGCAATTAACTCAGACGGTTAATTCTTCTGAGATAATGACACCCATAACTCAGACGTCACTTTCCCCCCCATCAGCGCCTACCACAGCATCCTCCGACAATGTCGCCGGCCCATCTTATTCGCACACATACTGGAATCACAACTCGCGAAACGCATTGGATAAGTCACGGGAGGCTGGCCACCAAGTCGGCCGCAGCTTTCCGACGTCACCTCCTGTCGAGGAAAACGACCATCACGGTCATCGGGGCAGGTTTAGAGGTGGTTACCGAGGCCGTGGCCGCGGGCGGTTTGGCGATCGAGATCGCGAAGGTTACCGAGACCGGTTTTACGACAGCGCTCGAAGCCCCGGCGCTGCACACGGTCGAAGGAGTCGGTCGAGGAGCCCGCCCCGGAGTAGATACGGAGGCGGCAGTTGGAGGGATGTGAAACCATACAGTCCTCCACATCGGCCATCCATCGCAGACCAAACCGATCACGATATCGAACCTTCGTCCTCGCGTCCTGGGGTAGATGAATTCGGACGTGAAATCAGGCCTTCTTCCGATGACGAGGCGAGCGAGGCGCCCGACGATCCAAAACAAAGACCGACGCCGCCACAGCCACTTGCCACGCACTTGCCACCCACGTCGGCCCCTGCCGTGGAGGGGGCGCCGGTTCCGGGCGAGCACGTATTTTCGGCGAGTGCTGCACCCCAGGCGACACCTGCTGCCGGGAGCAATGCGCTACACCAAGACAGGGAGACACCAGGGCTCGAGTCTTTCGATTATTCTACCTTTGACCCGACTTCGCCCACATCGTGGGAAGCTTTGGGCCGGGCGTGGGCCGTCACGAATGGCCGTCAGCCATCACAGGAGGAACTGATGATGTTCGCCATGGAGGTCACCGTTAACATGGCAAACCAGGCACCTGTCAGTGGGCCCGCGCCCGGGATGCAGGGAAATCAACGGCAGGGGGGTTGGATGGATGATTTCCGTGGAGGTCCCCCACGCGGAGGGCGGGGTAAGGGTGCGTTTGGGGCACGAGGCAGGCGCGGCGGCTTCGCATACGGCAATTCGGGTGGCGACGGTCAGGCACGGTGGGATCATGGCAGCGACGGATATGCGCAGGAGACGGACGCGATCGTCTTGGGGGAGCACACCAACGCCCAGAACGACTCTTCCGACTGGCCACAGGGTAGTAGTGCTCATGAGCAGGCGCAGGTGACAGCGGGTCTGGGAGAGGAAGGCGACCGACATACCGAGAGTCAGGATCCCACGGGAGGTCGGATGCAAAAAGTGGGGGGTAACTGGGTGTTCACTCCTCGGAACGATGGTCCTTCATAGCTACGCATGGGTTCATGAAAAAACAAACCCCCTACCACCACGCGTGGGGGGTTCGTGGGCGTTCTGTGCCCATCAAGGGTGATGACGTGGGGGATTTATACCAACGAAAAAGGATTTTGGAACCCCGGCTCTCAAGAATCATGTAGCTGTGTGCAGTTTCCCACCGCCTAGGACAACGTTAGGGAGTGTATGCTTCGTTTCTAAATGGCCCGGAATTGATAACGATTGTAAAACCACGGTGGCGGCCGTTGCTTTGAAATGCGTTCAGTGACAATACAAACCAGGGATGGGTGTCTACTGTACCCGATTGAACGGGAAGAGATGGTGTTATCAAAGATGAAAGGCAAGATTTGAATACGTGGGACCCTCATTTCCATCAGGCCGTGACACGTGGTTGGAAATTGTTGGGTGAAGAGGCTTCAGGCTTGTGTTTTTCCACCAACAGGGCTGTGACATCTTACGGAAGTCGGTTCAATATGCCCATAGGGCTGGGTACTGTTTGGTGAATTCGTAGGGCAAGAACCGGGTCCTCGGATACCCAGTCCCCGGTTGCTCAATCACACGCAACAGCGGCGATGGACAGATTCTCAATTCGATCGGTGAGCCACGAACTGAAAGTATGTGTTCTGTGTACATGTGAGCAAAATCTATGTCACAATTATAGATGTGTGCCCAAAGAAAATTCGAAGTGTGAGCGTAGCAGGTGGCTAACTTCTGGATACAACGGTGTCCCGACGTCTCATACAGGCTCGAAGTCAGGACCCTCGGGGGCGAGTCTATAGCCCTCGTCTCTTCCGGATCCAACAGCGACGTCACTGGCCAGTCTAGGGCGACCCATCGCCTCCGCAGAAAAACTGCTTGCAGTGAAGGGGTTGGGCCAGTACAGAAGGTAGCAGATGGACCCCGAGAAAATGCCGATAACACCCCCGACGATCACGTCTTCTTTGTGGTGGCGCTTTTCGAAGATATTATCAGTCCAGCACTGAAAGGAGCAGTCGAGGGAGCCACCCACATAATCCTCAATGCGGGTGATGGCAACCCATGCGGCAAAGACCAATGGTACGAGGACGATGCACAAGCGAACCAGTCGGCTACGAAAGAGGGTGCCACAAGAGGGTGTGACGCTGAAGCACAGAGCAGCCGTCTTGCCTGCCAAAAATAAGCTGACAAAGGTCATTGCGACAAAGGCCGTGGTCGAATGGCCGGAGGGAAACGACTTCCGACCGTCAAGTATTTCCTCGGGGTCTCTGTGCTCTGTGAGCGGTGATTCGATGGAGGCTGATCTTCATACATACCCGGTGCATACGTGTTGCGACGCGTCCCACTGGCACCGAGATAAAAAGTCCGGGCGGAGTCGACCTGGGGAGAACAGATGTGTACAAGTGAGAGGTCTGTGTCGGCTATATGGCACTAGGATTTACCGACGCGGTTCTTCAGCGCTTCCGTTATTGCGCGACTCAGGGTGCTAGAGATTGGTTAGCAGAGTATAATCAAACGTCTGTTGTGAGACGCGACGAACAGGCTAGCGATTGTTGTAAGCAGGCCATGGTGAATTTCATGCGTTGAGTTTCTGTATGCCCCTACGAAGACGACAAGCACCGCAGGCACCGCTACCGCAATCAACGCGTTTGTGAGACTTGAGATCCTTATGATCGGCTTGCGTAAGCGCCCAAATCGGTGGTGCAATGGAAAGAAATTACTGTTCAGGAGTGTGTGGATGCTGAATAAGTGGATCGTTGAGGGAGAAGTCCCTCTCGAAAACTGGCAAAGCCCCAATAACGAGCTCAAGAACGAATAGACCTATCACGACGACCCTGTGGGATTCGTTAAAACCTTCTCCAAAGGGACCTTTTGTGTACACTTGCCAGTCTACTGTATAGGAGCCGTCGAACCAAGAAGAGGAATCATCATAGATCTTCTGTGTCCAGTCCTTGATGGTACGAGCGGGCATGGTGTACGTGTGATATGGGTGTACGTGTGATAGGTGACAGATCGAGTCATGTTCGTGTGACCGATCGCGCTCGTGATTCGATCTGTTGTTGACACGCGTGTCTAACAAACCCGTCCACATCCCTCGCACACGCACACGCACACCACACTCATTCCCCCTCTCTCTTCGCCATCATGTCGTCCGTTAAAGATAAAATGAAGCAAAAGAAAATATCTTCGTTCTTCAGCAAACCAAGATCTGATCCTACTGAAGATGAGACGGAGGGTGCCTCCACGGAGGAGTCCACCTATGACCGAGGTATGGATATCGACGTGGACGAAGAAGAGGAAGAAGAAGACGGGGGCATAACAGGTAAGAGGGAAAAGTATATTTCCCCAGAAGACTCCTCTCTGCCTCCGATTTCCCGTCTGCCCGACATCTTCCTCGACATCGTCTCGCGCCTATCTGAGGTCAAGACGCTAGCGGAGCACATCAAGGGGCGGAAACTGCGCGTTGCGACAATGTGCTCCGGGACGGAGTCCCCTCTTCTCGCCCTCAATCTTATCAGTCGTGCCATGACTGAGAAGCTCGGTACTACTATCGAAGTGGAGCACGTATTCTCCTGCGAAATCGAACCCTTCAAACAGGCGTACATCGAGCGAAATTTTCAACCACCACTCCTCTTCCGAGACGTATGCGAACTTGGCGATGATTATGCGTGCGTTGCGCAGTGCGCTCATGTTCTTCAACAGAGCCTTCTAATTATGATATAGATACACGGCTTATGGCGCCAAGGCTTACGTCCCCGGTAATGTGGACATCCTCATCGCCGGTACATCTTGCGTCGACTACTCGAATCTCAACAATGAAAGGAAGGACATCGAGCAAGGCGGCGAGTCTGGCAGGACGTTTCACGGCATGCTGAACTGGGTCAAAAAACATCGGCCCCCAGTGGTAATCCTGGAAAACGTCTGCAGCGCCCCATGGCAGGCCATCGTCAAGAAATTTGAGGACTTCAAATACAGTGCAAAGTCAATGCGCCTGGATACAAAGACGTATTATGTCCCTCACACTCGGACGCGCGGCTATATGATGGCAGTCAACGCGCAATCTTCCAGCATTCCAAGTAAATGGGCGGACCGCATGTCATCAATGAAGCGCGACGCATCGTGCACCCTCGATGCCTTCCTCTTGCCTTCTGACGACCCTCGCATCCACCGGGCTAGGGAGAAACTCGTTCAAGAGAGTTACAACGCGCTAGATCGCAGAACCGGTCGGACAGATTGGGGTCGTTGTGAATCTCGTCATCAACGCACTCGCTTAGAGGAGGCCCTTGGAGCCAAGCGTCCGCTGACGAACTGGGATGAGGGTATGTGCTATCATCTCTTCGACGCCGTAACTCCCACTTACCTCTCCCAAGGTGGCTCCCTCAAGATACTTGATTATGGCTGGGCGGATTGGGTTTCAGGGCAAGTCGAACGAGTTTGGGACCTTATGGATATTTCGTTACTCCGATCGGCTGTGCAAGGCGTCGATCCCGCATTTAAAAGGTAAGGTGTTATACGGTCTCTCCGTGTTGTCTCTGACGCGTTCCTCCTTCAGTCAAGTGTGGAACCTGTCGCAAAATGTGGATCGCTCCATTGGCTCGAACCGTGTTGGCATTTCACCGTGTCTTACCCCATCCATGATTCCCTATATCACTAATCGCGGTGGACCAATGGTCGGATTAGAGGCCCTCCATCTACAAGGCCTTCCAATAGACGAGCTGTTGCTTACGCGTGAAACTGAAGATCAGCTCGCCGACTTGGCTGGAAATGCCATGTCCACGACCGTCGTTGGAACGACACTCCTCGTCTCTCTAATTCTTTCGATGAAATACTTGACGCCTGGCCACGACAAGAGGACATACGAGGAGAAACACGGGACACGTATTATCGAAATCGATGACGACGTCATGCAAGTCGATGGCCCCTCCGACTCTGTTCAAGATCATATTTGCGGCGAAGATCAGCTTCTAGAGAGGCCTTTCGATCTTTCCAAGACTACGGGACAGCCTCTCTCTGCCCTGCTTGAAGATGCTATGAAGAGCGTCCGCTTCTGCACATGCGAGGGTCGAAAGGATATGACCGAGCGCGAGGTCCGTCGTTGTAATGACTGTGGATTTACTGCTTGCGTCAAATGCGGTGGGCGTCCGGAGCATAACGCTCGCCCGATCGACGTCAAAGCCAATCCAAGGTTGGCTCCGTCTACCTTTGAGCGCAGTCTCAAGTCTGCGCTACCCATGTGTCTCGATCTTTCCGGTATAACGGAGCAACTGTTGAACTCGCTGAAGCAGGAATTTGGCACATCCATCCCATCTAAGCGTTGGGAAATCTGGCGGAACGCTGTCGTTGAAGCTGTGGGTCCGGAATTGCGTTTTGTCGAACTCAAACGTCAAGAGTTGTGGTACGCCACTTTCGAGTCGACGAAAGCTGTTGTGGAGCTCTGTCTTCACCCTCAGCGTCCCGAATGGCTCTTCTATGCCAAACCGTCGCCCAAGGAGCCCGCTAATGCCGAAATTCGCAAGCTACTTATGTATCCCGTTGCACGGCTCGCTTGTAGTAGTTCGCTCCTGAACGGTCGGTGGGAAGTGGCACTGCCGCAGACGACTTCGGTGGAGATATCCATTAAAGGTACCGGAGAACTCGTGCCGTCATGGCAATCAAAGCTCGGTTTACAGGACCCTAAATTTCTCGACGCCAACGTTTTCTCTCAGCTCGAAGTTTCGCTTCCCCACGAGGACGTCGTTCACTTTGATCGCGACATCACTGGGACCTACGTACTTCTGGACAAATGCGGGACCGCGAACAATGCGCTTCACAAGAAGGTCGCGACGAAAGAGGACGCCGCTCTCCCTCCACTATACTTACTTCTCAATCCAAGCCGTTCCGGAAAGTCGAGCGATGACGCATTCGTCTTCTCCACAAGCATTCGCCGACTTGAGTACCAAGAGACACGACCCATCTTCGCTCGTCTACAACCGTCGTGGCGGCAGTCCAGCAAGGATGGTCCTCAACGTGTCTCGTGCGTCATCCCACAGAAGTACGTTTTCACAGAGGGTGTCAGCCTTAAGGTGTGTCTTGCGTTTTTATGCTTGTATGTGGTGGCTTATATGGGTTTGTTTCTATAGCCTTCGGATGTTCAGGGAGCACGGTACTCCGTTCCCCAAGACAGCCTCAACACACAAGTCAACAAGGACGCTTGCAAGTCTGCGAACGCTTTGCTCGTTGCTCGTGTCCCCCTTCATTCTCAAGCGGGCTCAGAGTGGCCAAAGGGCTCATGGCAAGAGGTCGAACAAATTTACGAGCGTGCAACTTTCCGCGCCTTGTCGTGGTTGCTGGAACGCATCAAGGTCGTGGATGGTTCGTTCAATACCTGGCAGGCGGCCGAGCTTCCGGAGGACCATTCGAATTGCGAGCGTTGTGCACCTCTAGCCCCTTCGTTGCGCTGGATTAAACGCGGGAAAAAGGTTGTACCCGTTGAAGACAGCGCCGAAGCGGGCGAGTACGAACGCCGCTTGAAGCGTCGTCCTACACCGTTCGTGACCCAGCTCAAGTTGGACGACAACGACGTTGGGACCGTCCGCATTGGCGTAAATATTGCGTCATTGACCCATCGTGCCTTTGCTCGTCTTCCAACAGCGGGGAGGAAGGGGAAACCAACCTTGTCCTGGCGCCTGGACACCAATTTTAAACCTCTCGTCAATCTTATCTTGCCAAAGTTCACGTTGCTCAGCAATCGACCTGACCCTCAGCACAGCCAGCCCCCTCACTTTCAGAAGTTTCCTCTCCGCGTGGAGCAGTTGCGTTCGTTGCATTGGATGTTGGAGCAAGAGAAAACGGATGCGCCGCCCTTCATCGAAGAGGAGGTTTCGGAAGCCATGCTCGAGCCATTGGGTTGGCGAGCCGAAGGGCGTGCCCAACAGCCCGTGCACATCCGTGGGGGTGTCCTCGCTGACGAGGTCGGCTACGGGAAGACGGCTATCACCCTCGGTCTGGTCGACTGTACGCGCAAGGAGGTTACCCGCGAACTAGACGGTGCGGCGGAAATTCCTGGAAAAATCCGTGTTAAAGCCACTCTCGTTGTTGTCCCTTCCCATCTTACGCGTCAATGGACGACGGAGATTCAGAAGTTCGTCTCATCCAAGGCCAAGATGGAGGTCGTTACGATTATAACCGCATCGAATCTCAACGCCCTCACTGTCGAGAGGATTATCGAAGCGGATATCGTCATAGTCGCCTCCAATCTTTTCAAAAGCAGCATTTACCTTGCAAATCTTGAGGCCATTGCCGCTGGCGGATCCCTTCCGGCATCGGACGGTCGGTACTTCAACGCACGTCTTGACATTTCTCTCGAAACTTTGAAAGGGCAAGTTGACCTGCTGCGCAAGAAGGGGTCTATCAACGTCATGGACGCCATCCATACAGCGCGGAAGAGAGGTACGCCTGTACCATCCACGTTGTGATTTGTGTACTAACTTTCACACAGACGAGGAAGCCGAGAAGGCTATGCGACCGTCAAAGCGCATAAAAGGAATTCAGGAAGTGCCGGAGGCGAAAGCGAAGCCCGCAGGGACGCAGGCCAATCCGAAGTCAAAGGCAAGCGATAAGCCAAGTTCGAGCTCTGGGACCCTAGTCTTCAGTCATGTCGAGGTCCCTGCCTTGAAGGACGTTCAGAAGCAGAAGGGTCGGCGCGTTGAACCTATCGAAGTTTCGTCATCCGAGGAATATGACCAATCAGATGGCGAAGAGCGGCCGGTTCGAAGGCTCAGCCAGAAAGTCTCGAAAATGGCTGTCTATGTTGACTCAGATAGCGAAGACGAAAAGCCGACCAAGGCTTCACGCAGTTCCAAGAAGAAAGCTCGCTCAGACTCTCCTGGGTTCATCGTCTCGGATTCTGACGATGATGATGATGAGGACAATTCTGCCGAAGTTTCTGACGAAGAGGACTCCGACGCGCCGAAAGGTAAGTCCCGCGCAAGGCCAAAGGCCAAACCTAAAGCGAGCGCGAAGCCGAAGAAAAAGGCTGGGAAGTCGGAAAGTGAAGATGCGATGGACGTCGACGAACCCGTGTCTACGTCCGAGGCCTCTTCTTCCAAATCGAAGAAACGGAAGCGGGTCGAAAAGGAGGCTAAGCCCAAGGAGCTGCGCGAGGCGAAGGACCCGTGGAAACTACGGGGTGCAGCAAAGCGCGACTGGAAGCAGATGCAGTGCCCCCCGTTGGAGATGTTTCACTTTGCTCGGAAAGTGGTCGACGAGTACACGTATGTGGACGGCAAAATCCACGCGTTTGTGACGCGTCTGTCCGCAGACCGACACTGGGTGCTGTCTGGTACGCCTCCCGTCCACGACTTCGCCGCGGTCAAGACGATCGCCGCTCACCTCAACTTGCACCTCGGAATTGACGACGACAACGAAGGCAAGTCCAGCGAGATCAAAAGGCGTCGTCGGGAACAAACTGGTACGTCGATATAGTGATTTATTCTCCGTTCTTTTGGGTCTTAATTGCGTCCCTCAAGACGTCGAGAAGTTCCACTCGTTCCGTGAAACGCACAGCCTGGATTGGCACGCGCACCGCCATGAGCTCGGGCAGACATTCTTGAACCGCTTCGTCCGTCAGGTGCGTATTGATAACTTTGTTGGCAGCTCTCGAACTGAGTCATCTACCAGAACGTCGCCGAGATTGACGAGATTCCTTGGGAGGAAAAGATTGAACAGATTTCCTTGCCGGCCGCCGAGCGCGCAATCTATCTTGAACTCGAGCACCACCTACGCGCCTTGGACATGACCATCAAGCGGGGGAAAAAGACTAACAGTGATCGCGAAAAGCGAGTCGCAAAGTCCCTCGGTGACAGCAAGTATGTATTGCATCCCTATGAAGTAACCACCAGATGTTGACATCTTTGGATTTTCAGTACGGCGGAAGAAGCGCTACTCAAGCGCTGCTCTCACTTTGAGCTTGACACGTCGGGCAAAGAAAATGCGATGAAAGCGTGCGAGGTCATCGTCAAGGAACGCAAGTCTCAGCTCGAGGACTGCCGAAATGATCTCACGAAGAAGCTCAAAGAGGCGGTCGAGAAAGAGAAGGAAATCGGCAAGCGGCTGGACGACGAGCCTAAGGAGTCCCTGTTCCGAGAGCACGTGCGAGTATCTCGCACGGAAGGCGTTGGCGATGAGGACGGGACGCAACTCGTTCTAGAGTTGCTCAATGACGCGGGCGTCGGAGAACACCGGCCTTCGAATCCGGGTCGCAAGATGAAAGACAGCGAGCGCAAGCAGACGATCTGGGAGCATCGCGAGCAAACACATACGATTCGGAAGCTGACGAAGGAACTCGTCGGGCGTGTGCGCTCCTTACGGTACTTTACCGTCGTCCGGGATCTCCAGAAGCAGCGGAGCGAACCGCCCGTCATCTCGTGCCCCGAGTGCGGCCGCGACCGGGTTCCTCTCGAAGAAATCGCCGTCCTTTCATCGTGCGGCCATGCTGGGTGCTACAACGACGTCAAGGCTGCTGCGGAAAGCGAGACTTGCGTGTACGCTCGTTCGGGCCGATGCAAGGCCGCCGCCCGAGTCCTCAACATCGTCAAAGGGGACACGCTTGGAGTCGACGACTACGAGCGCGATGGGAAGGGCAAGCACTTTGGGATGAAGCTAGAGAAGGTCATCCACTTGATCAGGTATGTACCACTCGGGAAAGTAAGGCGGGCCCTGACTGACACTGTTCCCTGCTGCAGGAAGCGCATCTCGTCCGACGAACGCGTTCTCATCTTCGTTCAGTTCCCGGACCTCATGAAGAAGGTCGCCGAGGCGCTAACCGCTAACGAAGTTCGGTTCCTCGAGATCAAGGGCTCCGCGGCACAAAAGTCCAAAAATCTGGAAAAGTTCCAGAACGACAGCAAGGAACGCGTGCTGCTGCTGAACGTGATGGACGAGAGTGCTTCGGGCGCCAACCTGACGTCGGCCAATCATGCCATCTTCCTTTCACCCCTGCTCGCCCCGTCACAGGAGATTTATCAAGCGAACGAGACGCAGGCGATTGGGCGTCTTCGCCGTTATGGCCAGTCGAAAACTGTGTATATCTGGAGGTTCTTGACGAAGGACACTATAGACATCGATATCTACGAAACAAGGACTGGGAGAAAGTTAGATTGAATTGCTCGAAGTACTGTACATCTACGCTAGGATATTCTGTATAACTCGCATGGATTTTCCTTTGTCGTTCGCATTGTCTGCTGCTTTCATACCTTGCTATCGCCAACGTTATGTCCACCTTATGCTGTAGACTCATACCATATACAAAAATACTGTTTGATACCACAATATCTAGAGCTACTGTAGAACCAATTTCCGTGCCAGGTCAAGGCAGGGTGGGAGTATCAACGTATCAACGCTAAATGTTGTACTCCCAGGGACAAAGCGAGAATCCACGGGCCCGAATTCACTGCGATATAGACTCTGTAAATCAACTCGTCTTTTCCGCATGACACTTGCTTCATCTAGTGGCCTAAGAACGTGTATGAATGCAGCATAAGGCAAAATAGAATGGGTATTACACATACACAATAAGACGCAGTACTAACATACAAATGCGTGTCGCCATATTCCACGGCTGTTACGACAGCGAAGCCGGCTCACTTGTTAACCATTTGGTACCCAGAAGTATCGAGGATTTGTTTCCCACATATCGAGCAGATTCCCTTTTTGAACGCACATCCTACATCACAACGTCAGTTGAATGATGCATTCTGATGAAGTATATAAGTGGGTGGGAGATAAAAGGATCGCACCATGGCAGTACTTGGCTTGATTCTGCGTTACAGATTGTTTGCAGTCTTTACATTTACCCGCGTATGGCTGTTTTTTCATGAC
>Ga0137397_10003158_pt1 | contig 11476 bp, 12 predicted proteins | sample czorhiz116metaG_FD_106658 | JGI IMG/M metagenome (GOLD analysis project Ga0137397, IMG submission 106658) | Vadose zone soil microbial communities from Angelo Coast Range Reserve, California, USA - czorhiz1.16 metaG | ecosystem: Environmental > Terrestrial > Soil > Vadose zone | place: USA... | reverse complement strand
TGCAGGAGCGATGCCACCTGACCGCTGCTCGTCTCGAGGGCTATTCAGAAGGCTTTTCGCGGAGGAAGAACTGCGGCATAGGGTCAAGACACCACTTTTTGACTCTCTGGGGTCGATCCCGGAGCGCTCACACGACCCAGGGGACTGGGTGAGATTTCACCCGACCGCCAATCCTGCGGCCGGCAAGAGCATCGCCCTTTGTCGGGAGGCGCGGGCGCCGGGTCCGTCGGGTGTCTCTTCACCCGCATCCCGACTCCAACTCCGGCAAAAGGCCGATTTCGCCGAAAGATAGCCGCGTGAAGGTGTGGCGTCGCTCTTGCTTCCACCCTGCCCGGCAAGGGTGAACGACCTCGTCCGAGGCGAGCAATCTCCAGGAGGAGTCGAGACATGGCGACAGCTACCGCGACCGAAACCAGGACGGACGAGCAGATCCAACAGGAGGTACTGGCCGAGCTGAAGTACGAGCCTCGCGTGACACCCAATGAGATCGGTGTGATCGTCAAGAACGGTGTGGTCACCCTCACGGGCTGGGTCGACTCCTACACCAAGCGCTGGGCGGCCGAAGAGGCGGCCCACCGGGTGCGTGGCGTCAAGGCCGTGGCCAACGACATCGAGGTCAGGCTGCCGGGCTCCAGCGAGCGCACGGACGCCGACATCGCGGCCGCCGCGATCCGGGCGCTCCAGGTGGATGCCGTCCTGCCCGTCGACAAGATCGACGTCACCGTCTCGAAGGGCTGGGTCACCCTCAAGGGCGAGGTCGAGTGGCAGTACCAGAAGGAGGACGCCGAGCGGGTCATCCGACGCTTGACCGGCGTCAAGGGAGTGGTCAACTCGATCACCGTCAAGCCCCGCCTGACCCCGTCGGCGCTGAAGGAGAAGATCGAGAAGGCCCTCGTCCGCAGCGCGGAGACGGACGCCGAGCGCATTCAGGTGGAGGTGCAGGGGAGCAAGGTCATCTTGAAAGGGATCGTGCGCTCCTGGGCGGAAAAGCAGGAGGCCGAGCGCGCAGCGTGGGCGGCCCCGGGAGTGACCGCGGTGGAGAACCGGATCCAGATCTCGTACTAGGCCAGGTCTGGCGAGCGGGAGGACGTCGCGGGGCTGGGGCCCCGCCGTCCGAGGCGAGCGGAAGTTGAGGAAAGAGGAAAGGAGGCAGCGCACATGAATGGACAGTCGATGTCTCGTCCCTGGCAGGAGATGCGGCGCTTGCAGCGCGAGATGGAGCACCTCTTCGGTGACATGGCGCCGGCGGGGCGCTGGTCGCTCACCGGGGAATATCCGCCCCTCAACCTCACCCGCGACGACAAGGGGATGACCCTCGAGGCCCTATGTCCGGGGGTAGACCGCCCGAGCCTCGAGATCAGCGTGGTCGGCGACGCGGTGACCATACGCGGTGAGCGGAAGCCGGAGCCGGACGCATCCGACGAGCGCTACTACCGGCGCGAGCGTCCGCTCGGCGCCTTCACCCGGACCGTGGGCATCGGCGAGCGTCTCGATCCGGATCAGGCGCAGGCGACCTACACGAACGGCATCCTGCGAGTGCAGCTCGCCCGCGCTCCCGAAGCGACGCCCAAGAAGATCCAGATCCAGAACTGAAGGGCACATCAGGCGACCGATACCATCAGGCGACCGATACAAGGAGGCTCGAGCATGGCGACCATGACCACGACACCGACGACCAGCGCCCCGACGTCGACCCATCGCGACGCCGCCGAGCACGCGGCCGGGACGGTCTCGCCGCGGGTGGACATCTACGAGACGGACAAGGCCTACGTGCTCCTCGCGGACATGCCCGGCGTGGCGCCCGACGGCCTCGACGTGGTGGCCGAGCGCGACGAGATCATCATCCGCGGGCGCGTCGAGCGTCCGGCCACGGCTCCCGATTATCAGGAGTTCGAGCTGGCCAACTACTACCGGGCGTTCATGCTGACCGAGGACCTCGACACGGGCGGCATCACCGCCAAGCTCCGGGACGGCGTCCTGCGCGTCGAGATCCCCAAGTCCCCGCGCGTGCAGCCGAAGAAGATTCCCGTCCGGACAGAGTAGCGGTGACTTGCGAGGCGAGCGAAAATAAAGCAAGGAGGGATGTCATGGGCATTCTCGACAAGGTGACCGCGATCCTGCCCTGGCGCAGTGAGCGCCGGGACCGGCCGCCGGGGCGCGCCGAGGCCCAGGCGCTGCGCGACGACCTCGATCGCTGGCTTCAACAGGTGATGGATGATCCCTGGGGCCGGCCTGGGGCCTCCGATCTTCGGTGGGTGCCCGCCGTGAGCATGCGGGAGACCGACGACGAGCTCGTGGTCACGGCCGAGGTTCCCGGGCTCGACCGCGACGATCTCGCCCTCAGCATCACACCGGCCGGCTTGATGATCCGGGGCGAGAAGCGTGAGGAAAAAGAGGACAAGCGCAAGGGTGTCTACGTCTCGGAGTCCCGTTACGGAAGCTTTGTGCGGACGGTGCCGCTGCCGCCCGGTCTCGACGTGGACCGCGCCACCGCGCAGGTCAAGCGGGGTGTGCTGACCGTCAAGTTCCCAAAGGTGGCGGCGCGTCCGGGCGCCCACCGCGTTCCCGTCGGAACGTGATCTCTCAGGCTGCGACAGCCTGCTAGGAGGACGGCATGGGGAAGGTGATCGGCATCGATCTCGGTACCACCAATTCGGTCGTCGGGGTGATGGAGGGGGGAAGTCCCGTCGTCATCCCCAACCAGGAAGGGAGCCGCCTGACCCCCTCGGTGGTCGCCTTCACCAAGGAAGGTGAGATCCTCGTCGGGCAGGTCGCGAAGCGTCAGGCGATCACGAACCCCGAGAACACCGTCTTCTCGATCAAGCGCTTCATGGGGCGCCGCTACGACGAGGTGCTCCAGGAGATCAAGCTCGTCCCGTACAAGGTGGTGAAGGCTCCCAACGGGGATGTCCGCGTGGAGATCCGCGGCAAGCAGTACTCGCCCCCCGAGATCTCGGCCATGATCCTGCGCAAGCTCAAGGAGGCGGCGGAGGCCCACCTGGGCGAGAAGGTGGCCCAGGCCGTGATCACCGTTCCCGCCTACTTCAACGACAGCCAGCGCCAGGCGACCAAGGACGCGGGCAAGATCGCGGGCCTGGAGGTGCTGCGCATCATCAACGAGCCGACGGCGGCCGCCCTCGCCTACGGCCTCGACAGGAAGAAGGACGAGGAGATCGCGGTGTACGACCTCGGGGGCGGAACCTTCGACGTCTCGATCCTCGAGCTGGGTCAGGGCGTTTTCGAGGTCAAGGCTACCAACGGCGACACGCACCTGGGCGGCGATGACTTCGACCAGCGCGTGATCGACTGGATCGGCGAGGAGTTCAAGAAGGACAACGGCATCGACCTTCGCAAGGACCGCATGGCGCTGCAGCGCCTGAAGGAGGCCGCGGAGAAGGCCAAGATCGAGCTCAGCTCCACGCTGCAGACGGAGATCAACCTCCCCTTCATCACCGCGGACGCGAGCGGACCCAAGCACCTCGTGATGACGTTGACGCGGGCCAAGCTGGAGTCGCTCGTGGCCGACCTGATCGAGCGGACCGTGGAGCCCTGCCGCCAGGCGATGAAAGACGCGGGTGTCACCGCGGCGGACATCGACGAGGCCATCCTCGTGGGCGGCCAGACGCGGATGCCCAAGGTCCAGGAAGTGGCCAAGCAGCTCTTCGGCCGCGAGCCCCACAAGGGCGTGAATCCCGACGAGGTGGTGGCCGTGGGAGCGGCCATCCAGGGCGGCGTGCTCGCCGGCGAGGTCAAGGACGTCGTGCTCCTCGACGTCACCCCGTTGTCCCTCGGCGTGGAGACCATGGGCGGCGTCATGACGGTCTTGATTCCGCGCAATACGACCATTCCCACGAGGAAGAGCGAGATCTTCAGCACGGCCGCCGACAACCAGGCCTCCGTCGATATCCATGTTCTGCAGGGCGAGCGCCCTCTGGCTCGCGACAATCGCACGCTGGGCCGGTTCCGCCTGGATGGAATCGCTCCGGCGCCGCGGGGATTGCCCCAGATCGAGGTGACCTTCGACATCGACGCCAACGGCATCTTGAATGTCTCGGCCAAGGATATCGCCACGGGCAAGCAGCAGCAGATCACCATCACCGCGTCCTCGGGCCTGGCCAAGGAGGAGGTCGATCGGATGGTGAAGGAGGCGGAGGCGCACGCCAGCGAGGACGCCCAGCGCCGCCAGGAGATCGAGCTACGCAACCAGGCGGACTCTCTCGTGTACACCACGGAGCGGACGCTGGCCGAGCACGGCGCGAAGCTCTCGGAGAGCGAGCGTCACGCCGTCGAGCAGGCGCTCAACGAAGCGCGAGAAGCGATCAAGGGAGATGACATCGAGCGCATCAGGCGGGCCCACGAGAGCCTGACCCAGGCCTCCCGGACCCTGGCCGACGCGATGTATCGCCAGACCACGAGCGGCCCCGCCGGAGGTCCGCAGGGCTCGGGCCAGCCCCCACAGGGCGATGTCGTGGACGCGGAGTTCAAGGATGCCGACGATCGGAAATCGTGAGAAAGGTGGCTGATCGGATGGACGCGAGCAAGCCGAATGATGGCGGGGAGCCTGTCGAGGCCGACGACGTCAAGGGGTTGCGACAGGCTCTGGAGGAGCAGCAGCAGCAGAACCTCCGCCTGCTCGCCGACTTCGACAACCTGCGCCGTCGCGTCTCCCGCGAGAACGAATCCTCTCGCGGAGAGGCGCGGCGCGCGGCGCTCCTGCCGATCCTCGGCGTGCTCGACACCCTCGAGCGGGCGCTCGCCGCCGGATCGACGGACCCGGATTTCTACGAGGGCGTAGCCGCCACCCACCGCCTGTTCCTGAATGCCCTGCGGCAAGTTGGGGCTGTGCCCGTGGAGACGGTGGGACAGCCTTTCGATCCGAAGCTCCACGAGGCCATCGCCACGGTGCCCTCCGATGAGGTCGAGCCGGGCACCGTGGCGCGCGAGGTGCGGCGCGGCTGGCGGCTCGAGGACGGATTGCTGCGGCCCGCCCAGGTCGTGGTCGCCAAGGACGAGGAGCCCGCCAGACCGTGGCGGTGAAGTTCCGCGACTACTACGAGGTGCTGGGCGTGCCGCGCACCGCGACAGCCGAGGAGATCAAGCGGGCCTATCGACAGCTCGCCCGGAAGCACCATCCCGACCTGCAGCCCGCGGCCGAGCGGACCAAGGCCGCCGAGCGGTTCAAGGAGATCAACGAGGCCTACGAAGTCCTGAGCAATCCCGATAAGCGCTCCAAGTACGACGCCCTCGGCCAGAACTGGAAGAACGGCATGGACTTCACGCCCCCGCCCGGGGCTGAGTGGAGGACCGTCGATCCGGGTGAGTGGGAGGATCTGGGGGGCTTCAGCGACTTCTTCGGCTCGCTCTTCGGCCGGCCCACGGGGCGGGCGGGCCGCAGCGGCCGCGGCGGCACCCGGATCACGATTCCCGGAAACGACGTCGAGGCCGAGCTCGTCGTGTCGCTGGACGAGCTGCTGAAAGGCGGGCGGCGCCGCATCCAGCTTCCCGGCGGCCGCAGTCTCGACGTGGAGATCCCCCTGGGGACGCGCGACGGCACCGTGCTTCGCCTCGCCGGCCAGGGCGAGCCCGGGGTGAATGGCGGGCCCCCCGGCGACCTCTTCCTTCACGCGCGGCTGATTCCGCACCCTCGCTACCGGGTCATCGGGGACGACCTCGAGATGGACCTGCCTCTCTGGCCCTGGCAGGCCGTCCTCGGGACCGAGGTGAGGATCGACACGCCCGAGGGGCCGGTGACCCTCAAGGTGCCGTCGGGAACGCAGAGCGGTCGGCGGCTTCGCCTGCGCGGGCGAGGGCTGCCGCGCGCGGATGGCAGTCGCGGCGATCTCTACGCGACGGTCCGCATCGTGATTCCCGAGCGGCCGAGCGCGGCGGAGCGGGAAGCGTACGAGGCCCTTCGCCGCGGCGCTTCGGCTCCCGCCGACCGGCCGGCGGGGGGATGATCCGCATGGGCGCGCCGTCACGGACCCCGCTCAGCGCATCGATCGTCGCCACCTCGCTCAGAAGCGAGCTGTGGCTGTCACGGGAAGAGCTCGCGGCGGCAGCAGGCATCAGCCCCGCGAAGCTTGCCCGCCTGGTTCACCTGGGACTGGTCGAGCCGATCGCGCCGGAGCCGAGAGCGTTCACGTCGGCCACGCTGGCGCGGGTGAGGCGGATGCTCCGCCTGCACGGGGACCTCGAGGTGGATCTCGTGGCGGCGGCGATCATCGCGGACCTTCTGGAGAGGCTGGAGCGCATGGAGACGGAGCTGGCGCGCCTGCGCGGCGGCTCGTGAGCGGTCGGATCACGATCGGCAAGGGGGAAGGCTCATGGATCTCAACCGGCTGACCGAGAAGGCCCAGGACGTGATCCGCCAGGCGCAGAGCCTGGCCCAGCGCGGGGGCCAATCGCAGATCGACGTCGAGCACCTGGCCGTGTCGCTCCTCGCCCAGGACGGGGGGGTGGCCGCGCGTGTCGTCGAGAAGGCGGGCGGCAACGTGTCCTCGCTGCTCCAGCGGCTGCAGCAGGCGGCCGAGCGGCTGCCGCGCGTCTCGGGGCCGGGGGCCCAGCCCGGCCAGGTCTACATCGCGCCTCGCATGAACGAGGTCCTGACGGCGGCGGAGACGGAAGCGCAGCAGATGAAGGACGAATACGTGAGCGTGGAGCACCTGCTCCTGGCCCTGGCCGGCGTCAGGGACGGCGCCGTCGCCGAGGCGTTTCGCTCGGCCGGGCTCACGCGTGAGAAGCTGCTCGAGGCGACGGCGGCGGTCAGGGGCGGCCAGCGCGTGACGAGCCCTACGCCGGAAGGGACCTACGAAGCGCTGGAAAAGTATGGGCGGGACCTGACGGCCCTCGCCCAGCAGGGCAAGCTCGACCCCGTCATCGGCCGCGACGAGGAGATCCGGCGCGTGATCCAGATCCTCTCGCGCCGGACCAAGAACAACCCCGTGCTCATCGGACCCCCCGGCGTGGGCAAGACGGCCATCGTCGAGGGGCTGGCTCAGCGGATCGTCCGGGGCGACGTGCCCGAGGGGCTCAAGAACAAGCGCATCGTCACCCTCGACATGGGGGCCCTCGTGGCGGGCGCGAAGTACCGCGGCGAGTTCGAGGAGCGGCTCAAGGCCGTGCTCAAGGCCGTGCAGGACGCCCAGGGCGAGATCATCCTCTTCATAGACGAGCTGCACACGGTGGTGGGGGCGGGCGCGGCCGAGGGCGCCATGGACGCGAGCAACCTGCTCAAGCCCATGCTGGCCCGCGGCGAGCTGCACTGCATCGGGGCGACCACCCTCGACGAGTACAAGAAGCACATCGAGAAGGACGCGGCGCTCGAGCGGCGGTTCCAGCCCGTCATGGTCGATCAGCCCAGCGTGGAGGACACCATCTCCATCCTGCGCGGGCTCAAGGAGCGTTACGAGATCCACCACGGCGTGCGCATCAAGGACGCGGCCCTGGTCGCGGCGGCCGTGCTGTCCCACCGCTACATCGCCGATCGCTTCCTGCCCGACAAGGCCATCGATCTCGTGGACGAGGCGGCGGCAAAGCTCCGCACCGAGATCGACTCCATGCCGGCGGAGCTGGATGAGATCACCCGGCGCATCTTGCAGCTCGAGATCGAGCGGGAGGCCCTGAAGAAGGAGAGCGACGCCGCCTCGCGGGAGCGCCTGAAGAAGATCGAGGAGGACCTGACGCGTCTCCAGGCCGAGGCCAAGACGCTCCGCGAGCAGTGGGAGCGCGAGAAGGCAGCCATCGAGCGGCCGCGGCAGCTCCGCAAGCGCATCGAGGAGACCAGAATCGAGATCGAGAAGGCCATGCGGGCCGGGGATCTCTCTCGCGCCGCCGAGCTCCAATACGGCACCCTGGCTGCCCTCGAAAAGGAGATGAAGGAGGAGGAAGCGCGGGCTCAGTCCACGGGCGGGCGCCGGCTCATCAAGGAGGAAGTGGACGAGGAGGACATCGCCGAGGTCGTCTCCCGGTGGACGGGCATCCCCGTCTCCAAGCTCATGGAAGGGGAGATGCAGAAGCTCCTGCGCCTCGAGGACGAGCTGCACCAGCGAGTGGTCGGCCAGGACGAGGCGGTTCGTGCGGTCGCCGATGCCGTGGTGCGCGCGCGGGCCGGCATCAAGGACCCCAAGCGCCCCATCGGCTCTTTCCTCTTCCTCGGCCCCACCGGCGTGGGCAAGACGGAGCTGGCGCGCGCTCTCGCCGCCACCCTCTTCGACGACGAGGACAACATGATCCGGCTGGACATGTCCGAGTACATGGAGAAGCACACCGTGGCGCGCCTCATCGGCGCGCCGCCCGGCTATGTCGGCTACGAGGAAGGAGGCCAGCTGACGGAGGCAGTGCGGCGGAAGCCCTACTCCGTCGTGCTCCTCGACGAGATCGAGAAGGCGCACCCGGACGTGTTCAACGTCCTCCTGCAAGTGCTCGAGGACGGGCGGCTGACCGACGGCCAGGGGCGCACCGTCAACTTCAAGAACACCGTGATCATCATGACCTCCAATATCGGCAGCCAGCTCATCCTCGAGCTGCGGGGGGCGGACGAGCGGAGCTATCAGCGGATGCGCGAGCAGGTGATGGAGGCGCTTCGCCGCCACTTCCGGCCGGAGTTCCTGAATCGCGTGGACGAGGTCGTGGTCTTCCGGGCTCTCACGGAAGCCGAGCTGGGGAAGATCGTCGAGATCCAGCTCGAAGGCCTGCGCCGACGTCTCACCGAGCGGCGGATCAGTATCGAGGTCACCGAGGGGGCCCGGGCCCACCTGGCGCGCGCCGGCTACGATCCCGTCTACGGAGCGCGCCCGCTCAAGCGCGTGATCCAGCGAGAAGTGGAGACGCCCATCGCCCGGATGATCGTCGCCGGCAAGCTCCGGGATGGCGGCACGGTGCGGGTGGACGTGACGGGCGATACGCTCCGGGTGGAGCCCGTTGGATGAGACCGTTCGAGGAGGAAATCGTGTCCGAGCTGGCCTGGGTCCTGCGCGCGGGGGTGCCCGAGCGTGGCCTACGCCTCACCGTCCGCGAGCTGCTCATCACGCGCATAGGGCGAGGGCCTCTGGGGGCCCGGGAGGTCAGCGATGCCGTGGAAGCTGCCGTGCGGGCAGCGTGCCGGCTGGCCCGCGAGCTGGACGCGCCGGATGACGTGGTGGAGACGGTCTGCCGGGCCGCGCTGGAGGCGGTGAGGGGTCATGGCGGGGAGAGTGCACGCTGGCTTCCCGAGGCGACGAGCGCCGTTCAGGCCGTGTTCGATGAGCTGGCCCACGAGCGCGCGGATCAGGCGGCCTGGCGCTGGCTCGGCCGGCGGCTGCCCGGCTGGTAGGGTCGCCCATGATTCCCATTGGCGACTCCGTTCCCACGCGAAGCTGGCCGCTGGTCACCTGGACCCTCATGGCCATCAATGTCTGGGTATTCATCAACGAGGTCCTCCTCGGCGCGGAGCTCGAAGATTTCATCCAGACGTGGGGCTTCATTCCCGCGCGCTACTTCTATCTGGCCGAGCTCGACCCATCGGACTGGAGCGGACGGTTCCTGCCTCTGCTGACGTCCATGTTCCTCCACGGGGGCGTGGCCCACCTGATCGGCAACATGCTGTACCTGGGGGTCTTCGGAGACAATGTCGAAGACCGGCTGGGCCATCTGCGTTACCTGGCCTTCTATCTGCTCGCGGGCGTCGGCGCCGGCCTCGCCCAGGCATACCTGCAGCCCCTCTCGACCATTCCTGCGGTCGGAGCGAGCGGCGCCATCAGCGGCGTGCTCGGGGCCTTCCTCGTGCTGTTCCCCTACGCGCGTGTGGTCACGCTCATCCCGCTCCTCTTCTTCTTCCCCGTGTGGGAGCTGCCTGCCGCGCTCTACCTCGGCTTCTGGTTCTTGATGCAGCTCACGAACGGAACGCTCACTCTCGCCCAGGCCGGCGAGACGGGGGGCGTGGCGTGGTGGGCGCACGTCGGAGGGTTCGTGGTCGGTATGGCGCTGGTCCCGGTGCTTCGCCGGCGGCAGAGCTATCCGCGGGTGTGGCGCGACGAGTACGCAGGATGACGTACGCGGTCTGGACCGCGTAAGGAGAAAGCAATGGGCATTGGCGAAATCATGTGGCTGTTCTTCATGCTCTCCGCGCTCCAGCCGGTGGTCCGGCAGAAGATGCTCGAGGCGAGCCGGCTGCGCGTGCTGAACCGCTTCGAGCGCGCGCGCAAGAGTCGCGTGATCTCGCTGGTGCACCGCCAGGAGACAATGAGCCTCCTCGGCTTTCCCCTCATGCGCTACATCGACGTGAACGACTCGGAGGACCTGCTGCGCGCCATCAAGCTCACCGACGCGGACTGTCCCATCGACCTGATCATCCACACCCCGGGCGGGCTGGTGCTCGCGGCCGGGCAGATTGCGCACGCCCTCCGGCGGCACCGGGCCAAGGTCACGGTCTTCGTGCCCCACTATGCGATGTCGGGCGGCACCCTGATCGCGTTGGCCGCCGACGAGATCGTGATGGACTCGAACGCGGTGCTGGGGCCCGTCGATCCTCAGCTCGACCAGTCGCCGGCCGCGTCGATCCTCACCGTTCTGGACCGGAAGAAGCCCGAGGACATCGAGGACAAGACCTTCATCTTGGCTGACGTCTCGCGCAAGGCGATCATGCAGGTCCGACGAACGGTCCAGGACCTGCTGGCCGAACGCATGTCAGCCGAGGAGGCGGGAGCGCTGGCCGAAAAGCTTTCCACGGGCACCTGGACACACGACTACCCCATCACCGCCGAGGAGGCCAAGTCGATGGGCCTGCCCGTCAGCACGGAGATGCCCGAAGAGGTGTATCAGTTCATGAGCCTCTTCCCACAGCCCACCCGTACACGACCTTCCGTCGAATACGTGCCGCTGCCCTATCGCACGAACCGAGGCGGCGGGAGCTCGAGGAACTGAGGGCGCCGGCACTCCGGGCCGCACGGTCCTGCTTGACACTTGCCCATAGAATTTAGTATTCCTTAAGTCGACTTTCGTATACCGATAACCGCCGGGGTAGCCTTCCAGGGGGAGAGGTGTGAAGACGCAGCTCGCGCTCACGGTCAACGGCGAGACCCTGGACGTGATCGTGCCCGTTCACAAGACCCTGCTCGAGGTCCTGAGAGAAGACCTCAACCTCACCGGCACCAAGCACGGCTGCGAGCTCGGAGAATGCGGCACGTGCACCGTCCTGGTCGACGGGGAGCCGGTGCTGTCGTGCCTGGCCCTGCCCGTCGAATGCCAGGGGCGCCAGATCAAGACCGTGGAGGGAATGGCCGACGGGGGCCGTCTCCACCCGCTGCAGCAGGCCTTCGCCGAGCTGGGCGCCGCCCAGTGCGGCTACTGCACCCCGGGCATTCTCCTCACCGCCGAGGCGCTTCTTGACGAGCACCCGACGCCGACGCGTGACGACGTGCGGGTAGCCCTGGCCGGCAACCTCTGCCGGTGCACCGGCTACACGAAGATCCTCGACGCCGTCGAATTGGCCGCGCTTCGG
>Ga0137397_10003157_pt1 | contig 11477 bp, 12 predicted proteins | sample czorhiz116metaG_FD_106658 | JGI IMG/M metagenome (GOLD analysis project Ga0137397, IMG submission 106658) | Vadose zone soil microbial communities from Angelo Coast Range Reserve, California, USA - czorhiz1.16 metaG | ecosystem: Environmental > Terrestrial > Soil > Vadose zone | place: USA... | reverse complement strand
TCTATGCGCCAGTGGCTCCCGGCGCGACCCGCACCTTCGATGTTCCAACTTTGCTCGCCGCCCCGCAAACTTTCGCCGACCCACTCAAGGTCTGGCTCTTCTGGGGATTCTTCTTCGCCTTCGCCATCAAAGTGCCGATGTTCCCCTTCCACACCTGGCTTCCCGACGCGCACACCGAAGCACCCACGGCCAGCTCCGTCATCCTCGCCGGTGTTCTCCTGTAAATGGGCACCTATGGGTTCATCCGCTTCTCGCTCCCCTTGCTTCCTGCCGATCCCATGATGCGTTCCCGGATCATCAAAATTGTCATTTTCCTTTCGTTAGTCTGCATCATCTACTGCGCGCTCGTCTGCCTCATGCAAAAAGACATGAAGCGCCTCATCGCCTACAGCTCGGTCAGCCACCTCGGCTTCTGCACGCTGGGAATTTTCGCCCTCACGCCCAACGGCCTGGCCGGTAGCGTCCTCCAGCAGATCAATCACAATATCTCCACCGGCGCGCTCTTTTTGATCGTCGGCGTGCTTTACGAACGGCGCCACACACGCCTGATTTCCGAATTCGGCGGCCTCGCCACGCCCATGCCCAATTTTGCCGCGATCTATCTCATCGTCAGCCTCAGCTCGCTAGGCATGCCGCTCCTCAACGGTTTCATCGGAGAATTCACCATTTTGCAGGGCGCTTTCCAGGTCAGCAAAGCCTGGGCCGCCTGGGGCTCGCTCGGAGTTGTGCTTGGTGCAGCCTACCTGCTGTGGCTCTACCAGCGCGTAATGTTCGGCCCGGTCACTCAATTTGCCAATGAAGAATTGCCGGACTTGAATCTGCGCGAGTACGCCACTCTCATCCCTCTCATAATTTTGGCTTTTTGGATCGGCATCTACCCCAAGCCTTTCTTCGCCCTCATCGAAAAGCCCGTTGAAAAAATTGTCCAGCAGGTGAATCCCAATTTCTATCCAGCGGAACATGCAGAATTGCCTCCCGCGGAACTCCCCACCGCCCCGGCGGAGACGAAATAGCCCACCCGCATGAACATCCCCATCATCAATTCGATTCTCGGCTATCTCCAGGGCGACGGCGCCACCATCCTCCCGGAGATCGAGCTCGTCCTCTTCGGACTTGGAATTCTGGTGATCGATTTCTGGATCGAGGAAAAAGAAAAATACTTGAACGCCGGAATGGCGCTGGCGGGCACTGTTTTCAGCGCCTTCACCCTGTGGCGGCTCCGTGGAGTCGCCGCGGCGCGGGGTGAATTCGCAGGATTCCATCAGTCGATCATTGTCGATCCCTTCTTCCTGTTCTTCGCCACGCTCTTCCTGGCCGCTACCGCGCTCGTCATTCTGCTGTCCGTAAAGTATCTGGAGATCGAACGGGAGCAGGAAGGCGAATATTACGCGCTTTTGCTGTTTTCCTGCGTCGGCATGATGCTCATGGCCTCCGGCACAGACTTGATCGTCCTGTTTCTCGGCCTGGAGACGATGGCCCTCAGCTTCTACGTTCTCACCGGCTTCCTCCGCCGCGAAAAACGTTCGAATGAAGCCGCCCTGAAATACGTTCTCCTCGGCGCTTTCAGTTCCGGGATCCTGGCCTACGGCTTCTCGCTGCTGTACGGACTGAGCGCCTTTTCTCAAAGCCACATGCGGCCTTCGACGAACATCGGACAGATCGGCGCGGCTCTCTACGATCGGCTCCGGCTCTCGGTAGGAAGCGGATCGCCGGATTGGTTGGCTATTCTTGCTTTTGTAACCATCCTCGCAGGACTGTTCTTCAAGATTGGTGCCGTGCCGTTTCACCAGTGGGCGCCGGATGTGTACGAAGGTGCGCCAACGCCGATCTCTGCTTATGTGAGCGTCGCCTCCAAGACCGCAAGTTTCGCGCTGCTCCTCAGGTTGATATTCGTGTTTGGCAGCACCCACGTTGCTTGGATGTACCTCATCGCCGGCGTCGCAGTTGCGTCGCTCACTTGGGGGAACTTGGCGGCGCTGACGCAGACCAACGTGAAACGCCTACTGGCGTATTCTTCGATCTCGCACGTAGGCTATATCCTGCTCGGCCTCGTTGCAGGAAACAGAACAGCTCTTACAGGCATCGCCTACTACTTGCTCTCCTACGTGTTCATGACCGCTGGCGCCTTTGCGGTCATTATCGTTCTCCGCCAGAAAGGCATCATCGGCGAGGAACTCGACGACCTCAACGGCTTATACCAACGCAGCCCCGCCGCCGCTCTTCTCCTCCTGATCTTCATGCTCTCCCTGGCCGGGATTCCGCCTACCGCCGGTTTCATGGGCAAGTACTTCATTTTCCTTTCATTGATTGAAAGCCACCATCCGGTCCTCGCCGTCTTCGCGGTTCTCTACATTGTTCCTGCCCTTTACTACTACTTCCGCATCGTCGTCCACGCCTGGCTCAAGCAGCCCGGCGAAGCCCCCCGTCCCACCATGACCAGCGCCCAGGCCGTCGCCCTCGCCGTCACCGTGTTTGTCACTCTCGCCGCCGGGTTGTATCCTGAGCCGTTCACCCGGCTCGCCCAATATGCCTTCGGACAATAAACCCGATAAGACCAGCTCTCAGGAACCCGCGGCAGACAAAGCGAAGAACTTCTCTAATCAGTTCGGCCTGGCCTTGGAGCTCCCCTTCGTTCTTGTCGCCGCTGTGGTCCTGGGTGGAGGGATGGGATACTTCCTCGATCGCTGGCTGCACACCAGAATGATCTTCACCCTGCTGCTGGGAGGCGTAGGATTCTTTGCGGGGATTCGGGATGTCTTGCGGCGGTTTCCGGGAAGCAAAGATGGCTCCAACCGAAGTTGAGGTATCCCACGGTCGGGCGACGGAGCGGCGTATCGCTTGGCTCACGCTTGCTCTAGGTTTCACGACTGGTGCAATTGTCGGCCTGCTTGGTCATACGCGATGGGGCGCCGGGTTAATGATTGGCACCGCGCTCGCCTGGTTGAACTACCGCTGGCTTCGCCGCGGAGTAAACAGACTCGTCCTCGCATCCAAGGCCCAAGCGGGATCGGAAAGGCCTCGAGTTCCATTTGGTACTTACTTCTTGATGCTCTTCCGCTACGGCTTGATAGCCGTCACCGTGTATGTTATTTTTGGATATCTGAAGGTTCCCCTTTTGAGCATGGTTGTGGGTTTGTTTGCTCTTGCAGTCGCGGCAATCGGGGCAAGTGTGTACGAAATCTTGCATCCTGTGGACTAACGAATGGAACACCACGTCAGTTGGCTTGCGCAGTTCGTGAACCATGTTCTCGGGCGTTTCGCCCTTGCCATCCTTTCCGCGCTGCACATCAAGCCGAACAGTCCCGAAGCGCCCATTCCCGAACATGTCGTGATGGCTTTCTGCGTATTGTTGCTTGGCACGTTGCTGGCTCTGCTGCTTCGTTCGCGGCTTTCAGTGGAACGTCCGGGTGGCATGCAGCAGGTCGCGGAACTGCTGCTGACCAACCCCATGGGATTCGGATTAAATGACATTCTAAAAGAAAATTCGGGCCATCATTGGAAGAAGTATGTTCCTCTGGTGGGGTCCGTTTCTCTTTTCATCCTCTTGTCCAATCTGCTCGGCGTATTTCCATTGTTCTCCTCTCCCACGGGAAACGTTTCAGTCCCATTTGCCTGCGCCATCGTTACTTTTTTCTATTTCAATTGGCAGGGCCTCAGGCACCATGGACCAGTGCGCTACATGGGAACGTTTACAGGTGGTGTGCATCCCGCGCTCTGGATTCTGATTGTTCCGGTTGAGATTCTAAGCACGACTGCCCGGCTGATGTCGCTCACGGTCCGGCTGTGGGCCAATATTTTTGCCAGCGACATGATTTACGGCCTCTTCCTGGGGCTTTTCGCGGGCCCCGTGGTGTGGGGATTGACCAAGTCGCCCATTCTTGCGGTTGTTCTGGGCATTTTTCCAGCCTTGATCCCGTTGATTTTCGTGGCCTTGCATATTTTCGTTTCCGTCATTCAGACCTATGTGTTCACGGTCCTGCCCGCTGTGTACATCGGCATGGCCGCGTCGGATCACCCCTGACGAAGGCATCCAGTTTCCTTCGGCCATTTCAGCGTGAGCCCGGCTGCACGGTGTCCGGGAACCACCTCCTGGCGGCTAATTCATGAGGAGGAAGTAATGAAGAAAACAGCAGTTGTTCTGACGGTGCTCCTGGCCATCTTGGTCGTTGCTCCGGCGTCATTCGCTCAAACCGGAGGGGCCGCGGAAAAGGCGCCTATGAATACCACGGCGCTGATTATCGCCGCGGGGTTCGGCGTGGCTATCGCCGCGTTCGGAGGAGCCTTCGGGCAGGGCCGGATCGTTTCGTCAGCCTGCGAAGGCATCGCTCGCAATCCGGGAGCTGCGGACAACATTCGCGCGGCCATGTTGTTGGGCATCGTTTTCGTGGAAACCCTCACCCTTTTCACATTCGCGGTGGGATTCCTCCTCTATTTGAAGCTGTAGTCTCGCGACTCACCGGAATCGCAACGGTCCGGCGGCGCAAGCCCCTGGGCCGTTTCTTTTTCGTTCTGGAATGCAGGGGCGGACTTCAGTCCGCCCTTCTTTCTTGCAATTGCGGTATCAGTGCCCGAGAAGGTTAGGCTGGAGAATGAAGTTCAGCACCTGATTGGGAAACAGTCCGAAGTAAAGCGTGCCCACCACCGTGAAAGCCAAAACAAAACTCACCGTCAGCGGAAATCCCACCGGGGCTGCCGCTGAGGCTTCCGTGCTCGGGTCGCGCATGTACATCACCACGATCACGCGCAGGTAGTAGTAAGCCCCGATCACGCTGTTAATCGCCATCAGCACCGCAAGCCACAGCAGGTGCGAATTCACTGCCGCCTTGAAGATGTAGAACTTGCCGAAGAACCCCGCCGTAACCGGCAAGCCGAGCAACGAAAGCAAGTAAACGCTCAAAGCTGCAGCCACCCAGGGCTGCCGCTGCGATAACCCCGCGTAATCGTCCAGCGAAAGATTCTTTTCTCCGGCGCCGCCCAGCTGCGAAACGATCGTGAACGCTCCCAGCTTCACCAGGGCGTAGCTCATCAGATAAAAGAGCACTGCGGCATACGCCGGCCCCGCATTGGCCGATCCGCCCTCGTCGCCCCGCGCCATGGAAGTCACCGCAGCGAACGCCACCAGAATGTATCCCGCATGCGCGATCGAACTGTACGCCAGCAGCCGCTTGACGTTCGTCTGTACCAGCGCGCCCAGATTCCCCGCGAACATGGTCAGCGCCGCCAGCGCCCAGAATGCCCAGAACCAGAAGTGCGTAGCCGCCGGTACCGTCGCAAAAATGCGCAGCAACAAAGCAAAAGCCGCCGCCTTCGGTCCCGCGGAAAAAAGCGCAGTAACCGGCGTTGGCGCGCCTTCGTAAACGTCCGGCGTCCACACCTGGAACGGCGCCGCCGCCACTTTAAAGCCGAGTCCGATCAGGATCATCGCCAGCCCCAGCTCGAACAACGTGCTGTGCAGCAGCTCTGGCGATCCCATCTTCGTCAGCATGGTCGTCCCGCTCGAGCCATACACCAGCGCGATCCCGTAGAGAAAAAACGCCGTCGCAAACGACCCCAGCAGAAAATATTTCATCGCCGACTCACCGGACTTGAGCGAATCGCGCCGGTATCCCGCCAGGATGTAGCTGGAAATCGAACTCATCTCCAGCCCGATGAACGCCGTAAGCAGTTCCTGCGCCGAGGCCAGCACTCCCATGCCGGCCGCGGCAAAAAGCAGCAGCGAGTAAAATTCCGCAAAGGGAAGCCGCTCGCGCTCGAGGTAAGGCGCCGCTGCCAGAACAACCAGAAACGCCACCGCACCAACGAGTAACCGGAAAAAGAAACTGAACGAATCGGATTGCACCAGTCCGCCAAAGCCCGGCCCAGCGTGCATCGCCGCCGTGACCGAAGCTGCCGTTCCCGCCAGCGTCCCGATCATTGCGAGGAACGAAAAAAAGTGCCGGCTGCGCACGAACGGCTGCATCAGCATCACGAGCACGCCGAACCCGCACCACACCAGTTCCGGAAGCACTCGATAAGCGTCAATGGCGCGCGGCAGCATTTAACGGAGGCCCAGCCTTTCAGTGGTCATGATTTTCGGCGAGGCGTTTCGAGAATCAGGCTTGGCTTGCGGCGGAATCCGGCTCGGTGTGATCACATTCGGCGCCGCAGCTTCATAAGGCCGCTGCGGCTCCACTTGATCAATCACGTCTTGCGAGGCAGCAGCAGTACGCGTTGTGATAAAGGTTGAGCCGATGCCCATCCACAGGGTAACGACCGCCATGGTCACAAGAATCCACTTCTCGCGCGTTGAGGCATCGGGAAGCGTCCGATTTTTCTCTCGCGTTATTTCGCCGAAAAACACTCGCTGATACGACCACAGCAGATAGCAAGCCGAGAGAATCACGCCAAGCGCGGCCCACGAAGCCCAGCCCCAGTGCCGCTGGTAAGTGCCGAGCAGCACCAGGTATTCACCGACAAATCCATTGAGCATCGGCAATCCCAGCGACGACAGCGCCACAAATAAAAAGAACGCCGCCAGCTTCGGCATCGGCGTAGCCAGTCCGCCGAACTCCGAGATTTCAAACGTGTGCCGCCGGTCGTACAGCATGCCCACCAGCAAAAAGAGGGCGCCTGTCGAAATGCCGTGCGCCAGCATCTGGTACACCGCGCCCTGCATGGAAATGTTATGAAACGCGAAAATGCCCAATACCACGAAACCAAGATGACTGACCGATGAATACGCAACCAGTTTCTTCAAGTTCGGCTGCACCATCGCCACCAGCGCTCCGTAAATGATTCCAATAATAGCCAGCACTGCCACCCAACCCGCGGCGCGCCGCGAAGCTTCGGGGAAAAGCGGCAAGCAAAACCGGATCATGCCGTAAGTGCCCATCTTCAGCAGCACGCCTGCAAGCATCACGGAGCCGGCCGTCGGCGCTTCCACGTGCGCATCTGGCAGCCAGGTGTGCAGCGGGAATAAAGGCACCTTGATCGCGAACGCCACAAAAAATGCCAGGAACAACAGCATCTCGCTTCGCGAACCGAGAGCGATGCTGCCGTTTTGCAACATCAATTGAATTGTCGGCAGATCGAATGTTGCGGCCGTCCAGTTCGTTGCAACGCCCGTGGCGTTGTACAACCAGATGATGCCGATCAGCATGAAGATCGAACCCGCCATGGTGTAAAGGATGAATTTTACGGCGGCGTAAACGCGGCGCTCGTGTCCCCAAATGCCGATGAGCAGCGCCATGGGAATCAGCATCACTTCCCAGAAAAGAAAGAAAAGAAAAAGATCCAGCGAGAGAAACACCCCAACCACGCCGACTTCCAGCATCAGCAGCATCACAAAAAATTCTTTGACGCGGTGCTCGATGCTCTTCCACGAAGCCAGTATCGAAATCGGCGTCAGGAACGTCGTCAGGATCACCAGAAATAAACTGATTCCATCAACGCCCAGGTGATAATTGATCGGCGGTTGATTAATCCACTTCAGGAATTCTTCGAGATGATATCCAGTCGTCCCGATGGGAACGGACCGGACCATCAAAAGAGAAAATATGAATTCCGCGAGCGAAACGATCAGCGCGATAATCCGAATGAACTTGTGATCGTCGCCGCGCAGCAGCAAAAGTGCCAGCGCCCCCACGGCTGGGAAGAAGATCAGTACCGAAAGCAAATGCCCGCCGTGCAGCATCACCGCACCATCCCAATAACCGGCTTAAAGCCGAACGGCCAGAAGAAGATAACCGCAATAACCACAATCGCTCCCGCAACCACCCACACCGCATAGCTGCGCGTATTCCCGGATTGCGTATGCCGCATACCGTCGCCGATAGACGTGGTCCCGCTTGCAATCCCATTCACGGCCCCATCGATGCCGGCAACATCAGCGCCCTTCCAGAGCACCACGGTCGAAATCCAGAGCAGCGGCTTGACCACCACCGCCGCGTAAAGTTCATCCACATAATATTTGTTCAGCAAAGTGGTGTAAGCGGGCTTCAGCGATCTCACCAGCCCGTCAGCCTTCTCCGGCCTCTTGAGATACAGCCAGTAGGCGAACAGCGCACCAGCAAGCGCAGTCGCCACGGCGACACCGGCGAGCCAGAGTTCCAGCGAATGCGCTTCGGCCTCCGCTCCCGCCGCTTCCACGCCCCCGAAAACCGGCTGGAGAAATCTTACGAAATAGTCCGTTCCTCCCGGCAGGAACGCAGGCGCGGCGAGCCAGCCGCCCACAATGGAAAGCACTGCCAGGATCATCAGCGGCGCCAGCATGGTGCTCGGTGATTCATGCACGTGCACTTTGTGCTCGTCAAAGCGCTATTTACCGTGAAACGTCAGGAAAATCAGCCGGAACATGTAGAAGGCCGTCAGCAGCGCCGTGGCCAGGCCGAACGCGTAAAGCACGTAACCAGTGTTCCGCCCGCCGTATTCACTCTGGAAGGCGCTCAGCAGGATCGAGTCCTTGCTGAAAAATCCCGCAAATGGCGGAAATCCCGCTATCGCGAGAGTTGCCGTCAGCATCGTCAGGTATGTCCAACGGATCTTCTTGCTGAGCCCGCCCATGCGGTTCATGTCTTGCTCGCCGCCCATGGCATGAATCACGCTGCCAGCCGCGAGGAAGAGCAAGGCCTTGAAAAACGCATGCGTCATCAAATGAAAAATCCCCGCCGAAAATGCGCCAACGCCGCACGCAAGAAACATGTAACCCAGCTGGCTGACGGTGGAGTACGCGAGAACTTTCTTGATGTCCGTCTGCACCAATCCAATCGTTGCCGCAAAAAACGCCGTCGCACATCCCACAATCGCAACCGCGAGCATCGCCGTCGGTGCATGCGCAAACAGAATGTGCGAGCGCGCAACGACATACACTCCCGCCGTCACCATCGTCGCCGCGTGTATCAAAGCGCTGACCGGTGTCGGACCCTCCATCGCGTCGGGCAGCCAGACATACAGCGGCAGTTGTGCGGATTTTCCGCACGCGCCCATGAACAGCAGCAGGCAGGCGATCGTGAACGTGCCAAGATGCCCCATCGCATCCGCCGGCCACGGATCGGCCTTAGCAAAAAGCTGCACAAAGTCGAGCGTCCCGAATGTCTTGAACAACAAGAACATTCCCAGCATGAATCCAAAGTCGCCGATACGGTTGACGATGAACGCTTTCTTTCCCGCATCCGACGCCGATTTCTTCAGGAAGTAAAATCCGATGAGCAGATAGCTTGCGAGTCCCACGCCTTCCCAGCCAACAAAAAGGAGCACGTAGTTCGCCGCCAGCACCAGGATCAGCATGAAGAACATGAACAAGTTGAGGTAGGAAAAGAACCTATAGTAGCCGCCCTCATGCGCCATGTACCCGGTTGCGTAAATGTGAATCAGCCAGCCCACTCCGGTCACCACCAGCACCATGACCACCGTGAGCTGGTCCATCTGCAGGTCGAAGCCAGCGCGGAAATTTCCCGCGGTGATCCAGGTGAAGAATTCTTTGTGAAAGGGTTGATGATTCTGCGCGAAATAATCGAAAAACTCGCGCACTGCTTCAATCGCGCCCAAAAACGAAAGTCCCGTCGAGCCAATCGCCACACTATTAACAATCTTATTCGGCCACGTCGCACCAAAAAGCCCGTTCACCGCCGCGCCCAGCAGCGGCAGCAGCGGAACAACCCACAAGTATTCGAGCATCGGATATGTCGGCATCAGAGTTTGAGCAGGTCCACGCGTTCCACGTTCAGCGTTTGCCGGTTGCGGGCAATCAAAATAATGATTCCCAGTCCCACGGCCGCTTCCGCCGCCGCCACCACAATCACGAACAGCACAAAAACTTGCCCATCGAGTTTCCCCAGCGCCTGGCTGAACGCTACAAACGCCAGATTCACCGCGTTCAGCATCAGCTCGATGGACATAAAAATCGTGATGATGTTGCGCTTGAAAATAAACGCAAACACGCCCAACCCGAACAAAATCGCGCTCAAAATTACGTAATAATTCGTTGGCACCATCTCAACTCTTCTCCCGCTGCGCCAGTACCGTGGCGCCGAGAACAGCCACAAGAATCAGGAATGAAGTCAGTTCGAAGGGATAGACAAACTCCTTGAAGATCATGTTTGAAATCCCGAGCGTCGAAGACATTTCCCCGGTCTCTATCGTGCCTTGAATGCTGTCCGTCGAACGCGCGATCGTCGCCGCCACCAGCCCCGCCAGCGCCACCACCAGCAGCAAACCCGGCGCTCCTGCCATTTTCGAAATGCTGGTATGCTCCTCCACGCCAGCATTCAGCAGCATGATCACGAAAACAAACAGCACCATGATCGCGCCGCCGTAAACGATGATCTGCACCGCGGCGACGAATTCCGCGCCCAGCAAAAGATAAAGCCCGGCCAGCGCAATCATCACCACGATCAGCGATAGCGCGCTATGAATGGGATGTTTCTGCAAAATCAAGCTGACCGCCCCGATTACTGCCAGCCCCGCAAGCACGAAGAAAACCACGAGCGCTGCCGTCATTTCGCGCCCCACGTCATCCTCGCGAGGATCACAAAGCTGGTGACGATCACATTCGCGATCGAAAGCGGCAGCAGCAATTTCCATCCAAACGCCATCAATTGGTCGTACCGGAAACGCGGCAGCGTCCCGCGCATCCACACGTACACGAAGAGAAAAACGAGAATCTTCGATAGCAGCCAGAACGGCCCCTGAATAAACAGATTCACACCCGGCAACAAAATTAGCGCTGCGCCCGCTCCGGCGATTGCCGTTCCCAGGCCCGGCAAGATGATCCGGCCAAAAATCGTTTCATAGCGCATCCCGTCCCAGATCACCCACAATCCAAACGGAATCAGAATCGCCGACGGCAAATAATGCGTGAACGTCCATGAAGCAGGGAAGGGAGACAGCCATCCGCCGAAAAACATGATCGCGCACAAGCACGAAACCGTGATCATGCTCGTGTACTCCGCAATAAAAAACATCGCGAATTTGAAGCTGGCGTACTCGGTGTGAAATCCCGCTACCAGTTCCGACTCCGCTTCAGGCAAGTCGAACGGCACGCGATTCGTTTCCGCAACTGCCGCCACGAAAAAACAAAAGAAGCCCAGTATCTGTGGCCATACGTTCCATCCGAAAATTCCCCACTCCGGATGGTGCGCTTGCGCCTCGATAATTTTCTTCAAATTGAAGCTGCCGGCCATCAGCAGCACGCCGACCACGGACATCGTCAGCGCCAGTTCATAGCTGATCATTTGCGCCGAGCTGCGCAGCCCGCCCAGCAGCGGATACTTGCTGTTCGAGGACCATCCCGCCAGCGCCACGCCATAGACGCCCATCGCCGTGATTGCGAACAGCGCCAGTATCCCGATGTTTACGTCGAGCGGCGCGATCCCCAGATAAATGTCCTGACCAAACAAGTGGATGGGGTCCGGCCCAAACGGAATCAGCGCAAGCGAAGTCAACGCCAGCGCCAAAGCCAGCAGTGGCGCAAGATAATAGACAAATTTATCCGCGCCCGC
>Ga0137397_10003156_pt1 | contig 11478 bp, 7 predicted proteins | sample czorhiz116metaG_FD_106658 | JGI IMG/M metagenome (GOLD analysis project Ga0137397, IMG submission 106658) | Vadose zone soil microbial communities from Angelo Coast Range Reserve, California, USA - czorhiz1.16 metaG | ecosystem: Environmental > Terrestrial > Soil > Vadose zone | place: USA... | reverse complement strand
GACGGCGAGGGCGGCCACGATCGCCGCGGCGCCGAGGAGCAACGGAGGGGTGCGCTTGGTCTCCATCGAGGCACAAGCCTATCAGATGCACGTGGGATACCAGCCTGTCCACGTGATGGCCGCCCGCGACCCCAAGCTGTATTTCTACGACACGATAGCCGACCGGTTCGACGAGTTGGTCAACGCCTACGATCTGCGGCGCCGGCTGGAGATCGTGTTCGACGAATTGCTCGGCCCCGGGGACTTGACGGGACGAACGGTGCTCGACGTCGGCTGCGGCAGCGGCTGGTTCAGCCGCGAGGCGGCGCGGCGCGGCGCGCGCGTCACCTCGCTCGACATCGCGCTGCGGCTGCTGAACGAAACCGGGCGGGAAAGTCGAGCGGTCAGTAACGGAATGCGTACTGGAGCTTCACCAGCAGCTGATTCGAATCGAGCCGCCACCGGTCTGTGATCTCGCGCACGTTGTGGTTGTAGATCACGAACAGGTCGCCGACCGCGCGGAACGTCCAGCGCAGCTTCGAGTTGCTCCCGATCGATCGCGTCTGCGTGTCGTACTGCCAGTAGCTGCTGACCTGCATGTCGGGTGACACGTTGAACCGGACCCGTGCTCCGGTGACGGCCTGGACGAAGCGGCCTTCGCGCAGGTCCCCGATATCGCGCTCGCCGGTAAGCTCCAAGGCGATCAGCGCCGACGGGTGCCACGTGGTGGTCCAGATGATCTGGTTGAGCGTGCCCGTGTAGAACCCGCCGAACCACCACGTCAACTGGCCGCTCAACGGGCGTTTTGCCGCGAACCCCTGCTCGACCCGGTACCGCACCCAGTGGTAGGACCCGGCCGGAATCCTGACGTCGTTGGCCACCTCGAACGGCGCCACCAGGCGCTCGCCGGTTGGAACGACGTTCACCTCGACGTGCTCACCGCTGGCGAGACGCCAGTTCAAGGGGATCAGCTGGGTCCGGTAGCTCTCCCAGTGGCCGCTCAGGTTCGTAAACAGGTGCACCTGCGACTCGTGCTCCATTTCGCGCAGCCATCCGTCGCGCTTCGGCGTGTTCGTGACCTGCAGCCGGTGGTAGTACATCGCGCGTCGAGGCACGAACCCGAGCGACGGATCGAACCCGTCGCCCACGCGCATCGTGGACGCAATCAGGTTCCAGAGGTCGTTCGGATAGTCCACGCGGAACCCCATCGCGCTGCGATCGCCTCGTGCGCCCTGGCGATCCATCAGGAGCGCCCACGCGCCGGCCCGCAGGTTCTTGTCGCCACGAAAGTGCGATGTCTGGAACGTGACGTCCGGTCCGGCCAGCCAGCTGCCCGAGCGGCCCAGCGGATCGCCCACGGTCGCAATCACCCCGACAGACGACTCGCCGAGGATGTTGCGCTTGATGCGCGTCGAGGCCATCGACGCGGCCGGCGCCAGGCCGCGCGCGTCGCGCGTGCGCGTCACGAGGCCCCCGACATTGGTCCGACCGATGCGTCCGTTCATCTTGCTGCCGAACAGGATGGGCTGCTCGCGGCCCGCGACGAGGCCGATGCGACGGCTGAAGAACGGGATCACGTCATTGCCGAGGCCGAGGCCGAAGCTGAAGATGTCCGAGCCCTCGAGAAAGAACGTGCGTGTCTCCGGAAAAAACAACGGAAAGCGCGTCAGGTTCGTGCGGCGGGTGTCCACTTCCGACTCGGCGAAGTCCGTGTTGATCGAGAACGACGACACCAGATTCGAGCCGACCCGCTGCGTGATGTCGAGGCTGGCGTCGCCGGTGCGGTTGACCGGCTGGCCTGGTGCATTGATGCCGCCGCCGGCGGTCAGCGCGGGACGCACCGCGAGACCGCGGCCCTGGGAGAGCGGCGGTAAATCGGTAATGAGCCCCGCGCGGCTCGTCTGCGTCAGCCTCCAGTCCCGGTTCGGGCCCGCCCACCGGTCCGTCTCCTGAAGCCGCTGGATGCGCCGCTCGATGTTGAAGTGCCACGACGTCAGGCCTTTCTCGAACGTGAGCGTCTGCGTCGGAATCCAGAGTTCGGCGGACCATCCGTTCGCGTCGCGGCGCGTCGCCGCCATCCAGATGCCGTCCCAGTTGCTGTTCTCGCCGTCGCCGCCGGGGTTGATCAGCGCGTCGTAGCGCGCGCCCGACGGGTTCACCTGGAACACGTATCCCGAGCGTCCGTCGAGAAAGGTGTCGAGCACGATCTTGATGTTGTCCTCGTTGCGGAGCGACCCGTCGCGCTGCTTGGTGAAGCTGACGATGCCCTGGGGCTCCGGATCCGCGCAGGTGACGCCGATGAACAACGCCGTCGCCTCGACCAGCACGCGCACCGTGGTCCCCATCGCGGGTGTCGACCCCTCGCTCGGCTCGATCATCGTCAGCGCGGGAATGGCTTCGGCGGTGGCCCACCCGGGCTCGTCGAACAGGCCATCGAGGCGGATGGTCGCCGCGCCCGTGCCGGCCCGGACGGACGGCGAGGCCTCCTCGGCGGTCTGTGCGATACCGGGCGCGGCGCACAGCATGACCACCAACGCGAACAACACGCATCGCTTCGTCACCGTAAGTTGTTTCCTTGGAGGCACAAGCCTACCAGAACCGGCTGGTTCACGATTCCGAAGACTGGAAGGCGGGCCCCGAGACGAGCAATTCCACGAGACGCTGCTCGAAACTGTCGAGATCGGCGCCGAGGTCGCGCGCGGGCCCGGTGTACACGAGCCGGCCGCGCGCAATGACGCTGATTTCGGTGCAGAGCGTACGAATCTCCTGCGCGTCGTGACTGCTGAGGAACGTCGTCACCTGCTCGCGGGCCGCCAGGTCCTGCAGCAGGCGCCACATCTCGCGCTTGGCGGGGAGGTCGAGGCCGCGTGTGGGTTCGTCGAGGAAGAGCACCTTGGGGCCTCCCATCAGCGCGCGCCCGATTTCCACGCGACGCTTCATCCCCGTGCTGTACGACCCAATCAGCTTTCCCCTGAACCGCGGCTCCAGGCCGACCGCGTCGAGAATGCGTTCGACTTCGTCCGGCGGCTTCGGCAGCTGTCTCAGGCGCGCGAAATATCCGAGATACTCGCGCGCCGTCCACGTGGACTGACTTTCGCTGGTCTCGTCGCTGACGAGTCCGATGAGCCGACGGACAGCCAGCGGCTCCTCCTTCACGTCGTGGCCCCAGAGCTTCGCGGAGCCCGCCGACGGCGGCAGCAACGTCGTGAGCATCCGGATGGTCGTCGTCTTGCCGGCGCCGTTCAGCCCGAGGAAACCGTACAGATGGCCCTTCGGTATCCGGAGCGTGACGCCGTCAACCGCGACAAACGATCCGAAGCGCCGTGTCAGGTGAGTCGTTTCGATCGCGTACTCCCCGTCCGCGATCATCGCGTGCGCTTCCAGCGCACGAGCGCGGCGCCGAAACAGCACAACGGAAGCAGCGATCCCGCTGCCGCCATCTCGTACAGGCCGCTCGCCACCTGCGCGTTGACGGCGGTACGCGCCGTCAGCGTTCGGGGCATCGCGTCGCCGGCCGCGGCATAGGTGGCGGCGATCGTCAACGGATAGCGGTTGCCGCCGATATCCCACGGACTCGCCGGATGGAGCGTCACCGGCACGCGCGCGATCCATCCATTCCGCAGATGATGCCCGTCGGGCGCGACCGGGCCGACCTCATTGTCGTAGACGTGCGCTTCGAGGGGCGGGATGCCGGTGGTCAGCGCGCGGGCATCGGCCACGACCGAGAGCCCCGACTGCCCGTCGAGCCGCAGCGAGAACAGCGTCAGGGCGCGGCTGGTATCCACCGGCAGCAGGATCAACAGTTCCTGCGGCGTGTCGCGATCCGTCGCGATCGGCGTGGCGTCGCGATTGAGAATCGTGCCGCAGCAGCGCACCGGCATTGGAGCGCCGGCGTCGGTCAGCGCGAAGCTGCCGTTGCCGCGCGCGAACAGGGCGGGGATGGCCGGTGCCGTGTTCACCCGCGGCGCAGCGACGTCGTAGTCGTGATCGGCAAACGCGACGGGAACAACACACAGCACGGCGATGCCGGCCGCCAGCGCCCATCCCTGCCGGCGGCTCGCCTCCCACGTCTCGACGCCTTGCAGACGGAGAAACGTCCATGCCGCCAGCGCGAGTGCGCCGCCGACGACGATGGCGACGCTCGTCCACGTCGATGCGGTCGCCGTGGGGATGGTGCCCGCCACCAGCGTGAAGCCGAGCGCGTTCTTCAGCAGCACCGCCGGACTGAGCAGCGCGAGCCGGCCGATACGCGTGGCGCCGTTGCCGCGCGCGACCATGAGCTCCTGAAGGGGGACCAACGCGGCGTAGGCGAGCAGCACCCCCATGCCCGTCGCCGCCGGCGCGGCGATGCTGCGGCCGATGAACAGCACGCCGACGAGCGTTCCGATCGCCACGCTCGCGATCAGGATGCCGGGCGTCCACACGAGAAACTTCCGAAGCAGCAGCGGCATCGCCACGTGGTGCAGGTAGACGGCGAGCATCGGCAGCAGCGCGACGTAGTACGCCGCGGCCAGCGTGAGCACGACGAGGATCTTCGCCGCAAACCAGTGACCTCGCTCGACGGGCGCGGTGAACAGGCTCTCGACGAAACGGTTCGCGCGAGGGCTCGCCACGACGCCCGCTGCCAGCGGAATGAAGGCGAGCGGCACGAGGAAGTAGGCGATGATGCCGTAGCCATCGACCCAGGTGTCCTGCGTCGCGGCGGCGGCAACGCCTCCAAGCGCCAGCAGCACGACGCCGGCGCCGAGCCACGCGAACTGGCCTCGCATCGTCGCGTGCAGTTCTTCGCGGTAGAGAGTGCCAATCACGGTGCGCTGACTCTAGTGCGCACCGCATGAACGGGAGATAAACGGGCGTGGCGGTGAAGCGTGCCGTCGCTGAGGGGTCAGCCGGTGACCGGAAGCACGACGCAGAACGTGCTGCCGGCCGGCCCCGTCGACTCGAGACTGAGCGACCCCTGATGCGCCTCGGCAATCCACTTCGCGATCGGCAGTCCGAGGCCGGTCCCCTCGGCCCGGCGTGACGGATCGAGCTGGACGAACCGGTCGAAGATGCGCGAGCGATCCGCTTCGGGAATGCCGGCGCCGGAGTCCGACACGCGGACGTACACACACGAGCCGTTCGGGCTGACGTCCACGGACACGACGCCGTCTCTGGACGAATGCTGCACGGCGTTCTGCAGGAGGTTCAGCATCAGCCTCCGCAGCAGCTCTTCGTCGCCGCGAATCGACACGTCCGACGCGCCGCTCGATTGCACGGTGATACCCCGCTCGGCCGCCAGCACATCGACGGCGCGGCGGCATTCCTCGACGACATCGTCCACGTAGAGATCGACCGGACGAAGCGGATACGCGCCCGCGTCGGCCCGTGCGAGGACGAGCATGTCCTCGACGAGCGTGCCGACTCGGCGCGCCTGCGCCCCTGCCATCGCGAGGGCTTCGCGGTATTCGAGCTCGTCGCGATGGTCGCGGCTGAGCGTCACGTCGGCGGCGGCGCGAATGACCGACACTGGCGTGCGCAACTCGTGGGAGGCATCGGCCATGAACTGCCGATGCGTCTGCAGGGCCGCGCGCAGGCGCGCGACCAGGCCGTTGAACGCCCCGGCGAGCTGTCCCAGCTCGTCGTCTCGAGGTGCCGATCCGAGATCTTCCAGTCCCGTGAGGGGAAGGCTCGTCGCGCGGCGTGCCATCAGCGTAATCGGGCGCAGACCGATCGACGCAAGCCAGAGACCGCCGGCGCCGGCGAGGAACAAGGCAAGGGGAATCACGACGAGCATCGCCTCGCCAACCTCGTGCTGCTCACGCGCGATGTCGGTCAGGGGCCGCGCGATGACGAGCGTGAACCGATCGCCGCCGATGGTGTCGGTTTCCGCGTGGACACGCCACTCGCCGGATGGCGTCTCGATCGTGCTCACGGCGGGACGCGGGCCGGCGGGCAGCAGCTCCGCACGCGTCAGGCGCCCGAGCTGCGTCGCCAGCGGGATGCCGCGGCTGTCGAGAATGACGATCGCATCGCCGAGCGATGCGACCGTGTCGCGCGCCTCCGCCGCCGCCAACTCCGGGCTGTCGAGCTCCCGATCGGCGCGCCGGAGACCGAGACGCTTCTGCTGCATGAGCACGACGACGCCGAACAGCACCAGCATGGCCACGAGCGCGACCGTGTACCAGATCGTGAGACGCGTCCGCAGCGACAACGTCTTCATGACGGCTCGGCGTCCGGGGCGAGCTGGTACCCTTCGCCGCGGCGCGTGCGGATGATCGATTCTTCGCCGGCCGCATCGAGCTTCCTGCGCAGCCGCTGAATGTAGACGTCCACGACGTTCGACAGCGGGTCGTAATGTTCGTCCCAGACGTGCTCGGCGATGTCGCCGCGGCTGACGACGTCGCCCGCGCGGCGCGCGAGGTATTCGAGCAGCGCGTACTCCTTCGCCGTCAACACGAGGTCGGTCCCGCGCACCGTCGCACAGCGGCTGCGCGTATTGACCGCCAGCGAACCGACGACCAGTCGTTCGGGAAGCACGGGCTGACGCCCGCGCCGGATCAGCGCGCGAAGCCGCGCGAGCAGCTCGCCGAAATCGTACGGCTTGACCAGGTAGTCGTCGGCACCGCAATCGAGCCCCTCGATGCGCGACTCCACTGCATCGCGCGCGGTGAGCATGAGAATGGGCACGTCGTTGCCGCCGCCGCGGATCGAGCGGCACACCGCGAGGCCGTCGACGCGCGGCAGCATCAGGTCGAGAATCAACGCATCGTAATCGGTCGTCCCGACCTGGAACAGCGCGGTTTCGCCGTCGGCCGCCACGTCGACGGCGTACGCCCGCTCCCGGAGCCCCTTGGCCAGCACCTGCGCCGCTTGAGGTTCGTCTTCGACCAGGAGAACGCGCACGCTTTCATGATATCTATCCTTGGGCTTTGGATTGCGGATTCGGGTTTTGACGTCGCCTGTCATCGTGCATTCATGAATGCTTACGCATGCTGTCGCTCTGCCTTGCAATCGAAAGCTCCCTCGTGACGTCACGGAGCGTTAACGTCCGGGCCTTCGGGCTCCTGCTGTTCCCGCTGGTGCTGTCATCGTCCGCCGCCGCCCAGGTCGCCGGCGTCGGCTCGCTCACGCTGCAGGCCGCCATCGATCGCGCGATGGCCGCCAACGCGACGATTGCCGCCGCGCGCCTCCGCGGTCCGATCAACCTCGCCAACCTCGCGGTCGCGCGCGAGCGCCTCAACCCCGAGGGCTCGTTCGAGCTGGAAAAAGAGACCCCGAAGGAAGCCTACGGGGTGGCCGTGCCGCTGGAGCTGGGCGGGAAGCGCGCCAAGCGCATCGCTGTTGGCGAGGCGACGGTTCGCGCCGGCGATGCCGAGCTGGCGGCAACGGTGGCGCAGGTGCGCAACGACGTGCGCCGCGCGTACTTCGGCCAGGTCCTGGCCGAGTCGCGCCTGATGCTGCTGCGCGAACAGCGGGACCTGTCGATGCGCGCACGTGATGCCGCCCAGGCTCGCTTCGACGCGGGAAGCGCACCGCGGCTGGAGGTGATGCAGGCGCAGCTGGCGCTCGCTGCCGCCGAGAACGAAGCGAACGCTGCCGAGGGAACCACTGCCGCCGCGCGCGCCGCTCTCAATGCGCTGCTCGCCCAGCCGCTCGACGCGCCGACGACGCTGTCCACCAACGTCGACACGGGTGAACCGCTGGCCACGCCCGCGGCACTGATGCTGGCGCAGACGGCCAGCACGGAACTGGTGTCACTGGATCGCCAGATCGATGCGCAGCGCGCGAGGATCGCGCTGGCGGAAGCGCTGCGCGTCCCCGACCTGACGCCCACCTTCACCCTGACGCACCGTTCGGAGCCGGACTTCACCTACGGCTGGCGCGCGGGCGCCGCGATCACCCTGCCAATCTTCACGACCCATCGTGCCGGCGTGCTCGTCGAGCAGACAACGCTCGATCAGCTGATCTCGCAGCGGCAGGCCTCGCTCCTGCGCATCCAGGGCGACGTCACGGCGGCGTCGCAACGCGCCCAGGCGCAACGGCAGCTCTTCGTCCGGTACCGGGACGAGATCATCCCGCAGGCGCAGCAGGTCGAGCAGCTCGCCCAGGATTCGTATCAACTGGGCCAGACGGGGATCGCCGCGCTGCTCCAGGCGCTGCAGGCGACGCGCGACGTGCGGCTCCGCTCGCTCGATGCCATCGATCAATTCCAGACTGCGCTCACCGACCTCGAGCGCGCCATAGGAGCTCCCCTCCCATGAACAAGCTGGTCGTCGTTGCCGCGATCCTCGTCGCCGTCGTCGGGTGCAAGAAGCCCGCGGTGGAAGAAACCGAGAGCGAAGCGCCGGTTCCGGTCAAGGTCGAAGCCGCCGAGACCGGATCCATCCGCGGCGTCCTCCACGCAACCGGCACGATCACCCCCGCCCCTGACGCAGAGCTGATCGTCGTCGCGCCCGAGGCGGCACGGATCGCCGAGATCCCCAAGGCCGAAGGCGACCGCGTCGCCAGAGGCGACGTGGTCGTCCGCTTCGAAATCCCGTCGCTCCAGGCCGAGGTGCAGCGCCAGGCGGCGGAAGTCCAGCGCGCCCAGGCGGCGCTGGCTAACGCGAAGGCGAACCAGGTGCGCCAGCGCCAGCTGTTCGAGCGTGGGATTGCCGCGCGCAAGGACGTGGAGGACGCGGACCGCATGGTCGCCGATGCCGAGGCGGCCGTCGGCCAGGCCGAAGCCTCCAGGGCCGCGGCGATCACGGCGGCCTCGCGCACCACCGTCCGCGCGACCTTCAACGGCGTCATCGCGAAGCGTTTCCACAATCCCGGCGATCTCGTCGAAGCCGCCGCCAGCGACCCGGTGCTTCGCGTCATCGATCCCCGCAGGCTCGAAGTCGTCGCGTCGATTCCGCTCGCCGAGTCCTCCCGTGTCGTCGTCGGTGCGTCCGGGTGGCTGAAGACAGGGGTTCCGGGCCTCCCGGATCTCGCCCTCAAGGTCATCTCGCGTCCCGCGCAGGTCGAACCGGGGACCGCCACGATCCCGGTGCGCCTGACGTTTGCCGGGCAGCCGAACCTGGCGGCGGGCACCCCGGTGCAAGTCGACATCGACGCCGAACAGCACACCAACGTCGTGATCGTTCCCGCAGCGGCGCTCGTGCGTGAAGGTGAAGAGACCGCCGTGTTCGTCGCGATGGGAGACAAGGCCACGCGTGTTCCCGTCCAGATCGGCCTCAACGACGGCGATCGGATCGAGATCACGTCCGGTGTGAAGGCCGGCGACATGGTGATCGTGGACGGCCAGGCGGGACTTCCCGACAATGCGAAGATCATGATCGAGACGGGTGAGGACGAGGACGCGGCCGAGAAGCCGGAGGCTGGCGCCGCGGGCAAGGAAGGCGCTGCAGGCAAGGCAGACGACGCGGGCAAGGAAGAAAAGAAATGAACGCGGCCGGTCTCGCCCTGCGGCACTCGCGAGCGGCGGCGCTCCTCGCCGTCGCGCTCGTCATCGGCGGCGTGCTCGCCGCCCGCGCGCTGCCGAGCAGCATCTATCCCCCGCTCGAATTCCCCCGCATTGCCATCATCGCCCACTCGGGGACCCTGCCGCCCCAGTCGATGTCGCTCATCGTGACGCGTCCGATCGAGCAGGCGGTGATGGGCGTCCCGGGCATCCGGCGCGTCAGGTCGCGCAGCATCCGCGGCGCGGCCGAGATCTCCGCGAACTTCGATCCAGCCACCAACATGATCGTCGCGCTGCAGATGGTGCAGAACCGGGTCGCCGAGATCAACGGCGACCTGCCCATGGGCACGGAACTGCAGGTCGAGCGGCTGACGCCGGCGATCTTCCCGGTCTTTATCCTGACCCTCAGCGGAACGCTGCCCACGGCGGACTTGTACGACTACGCCAACTTCGTCGTGAAGCCGGACATCGCGCGCGTCCCCGGCGCCGGCACCATCGAAGTGCAGGCGAGCGATACACGCGAGATTGAGGTCATCCTCGACCCGGCGAGGCTCACGGCCGCGGGTCTGACCGTCGTCGACGTCTCCGACGCGCTCAACGCGCAGAACCAGATCCTGCCGGTCGGGCGGTTCCAGGAGTCGGGCCTGCAGCATCTGACGCTCGCATCGGGGCTGTGGAAGAACGTCGGCGACATCGCGAAAGCGCCTGTGCTCGTGAAGAACGGCGCGACGATCCGCGTGTCCGATCTCGGGACCGTGGCCCCAGGCGCCCCCGACCGCACCCTGCTCGTGACCGGCAACGGCCGCGACGCCGTCGTCATGAGCATCTCGCAGCAGATCGGCGCGAACATCCTCGATCTCAAGGCGGGCGTGGACAGCGCAATCGCGAGCCTCGCGAAGACGCTGCCGGCGGGAATCAGGATGAGCCGCGTCTACGACCTCGCGCAGTTCGTCGAGGAATCGATCGCCAGCGTCCGCGACGCGATTCTCATCGGCGGCTTCCTCGCCATCATCGTGCTGCTCGTCTTCCTGCGCGACTGGCGCTTGACGATGATTGCGGCGGTCACGCTGCCGATGGCGATCATCCCGACCTTCGTCTTCATGTGGCTGTTCGGCGGCACGATCAACCTGATGTCGATGGGTGGCCTCGCCGTCGCGATCGGCCTCGTTATCGACGACGCGGTCGTGGTGGTGGAGAACATCCACCGGCGCGCTGGCGAGGGCGGCAGCAGCGTGGTCGACGCGGTCCAGCAGTTGATGGCGCCGCTCGTCAGCTCGACGCTCACAACCGTCGTCGTCTTTGCGCCGCTCGGGCTGCTGTCGGGGGTGCCGGGCCAGTTCTTCCGCGCGCTGTCGCTCAGTCTCTCGGTCGCGGTGCTCATCTCGCTTGCGCTGTCGATCAGCATCGTCCCGCTGATGGCGCGCTGGGCCGCCTCGCACCATCGGCCGGCCGGTGAGGGCCACGGACGGTTCGAACGCGTCTACGAGCGCGCGCTCGGATGGATGATCGCGAGCCCGCTGCTCGCCATTGTCGTCGCCCTGCTGCTGGCCGCGTTGACCGTGGTGCTGTTCTACCGCGTCGGAACCGGCTTCTTCCCCGCGGCGGATGAAGGCGGCTTCGTCCTCGACTACATCACGCCGGCGGGCAGCGCGCTCTCCGAGACCGATCGGCAGGTCAAGAAGATGGAACAGATCCTCTCGGAGACACCGGAGGTGGCGTCGTATTCGCGGCGCACCGGGTCCGAGCTCGGTCTGTTCGCGACCGCGCAGAATACCGGCGACATCCTGGTGCGCCTGAAGCCGCGCAACCAGCGAAGTCGATCGGCCGAAGAGATCATCTCGGAGGTTCGCGAAAAGGTGGCCGAGGCCGCGCCGCTGGTGGACATCGAGTTCGTGCAGCTCCTCCAGGACATGCTTGGCGACCTTCAGGGCGACCCCGAACCGATCGAGGTCAAGATCTTCGGCGACGATCCGGACCGTCTCGCGGAGCTGGCCGGCCCGGTCGAGGAGATGATGAACAAGGTCCAGGGGGTCGTGGACGTCGTCGGCGTGCAGAAGGGCAACCCCGAGGTG
>Ga0137397_10003155_pt1 | contig 11479 bp, 15 predicted proteins | sample czorhiz116metaG_FD_106658 | JGI IMG/M metagenome (GOLD analysis project Ga0137397, IMG submission 106658) | Vadose zone soil microbial communities from Angelo Coast Range Reserve, California, USA - czorhiz1.16 metaG | ecosystem: Environmental > Terrestrial > Soil > Vadose zone | place: USA... | reverse complement strand
CCGTAGTGCGCTTCTTTGGCGCTCACCTTCCATCTTGTTCCCTTTGGACTCATCAGCAACTTGCGTAGATTTATTCCCTGACACGCGTGGCCGCCCTTATAGCCGTGATACTTAACTTCATTGGTCTTAATACTACGACCCCGATCAACTGTCAGGTAGGTGGTGCGCTCCACACCTTCGTCGCAGTCACATACTAAATGGTTCTGACTCTAAGCTCTGGGTCATATTTGAAGCCGTGAGCGTCCTCTAACATGATCTTCAGGGGAGAAAATTTAGCACTTTGTTTTAGTCCTTTGGCTATCTTGGCTGTACCGCCGCTGCACTCTTAATTGTTCTTCGCATGTACGTCTATCCATCCTCTACATCCATCATCCCCATGGCCGAGTCCTTATCGAGGCTTCCAGCGTTTCAATCTGGAACGGGGACAAAATTGTTGTTGCGATTGCAACCAGCCTATGGGTGACCGATGTTGCGGCCGTTATCCAAGGCAAGTCCCTCCCTCCCAACTCCTACGGAAGATCGAGAAAATTTCACAAACGTGATATTACATCAGGTATCGCGCGGGTGATTGATTAACTCCAACTGCCTTTGATCCTCTGAGCTGATCTATCTGCAGCTCCGCTCAAGTTGGTATGATTTTCTGCCGGGGTGCATCGTATTCAACTCCCGCATTGGCGAACTTAACCTCATCGTCACCCTCGTTACCGATACCGTCTTGCTTCTTATCATGCTCGTTGGATTGTTCCGCTTGCGCAGAGAAGGCGGCGATACAATCGGGAGCCTCCTTTGGAAACAGGTGGGATCATGACCGTTCTCCTTGCTTGTGGTGCTCTGAGTCCGGTGACGTGTTTTTCGGTGCGTAAGGGTGTCCTATGGCTCCTTTTTGCTACCATGGCAGACGTCCCGCCAGCGGTAAGTGTGGAATGTTTTCTTGTTCAATCCCTTTTCGTTCAATACCGAGTAACGTCTCAGGTATTAACTATTATGAATTTAAACGGTAATGTTGTTTCTCTCCAACGAAAGATGGCGAGCTGAACTCGATTCTACTGTGAATGCCAGATCCACTTAACCTCGTACGTTCCTTGTTGTTATGATGTAGGAGACTAACCCATGCGCCACAGATATGCCTGCAACCTGCGATGGTCATCATGTCAATCGCCGGGACGCGAATGTATCGTTCTCTGTCTGACTTTTCTTCTGGCACCACGGTCATGTACGACATTTTCCCTTCCTTATCCCGCGCTCACTGTTGACCACGACTCTATAGCGTGTCCGACGGCCTCAAAGACAGTCATAACGGCAACGTCTCGAAGTTACAGTGGAGTCCGTTCCCACGTGGGCCGGGTCGGATTGAAGTGACCGTGGATACTTCCGAGTCGTACGAGCGGTCTCGAATGTCACGGACGAGCCAGCATGATGCGTACATTATTAGCACGGGGGGGCAGCAGCCACGCGAAAAGCCACACGGATTGAGCCTCAACGACTCAGAGAACCCCGTGGAGAATAGTGTCCCGGTGTAGAAGCTGTGGAGTCGGATGCTCGTAGCTTTTACGTCTCGTTGCCAAGTGCCGTACTGATGACGGATTTGTGCGGGTGTTGGAGCATGTTCCTCGGACCCTGTATTCCCTGGACAATGGATAAGTGTACCGTAATATCAGGGACGTTATTGGCGTACGCAAGAACAGCCACTGGCAGAACTACTAACGTTGCACCAAACGTCCGGTCTGTCATGCACCCGCTTGGCCGCCGTTGGGTGCTCAGTGGATGTCAGTGGATTACCCGAGACTACATGTAGACCGTGCGACAGTCGCCGCCGATAAGAAGCGATCATGTCATCAACCTGAATGCATCAACCAATGACAACCTCGATTGCTACTTGAAAGGCATAGAAAAAACTTGAACACGACATACTAGTAGCCGCCGGCAGGCGAAGTTTAGGAAGCGTAATATAAATTGTATGGACCAATGCGACCATGAACGCGAGTAACAGGCGGGGGCCCGGGCCGCTACACTGATCACTCACTCGACCGTGACACTCGGACGATTCAGCTCAAACAATAATGTCACCGTTCTCCGGCAAGCGTCGATTTGGCCACCCACAAGAAAATTTCTAACCTTCTCGTAGTCGCAGGTCTGAAGGAAAAGGCCTCTCAGGCGAAGAGTGCCAGTATCAAGTCATATGGTTCTGCGCGAGAAAGGCTCTCCACCCATGGCACCTCAGGCGCTAATACGACAAAAGTGAAGCCCCCGCCCCCGCCGCCTAGAAGGGCGCCATCATCTTCGAAGCAAGCTTCCGGGGGCCCAAGTAGGGGTAGAGTGAATGTTGAAAGGATCGACTGGGCGAACCTTTCGGACGAAGACAAACAGGCGTTCTTTGCCTGGCTCGACGAATTTTTTGCTCAATATTTAGGCCTGCCACAGCCCGCCACCGTGACCTCACCGCTTATTCCCAGTGTCCCAGTCTCAGCAGAGACTTCGAGTAGTAATACCGTGACGTCCGTGCCATCACCACGTTCCTCGCCATCTCTCCCTCCTCGCAGGGTTAGTTCTCGAGCAAGTCAAAACACGGGCCCTGACTCCCCGGAAGAAGCAGCCCCAGCTCAAGTTGCGTCGGTACCAGGCCGTCGGAATCTTCCTCCTTCATTATCCCAGAATGGACCAGTATGTCTCTGCTTCTGAAAATTGGTTGTTTATCTTATCATTATGATTCCCACAGCCAAAGATCAACTATACCACAAAACCATCTGCATCCACAGAAGAGCCAGTACCATCCCCATTAAATGCACCCAGGCCCTCGTATCCTAGTTCGTTTCCGCGTTCATCAATCGTCTTATTATCTCACGTCCAGCCTCGTCCACTTAGCCGACCTCCAAATGTCGTTTCCTCCACCTACAGCAAACGGCTCTGCCGCCGCAGACCTCGCGGTGTTCATGCACCCATCCACACCCTGGGACACCGAGTGGTACGCCTCCAACCCGCCGATGCCACCGCATCTGAACGGATCGCCCGAGATCCGATCCGCGTGCTCCTTCGGCTCCTCGGATGCGTGCGGCGTAGTCCTCTTCTCGGACCTCAGCATGTGCTGGTTCTCCGTGGCATGGGGTAACTGGCGTACGGCGGCCACTCGCTGGGCGCGCTTCCGGCCGTGCCCCGAACCTTTGTCCGGCGTGGCGCTGCGACAAGCGGCAGCGACTCACGGCGCGGCGGTGGCCGCGTTCGCCGAGCGCGCCGCCGCGTCCGGCAGCCCCGTCGGTAGCGGCGAGTGCTGGGACGTCGCGTATGAGGCGCTCCTCTACGCCAGCTCCCTCGTCGCGCCGCACGATGCGCCGATCCTGAGCACCTCCCGCGCGCACGGGCATCTTCTTTTCTACGGCAAGCCTGGCATGGGCAGGTGGCGCGGCGGGGACGACCGCCTGCGCGCGGGCGATATCGTCGAGTGGCGGTCGGTGCGCATTGGCACCGCACAGTATGGAAGATTCTCGATATTAGGCCAGCCCGATCACACCGCCGTGCTCGTCAAAGACACTGTCCCGCGCTGTGCCGTTGCCGATGGAGAAAGTGTGAAGCCGGCTGACGTTGGCATTTTGACGATCGTGGAGCAGAGTGCGGGCCGGGCGCCCAGACGTGAATCTTATGATCTCGCTAAGTTGCAGCAGGGAGAAATCTGGGTATACCGTCCGGTTGGGATGGTCGAGTATCTGGGCTCAACGCTGAGCATCGACATACCTCCTGGACTTGAGGTATTCGCGGTCTAGCGTCCCGATCAGGCGGAACTATGTATCATGGTCGATTCCCTTTGACCGGGAATAGCGTCATCTCTGGGAACTGCCAGTGAGATGCTTATGCGACATTCTATTTTTTCTTTTTATCCACCATTTCTGACACCTCGATCCACTTCTTTGGCACCCCCAAGCTACCGAGTAGTCCAAGTACCCCCGATACCTGCTTTCCTTGGACCATCACTTCGTGCCCACCGCCCGTCACAGGCGATACTGTACGCATTTATGTAAGAATGAGACTTAATCTGAAAGGCACTACGTACTTGAGGTCGAAGACGCACAGCGCACCCGCAGTGCATCAGCGAGGGAGTCCGAGGAGAGTTGGTACGGCTCGAACCCTGTTATAAGTGTGCACGTCTTGCGGCCCTGCCTGGTCTTGGTGGCTACGGTAATTGGGCGCAGTGCGCCCTTCTTGGTGAGGGGCTCAGCACCACCAATTGCGATGCGGTACCAAGGCTGCATGCGACCGCGCAGGGCGCTCAGTGCTTCTTCACGCTTGGCGAAATCCGGAGCAGGGGTTGCGCCCTTCGAATTCGGGGAGCCGTAGAGCGCGGCGGTGAAAACCGCATCGGCAGTGACGTTGAGGTACTGTTGCTCCACGCGGTTGCCGATGTCGTGCTTCTCGACGTACGCGAGTAGTGCGGATTTGACCTCTGCGAGGGTGTACAGGGCGCGCGTGCTGTAGTTACGATTAATCGGCGGCCGGAAGCGGAGGGGGAGGAGCGGTCGGGGGGTGGGAGGGAGTGTGGACCAAAACTTACTCGAGTCCTAAGTCCATGAAGAGGGGCAGAGTGCCGAGATGTGGCTTCCACAACTCAGTCACCGTCATGCTTTTCTCGGCGTTCGCGGCGGCGACGGCTTGCTGCGCGTCACGCTCCTCCTTCCTTCGTCTCCGCTCGTCTTCTTCCCCGACGGTGCGGTGTGGTCGATGGGCTACAACATCTGCGTGTGTCGGATTCACCGCCACGACGACGACATCCGGCCGGGCGTCTTTCAGCTTGAGCAGACCACCCTTCTCTGCGGTGCGCAGGAAGGCGGACAGCGACTTGAACGTGGAGTGCTTGATGTCGACGAGCGTGGCGACTGTCTTCGTGAAGGGGCGCGCGGGGAGGATGTGCGCCGTGTACAGCGTTGTCGTGGGCATCGGGAAAGCGGAGGTCGGGAGGTCGGAGAGGGTCGTTTTGAGAGCCTGCAAGAGCGCGGCTCGTAGACGGGCGGATACCTCTGGTGACGATGAGTACAGTACAGTAGGGCCTCACATGCCGTAGATGAGAACTAGGGACGTTACCTTCCGGCGTGAGTGTCTCCTCAGCACCCGCCGCGGGTCCATCATCCTTGACGTTAACAGAGTGATCCGCAACGGGCTCCTGGCCTTCTCCAGGCGGCGCGTCAGCAACCTCACCGTCACCGCCCGCACCTCCATCCTTCTTATCGCCAACGCCAGCAGTATCCTGGCCGCTCACTGCCGACGACACAGTGACGGCCTCTGGCGGCTCGCTCCTGGACCCGATCGCCCATAAATGGTCCTTCCACGTGTGGAGCACGATAACCGCCTTCCCCTTCGTCACGCTACGGTTGATCTTGTCTGCATCGACGGCCAAGTGTCCGACAGCGAGAGGCAGCCCCCGCGCATCACGCGTGAACTGTGCGACGCCGACGAGGGAGCCCGCCGCATTACTAGACGCGCCGTCCGCTGCAGGCACCTGGACGACTGAGGAAAAAAGGGCGGGAAGAACTCGGGTTCGGCATGGCCGCATGGGGTAGGAACAACGCGCGCGGCTCACCGCCGGGTACCATGAGATCCGCACCGCCGACGAGGACGGGGATGACGGACGCGGGTGTGGTGAGGACTGGGAGTAGCGTGGGGTGTTTCCAAAGCGTGTATACTGGAAGCCATCGTCACGGTATCAGCACAGGTGCCCAGCGAGATAGGAAAACTTTGAAGGGATAGGAGAATTCGATGGAAAGTAGGCAGACGCACCTGTCGGAATCAGTTCATCCGAGCCCTTCCCAGCACTGAACCAGAGTGGATCGCCGTCTCCCGAGAGGTAGAGGACCTGAAGTTATGAGGCGTTCAGTCGATTATCGGGATCGGTCGCGACCAACGAACGTCCAAGTTAGAGCGATCGGACACGTACGCCAGTTTCGCCATTGTATGCGCTGAACTTTTGCGAGAGGAGGCCCTCAGGAACGAGATTTTCAGCGACTTCAGAAGCAAGGTTGAACCGCTCCGCCGTGCGGGCTCTGAGTTTGCGCCTCTCCGATGATCTGAGCGGCGCTAGCGATAACGATGGCAAGATGCCGATCAACGTGTCACTTTTGAGAGGTATGGAATCACCTGATGTCTTTGTATCTCCGAGCGGTTTCTTGAACATATCGCGAGTCGAGTGGCGGTTGTGGATGAAGTGGGCTTCGCGAACGCCATGCGTACTGCAACGCGATAGTCTGCTAACACTGTTCGTCGTCGCAATGCTCGGTTGCTTCACGTACGGTACTGGCTAGATAACGATGGCTACTACAGTCTACAGTACTAGTAGGTACTTGGAAAATACAGGAAAATTCGACCTGTCCGAGTCCGTGGATTATGTGCCACACCGGCTTGGACTACACCTTCAAGGGTCGTTCTGAATGATCGAAGCGGCACGTTCGGTGATACATGAATCCCTGAAGGGATATTGAGGGCCGCCAGATGGGCGATCGTCTCACTGCCACGCTCAGATCAGATCCCACGGAAACACTCCCATGAAACATGGGGTCCAGCGATGCGACAAGGACAGATCCAGAATGAGGCAGAAAGTTACAGGGAAGAAATGAAAATGGCCTCGCTGCGCAGCAGGCACGGTTGCGGCCGCGAACTGACTGGGACAATGATGACGTTTGGTGTATACTGGGGCGTCGGTCCATACGTCCTCAAGGCCCTCAACATTCGTTGGGGGAATTCGCGACCGGCGTGACACCGAACCTCTGTAGCGTTGCGGGGACTTCAATACTAGAAGCTGAATTTGCGCTGTGGAGATCGCCGACATGGAGACTCTGTAACGAGGGATGGATGAACTTGGAAGATTGGAAACTGGGATAAGTTAACGCGAAAGAATCACGTGCCAGATGATTAGAATTATTGACGACTTTTCGGCGCTATCAAGCGACTAGCAAATTTGTCAGATCTAACGTAATCGATCAAGGACCCGGCCTGGAAGCAATGCAGTTTCCAATCCCAACTCTCCAGGAATGTCCACATCCGATCAAAGGGTACCGAGAACGCCGGGTTGTCCAACAAATCTGGGGTCGCCGTGCCTTGGATTCAGTGGTGGATTCCCACTACAGTAGTTTCGGTTTGATCAGATGGAAAAGAGAGTGAGCTTCTCGATGTAACAACGGCTCTCTCTCAGGCTGTCAGTCCCGCACTACACGCGTAGCGACGCCCCAATTGATTTCACCAGCAAGAACACAAACACTTTTATTCATCAATCGCAACCTATCACAAGAGCGAGGATTCAACAGGCAACATTCAGCACCACCCCAGGATCATTTTTCCTTCCTTCGCAGAAGCTTAGGTAAAGCAATGGCACTAAAGCCCCGGTGAATTATAAAAAGGGCCAAACTGAGATAGATGTCTTACTGGTGGATTAGGAGTGGCCATGGTTGACGCAGTTGGCGCACTGGCAGGAGCCAGCAGCGCACGAGCATTGGTTGTTACCGGCAGTGCCGCAGTAGCTGGTGGGATAGAATAAGAACAAATCAGCACATCTATGGTGCAAATAGAGCAGGAAGACCATACGAGCAGTCTTGAGCGCAGGTGCAAGCCATAGTTAATGGATGAGAGTAGAACCGGGTTCTGAGGGGTATTGTCTCCTGACCCACCTTTATTGACGGAGCGGAGGCAAGGCTGACGTAAGTATAGGATAGGAGGCTGATTCCGCTTTGCGCCAATTGCGCGCCCTCCTGTAGCGGGATTGTTAGTCAAAATCGAAATTCGTCAAATTGTTCACGTATTCAAATTCAAATTCATGCACCTACCGCCTTGCGTGTGAGACCGCTTTGCGAAACCTGGTGATAACCGTAACGACTGATGGAACTGGAGCCCCTCACGTGGATGGGTAACGGAGGGCCGATTACGACAGTGCTGTACGACGGTGGTATAATTCCAGTCCGAGGGATAGCGAGAGAAAAGTCAGCACAGCGTATGAGATCTGAGACTTGGATCACTTCAATGCCCGAACGCTGGCATGCGCCATCAACGCCCCTCCAGAGCGCAAAGCACGATAGACTTGCAGGAGACATCGCGGCACAGATTCCGCCTGAAAATAGTACCCTCACCGTGAGTGTCTTACAGTAGCTCCAATAAACCGGATCGTTATCGCTGCGCCTCCTAGATCCGTGCTATGTGAAATGATCCCTGACCAACCCACCAAATTTTTGAAGAAATGGTAATTGATACAACGAGAGGATGACAGGTGGATCAGGCGAAATGGATGTCAGAATCATGAAAGGCTAATAGTAGTCTGCAAAGCCATTATCAGACAAGACAAGAGAGGATGGGCAGCACACGGACTTTAGAATATCGTTCAAGTCCATCTTTGCTGCTCTGCTTTCCTTGTACCCGGTCTTCTCTAAGATATCTTCGATCTTCTGCTTCATCCTCACGTCCTCTACCACCTAAAGAAGGTTTAGCAAACGGGTTATTGTCTATGGTGGAAAATCCATCGTACCTTATTTCGTTCCGAGCACCACGTCCTCCAGTTCTTCTCCAACATCTCAGCGACACCCTTAGCCTGAAAGTTCGCGTTAACGATTTTGTTCCGGCGACTGAATATGATGCGCGTGAGGCCGTCAAACTCTTCAAAGCGCACCGGAGGCGGCGGGTCAAGCGGCACGACGCGCACGACGGACGACTCAACGTTCGGCGGCGGGCGGAAATTGTTCTTGCCCACGTTCATCACGTGGTCGACCTTGGCGTAGAGCTGCACGTTCGCGGACAGACGCGACCAAAGCGCGGAACCGGGCTGCGCGACGAGCCGCATCGCGAACTCGCGCTGGAACATCAGTATGGCCACGCGGAAGAGCGGTCGGTGGGACAGGAGACGGAAGACGAGCGGGGACGAGATCTGGTACGGCGTGTTGGAGATGCAGACGTCGAAGTAGGGGAGCTCCGCCTTCACGAAATCGCCGATTATGATCTCGAGCCGACGTTGCTCGGGCCTGAAATGTACATAACAGCGTTTGTGAGAAGGGTGGTTTGGTTCTAAGGGCGCGGGGTTCGTGGATGGGAAGACGTACTTCCCCTGCACGCGCTTTGTGAGTTCCGCGGCCATCCGAGGGTCCATTTCCACGGCCGTGCAGTGCTTTGCCTTGTTCAATATTTGCACAGTCAGGTTTCCCGTACCTGGGCCGACTTCAAGAACTTTATCCGTCGGCCTGAGGTTTGCCTGATTTACCGAGCAAGACAGCAATCACGCGTCGAGGGAGAAACTTTTAGATGAGAACCAACCTTCTCTACAATTCTAGAGGTGCTTCAGCCTTCACTCCTCATAAAGACGGAAAACGCGGCGTACTCCTGGGCTATGGATGGATTTTTCAGGATGTGCTGACCAAATCGCTCTGTATTGAAAATGGGATTTCTGACAGAGGACGAAGATGAGTCCCCATGACTTTTCGTCGCTTTCGGTTTCGCTGAGGGCTGATGAGCTTTCGAAAATCGCTCGGATGTCGCCCTCGGCATGGCAGGCTGAGGCAAATGATACAACACCTAACCCTATGTTCTGGTTGAGTTAGCCATGTCGCCGCCGTTCGAGTCCTCAGAGTTGTCCTCAGTCCGTTCTCCGTCCTTGATGACACGCAAGTACTGTCAAAGCTGCGATCCGCCGATCTGCTGCACCTATCATGGCCATAGATGGCTGTGAGATATTGCAGCTCTTACACGACTTCACCGTGGCATCTTCCATCTCGATATTACACCGTTCTAATTACGGGTTTGTAACCCATCATTACGACGGTCTAATATCAGGATGTTATTCAGGACCTACGACGGCTCCAATGACCACCAAGTGTCTCTCTCCAGTAGGTTGTCATCGGAAAATGCGTGGCAGGCTAGCACGGGGGTGTACGCGAAAGTTTCTCGGAGTTCTCGTAGACTGATGAGCTCAGGTGGGGCCTTCGCGCAACCCTCCCTCTTCCTCTCGCCCACCAAACCCTCAGCCCATCAAACTCGCGTGGTACACTCTCTCCTCTCTGTCTGAACGTATGGTAAATTGGCGCGATCCGGATACCATTCTGCACCAACTAGGCGCGTTGTGCCGCAGATGGGGACTACCCCGGGCTTGGGACTGACCCTAACTCCGGACGATTTAGAGACATTCGTGAAGGTCGTCCACTTCGTGACTGGGATATATATGTGAGAGTTCCTTTCGGTGTGCATGTGTATGCACGCTTAGCACGAAAGACGGGGTCTAGTTGGGAATTTATCAGCAAGCTGAACTTTGAGTGGAGCATCTTTCGGGCACGGCGGAAGAGGAATTGGACTACTGCGGTGAGTCAAAACCTTCCAATAAGAAAAGAGGGCCATCTGATGTCAAACCGTTGCTCCCGGTAAGCTATACGTATCCTGTCGTGTTACCACACTGGCGGCGGCGGTGGCACAGATGACTGGCTATAACGTGACGAGTCCAATAAACTGCAAGGTGTCGCTGCCCGGTTATGAGATCCTTATTGGGTTTGCAATGCTCACATACCTTCCTCCAGGCATGGCTGGTCATTGTGCGGGTCGGTCTCTGTCGTAGAACAGCTGGGTTTTAAGACGACTAAGAGAAATCCTGCAGATATTCGCGAATACCTCAACAACGTTAGCACTGGCGCTCTACGCGCTGCGAAGGTGAGGCATTGACCAATGTCTCCAGCATACCCCTTCTGCTGTGACGCGACTGGTTTAACAGTCTTGCCATCTGGCGACGTAACGCCTACCTAATAATGTTCCTCATCGCGTGTCTCGTGGTGAATGTGGTACTTTGGATGCGCCGTAAGTGGTTCCCTATTCGGCCATCGCTCCTTAGTTGGAGACTACTACATCGTTTCTCTCAGTGACTGTCAGAGTGCGTGCCATGTATATTCGCGTTACTATAGGGATGTTCTCACACGACCCTTCAGCCCGGCACGGAGTGGAACGGGGAGATCCGCGCCTGCATCGTCACAGAAGTATCGCGGGGGCTCCCAAACAATGCGTCGATGTTCGCCACTGAGGTCATTCTCTTTGTCATCATCCTCAGCGGGGTCTACCAGCGCAACTCAGGTAGACACATCCTTTCCACGATGTATCGCGAGGTACGTGAGTTGTGCAGACTTCGGCTCCCGTTCCTCACGCCATTCGTAGGGCCTAATGTGGCTTGCCATTGCGGCAATGGTACAGCTGCTCCCTGTGGTGAGAACCGCGTTTATCTCGCTAGGACGCCAGTTTGATCATTTCACGGATTAGATCTTTATCTCACTTGATCTTAATGGTAGGCCCACGAGGCCCAGTCCAATGCATGATTTCATTTTGTGATGCTACCTCTAGATGCCATGAACCTGGTGGGGGCGTTCACCCTCTTCTCACGGCAGTGTTTGATTTACACGCAGGGTTAGATGTTTCAAACACCTGCGAGTAAGTGATCTCCGCTTCGGCGCCAATCCTGACGACAAACCGTCCGCCAGTCATTTGCACGTGAGCT
>Ga0137397_10003151_pt1 | contig 11481 bp, 8 predicted proteins | sample czorhiz116metaG_FD_106658 | JGI IMG/M metagenome (GOLD analysis project Ga0137397, IMG submission 106658) | Vadose zone soil microbial communities from Angelo Coast Range Reserve, California, USA - czorhiz1.16 metaG | ecosystem: Environmental > Terrestrial > Soil > Vadose zone | place: USA... | reverse complement strand
GCAACTGGATTTGGTGGAGCTTCCTGATGAGCGGGATGCTCACCGTCTTCTTCTACGCGCGGCTGTGGCGGCGCGCCGGCGTGATGACCGACATCGAGTTCGCCGAGATCCGCTACTCCGGCAAGCCCGCCGCGTTCCTGCGCGGCTTCCGCGCCGTGTATCTCGGCATCTTCATCAACTGCATCATCCTCGGCTGGGTCAATCTCGCGATGGTGAAGATCCTCGGCCTGATCTTCGGGGTCGGCAAGTTCGAGGCGCTCCTCATCGTGTTGGGGTTGATCGCGCTCACGTCCTTCATTTCAACGTTGTCGGGGCTCTGGGGCGTGCTCGTCACGGACGTGGTGCAATTCGTGATCAAGATGGGCATGGTGATCGTGCTGGCGGTGTTCGCCGTCAACGCCGTCGGTGGCATCGAGTCGATGAAGGCGCAGCTCGTGTCGAGCGGTCGCGGCGAAGCGCTCAACCTCATTCCCGATCTGCACTCGGCGTGGATGCCGATGATCACCTTCCTCGTCTACATCTCGGTCAACTGGTGGGCGACGTGGTATCCGGGCGCCGAGCCGGGGGGTGGCGGGTATGTGGCGCAGCGAATGTTCAGCGCGAAGGACGAGCGGCATTCGATGCTCGCCACTCTCTGGTTCAACATTGCGCATTACGCGATCCGGCCGTGGCCATGGATCCTCGTCGCGCTCGCCTCGCTGATTCTCTACCCAGGGCTGCAGGATCCGGAGACCGGATATATCCGCGTATTGATCGACCACCTTCCGGCGTCGCTACGCGGCTTGATGATCGCGGCCTTCGCCGCCGCGTATATGTCCACGATTGCGACGCAGCTGAACTGGGGCGCGAGCTATCTCGTCAACGATTTCTATCGACGCTTCATGAAACGCGATGCACCGGATCAGCATTACGTGCGGGCGTCGCAGGTTGCCACGGTAATGCTCACCATAATTTCCGCCGTGGTGACGTTCTTCATGGGCTCGATCGGCGGGGCGTGGAAACTCTTGATCGTGACCGGCGCGGGGACCGGCGGCGTGCTGCTGCTGCGCTGGTACTGGTGGCGCATCAACGCGTGGAGCGAAGTCTCCGCGATGGTCTCGGCGTTCGTGGTCTCGCTGTTTCTGCAGCTCGCGCTCGGCTACGACAGCGACCAGCCGAAGCAATTCGCGCTCATCATGCTCACCACGGTCGGCATCACGACGATCGTGTGGTTGGCGGTCACCTATCTGACGGCCCCAGAGCCACGCGACACGCTGGTCGCCTTCTATCGGCGCACGCGCCCGTCGCGCGCCGGCTGGGCGCCGATCGCGGCGCTCGCGCCGGAGGTCAAGGTCGCGAGCGATGGCCTGGCGAACCTGTTCGACTGGATCGCCGGGTGCACACTGGTCTACGGTGTGTTGTTCGGAGTCGGGAAACTGCTGCTGCACGAGACCACGCCGGGCCTGCTATTGCTCGCGCTGGCGGCGCTGGGCGGCTTCGTGATCTATCGCGACCTGTCGCGGCGCGGCTGGGCTACAGTGGTGGAGTGAGCGCGTCGTTGACGAGGTCGGCCACGCGCCGGCGCACCTGAAGGATCTTGGTGTTGGCGCGCGTGGGATTCACGCGGTTGGTCAGTAGGATAATGAAGACATTGCGGTCTGGGTCGAACCAGATCGACGTACCGGTGAAGCCGGTATGGCCGAATGCGTTCGGCCCCATCTTCGTTCCGGCGCTGGAAAGCTCGGACGGCGTGTCCCAGCCGAGGGCGCGGGAAGAGCCGGGAGGCATGTTTTGACGGGTGGTAAACTGGAGGACGAGCCCGGGAGACAATTGGGGTCGGCTAACCCCGGGGCGCCGCCCCGGGGTCAGCCGCGCGTCCAACAACCATTGAGCAAAACGGGCCAGGTCGGGCGCGGTGCTGAACAACCCCGCATGACCCGACACGCCTCCGAGCCTTCCCGAGTTCTCGTCATGCACCTCGCCGCGCAACAATCGATGGCGGAAGACCGTGTCATTCTCGGTCGGCGCGATGCGGTTCCGCCAACTCTCGGGGGGCAGGAATCGAGTCGATGTCATCCCGAGCGGCCCGAATAACCGCGCGTCCAGAAAGTCATTGAGGCGCTGTCCAGTGATCGCTTCCAGGGCCTGGGTCAACGTTATCGCGCCCAGGTCGGAGTAGACAAACGTGTCGCCGGGTTGCTTGAGCAGCGCCGTCGTATCGACCAGCGCGAGTGCTTCCTCACGCGTCTTTGCTTCGGCATAGAGCGGTCGCCACGCCGGCATCCCCGACGAATGCGTGAGCAGGTGTTTGATCGTGACCCGCTCCTTGTTGGTTCCCTGAAATGCCGGGACGTAGCGCTGCACCGGCGCGTCGAGGTCGAGCTTGCCTTCATCCACCAGCATCATCGCAGCGGTCGTCAGGCCGATGACCTTTGTGAGCGACGCCAAGTCGTAAATCGTCTCGGGGGTCACAGGCCGTTTGTCATCCGCGCCGTAATGACCCACCGCAGCGAGCAGGGCGACGCTGTCGCCATAACCCACGGCAATTGTCGCTCCCGGAAACGCGCTATCCACCTGCGACCGCAAGTAAGTGACGACGGGCTCGAACCGACCGTACGACTGCTGCGCCGTGATCGGTGGGACGGGACGTTGATGTCCACAGGCCGCTGTCGCGAACGCGAGCAGCGTCAGCACCTTGGCCGCCCTTCGCCGCCATTCGCCGCTCTTCACGTTCACGGAATGATGACGTGCGCCGGCGGCTTGATCGGCGGTAGTGTCGAGTCGGAAACCGTGAGACCGAAACCGATCGAATAGGACGGCGGGATCCGAATCGGCAGCTTGCCCCGTACCGGCGACCAGCCGAGCAGCGCGCGAGCTGCGGCGCGCTCGGCGGGGCGCACACCGCTCCAGGCGATGAGATACGATTTCACCGTCGGCGTCTGATTCAGCAGATAGGGGCTGCCGAGCGAGACCAGCACCGTCGGCTTCACCGAATCGGTCAGGGTGATGAGGCGCGCGAGCGAATCCGGCAGCGCGATGGCTCCCTTCGCGGCGATCGGTCGCACGTTCATCGCGAAAACCACGGTGGGCGCGCGGCCGATCACGACACGCGCCGAGTCGTAGGACGCGGACCCCGACATCGGCCAGAGCCGGAAGAAGCCGACCGTGTCGCCGCCGGCGCGCAGCAGCTCGAGCATCCGCTGCCCGACATAGCTGTTCAGCTCGTCGCCGTACGCGATGATGGCCATGCGGCTACGGGCGCCACGCAGCCGGGTGACGGTGCCGGCGGTGTCACGGACCAGCGTCACCGACCGTTGCGCGATGTCGTCCGCGGCGTCCAGGAACGCCTTCGAGCCGACGATGCGCGCGATGGAATCGAGCGGCACGGTCCGTCGCTCGAAGAGGCCGAGCCCCCGCTTGATTTCGAGCACGCGCCGCACGGAGGCATCCAACCGTGCGGGAGTGAGGCGTCCGGTTTGCAAGGCGACCAGCATCGACGCGATCGCCGAGTCGGGATCGGCGGGCATGAGCAGCAGATCCGACCCTGCCTCGAACGCGCGCACCGCCGCTTCGCCGGCGCCGTACTTGGCGACGATCGCGCCCATTTGCAGCGCGTCGGTCACGACGAGCCCTTTGAACTTGAGCGAGTCGCGCAGCACGCCGGTCAGCATCGCGGCGGACAGCGTCGCGGGCGTCTCGCCCGTGAATGCCGGGAACGCGATGTGCGCGCTCATGACGACCTGCGCACCGGCGTCGATGCCGGCGCGGAACGGCACGAGCTCGACGGAGTCGAGCCGAGCGTAGTCGACCCGAATCGTGGGCAGACCGAGGTGCGAGTCCGCATCCGTGTCGCCGTGGCCGGGGAAGTGTTTCAGCGTGGCGAGCATCCCGTTGTCCTGCAGTCCGCGCACGTAGGCGCGCACGAGGCGCGCGACCGCGCGCGGGTCCTCGCCGAAGGAGCGGGTGTTGATGATGGGATTGAGCGGGTTGTTGTTGACGTCGGCGTCCGGGGCGAAATTCACGTGGATGCCGACGGCGCGCCCCTCGAGCGCGGCGACGCGGCCGATCGTGTAGGCGTCGCGCTCATTGCCGGTCGCGCCCGCCGCCATGATGTAGGGAAACGCCGTGGCGCCGACCACGCGCATCGCGGCGCCCCACTCGAGATCCGCGGAAACGAGGAGGGGCAGCTTGGAACGGCGCTGCAGGGTGTTGAGCTTCGAGGCGATGTCGTACGGCGAGCCGACGGAGATGATGATACCGCCGACCTCGAGCGTATCGACCCAGCGCGTCGCGATCTGGAAGGCGGAATCGTCGAGCGCCATGTAGTTTCCGCCCAGCCACGGCACCACGAGCTGTGCCACTTTCTGCCGCGTGGTCAACTTGGCCAGCACCGCGTCGGTGGCGACCGGTTGGGGGGGGCGCGGACCGGTGGCCGTCCGTCCACCACACGCGGCCAATAGCCCAACGATCAGGAGTCTATGCGCGCGCATCGTCTCGTTTGGATTGTGTTGGGGATTGGCTGTTCCAGCGGAACACGCGTCCCGTCACCCCTTGCTGCCCAGGTCCGGCCAGGCATCGAAGTCCTGCTCTCCGATTCGGCACACCTGATTGCCGGCAAGCGCCTCGGTCTCCTCACGAATAACACGGGGGTCGATCATCTCGGCCGGCGCGACGTCGACTTGTTACGCACGACGCACGACGCACGACTCACGGTCTTATTCAGCCCCGAGCACGGCTTTCTCGGTCGCGAAGACCGCATGGGGCTTCCCGACGGCAGGGATTCCGCCACGGGTCTCCCAATCTACAGTCTTTATGGCGGATCGCGTACCGCCGCGCGCGCGGCGCTCGATTCCGTCGACGTGCTGCTGGTCGACCTGCAGGACATCGGCGCGCGCTACTACACCTACATCGGGACGACCGTGCAGCTGATGCGCGATGCAACGCGCGCCGGCAAACGCGTCCTCGTTCTCGATCGCCCCGATCCCGTCGGCGGGACGGCGGTGCAGGGCAACGTGCGCGCACGAGCGGGCGATCCCGATTCCGCCTTTTCGGGATTCATGCCGGTGGCGATGCGGTACGGCATGACCCTTGGTGAGCTGGCGCGCCTGGCGAACGAGGTCATGGCCATCGGCACGGATCTCGTTGTCGTGCCCGCGCTGGGGTGGAATCGCAGGATGTTCTACGACCAGACAAGTCTCCCGTGGGTGAAACCGTCGCCCAACATGCCTGACCTGGAGAGCGCGTTGCTCTACCCTGGTACCTGCTTGTTCGAGGGAACGAACGTGTCGGTCGGTCGGGGTACCGCGACCGCGTTTCGGGTGTTGGGCGCGCCCTGGCTCGATCCGGACCGTGTGATCGCGCGTCTCGACAGCTCGGCGCTTCAAGGTGTCGATGTGCGAGCCACGCTCTTCACCCCAATCGCGCCGACCGACGGCAAATACGCCGGCGTTGCATTGAAGGGGGTCCTACTGCGCGTCAGAGATCGTCAGGTCTACGACCCGACGAAGCTCGCGGTCGCTCTGCTCGTGGCCATTCGGGCTGCCCATCCTGCCGAGTTCCAATTCCGCGTCCAGAGCTTCGACCGTCTCGCGGCCGGGCCGGAGCTGCGCACGGCGCTCGAGGCGGGGCGGCCGGTGCAAGAAATCTGGGATTCGTGGAACAGCGATCTGGAGCGGTTTCGCGAAACTCGTGCGAAATACCTGATTTACTAGATTAGAGCATGGCCGAGCGACGCTACAACGACAAAGAGATCGCCGCGATCTTCCGCGCGGCGACGGAAGAAGGGCCCCAGAGTCTGCCGCGTGAGGTTGCTCGCGACGAAGGGTTGACGCTCGCCGAGCTCCAAGCGATCGGCGGCGAGGTCGGCATTCCTTCCGATGCGGTCGCGCAGGCTGCCCGAGCCGTTGATGTGCGTCTTGGCGCCGCGTCGCGGACGCTCTTCGGACTCCCGATCGGCGTGGCTCGAACGGTCAATCTCAATCGCCGGCTCACCGATGAGGAGTGGGAACGTCTCGTCGTTCAATTGCGCGAGGTTTTCAACGCGCGCGGTCGCACGCGCGTCGATGGCTCCCTGCGGCAGTGGACGAATGGAAACCTGCAAGTGTTGCTCGAGCCAACCGAAACAGGTCACCGCCTGCGCTTCGGTACACTGCACGGCGGTGCTCGCGCCTCGATCGGTGCGGGAATCGCCGCCCTGGGCGTAACAGCCGCGGTCGTCATTTCGAGCGCGTTGGGTGGCACGTTGGTCGACGCGATTCCAGGAATCGCCCTACTCTTCGCCGCTGGCGTCGGAATGATTGCGAATGGCGCACTCCGGCTGCCGAGCTGGGCACGCATGCGCGAGCGTCAAATGGAGGCTCTCGCCGCCGGCATAACATCCTCAGAGAAAGACACTTAGAGCAGCGAACTTGCCGAGTTAGTCCAACTCCTCCATATATCGTCCCCGCGCGCCCGCCTTGGGGATTCAACCGGGAGTCGCTATGGCTGCACCCTCCGTCCGCGCGTTGATTCGCGGCGCCATCGTCGTCCTGATTGCTGCCGCGCCCGCGGTCTGGTACGCGTGCTCCGACAGCGCGCCGAATTCTCCTGCCGGTCCCTCGTTACCCGTCTCCCGTTTCATGCCGGATCTCCGCGCCGCCGTCGCAACACAACGGCGTCACACGGATGCGCTGCTCGACATCCCCGGCGTCATCGGAACGGCGGTGACGGTTCAGCCGGACGGACGCCCAGGCGTCGTGCTCCTCCTGGAACGCGCCGGCATCACCGGTCTGCCGGGCATGCTCGAGGGGATTCCCGTGACTCAACGGGTAACCGGCCGGCTCATGGCCTTGAGCGATCCCACGCAGCGCCAGCGCCCGGCCCCGATGGGCTTCTCGGTCGGACATCCGGCGATCACCGCCGGTACGATCGGCGCGCGCGTGCGTGACGCGCTGGGACGGGTGTACATCCTCTCGAACAATCACGTCCTCGCCAACTCGAATGGCGCCAACATCGGTGATCCGGAGTACCAGCCCGGTCCATTCGACGGGGGCACAAGCACCGATCAAATCGCCACGCTGAGCGACTTTCAGGTGATCTCGTTTGCCGCCAACGGCAGCAACACCATCGACGCCGCGATCGCCCTGTCCACCACGGCTGTGCTGGACAATGCGACGCCTGCAGACGACGGCTACAGCATGCCGAACTCGACGATCTTCGGGGACGGGAACGGCGACGGCCTGTTCGATGACCGCAACGCGCTGCTCAGCCTCAACGTGCAGAAGTACGGCCGCACCACGCGGCTGACGCACGGTCAGATCACGGGCATCAACGCGACGGTCACAATCTGCTATGCCGTTTCTGGATTCACCTGCACGAAGACCGCCCGCTATGTCGACCAGCTGATCATCTCGCCGGGCGGGTTCAGCAACGGCGGGGATTCCGGCTCGCTCATCGTGACGGACGACTCGAATCTCAATCCAGTAGCGTTGCTCTTCGCCGGCAACGCGAGCGTCACGATCGCCAACCGGATCGATCTCGTCCTCCAGCGTTTCGGCGTCACGGTCGACGGCTTCGCACCGCCGCCGCCGGGTCCGCTGACCGACTTGGCCGTGACGAGCCTCAGTGGACCGAGCGCGGCGGTGCAGGGCGGTACGTCCAGCATCACCGTGAGCGTGAAGAACGTCGGCAACCAGGACGTCTCCACGTTCGACGTCACCCTGCAGGACACGACCGAGCACACGACGGTCGGGACGCAGAGCGTCGCCAGCCTGGTCGCCGGCGCCTCTACGACGCTGACATTTGCGTGGACGCCGAGCGTTGCGGGCGATCACGACCTGCTTGCCCGTCAGACGCTGTCCGACGACAGGGCCACGAACGACCAGCGCTCCGTGACGATCACGGTTAACCCGCCCGTGACCGACGTCGCGATCACCAGCTTCAGTGGGCCCAGCTCAGTAATCGTGGGCCACAGCATCAACGTCGGCGTGACCGTGGCGAACGTCGGCAATCAAGACGTGGCGGGCGACATCACGGTCAGTCTTCAGGATTCGACCGCCGGCGTCGTGCTCGGCACACAGACAATCCACGGGCTCGCCGCAGGTGCCAGTACGACGCCCGTCTTCAGCTGGAACACGACCGGTGCGACGCTGGGCGGGCACACGCTCGTGGCCACTCACGCCCTGACCGACGACAACGCCGCCAACAACCGCCGCACCACGGTGGTCACGGTCACGCCCAAGCCGCTCGATATCGCCACGACGGGCATCACGGGGCCCCGCTCCGTGGCCCAGGGCGACACGGCACATGTGGTGGTCACGATCCAAAACGTGGGTGAGGTGGATGTCACAGCACCGTTCACCGTCGAACTGAGCGACGGCTGGGCCGTCCCGGTAGTCGCGACGGGGACGGTTCCCGGTCTTGCCGCTGGGGCGACGACTACGGTCGAGATCCTGTGGAACACCGCGGGAGCGGCCGTCGCTGGGCACACTCTCTTCGCAAACCAGAAGCTGGCGGACGACAACTCGGCGAACAACAGCATTGGGATCGCGATCAACGTGACCGCGCCGGCCCCGCCCCCTCCACCGGGTCCGCCGCCTCCTCCACCACCGCCGCCGCCCCCGCCGCCCCCGCCCGGGACCGATCTCGCCATTTCGGGCATCACCGCGCCCGCGCGCGTGACGCAGGGAGACACGGCTCACATCGTGGTCACGGTGAAGAACGTGGGTGGGCAGGACGTCACGTCCAACTTCGACGTCGTGCTAGCCGACGGGTTCAACGGTCCGTTGCTGGGCACGCAGACGATCGCCGGTCTCGCCGTAGGCGCGAGCGCAACGCGGACGTTTGACTGGAACACCGCCGGTGCGGCAATCACTGGGCACACCCTGTTCGCGACGCAGAAGCTGGCCGATAGCGACCCGGCGAACAACACCGTCGGCATCAGTGTGATCGTGGAGGCCCCGCCCGTCACCGACGTCGCCGTGAGCAGCGTGATCGCACCGTCCGCGGTGACGCAGGGGAGCACCGCGTCCATTGGGGTTACGGTCCAGAACGTGGGCGGCGTGAACGTCAGCGGCAGCTTTGATGTCGTCCTTACCGACTCGACCGCCGGCGTGACTCTTGGTACGCAGACGGTGACGGGGCTCGCCGTGGGGGCCACCGCGACTCGCACGTTCAACTGGAATACGACCGGCGCTGCATTGGGCGGTCACCGGCTCGTCGCGACCCACAGCCTGAGCGACGCCAACGCCGGTAACAACCAGGGCGGAGCGACGATCACACTGAACGCCCCGGTCACCGATGTCGCCGTGACCGACGTCAGCGCGCCGAGCTCGGTGATTCAGGGCAGTTCGGCCACGGTCGGGGTCACGGTTCAGAACGTGGGCGGCCAGAATGTCGCCGGCAGTTTCAATGTCGTTCTCACCGACGCCACGGCAGGGGGGACGATAGGCACGCAGACGGTCACCGGGTTGGCGATCGGTGCCAGCGCGACGCGCTCGTTCAGCTGGAGCACGACGGGCGCGGCGCTAGGCGGTCACACGCTCGTGGCGACGCAGACCTTTACCGATGACAACAGCGCCAACAACCAGCGGTCGGCGACGGTCACCGTGAATCCGCAGCCCGCTGATCTCGCGTTGACCGCCATTTCCGCACCCGCCCAGGTGACGCAGGGCGACACCGCACCCGTCGTGGTCACCGTTCAGAACGTGGGTGGCGTGGATGTGAGCACCAGCTTCGATGTCCTGCTGACCGACGGGACGGCGGGTGGCATCACAGTCGGAACGCAGACGATCCCCGGGCTCGCCGCCGGTGTGAGCGCGACGCGCACCTTCAACTGGAACACGGCCGGCGTAGCGACCAACGGGCACATCCTGACGGCCACGCAGAAGCTGGCTGACAGCGATCCGAGCAACAACGCACGTGCGATCGCCATCACCGTGAACCCACCGAATCTCCACGTGGGCAATCTCGATGGTGTTGCCACGAGCAGCGGCAACAACTGGTCGGCGACGGTGAAGATCACGGTGCATGACTCCCGGCATAACCTCGTGAACGGCGCGAGCGTGCGCGGCCTCTGGAACGGTGCCAATCCTGAAGTGGGGTGCGTAACGGGTCCGACGGGAACTTGCAGCGTCGTCCTGTCGAACCTTGCGAACTCCACCAAGATGGTCTCGTTCGCGGTGACCGCGATGACCCTCTCTGGCTACGTTTACAAGTCATCAGCCAATCACGATCCGGATGGCAGCAGTAACGGCTTCTCGGTTACCGTGAAGCGATAGTGATGGTCGCACGTATCACGACGTTGGTTCTGCTGGCCGGGGCACTGGCGTGCTCCGGCTCTCAGCGCGGGGGCGGGGGGGCGGGGGGGGGAGCCACCGTGACTGCCAGGAGTATCGACGAGGTTCTCGCTGCGCACACCGATTCTCTCATGGCGCTCCCGGGGGTCGTAGGAACCGCGATCGGGTTGTGCGGCGGCGAACGGTGCATCAAGGTGTTTCTCGCCGACTCGAGCCCCGACACGAAAAGGAGAATTCCCGCTCGCCTGGAGGGCTACCGCGTCCTCGTTGAGGTGACCGGACCGATCACACCGCGTTAGGATGGCCACGCAAGCAGAGGTTCGCCGCATCGCGCTCTCGCTGCCGGACACCGTGGAGGCGCCCGATCGCTTCGCCTTCTCGGTCCGTAACAACGGCAAGCTGAAGGGGTTCGTCTGGGTCTGGATGGAGCGCGTTACACCCAAGAAAGCCCGCGTACCGCAGCCGAGCGTCATCGCCGTCCGCGTCGGGAGTCTGGATGACAAGGATGTCCTGCTTGCTCTGGACTCGAAGAAGTTTTTCACGGAGCCGCACTACAACGGGTTCCCTGCGGTCCTCGTTCGCCTCCCCGCCGTGACCGCTCGCGAGCTCCGGCCGCTCATAATGGAGGCGTGGCGCTGTCAGGCCCCAAAGGGAAAGAAAGGTTGAGATGATGGTTCTCGGCTTACGTACCGTGATCTACCACGTTCCCGATCTCAAACGCGCCAAAGAGTGGTACGGCTCTGCCTTCGGGATCCAACCATACTTCGATGAGCCGTTCTACGTTGGGTTCAACATCGGTGGCTTCGAGCTCGGTTTGGATCCGGATAGCAAGGGAGTCAGGCCGGGCGCGGGAGGCTCGGTGGCGTTTTGGGGTGTCGCGAATGTCGAGAAAGCGGTCGAGCACTTTATTCGCGCGGGAGCGACCCTCAAGTCTCCCATTCAGGATGTCGGCGAGGGGATACGGGTTGCGACGGTCGCCGATCCGTTTGGAAATCTGGTCGGGCTCATCGAAAACCCACACTTCGGGGCAGCCTGATGGCGAAAACCGATCCGCCCGCTCTCTACACAAAAAGGACGTCGATACCGCTCGCACCAAAGCCGAGCTGGTCGGCTGGACAAAGGGCAGTAGAACGGCTCAGCCCTACCGTCATTTTCGCCGGAGATTAGCTTCCCCCCGGCAATGAATCTCATTCCCCAGCGGGTCAAAGACGGTTTTGTGGCCTTGATC
>Ga0137397_10003150_pt1 | contig 11489 bp, 8 predicted proteins | sample czorhiz116metaG_FD_106658 | JGI IMG/M metagenome (GOLD analysis project Ga0137397, IMG submission 106658) | Vadose zone soil microbial communities from Angelo Coast Range Reserve, California, USA - czorhiz1.16 metaG | ecosystem: Environmental > Terrestrial > Soil > Vadose zone | place: USA... | reverse complement strand
GCATGGTGCTTGACGGCCTGGCCGTCGACAGAACCCAGGGCGGCCGTGTGCGCGTCGCTGTGGAAAAGGAACTGACACGTCTGCTGGCAGCCGGCGGTGTCGCGCCGGAGCTGAAATCCGGCGGCGCGGTTCCGGCGGTACGCGGCGGAAATGTGCGAGTGGAGAAAAACGGCCGTCCCGCCGACCTGGGGAAAAATATTGCCGGCGCGGTCTATGGCGGAATCGGGACGCGGAAAAAATGAGCGGTCAGGCTGCCGCAACTACACACGCGACGGCCAGGGCCTCCGGTTCGAAGTCCTCGGCCCCGGTCCGTTTGAACCGGACGTGCGATTGCGGCCGGCACACTGTCGCCGGAAGCGAGTGCGAAAGTTGCGGGAAGGAAAACCGACTTCTCCAGCGTCAGTCGAACGGGACACGGGAACCGGTAACGGCCCCTGGAATTGTTCATGAAGTCCTGCAAGCGCCCGGGAGTCCGCTGGCTCCGGAAACGCGTGCCTCTGTTGAACCTCTTCTGGGCCGCGATTTCAGCGGTGTACGGATTCACAATGACGCAAAAGCCGCTGCATCCGCGCGAAGCGTCGATGCTCTTGCGTATACGGTGGGTCAGAATATTGTTTTTGATGGTCCTCATTATTCGCCGTCGACACCAGAGGGGCGAAAATTGCTGGTCCATGAGCTTGCTCACACGGTCCAGCAGGGAAACGGCGGGAGGGCTTCCGGGCCCGGCAGCCTGAAGGTCAGCAGACCATCGGATACGTTTGAGAGAGAAGCCGACTCCGTTGCTGAGAGTGCGGCCGCAGGCAAGCCGGTAAGCGTGCGGCAACAGGCCCCCATGGCGGTGCACCGCAGCTTTCGCAAAACCCTCGGAGACATCGGCGTTGGGGCAGGGTTGGCGAGCGTGGCGGTGGGAGTGGCCGGATTTGCCACCAATAACACCGGCCTGGCCGTTGCCGGTTTTGGGTTGGGGGCGCTGGGACTTATCGGGGGTTCGATCCTGCGTTCGGGGTCGAAGCCGGCGCCAACGTCGATTCGTCTTGTGCAGGTCCATCAGGTGCCCATCGACGACTACGGCGTGGCCCGCGGTTTCCGCTGGGGATTCGGCGGCGTTTCGGAATTTGAAATCAGTAATGGCGACGTGGATTACCAGGACGCGGAGATCGAAGAACATTTTGTGGGTGGTGATTGTCAGAACAAAAACAAAAGCGGAGAAGGCGGTACCGGCGGAAGCTCATTCAAAGTGGGGCAGGGTTTTACGCTTCCTCCCATCGGCAGGCGTTCGAGCTTCCCTGCGAAGCGCAATACTTTCTATGATTCGCACCTGCGTTTTCATGATGTGAGGACGGGGGCGGACCCCGGACCACCGCAGAATCTCGGCCAGGCGTGCATCCAGCAATATGTCATGGATGGTCAGGTGATTGCGGGGAAAAGCTTTTCTTTCCGGCAATTCCTGATGCCACCGCAGCAGCTCGATGGTAAGACTGTAGCGGTCGAAAATCTGGATGTACAGGAACTGTCGTCGGCCGCAGCCCCCGGGCAGCCCGCTGCCAATCCGCCGAATTCGGGAACGCCTCCGGCCGCCGGACAGCCGGGCAACTGAAATGGTGACGGGCGCATGGGCCCGCGCAGTGCGGGGCATTCCGAGCCCGACAGGCATTCGTAGCCGGCAAAACCGGCCGGGAGCTCATGAGTAAACAAGGCACAGCCCAAACCACGGACTCCGGAAAAATCGTCGCGACCTCCATGCCTGCCATGAAGCTCCGTCGCACCTGTTCCTGCGGCGAACACACCGGCGGCGGAGAGCAGTGCGACGGATGTAAGAAGAAAGACATGATGCTGCAGCGCGATGCGGTCGCTCCGTCAGGTCCGGCCACCGCGCCTCCCATTGTTCACGATGTGCTGCGGTCGCCGGGTCAGCCGCTGGAATCGAAAACCCGCGCGGCCCTGGAGACGGATTTTGGCCATGATTTCAGCGGCGTGCGCGTTCACGCCGATCCGCGCGCGGCGGCTTCGGCCCAGGCGGTCAGCGCGCGCGCATGGACGGTTGGATCGCATATCGCATTCGCGCCCGGCCAGTATCAGCCGCACACTCCTTCGGGAAGTCATCTGCTGAGGCACGAACTGGCGCACACGATGCAGCAGGCGGGCAGTTCGGCTCCGTCCGGCGGCGTCGCAACACTCGAAATCGGTTCAGCCTCCGACCCGCAGGAAGCTGAAGCGGAAAGGGTCGCTTCTTCCGGCGGGGCGGGTTCCGTTGAAAAGACTGCGACGACGGGACAGCGCGCAAATGTTGTTCGCCGCCAGACCGCCAATCCACCGACGGCGGCAAATGCGACGCCTTCCGCGACCACGGCCACACCCGCGGCCACTCCGGCTGCGGGAACACCGGCCGCAACCGCCACGCCCGCGGCCTCGGGTTTGCGCGAGTGGGCCTTCGGAATTGAACTGGGAAAGGTGACCGATTACGCGTCAGGTTACGGCGATGCGCATCTCGACCGATCGGCGCTGGGCACATCGCCGCAACGCGGGAGCGATGCGCCGCCCTGCGAACTGGAAATTCAGCTCAAACTGAGATTTGAATTTCATCTGGGCGCATCGCCGCACCGTAACGGGCCGAATTCGCCCATGTCGGAGCCTGGTCCTTCCTGGGAGCAGGGCCGCGCGCAGCAGTGGAAACAGGCCTACATGAGCCGGGCGCAGGAAATGTGGCGAACGCGATGGACAATGGAGCCCGCAAATCCGTGTCCGGGCGAGCCGTGCATGAAGGCCAACGGACACCTGCGGATCATCGACGTTGATACGATGACCGACGCGCAGGGTCAGCAGCGCAGACAACTGGGAGATCAGACGCCCAACATTCCGCACGTCACCATGCAGGTTTATGAGCATCGCCCGGCATTTGGAAAAGACGTGAGCCGGGTCGGCGGCAGCACGGCCACGCTTTATGCCGAAGATGTTGAGCCCCAGGGCACGCCTCAGCCGCAGGGCTTCGATACCAGTCAGTACACATGGCGGCCGGGCGCGGCGGCCCATGAAACCGGGCACATGCTGGGCCGTCCGCACATCAGCTGTCCTCCTGGAACGCAGGGCTATCCGAATCGCGAGGAATGTTACGGAGCGACCGGCAGTTCAGATATCCGCAATGTCATGGGCCGCGGACAGGAATTCAGCAAAGAAGATCAGGCTCCGTTTCTTGCAGCGATGCAGGCGATTACAGGATGTCAATGGAAGACTTCCAGTGGTGGCCTGCCCGGCTGGGCGATTGCTCTGATCGCAATTGGAGGAGCGGCCCTGGTCGGCGGCGCAATCGGGCTGGGCGTGGCGCTTTCGCACCACTAGAACGCGCGGGCGAACACGATGTAAAGCCTGCAACGCAAAAATCCGTTATGAGTTCCGTACCCAATTCCGCAACCCACACGATCGCGGTCCCGGCCATCAGCGCCTCGCCCGCGGGACTTTTGCAGCGTCAGTGCGCCTGCGGAGAACATACGGTGGCCGGCGGCGAGTGCGAGGAGTGTAAGAAAAAAGAAATGCCGCTGCAACGCCAGGCGCTGGGCGCGGCGCGGCCCGCGGCGCTGCCCGGTTCGGTGCGCCAGACTTTGAATTCAGGCGGGCATTCGCTGAGCGCGGATATGCGCGCCTTCATGGAGCCGCGATTCGGCCAGGATTTCAGCCGGGTGCGGGTCCACACTGACACGCGGGCGGCGGAGTCGGCACGCTCGGTCAACGCGCTCGCCTATGCCGTCGGCGATCACATCGCGTTTCAGTCGGGTGTTTACAATCCTTCAACTCCGGCGGGCCGGCATCTGCTGGCCCACGAACTGACGCACGTGGTGCAAAGCCGCAAACAGGAAGGTCGCCCCATGGAAGCCGGTCAGGCGATCAGCGATCCTGGTGACGCTTCGGAAAGAGAAGCCGGCGGTGTTGCGGAACAGGTGATGGGAGGGCAGGCCGTGGCGGTGTCCGCCGCGCCGCGGGCGGCTGTTCATCGTATCAGCGATGACGTGGCCCACGGTCTGGAGATTGGCGGCGCGGCCCTGGGAGCAATCGGCATCGGTTTCGGAATTGCGGCCCTCGCCGGGGCCTTCATCAGTGACAACGATCTTCGTGAATATCTGCAAAAGATCGATGACACCAACAAGATCGAAGGAAACTTCAACAGCGACCAGAAGGCCCGCAGAATCGCCGAATCCTGGGGTAAGGGCGAAACGAAGTTCACAGTGACCGTGCGCAGGAAAGCGCTGATGATTTTGGAAATGCTCGATGGCCACGTCAGCCACTGGGACAAAGACGGGATCATGAGCATTCTGGAGCGTTCTGACGATATCACTTTAAATTACCTGTTCGGCGCAGGCGGTCTTTCTCACGCAACGCTGATCGCCAAACTCGACAGCTGGAAGGATGAAGTCCGGCGGTTTTACAAGCGGCGCTACAAGGGCATCGATATCTACACCGTGAAGGATTTTTCGAGTCTCAAAGCCGAGAGCATGGGACCCATTCAGCCCGGCGACGATATTCCGAGCGAAGAGACCGATGAGATGTATTCTCCGATGGCCGGAACCAAACGGCGCACCAAAAGCGAGCCGATCAAATCCGGCGAGAGCGACAAATGGGTGGCCGAAGTGTATGGTCCCTACCTCGCGAAAGACAAAGCCGCCGGCGGCTACATTGAAAAGCAGGTGGATGTGAATGTCGCCACCGATCAGGGCGATGGCAATTCGGCGGACGACCAGTTTGCCGCAGCGCTGCAGCCCCAGTGCCGGAACGAACGCGACTGGGAAACCCGGCGGAAGAAGGACGAGAACGGCGGCAAGGCCCTGACCCCGGCGCAGAAGCAGGAAGTTGAAGGAAGGTATCAGTATTGCATGACCAATCCGCGCACAGCGGGTTTTTACCAGACTGCGGAAGATGCCGGAGAGAAGAAACCGCAGATATGGATCCACAGAAATCGTGAAACGGCGACCACGCGCCTGCATGAATCCCTGCATGCGTATGCCAACCCCGATGTAGCGCGCAAGCTGCCGCACTTTGCCAGCGAGGGCATGACCGAATATTTCACACGGCAGATTGCCTTGCGCAAAAATCTGGCGATTTCGCCCTCCTACGACGGTCCGTTCAACGCCATCCAGGAATTTTCGGCCCGCTTCGGCGAAGACACGCTGAAGCAGGTTTATTTCCAGGGGCAGCTCAGCCTGATTTGTAAAAACCTCGTGGAACGGTTCGGCGAGGGCGCGTATACCGCCTGGTCCGCCGGCATGTCGAACGAAGACTCCTGGGCGGATGCGGTCGGCGTGATGCAGCGGCCGGTCACTTCGAAGCCGCCCAAAGATCCGGCAGAGTGCAAATTTTGAGACGACAATCAACTTCGGATGCGGCGCGAAAAAAACGGGCGGGAACGACTTCGGCGGGCGTTCTTCAGAGGTCATGCGCCTGTGGCCGACATATCGGCGCGGGACCGCAGTGCGATGCCTGCCGCCAGGCTGAAACCGAACGTTCCGGCATTCCTCCGGTCGTCGGCGAGGTATTGCGGTCACCGGGTGAGCCGCTGCCGTCGGGTACCCGCGATCTGATGGAAAGCCGATTCAATCGTGATTTCAGCGGCGTGCGCGTTCACGCGGACAACCGGGCGTCGGAATCCGCCGGCGCCGTCAATGCCCGCGCATGGACGGTCGGCGATCATATTGCTTTTCAGCACGGTCATTACAATCCTTCTTCTCAGGAAGGCCGCAGCCTGCTGGCGCATGAGTTGACGCATGTCGCGCAAAATCAGAGCGGCCCGGGCGCGCACAGTCCGGTCAGCGCGGTAAGTCATCCTCACGACCACGCGGAACGAGAAGCCTCGGAAGCCGCCTCGCGGGTTACGGCGGGCGGCAATGTTGCGGTCAGTCAGGGGCCAGGCGCGGTGATGCATCGCGATCTGTCGGGGGGTGCAATCGCCGGCATTGTGGCGGGTTCCGTGGTAGGCGCGGCCGGGATTGGCCTCGGTATCGCGGCCCTGGCCGGGGCCTTCAGTTCGGCAAGCACCGTCCCCGATCTGCCTTCCGATTTGGTGCAGCGTCTTCAGCCGGCTTGTGCATCGGGTGCAACCGCCGCCGTCCGTCAGACCGCCCTCGACGCCCTCGTGGCGTGGGCACGCGGACAGTCTTCGCTGGGTATCGACTGGTCACGCATCGACTGGGTCCATTACGATTCCTCGACGGGCGCAAGAGGGTCGCAGACCGATGCGGCGGACACGCAACATATCAAGGTACAACTGGGTCCGGAGGCGTTTGCCAACCCGGCGGACCTCTACAGTACCTTCCGGCATGAGTTGGTGCATGTGCAGGAACATGAGACGAGGCCCCGTTCGGAAGTATTATCGCGCGGGCGCGGCGTCCAGGAAATCTACGCCTATCTATGGGAACTTGAACATCAGCACGACACCGGCATGGACCGCCGCGAAAACTGGGGAGTCAGGCCCGACGGCACTCCCGATCTCACGATGGGATTGGTAAGAGTGGTCGACGGTCTGCTGCGCGGCATCAATACCATGGGCTACGAGGTCTCACAGAACCCCAATGCAGTTCCGATGGCCGAACAGCAGGCCATCGAGCGCCGCGTGGCCTGCGCCATGACGGCCACGCCCCGGGCAGTTGTGATCTCGGTCCTGCCGCAGGCGCCATTGCAGCAATGGCAGCAGGAATGTTCGAGCGGCGCGGGCAGGCACCCGTAGAGACGCAGCTTGCTACGTCTAAAAGCCGGTTGTCTTGAACGCAACCTGAGGATTGAAATGAACCAAAGAACCATTTTGAATATTGAGACCCAATGAAAGGCGCATCCGCGGCACAAGCCGTAGCGGCCCCGGCCGCAAAATCCACCGGCGCGATCGCGCTGCAGCGCCAGTGTGCCTGCGGGCAGCACACCGCCTCCGGTGAAGAGTGCCAGGACTGCAGGAAGGGACGTCTCACCCTTCAGCGCCGTGGCAACGGAGATGCGGGAAATGGATTTGCTCCGCCGATCGTCCATGAGGTTCTTCGGTCTCCGGGCCGGCCGTTACCGGGCGCTGCGCGCTCGATGATGGAAGCGGGACTCGGCCATGATTTCAGCCGTGTGCGGGTTCACACCGACGGACGCGCCGCCGATTCAGCGCGCGCGGTGCGCGCTCTGGCTTATACAGTCGGTCACAACGTGGTCTTCGCCGCGGGACAGTTTTCACCCGCCACAACTTCCGGAAGAAAGCTGCTCGCGCATGAACTTACTCATGTCGCGCAACAGGGAGCAGTCGGCCATGTTCCCAACCGTATTCCGCTGAATAATGACGCGAAGTATGAAAGTGAAGCGAACCGCGCGGGCGAGGCCGTTACATCTCAGGGCCCCGGACCGCAGGCCATCCAGTCAGGCGCCGCTCCGGCGATCATGCGGCAGCAGGCGGATGCGCAATCGCCGCAATCCGCGCCGCAGGTGACCGGGCCGGCCGGATATGACGGCTGCCACGATCAGCAGGCGATCGTTTCAGCGCGCACCGAGGCTTCCGGCAAAGCGGCCAACGCGGTGGCCGTGCTGAACGATCTGCAGACTGCCGCGCCGCTGCTGGACGCGCACTTTCATCTCAACGCCGCCGAGCCGGCGAACCAGCAGGATCTCAATCGCGTTCGCGCTCAGTTTGTCCGCATGCAGACCGCGCTGAATTCCGGTGTCAGGATATTCTGCCGCAGCGCGCCGCAGCCAGGCACGGGTGGGCAGCGGCCCACCATGCCGGTGGAGGCCGCGTGCGCCCATGATAACGCCCATTCGACTTCCTGCGCGGGAGGAGATGCGTCTGCCACGGTTGTGCTGTGCGAAATGGCGCTGCTGGGCATGGGCGACGGTCCGCTGTCGAAGACCATTCTTCATGAGTTCGCGCATATCGCATGCAACAACGATCCGCAGATTCATTCAGGGGGCAGGGGCGGAGGCGAGGTCTACTATGACGGTTCCCGCCTTCCGGGCACCACACCCAATGTGATCGACCAGGCCGATTCCTACGCGTGGTTTGCGATGAATGCGCCCGCCACCCGGACCGGCACTCCCGGGCAGCCGGAGTCGCAAAGTTCCCAGGGCGGTGGTCTGCCCGGCTGGGCCATCGCGCTGATCGCTATCGGAGGACTCGCACTGGTGGGCGGCGCAATCGGGATTGGGGCTTATCTGAGCAGCCATCATTGATCGAAGATCGAAAAAATCCTGTCATTTTCCCGATTGATCATCGTTGAGCATCTCTGCGATTGCAGGAAATTGAAGGCTGCGGTGAGAAGCGGTCATGCGAGCCGCAAAAAAAAACCAAAATCGAACGTCTGAAAAGACCGGTACTCCGGGTACGGGAGCCTTCACGCGGAAGAATTATGCGAGTTCCGTCGCGGCTTTTGGCCTCGACACTCTCGCGTCGCCGGTTGCTTCCGCCGGGCCGCAGTCGGATTTCGCGCGGATACCGCTCTCTGCTCCCCGTCCGAAGATGCGGAGCCGGGCTGCCGTCAAACCGGCTGGCGACGTGTTCGAACGTGAGGCGGACGAAGTTGCCGAAAGAGTGACGGGGACGGAGCCGAAACCCGGCAGCGCGGTCCCGCAGTCGATCAGGCCTAAACACTCTGAGAGTGAAGGCGGGGAGCAGGCCAAGACGATCCGAAGGAGTCAGGCTGCATCGCCGAAGGCTGAAAGCGCTCCGCACCCGGATGCGGCCGTGCGCGCGGCGAAACAGGGCGGCACGCCTCTGAGTTCCGATCTGCGGTCTTATTTCGAGCCTCGGTTTCGCGAGGATTTCAGCGGCGTGCGAGTGCACACCAATTCTCAGGCAGCCGATGGAGCGCGCGCGGTGCAGGCGCGCGCCTATACGATGGGGCGCGACATCGTGTTTGGTCCCGGTGAATTTGCGCCTGCGTCAACATCGGGAAAGCGGCTGCTCGCGCATGAACTGACGCATGTCGTTCAGCAGAAAGCCGGCGCTTCGACGAACACGCTGCAACGCGTTCCCGCGCCGCCATCGGGAACGGGCGGGGCCGTGCCTTTCGACCGCAGTAAGATTGACGTCGGTACTATCCCCGATATTGTGGCTGCCACCGATCCTTCGGGACTGGTTATCGCGCCTCAATCGGCGACTGCCACATTCAGCGATCCCATTGCTCATCTGGATTGGGAGCTTTACGATCCTGCGGACAAGTCCCTCGATGCCGGCGGCGCCGCGAATACAAAAAATCATTCCGCGAACTATGTGATTCAGAACAACGATCCCCAGCGTTCCACCTGGCCCGTGGTCCAGGGGCGTTACATTTTAAGGAGCGTCGGGTACGACAGCACAGGCAAACCCGTTGCCTACGCCGATCGCAGCTTCTATGTATGGACCTCGAAGCCTACAGGAAAGCCGCCCGACATCGCGGCCCTTGAGGCCCAGAAAACCCAGCTTGAATCCACCACCCAGACCGGTTCGAAAAAGTCATTCGGAGAAGTCGGCAGCGCTTTCGCCAAACTCAAGGATGTGACCCACGATCTCTCTGTGCTTCAAACCGGGACCGGTACCTACGTGGGGAACCGCTGTCCGGTCGTTCCGGCGGGCACGACGCCGACCGACTGTACCAATATCGTGCTCGAAGTCCTTGGCGATACATTCACGCAACAGGGCAAAGGCGCCGAATGGGCCAAGGTAAAGAAGAAATATGCTGAAAACACCAAAGCCCGCGGTGGCGGTGGCTTATCAGGGCTCGACGTTCAGGCGGCGCTTCAGTCGGAGTCCGGGTGGAAAGGCGTTTTCTGGGCTCCCGACCCGGCTTATCAGGTGCCAAAAGCCGAGTTGGATAAGGCAAACTCCGATGAGGCCAGCGATGCTTACAGAAAAGCAAAGAAGGGCACCTATTACAAGGATTTCGGAAAAGCCGGCTACCCCGGTGTGTCGATCTCTCAGACGGTCGTCAACTACGCTCCCGAAGCGCCGAAGGAACCGCGAAAAGCCGGTTACCCCGCGGCCAGCACGACGACCAAAGACACCAGCCAGCTCGACAAGCTGAAAAAAGTGCCTTTCGGAGTTCTCGCCGCGCATGGCGGCGAACACATGACCATCATCACCTACGGAAAGGTGATCGAAGTCCACTGGCGGAAAGAAGCAACCAGTCAGGACGTGATCGAGCAAACCGACCTTGAGAGCTGGGCCGTCGGACCCCAAAGCGGTTACCACTACTATGCCAGCGGCTCAATCGTCGCGCCCGCCGCCGATATTGATGCGGCCTTCAAGTAACGGATCAATGAGCTGTTCCCCGGCTTCGAGAAAACTCTTATGAGCACATTTCCCGGTTCACCCCGCGTCCTGAAGGGCGGCCTCGTGCTGCTCGATCCGGACACCTTTGCCGTGATGGCCAACGGTGTCATCGTTCTGCAGTACAACCCCGACACCTTGTCGCGCACGCTGAAGATCCAGGGCGCTGAAGAAGGCGGCGACCGCTCCGAGGCCCTGCGCCTCAAGGGGCCGCCGGTCGAGACGTTCAAGCTCGACGCCGAGATTGACGCCACCGACCAGCTGGAATTTCCCGAACAGAACGCCGCAACCGTGCAGAACGGGCTTTTTCCGCAGTTGTCGGCGCTTGAAACCATCGTCTACCCGGCCAGCGCCACGCTGCAAAACAATTTCAATCTGTCGCAGCAGGGTACTCTGGAAATCATGCCCATGGAATCGCCCCTGACGCTGTTTGTCTGGAGCACCAAACGCATTGTGCCGGTGCGGCTCACCGATTTCAGTATCACGGAAGAAGCGTTCGACCCGCAGCTCAATCCCATTCGCGCCAAGGTCAGCCTGGGCATGCGTGTGCTCAGCATCGACGATCTGAATTTCACCGACAAAGGCGGCAGTCTCTACATGGTCTATCAGCAGCAGAAAGAGACTCTCGCAAAGCTGTATCAGGGCGGCGGTTTTTCGGCCCTGGGAATCCGAGGCATTCCATGAGTACCACCGATCCAGTCCAGGCAATGCTGGCGCAGACGTCCCTTAAGCGGACTTTGTTTGCGCCGACCAGCCGTTATTACGGTATCGACACCACCACCATGACCGCCGCCGATGGCCGGACCATCGTTTATATATTCCGCCGGTTCGTTCCTTCCGCCGACGGCTTTCAGTTGCTGCAGGAGCACTCCGTCAGCCAGGCCGAGCGGCTCGACAACATTACGGCGCGCTATCTGGGCGATCCGGAATTGTTCTGGCGCATCGCCGACGCCAATTCCGCCATGCGTCCGGAGGAACTGGTCGAAAGAGTCGGGCGCAGGCTGCGCATTACGCTGCCCCAGGGGATTACCGGAACGTCTTTATGAACCGAGGTTTTTATCTCACACTGATGATCGGCTCGTTCAACGCCGATCCCGTGCCGCAGCCGGTCATCGACGCGCTGACCGAGGTGCAGGTGTCTTCGACCGTGGGCAGCCAGGGTGGCTTCCAACTGAAGTTCACCATCGGCAAAAATTCGCCCATTCAGCAGATGCACAACAGCGGCTATTTCGATCCG
>Ga0137397_10003148_pt1 | contig 11491 bp, 9 predicted proteins | sample czorhiz116metaG_FD_106658 | JGI IMG/M metagenome (GOLD analysis project Ga0137397, IMG submission 106658) | Vadose zone soil microbial communities from Angelo Coast Range Reserve, California, USA - czorhiz1.16 metaG | ecosystem: Environmental > Terrestrial > Soil > Vadose zone | place: USA... | reverse complement strand
TCGGCGTGCCGTAAGAGTGTTTTCCGAAAACCCGCGCGTATTCCAGAAATTCGCCGCGCGCGACCATGGCCTCGAATTCCGCTTCCGTGACAAAATCATAGCACTTCCCGGTGGCCTCGGTCGTCCGGCGCGACCGTGTAGTACATGAGATCGAAGGCATTGTGCCGGGCAGTTCCAGAATTCGCTGCACCAAAGTCGATTTTCCCGATCCCGACGGCCCCGACACGATCAACACCAGCGGCGCAATCTCTGTCCCCATGCTCATTCGATGTTTTGTACCTGCTCCCGCAGTTTCTCGATCTCTGCCTTGATCTCCAGCGCCAAGCCCGTGATGGCCAACGCCTCGCTTTCCACGCCGGGCGTTTTGGACAGCATGGTATTCGCCTCGCGATGCATTTCCTGCAAAAGAAAATCCAGCTTCTTTCCCAGCTCGCCCGCACCATCGAGCAATTTCCCGAACTGCTGCAGGTGGCTCCTCAGCCGGTCCAATTCTTCACTGATATCGCTGCGCTCCGCAAGCACCGCCGCTTCCTGCGCAAGCCGCGCCGGATCGATTCCCGTCCCGCCCAGCAATTCTTTCAACTTGGCGTCGAGCCGGCGTGAGAACGCCGGCCGTAGCGTCGCGGCGAGCCCGCGCACTTGCTCGACATGGCCGCCGATCCGCGCCAGACGATCGCGCAACTCCTCCACCAGATGACGCCCTTCCGCCCGCCGCATATCATCCAGCTTTGCCAGTGCCTCCCGCAAGCCGCCATCCAGCAAGCGTCCAAGCCGCTCTTGCTCTTCTTCCGTCTCCGGTACGGCTGTGGTGACTCCGGTGATCACTCCGGGCAGCCTCAAGAGCGCGACAACGTCCATGTCCGTTGCCGCTCTCGTCTCCTGTCTCAACGCTTCGGCGGCTTTCAGATACGCTTGCACCAACTCCCTATTCACCTGTATTGGCGCCGCTTTCCCTGGTTCCACTCCCACGGTCACTTCCACGTGCCCGCGGTGGATCTTTTCGCGCACAATCTGCCGCAGCCGCAGATCGTAAAGATCAAATCCCTCCGGCATCCGCAGCTTGAGATCCAGGAACCTGTGGTTGACGCTTTTCACGCTGATGCGCACCACCCAGCCATCTCGCTCGGCGCGCGCTTGGGCGTAGCCGGTCATCGAGAAACATTCGATTTTCTTCGTTCGTAAGGTAGTTGTTTGGCTCATAAGGAATCAGATGCCACATTCAGCTTTGCCGGTGCGGCCTGCGCCGCCGCCAGCATGTCATCGTCCGCAAACTGCAGGTCGTGAAGCCGGGCATACGTTCCACCACGGGCGATCAGTTCCGTGTGCGTCCCGCTTTCCCGGATTTGTCCGTCCTCCAGGACGAGAATCTTTTCCGCGCGGCGAATCGTGGAAAGGCGATGCGCGATTACGAAAGTGGTTCGTCCAATCATCAGGTTGGCGAGCGCCTTCTGCACGAACATTTCGGACTCCGCATCCAGCTCCGAGGTGGCCTCGTCCAGGATTAGAATGGGCGAATCCTTCAGGATGGCACGCGCGATGGCGATGCGCTGCCTCTGTCCCCCGCTCAAGCGCGTTCCTCGCTCGCCAATCAGTGTGTCGTACCCTTGTGGCAGCTCCATGATGAAATCGTGCGCCAGCGCGGCCTGCGCCGCAGCAGTAACTCTTCCCCTAGGAACATTGGTCAACCCGTAGCAAATGTTGTTCCACACCGTGTCGTGAAACAGTATGTTCTCCTGCGTCACCATGGCGATCTGTTCGCGCAAAGACTTGATGGTTACTTCCCGGATGTTCACACCATCGATGCGGATGGCGCCGGAAGTGGGCTCATAAAATCGCGGCAGCAAATTCACCAGCGTGGTTTTTCCCGCCCCGCTTGACCCCACGAGAGCAATCACTTCTCCGCGGCGCGCGCGGAAATAAATTTGCTCGAGCACCTGAGTCGAATCGGTGTCATACGCAAAACTCACATTCTCAAAAACAATTTCCTGCGAAAACGGCTCCAGTGATTTCGCCCCCGGTTGTTCGCTCTGCTCTTCTTCCCGGTCGAGATAGCCAAATACTTGCGTGCTCGCTCCCTGCGCGAGTTGAAATTGCTGGTACACCTGGCCGATGCGCTTCAGGGGCATGTAGGCATTAAACATGGCAAAAAGAAACGCTATGAAAATTCCCGGTGTCATCAGACCGTGCTTGATCTGATCGCGGGCATACAAAATGAGCAGCGGGATAACCAGGGCACCCAGCAAATCCATCATCGGCCCGGTGGCCACTGCCGCGCGAACCCAGCGCATATTTTCTCGCAGCAGCCGTTGCGCCGTATTTCTGAACTTGGCGATCTCGAAGTCCTCCATTCCGAAAGCCTTCACGACCCGGTTCCCGCTGACAGTCTCCTGCAGGATCTGGCTGAGGTCCCCAAGCCTGTTCTGGCTGTTTTCAGAAGATCTGCGAATCTTCTTTCCCAGTTTGCCCACCGGCACCACGACCAGCGGCACCAGGATGGCCGATCCCAGAGCCATCTTCCAGTTCAGCACCACGATGACCACAAGAAATACAATCAGCGTGAACCCTTTTTGGAACAGGTCGGCCAGATATTCCGAGAGTGCAATGCGCGTCCGCTCCACGTCGTTGATCGTCGTCGAGAGCAAGCGTCCCGTCGGATTGCTTTGAAAAAAGCCAATCGGTTGGCGGATGATCTTGGCGTAAACCTGATTCCTCAGCCTGGTTACCGCAGCTTGCCCCACGTACTGGATCTGTGTCACACCCAGATACTCGGCGATGCCCTTCGCGACATAAAGAAAGAGTACCGTCAGCGCAAAAATAGTCCACACGTGATGGATACTGGGCGGAAAAAAACGATTGAGATAGATCGTATAACCGTTCGGAAATGTCACCAGCGGCAGGGTCGAACCGACAACGGACGGCTTGAGGACGTAGTCAAATCCCGGCCGGAGCATCAGCGCCACGATCCCGTCCGCCAGCGCCGTGAATGCCACCAACACCACGCCCACCGCCAGCCGCAAGGAGTACGGCCGCACGTAACTGAGCAATCGCTTCCATTGTGGTGATAACAACGAGGTCACGCTGCAGACTCCCTGACTCACCCACTTGGTACGCTATTCGCCGCGTCGCGGCGTGTCAAGTTTTCACGGCCCCCCGAAAGCGGGTTGGTGAGGCACGCGGTTCGTTTACTTATCGATATCGCGGTGAACGACTTTGGCGGAAAATCCGCGCTTCCCTAGCGACTTCTTCACCGCTTCCGCGAGCATCACCGAACGGTGCTTCCCGCCGGTACATCCGAACGCAATGGTCAGGTAACTTTTTCCTTCGCGAATGTAATGCGGGATCAGATAGGTCAGCAAGCCTTCGATGCGGCGCAGGAATTCTCCGGTCTGTGGAAACGAGCGGATATACCTCCGTACTTTCGGGTCTTTGCCCGTGAAAGGCCGCAACCGCGGTACGAAATGCGGATTGGGCAGAAATCGCACATCCAGAACCAGGTCCGCATCCGACGGCACTCCGTAGCGGTAACCGAAACTCACGACGGAAACCAGCATCGGCCGCTTGTCCGGATTCTTAAATCGCTCCGTGACGAAGTGGCGCAATTCATGCACGTTGAATTGCGTCGTTTCAATGACCACGTCCGCCAGCTTGCGGATCGGCTCCATCAGAGCGCGTTCGTGCGACAAACTTTCCCGCACGGAAAAATTCTTCCCCAGGGGATGCGGGCGGCGGGTCTCGCTGTATCGCCGCAGGAGGGCATCCTCATTCGCTTCGATGAAAACCAACGTGATGGGATGATCTTTTTTCAGGTGTTTCAGGAGGGGCGGCAATTTCTGCAGTTGCAATCCCTCGCGCGCGTCTACCAGCAGCGCCGCGCGGGCAAAGTCTCCTTCGCCTGCCGCGTGCAGCTCCGCAAAGATGGGGATGAGCTCCACGGGAAGATTGTCCACGCAGTAGAAGCCCATGTCTTCGAAGGCGTGCAGGACGGTGCTCTTGCCGGAACCGGAAAGGCCGGTGAGGATGACGAGATGCCGGGTGTCGCGTCGCGTCTGCGGCTTCACGGGTGATGCCGCTCAGCTCTTTTCCCGGCGTTGGTGGGTGCTGGGAATTCTCATGTCCTCGCGGTACTTCGCGACCGTGCGGCGGGTGACGTGGATGCCCGCGTCGTCCAGCTTCTTGGCAATCTGTTCGTCGGTGAGCGGCTTCGCGGAATCTTCCTCTTCGATCATTTTCTTGACGAGCCGCTTGAGTGTCAGTAGCGACATTCCGCCGCCCTCCGGCCCGTTTACAGATTCACTGAAGAACGACCGCAGCTCCAGCACGCCCTGTGACGTGTGCGCATACTTGCTGGCTACCGCGCGGCTCACCGTCGAGGGGTGCACGCCGACCTCTTCCGCCACTTCTTTGATCATCATGGGCTTCAGTGCGTCCTGCCCGTGATCGAGGAATTCGCCCTGGCGCGCGATGATCGACTGGCAGACGCGCAGGATGGTGTGCTTGCGCTGTTCGATGTTCTTCATCAATTGGACGGCCGCCGTAAAGCGTTCCTTCACGTAGTTCCGCACGTCGCGGTCGGCGGCATCCTTGACCAGAAGCCGCCGGTACGTGGGGCTCAGCCGCAGTTGCGGCATGTCGTCTTCATTCAGGAACGCCTGCCACTGATCATCCACTTTGCGGAAGTAGACGTCGGGCTCGACGAGGCGCGGCTCGGTCTTGTTGTAGCGCAGCCCCGGCCGCGGATCGAGCTTCTTGATCACTTCCAGGGCGTGCTTGACGACCTCCAGGGGCCGGTTGAGCGCGCGGGCTACTTCCTTAAGCTGATTGGATTGCACTTGCTTGAGATGTTCGGAAACGATCTGCTGGGCCAGCGTGTTCTGCGGATCAAATGCTTTCAATTGCCGCAGCAGGCATTCACGCAAATCCCGCGCGCCCACTCCGATGGGGTCGAAGTCCTGCACCACGGCCAGCGCGTCGTCCAGATCATCCTGCGAATACTTTCCGTTCTGCGTCAGTTCCTCGGTGGAAGCCGTTAGATAGCCGTTCTCGTCCAGATTGCCGATGATGCTGTCCGCGATTTCTTTTACCGCGTCCGAACAGATCGTGACGCTCAGTTGCCACTGGAGATGGTCGGTCAACCCGCTCGGCGAAGAGAGGAACTTCTCGAAGGAGGGCCGCTCGGAAACTTCGCGCTCCTGCGATTGCCCGCCGTCTCCCCCGGTATCCAGGTACTGGTTGAAGAAGCTTCCCACATCAAACTCGTCAAACGGATTGGCCTCGGGTTTCTCCGGAACTTTTTCCGTTTCCGCTTTCAGAAAGGTCTCGTCGCTGTAGTTGTCGGTTTGCGTGGGCTCTTCGTTCTGCTCTTCGAGGACCGGGTTCGCAATCATCTCCTGGTTGATCATTTCGCGCAGTTCGAGCCGGTTCAGCGCCAGGACGCTCACCATCTGCACAAGCCCGGGCGTCAGTATCTGCTTCTGCGACACTCGAAGGTTGAGTTTGAGTCCTTGCCACGCCATGGACGGTTCCGTGTTCCCTTTTCTAACCTAGTTATCTAACCCTAGTTCAGGCGAAAATGATCGCCCAGATAAACGCGCCGGACTTCCGCATCGTTGCTTAATTCGTCCGGGCGGCCCTTCCGGAATATCTTGCCACTTTTCAGGATGTACGCGCGATCCGTCACGCTGAGAGTTTCTCGGACGTTATGATCGGTAATCAGCACGCCAATTCCCGACTTCGCCAGATCCCGGATAGTTTCTTGGAGATCCTTGACCGTTAGAGGGTCGATTCCCGAAAAAGGTTCGTCCAGAAGTACAAAAGAAGGTTGCAAGGTAAGGGATCGCGCGATCTCCAGCCGGCGGCGCTCTCCGCCGGAGAGCATGTAAGCCTTGCTGGTCCTCACCGTTTCGAGCCCCATCTGCATCAAGAGCTCCTCCAGGCGGTCGCGCTGCTGTTCCGGGGTCAGTGGCAGGGTTTCCAGCACCGCGAGAAGATTCTCTTCGCTGGTCAATTGGCGAAAAACCGAAGGTTCCTGAGGAAGATAGCTGATTCCGCTGCGGGCCCGGAGGTACATCGGGAAGTCCGTGATTTCGTCGCCGTTGAGGAGTACGCGGCCTGAGTCGGGCCGGGCGAGACCTACCAGGATATAAAACGTCGTCGTCTTGCCTGCGCCATTTGGGCCGAGTAGCCCAACAACCTCACCCTGTCCAATCTCCAGCTCAACGTCGTCAACGACCTTACGGCCACGGTACGACTTGCTTAGTTCGACGGCCTGGAGCTTCAGCATACCTCTTCACGGGCGGCCGCGGAGGAGTTGCGTCACTTCTCGACTCGGTGCCTCGTCAACGTCCGCGAACCATTTTCTGAGTCGACGATGATCGTATCATCCGCTAAAAAGAAGGTCAATTGACGCCCCGTGGTGGTCCCTTCCACGGCATCGTAGATCGCGGGATTTCCACCGCTCATTATGAATTTTCCGTCTGTCGCGTTGTACTCTCCCCGCTCGGCAGTGGCTTTCCTCGTCCCCTGTTCCACGATCACGCCGCCCGTGCCAACCGCCCGGCTGATTTGCTGGGCTCCGGCCGCTGGATTTGCCGCGGCCGAACCATTCGCCGCATTCGAATTGGGCTTCCCGGCCCTCGTAAAATATAAATCCACCACCGTGGCGTGCATGATTTGCTCCGCCGATTGCGCCACCACGTTCTTTTCCAGGTGCGCGCGGTTATCTGCGTCGCGGTACGTCAGCGTCCCTGCCGTTACATGCCACAACCGCGGCTTCTTCGGCCCCGCCTGGACGGCCGCGGTTTGCGCTCGCAATGGGCCCACCGCCTGCGGGAAAACCGCGCGAACACTTCCAATGGCATTCATAACCTTCGCCTCGCGCAGCAGCTCGATCGAATCTGCTTCCATCACCGAATCGCCCTGCCACAAGCGCGCATGTCCCATGTACAGGGCTCTCCCTGTCTTCGAATTCCCCTGCATCGCGTCCGCCGAAATGTTCGTGGGTACCGCGGCAAGTTGCGCTCCACTCCCCTTTGTCGAAAACTCCGTCGACCGAACGCCTCCCTCGGCACGAATCTCTCCGTTGGTCTGCACAAACGTGATCCGCGCCGCCCGCGTCTCCGCGATTGCGTCGCGCGCCAGCGCTTTTCCCGTCAGCAACGCCGTCTGCGTTGCCCGGACAAACGTCGCGTGGTCCGCTTTTCCGCTCCTGTCGCCCTCCTTCAGCCTTACCTCTCCCTGCAGATCCATCTGCGACCATCCGCCGCTAGCCAGCAGTTGGGCCACTCCGTCGTGCGCGGTCGCTGTCTGCACGGGCTTGCCGTCCGCCGCACGCTCTGTCAATACATTGCCGGTTGCAACCAACTTTCTCGCCTTGCCCTCCTCTCCGAATTCCATTTCGAGCTTATCCGCCTGCAGTTTTGTGCGGGCAGCCTCACTGCCCGCGGGAGCTCCCGCGGTCCCGTTCTGCGGCCCCGCGTCTGTCCATTCGATTCTCCCTGCCCCCAGGGTCTCCGCACGCTTGAGTTTGCGGCCCTGGTCTTTTTTCCCATCGGCGAATTCCAGCAGCAAGGCGCTCGTCTGCAGCATTCTTGCCTCGCCGGACTTCTCTGCCTGCGTTTTCAGTTGCACCTTGCCTTTCAATTTCATTTCTCTCGGCTGGTTTACCTTTGGCCACAGCTCCATTGCGCCGTGCTCCGCACGGAATTCATCTACCTCGTTTGCGGTGCGCCGCGAACCCCGCACATCTGTCATCCCCTCGATCCTCGTCAGCCACCCCTCGGGCGCAAATTGTGCCGTGATTGTCTCCGCGCTCAGATTTGTTGGGCCATCCGCGGCCCGGGATTCCAATTCCGGGTTTTCCCCATTCAGTCCCGGCGAAACCACAAGCTTCTCTGCGCGAAACGTCGCATCCAGAATTAGCGTCAGCTTTCCCGCATGCAAGTACGCCGTGTGAGTTTCCGCTTCCACCGGTCCGAACAACTGCATCGTCCTCGAGTCCCGCTCAAAATCGAGACTCTTCCCCGTCACACGAATGGGTTCTTTCCTACCCGCACTCGCAGTCTTTTTCCCCGTAGCGTCATTCCTCGGCGCCATCAGGGAAAACTGCACATTTCTCAGCAGCCGCACCATCCCTTCTTCGGAGTGATACTCGACTCCCACGGCCTCCCCATTCCCATTCGGAAAGACGAACTTCACGGGCTGCTCCGTCCGCGCCATACCACTGGCGCGGTTAAAGACCACCCCGCGGGTCTCCACGTGTACTTTCTGCGGTGTTGCCATTTCCGGATTTTTCGCTCCGCGCTCGACTTCCTCCCTGCTCTGCAGGTCCATCTGCACTTCGCCGCTGCATGCGATGCTTTCGCCTGCTTTTTCGTACTGGCAGCTTTGCGTATGAATTGTGTCGTGCCGCTCTCCCTTCTTTCCGAAGATCGTGATCTTCACGTCCTCCAGCAAGCTTGTGTCCTTACCCTTGAAATCCGTGGCCTTCGAAGCCTCCACCGTGAAGATTTTTTGGTTTCCATCCATTTTGGAAAAGGTGAGCCCGTTCGAACGGCGCGTCACGTCTTGCGGAGCCGGCGGCGGCGCCTTTTGCTGCTCTCGATGAGCGGCCCATTTCCGCTCCAGAAACACCCCAGCCGTCAGACTCGCCAGCAGCAACGCCGCTACTGCCGACCAGCGCGCATACTTCGCCGCTTCGTTTCTCTTCATGTCTTCAGTTAAGCAAAATTTCGACGGAGTGTATAGAAGATGGAATGTTCGTTCAGAAGAAGGAGAGGATCAATCAGCCGACCCTGCGTTCGCCGCCACATTCGGCAAAATCCCCATATTCGCCGCGGCGACGCTGTCGCGTTTCGTATTCTTCACCAAGTACATGGCCTCATCGGCAAGGTGCAGCAATCCTTCCTTGGTTCGCGAGTCCACGGGGTAGGATGCCACGCCCACGCTGGGCGTCAGCCGGATGTTCAACCCTTCCGGCCCCAGCCAGACGCCCTCGCGCACCAATTTATGTAAACGCCGCGCCACGTTCAACGCGCTCTCTTTCGATGTCTGCGGCAGCAGGATTACAAATTCATCCCCGCCATAACGGAACGCGAAATCGATCAGCCGGCAATGCTCCTTCAGCGCATTTCCGATCTCCGCCAGCAGCCGCGAGCCCACCAGATGCCCGTGCGTATCGTTCACCTGCTTGAAATGGTCCAGGTCGATGAAAACGATCGAGAATTCGTAGTTGTAGCGCTGCGAACGGTAGATCTCCGTCTCCAGGATGAAGCCCATGTGCCGCGCGTTGTAGAGCGAGGTGCAGTCGTCGGTGATGGTCAGCTCGTGAATCTTCTTCACGTGCCGCGCGTTCTCCAGCGCAATCGCCGCGAAGTCCGAAAGCGCCTCCAGCAGCTTCAAGTCCCGGGGATCGAATCCTTCCGGCCCGATGCAATTGATCAGCTCGATCACTCCGAGGCAAGTGTCGCGGAATTTCACCGGCACCGCGACGATCGATTGCGTCTCGGTCTTGGTCTTCTCGTCCACCTTCGAGAAAAAGCGCGTGTCTTTCGTCGTGTCCGGCACCACCACGGTCTCGCCGTGCTGCGCGACCCAGCCCGCAATTCCCTGCCCCATCTTGATCCGAACGTCCTTCAGCGCCTGTGAGGCTTTCCCCACCGCCAGCTCAAAGTACAGTTCCTGCTTGGCCTCATCCAGCAGCAGCAGCGACCAGTTGTCCGGGCGCAAAAATTCATCGATCTTCTCCATGATCGTGCGGAGAACCTGATCGAGTTGCAGTGAGGACGTCAGCGCCTTCCCTAACTCCTGGAAGACGGCTACCTCTCCCTTTTCCCGCTGTGCGGACGGCACCGCAGGGTTGCGGCGGCGTTCGACGGCCGGAAACTGATTCACTTCCTCCACTCGCCCTTCTCCCTCTCCCGTGCGGATTCTAAGCCGGGCAATGCTCGCACCCGCTCCTGGCTGCCATACGATCGCCAAGAAACACGAATTCGCCCGATTCTCACGAACCGCCGCGAATCTTCGCCAGTATAGGCTCCTCTCAAAATGCCTTGCAACCCGCTCGTGGTACAGGCGTGGCTATCTCGCCATCCTCACCTCGCGTGTTGAGCTCTTGCGAATTCGGGCTCCGGGTATGGCCGGTCTACTTGGCGGGCCACTGAAAGCAAAGGTTATAGCCGTCGGGATCGCTCACGTACAACTGCTTCATGCCGTATGGCGCGATTTTGGGCTCCTTGGCAGCAACGCCATGCGCACGCAGATAGGCGTATGCCGCATCCACGTCCGGGCATCCAAAATAAATCGCCGTATCGTCGTGGGCAGCAATGCGAGCGGGATCAGGACCTGGCGGCCGCGCATCCTCTTCGTAAGCCGTGTTCAGCATCAACTCCACGCCATTGAGCTTGAGCAGCGCCCAATCGAAGTGCTCTCCCCCAGGCTTGGACGTGCTCTCCACCTCGAACCCCAGTACATCCCGGTAAAACGCAATGGACGTCGGCATGTCGAAGACTTGCAGCAACGGCGCCATCCCTCGTATCTCAATGGCCATGTGATCCCCTGTTGAATGCCCATGACTTCGCGCCATGGCCAATCTGCGGACGATGATAATCGAAGAGAACAGATTTTATCTAATCCGGGGGACAGTATTTTCCGGCGAGGAGAATCCGCGACAGCCAGTCAGCATGGGGTAGCCCCGAACGCTGGAGTTCTTCTGCTTCACTCTGCACGTCGTACTCGACCCGGCGAATGGCGATGCTCTCTCCCTCAATCACCAGATACGATGCGCGTGTATCTCCGTCATAGGATTGGCTGACGCTGCCTGTATTCGCTACGGTCATGCCTTGCACTCGGCGTATGTACGGAATATGAATGTGCCCATAGAACACGATGGGAGCGCGAAGAGACGCATAGGTACTCTGCAATTCGGCATCGCTGGCATTGGGCATGGGAGCCCGCCAGCAGTCATCGGGACTGGCATGAACCAGGCTAAAGCCGGGCTGCGAGTACAGAACAGGAAGTCTTTCCAGCCAACGCAAGCGTTCTTCGCCGATGCTCGCAAGCGTCGGGAGAATCGTCTCTTGCACCATTGCAAGAATCGGCGCGATCTTCGGATTTGCGGCGGCATATTCAGCCAGGCGTTCCGGCGCCCAAAGCATCTCGTCCGTATTCCCGCGGACCCCGGGCCACCCGAGAGAGCGGACTTGATCGATGATCTCCGCCGGGTGAGCTCCACCGGCAGCCAAATCACCGCCATGAAGAACGAGGTCAGGCGCAAGCTGCCGCAGGTCCGCGACAACGGCCTCGAAGGCGCGCCGATTCCCATGAATATCCGATACGATTGCGACTCTCATTTTGTCCGCTGCCGCCCTTCCGACAATTGCCGGAGGTAAGCCCCTACAATTTTACAATGGTCCGTCGAAGCGAATTGAAAACCAACCCGCGAAGTCGGTTTGAGATGACCGCACGGCAAGGCCTCATGCGTTTCTCGAGAATGTAG